>Ga0209810_1003938_pt1 | contig 14887 bp, 15 predicted proteins | sample Coa_R1_7_FD_187159 | JGI IMG/M metagenome (GOLD analysis project Ga0209810, IMG submission 187159) | Surface soil microbial communities from Centralia Pennsylvania, which are recovering from an underground coalmine fire - Coalmine... | ecosystem: Environmental > Terrestrial > Soil > Unclassified...
TTGCTCGAGAAGATGCCGTACTCCGCCGATGCCTGGCTGTTGTTCGGATCGAAGTACGTGCTGGTCGAGGTCAGGTAGGCGCCGTAGTAGCCCCACCCACCGAGCTTGGCGCTGCCGTCGCCGCCGTTCCACCAGAAGCCATTTCCGGCGTCGCCCGAGCCACCGAGGAAGTTGCAGGTGGTCATGTTCTCGACCTGCACGTTGTTCGCCTTCCAGACCATCACGCCGTTCAGGCCCTTGGGGGGATTGCCGCTGTCGCCCGCCGGCCCGAAGTTCTGATCGGCGGTGATCGCGTTGCACTTCGGCCCGCTCTTGGTGCCGTCGATGACGACCGTCTTGCGGTTCATGCCGCGCAGGTGCAGGCGCGGCGTCGTGATCAGCACGGCGGCCGGGGTATCGGTGGCCCCCTTCGGCGCGCTCGATGATGTCGTCTTGTAGTCGCCGGGCCCGACCAGCACCCAGTCACCAGGCTTGGCGGCGTTCACCGCCGCCTGGATGGACTTGAACTGACCGTGGATGCCCTTGTAGGTGCCGACCCGCAGCACCCTGGGCTTGGCGGCCGCTGCGGGCGCAATCCAGGCGCACGCGGCGAGTCCTAGGCATACGGCAATCACACGACGCATCAACAGCTCCTCCTGTGTGGATCCCTCTGGCAATCCGGCCAGCGCGCATCCTATTGCTCCGGGCGGCCGCCGGGGCAGTTCCCGGCTTCGGTGCCCCCGCACGGGCGGCGGGGCAGTTCCTCCGATCTAACCGGGGTCGAGCTCGAACGCGACGCCGGCGATCTCCACCTCGTCTCCGGGTTCGAACCCGGCCGACTCGAGCGCCCGGATCACCCCCACGCCCCGGAGCCGCCGCTCGAGGTGGGCGAGCGCGTCCTCGTTGTCGAGGTCGTAGCGCGCGACCAGCCGCTCGACCCCCTCGCCGCTGACCTCGAACCGGTGCGGTCCCGAGCGGACGACCTGGAAGGCGCGGGCAGGCTGGGGGCGGAACACCCGGTGTTCGGCCAGCGAGCCGAGATCCGTCTCTACGGGGCCACCGGCGTACATGCCGGTGGCCCCGGCCTCCGGCGTCTGCAAGGGGACTCGCTGCACCAGCATCGCGGCGAGCTCGTCAAGGCCCTGGTGGGTCGCAGAGGAGGTCAGGATGACGGGGACGTTCTCCCCCACCCTGGCCGCCCACAGGTTACGCGCGGATTCGGCGGCACCCGGGTCGACGAGATCGGCCTTCGACAGCGCCAGGACCCGGGGAAGAGCCGCGAGGCGCGGATCGTGAAGCGCGAGCTCGTGCTCGACGGTGGCGTGGTTGGCCACGGGGTCCGAGCGGTCCAGTGGCGCCAGGTCGAGGACGTGGACGAGCAGGCGGGTGCGCTCGACGTGGGCGAGGAAGTCGTGACCGAGGCCGGCGCCCGCGCTCGCCCCTTCGATCAGGCCCGGAATGTCGGCGATCACGAGCTGGCGATCGTCGACCTGCAACGTGCCGAGCACCGGCTCGAGGGTCGTGAACGGGTAGTCGGCCACCTTCGGCGCCGCCCGCGTCAGGCGCGAGATGAGCGAGGACTTGCCGGCGTTGGGCAGGCCGACCAGCCCGACGTCCGCGAGCAGCTTCAGCTGCAGGGTCAGCCAGCTCTCCTCGCCGGGCAGCCCCCGCTCGGCGAAACGCGGCGTCTGGTGGGTGGGGCCGCGGAAGCGGCGGTTGCCGCGCCCGCCCGACCCGCCATGCGCCACCAGCGCGCGCTGGCCGGGCCGGATCAGATCGTGCCGCGTGCCGTCCGCCTCGACGAGCACCTCGGTGCCGGGCGGGACCGCGATCTCCAGCCCCTCGCCGTCGGCGCCGTGGCGCTGCGCGCCCTGGCCGTGCCCGCCGCGGTCCGCGCGGAAGTGCGAGCGGCGCCGGAAGTGCGCGAGGTCGCGCAGCGAGTCGTCGCAGACGAGCACGACGTCCCCTCCGCGCCCGCCGTCGCCGCCGTCCGGGCCGCCCTTGGGGACGTGCGCCTCGCGTCGGAACGACAGGCAGCCGTCGCCGCCACGGCCCGCCTCAACGAATATTCGCGCTCTGTCCTTCACTTGCGCTTATTGTCGCGCGAGGTAATTCCAGTTCGAGGGAGGCATGAGATGAGCTCGCTGTTCACCGATTTCAAGAAGTTCCTGTTCCGTGGCAACGTCGTCGACCTGGCGGTCGCGGTCGTGGTCGGGACCGCATTCGCGGCCGTCGTCAAGGCACTCGTGGCCGACATCCTGACCCCGATCATCGGTCTGATCATCGGCAAGCCGAGCTTCGAGAACCTCTCGTTCACCGTCAACTCGAGTCACTTCCTGTACGGCGACTTCATCAACAACCTGATCTGGTTCCTGTGCGTCGCCGCCGTGGTGTTCTTCGCGGTCGTCAAGCCGGTCCAGTTCCTGATGGACCGCCGCGCGAAGGAGGATCCGAGCGTCAAGCCGTGCCCGGAGTGCACCTCGGACATCCCGATCGGTGCGCGCCGATGCCCCATGTGCACCGCTCAGATCGCCGGAGGCGCCGGCGTCGGCGAGCCGACGCTCGCCTAGACCTGAGAAGACCGCCCGCGGATCAGTCGCCGCTGCCGGGATCGACCGAGATCACCCGGCCGCGGCGGCCGCGGGTGAACTGGACGGTGCCGGCCGCGCGAGCGTAGATCGTGTCGTCCTTGCCGATGCCGACGCCGTCCCCCGGCTTGAAGCGGGTGCCGCGCTGGCGGACGATGATCTCGCCGCCGGTGACCGCCTGACCGGCGAACACCTTGACGCCGAGCCGCTTGGCGTTCGAGTCGCGGCCGTTGCGGGAGGATCCGAGCCCCTTCTTATGAGCCATCGCTTGCCTCCTCCTTCTTGGTCCGGCGCTTGGCCGCCGACAGCTTGATGTCGGTGATCTCGATACGGGTCAGCTCCTGGCGGTGCCCGGTGCGGCGCTTGTAGCCGCGCTTGGGCTTGAACTTGACGACGCGCAGCTTTGGCCCGCGCTCGTGCGCGACCACCTTGGCGCCGACCGTTGCCTTCGCGAGCGCGTCGCCGTCCGTGACCTCGCCACCGTCGACGACCAGCAGGGGCGTGAGCGACACGGAGGCGCCCTCCTCGGCAGGCAGGCGCTCGACGAGCAGGGACTGGCCCTGCTCGACCCGATACTGCTTTCCGCCGGTTTTGACGATCGCGTACATGTTCACTTGGAGGATGCCTTCGCGCCCGCGCCGGCGCCCGCCTTGGCGGCCGACCGACGTCTGCCGCCTCGGCGCGAACGCGGCCGGGACTCCGATTCTAGTTGATCGTCATTCGACGGTCCCCCGGGGTTGTCGATCAGCACCGCGACCGCCTGCGTGCGCCCGACCTCCTCGATCCGCACCAGGCGCTTCTCGCCGACCGCGCCCGTCGCGCCGTGGACGGCGATGATGTAGCCGTCGATCTTGGCAACCGCGTCGTCGGGGTTGTACATGTGCGGCTCGACGATCTCGACGTGGACCTCCTCTCCTTCGCGGAACGGCAGCGCCCGCTCCAGCACCTGCTCGCGCTCGCCCTCGAGCAGCACCGCGAAGTGGTCGAGCGGCAGGCCTTCCGAGCCTTCGAAGTGGAACCACTTGCCAGTCTCGGACTCGATCTGATGCAGCACCCGAGCACCGTCGGAGGTGAACTCCGCGCTGACGCGAGGATTGATCTGGAGCAGCAGCGCCGGAGCGTCGGTCTGGGCGGCGAGCTCCCGCATCCGGCGCTCGAACTCGATCGCGATCGTCTCCTCGGATTTGATCACCCCTTCGCCGTCGCAGGTCGGGCAGGAGCGGGTCATGATCTCGCGCACCCCCTCGGTGACGTTCTGGCGGGTCATCTCGACCAGCCCGAGCGGGGAGATCTCGACCACGAAGGTCTTCGTGCGGTCCTCGTCGAGCGCCTTGCGCAGCGTCTTGAGCACGGCGTCGCGGTTGCGCGCTCTCGCCATGTCGATGAAGTCGATGACGATGATCCCGCCGATGTCCCGCAGCCGGAGCTGGCGGACCACCTCGTCGGCCGCCTCGAGATTCGTCTTCGTGATCGTGTCCTCGAGCCGGGCCCCCTTCCCGCGGCCGATGAAGCTGCCCGAGTTGACGTCGATGACGGTCAGCGCCTCGGCGTAGTCGATCATCAGGTAGCCGCCGCTGGGGAGATCGACGCGGCGGCTCAGCGTCGAGTCGAGGACCTTCTCGACCCCGTAGGCCTCGAACAACGGCTTCTCCTCGGCCCACAGCTCCACCTGGTCGACGAGATCGGGCGCCGTGCGGCTGAAGAACGACACGAGCCGGTGGTGCTGCTTCTCGTCGTCGACGACCGCGCGCTCGAACTCCGCCGAGTAGATGTCGCGGACGACCCGGACCGACAGATCGGCCTCCTGGAAGACGAGCGCCGGGCCCTTGGTCGACTCGACCCGCTTCTGGAGCACCTCGTTCAGCTTGAACAGGTACTGGAGCTCGCGCTCGAGGTCGACGCGCTTGGCGCCCTGCGCGGCGGTTCGGATGATCGCGCCCGCGCCCTCGAGGTCGAGCTTGGCCGCCTCCTTGCGCAGGCGATCGCGCTCCTTGTCATCGAGGCGGCGGGAGACGCCGACCCCTTCGCCGAACGGGGCGTAGACCATGTACCGGCCCGCGATCGTGAGGTCCATCGAAAGCCGGGCCCCCTTCGTCTTCAGCGGGTCCTTGACCACCTGGACCACGATCTCCTGGCCCGCCTTCAGCAGGTCGGTGATCTGGCGTGCGTCGCGACCGGAGCCGCGGCCTCGCCTGGGCGCTTCGACTCCCGGCAGCACGATCTCGTCGACGTGCAGGAACCCGTTCTTCTCGAGCCCGATGTCAACGAAGGCGGCCTCCAGGCCGGCCAGCACGTTGTCGACCCGTCCCTTGTAGATGTTGCCGACGATCGAGCGGGCGCCGCGGCGCTCGAGGTAGAGCTCGGCGACGCGGTAGCCGGGATCCGGCCCCACCCGCCCGGCGCTCCGCCGTCGGCGGCGTCCGGACGAGGCCGGTTTGCGAGCGGCGACCGTCCCGGTGGCCTCGAGCAGCGCCACGCGGGTCTCTCCACGGTCGACGCTGACCAACACTTGCTTCTTCAATTTTTCGTCCTTTGCAGATGTGCAGCGGCGGCCTCAGCGGGCCATCCGCTCAAGCTTGTTCAAATCAAGACTCTCGCCTTGCCCGCGTTGGCGATTCGCGCTTGGGCGTGAATCGCCTGCAGCAGGCCCACGGCGAGGAAGGTGGTGAGCACCGAGGAGCCGCCGTAGCTCATCAGCGGCAGCGGTACCCCGGTGACCGGCATGATCCCGATCGTCATGCCGACGTTCACGAAGACCTGGAACATCAGCATCGCGAGGATGCCGCCGGCGATCAGCGTGCCGAACAGGTTCTTGGCCATCGTGATGATGCGTAAGGTGCGCCAGATCAACAGCGCGTACAGGGACAGAACGAGCGCCGCCCCGACGAAGCCGTAGGTCTCCCCCACGACCGCGAAGACGAAGTCGTTCTGGGCCTCGGGCAGGAAGTGGAACTTCGTCTGGGTGGCGCCACCGACCCCGCGGCCGGTCTTCTCGCCCGAGCCGATCGCGATCAGCGACTGGTTGAGCTGGTAGCACGTCGTGTCCTTCGGCGTGCACAACCGGGGCGGGTTGATGAAGGTGGTGAGTCGCTGCTTCTGGTAGGTCTTCAGCACGTTGACCCCGAGGCCCGGCGCCACGGCCAGGACGAGCACCCCGGCGGCGATGAAGAGGGCCGCGAGAGCGGTCAGCTGCTTCCACGAGATGCCGGCGAAGAACAGCACGGCGGCGGCGATCACGACATAGACGAGCCCGGTGCCGAGATCCGGCTGACCGATCACGATCATCGCCGCCACGAGCGCCAACAGCATCACCCGAGCGGTGGTCCGCCGCTCGTGCAGGACTCGCGAGCGCTCGACGATGACCCCGCTCAGCGTGAGGATCAGGAGCAGCTTCCCGAACTCCGAGGGCTGGACCTGTAGGAATGGCAGCGGGATGTGGCGGGTCGCACCGAGCTGCTTGGGCATCCCGAACACGATCAGGTTGGTGACGATCAGCAGCCCGTAGAAGGGATAGCGGAGCTGACGCAGGCGGGAGTAGTCGAACCGGCTGACCACGATCGCCAGGACCAGTCCGGCTGCGCCGTAGAGTGCCTGGCGCTCGACGTAGTAGCTCGAGGTGGCGCCGTGCAGCGTGACGAGCGAGCAGGCGGCCAGCCCGACGGCGGCGAGCAGGAGCAGCGGGTCGATGCCGAGCATCCGGTGCGGCGCCGCCACGACCTGCTCGTCGGTCCGGTGGATCGGGTTCATGTGGGCTCCGCTCACCATCCGGGCTCGCTTGGTTCGGAGCCCATATGAATCGTCCGGAAGCTCACAGCGTCGCCGAGGTCCCGCTCACGAAGGGGCCAGGCTTGCCGAAGAACCACTGCGAGAGGATCTGCCGGGCCACCGGGGCCGCGGCCATGTCGCCGAAGCCGCCGCGCTGCACCGTGACCACGACCACGATCGGGCGGCTGGTCGCCGTGCTCGGCACGAAGCACGCGTACCAGGAGTAGTCGTTCTGTCCCGTGTACTGGGCCGTCCCGGTCTTTCCGTAGACCGGCTTGGGGAAGTTGCCCATCACGTCGTAGGACGTGCCGCCCTGGGTTCCGGCGGCTTCTCTGAGCCCCGTGCGGATCGCATCGAGGTACACGGGATTGATGTCGATGTGGGGCCGGGCCGGCGGCGGCGAGATCTTCTGGAGCACGGTGCCGTCGGGGGTCTGGACGTCGAGACCGACGTGCGGTCGGACGATCGTGCCGCCATTCTCCAGGGCCGAGTAGACGACCGCCAGCTGGAGTGGCGTGACCTGGTCATAGCCTTGCCCGACCGCGGCGTTGACGTTGTCGCCGACCGTCCAGTAGGGGTTGTTTGCGATCCCGCAGCCGCCCGCGGAGGCCGGATGCTTGGGGTGGCCGGCGAAGATCCCGGTGGCGTGCTCGCACTGCACCTCCTGGCGGTAGAGCTCGACCAGATAGCGCGGTGAGGGGACGGCGCCGGCCGACTCTCCCGGCAGGTCGATGCCCGTCGGCTGGCCGAGGCCGAAGCGATGGGCCCACTGCTGGAGCGCTCCGCCGGCTGGCTGCGGTGAGTTCAACCGGTCGCCCAGGTTGTAGAAGAAGTCGTCCGAGGAGACCTTGATCGCCTGCACGATGTTGAGCGGACCGTCGACCGCGAAGCCTGCGTTGTGCAGGCACAGCCCGCCGACGGCGAAGCAGAAGCGCCCCGTGTCGTCGTAGACGGAGTCGAGTCCCCAGGCGCCGCTCTCGAGCGCCGCCGTCGCGGTGATCACCTTGAACGTCGAGCCGGTCGGCCCCCCGCCCTGGATCGCGCGGTTGAACAGCGGCTGTCCACTCGCCTGGCTGTTCAGGGCCTCGTACTGGGCACTCGACATCGGATGGGTGAAGATGCTCGGGTCGAAGGTCGGGTTCGAGCCCATCGCCAGGACCTCACCGTCGGTCGGGTCGAGCGCGACGAACGCGCCTCCGTTGGCGCCGGCGTGGGTGGCGATCGACTCGGCCAGGGCCTTCTCTCCCGCCCGTTGGAGGGGCAGGTCGATCGACAGCTTGAGATCCTCGCCCGCGACCGGGGGCTGCTCCTTGAGGTAGCCCTCGAACTGCCCCAGCGAGTTCACCCGCACCTTCTCGGCCCCATCGCGACCGCGCAGGAAGGCGTCGTATTGGTATTCCAGGCCGGACTGCCCGACGATCGCCTGGTGCGGGACCCCCTTGAAGTGGTGCCAGTGCGTCTCGGCCTTGCTGATCGGCCCGACCGTCCCGAACAGCTGCGCCGCGAGATCGCCGCGCGGGTATGTGCGCTCGTAGACCTTCTGGACGACCACGCCCGGGAACTGGGTCTGACGCTCGGCGAGGTAGTAATAGGCGTCGCGAGGGACGTCGGTCTTGATCGTCACCTTGGCGTAAGGCAGCTGGGCAACGCCCTGCGCCACCGCGCAGGGGATCGGCGCCAGGCGGTGCCACCCGTACCCGTTGATGTGACAGCGGGCGGGACGCGTCGAGACGCCGAGCACCGCCGCGAGCCGGTTGTAGAGGCGAATGTCCTTGGCCGGCTGGTTGACGAGGTTGGCCTGGGTCACCGCGACGGGCAGGTCGGGGGCGGAGATCTGCACCGCGGGAACGGGCTCTGAGTCGACCAGCAGCGTGCCGTTGCGGTCGAGGATCTCCCCCCTGGGCGCGGCGATCGCGATGTCGCGCTGGTAGTTGACACTCGCCTGGGCCAGGTACTGGTTGCCCGACAGCACCTGGAGGAACCAGAGCCGGAAGAAGATGATCGCGAACATGATCAGCGCACACGTGCCGATGATCGCCACGCGGAGGGCGAGCTGGGGCGTGAGCGGCGGAACCCGCTCCTCGGAGGGCTGGATCATCTGCCTGACCTCGAGATCGGCCCGAGCCGGTCCGAGGGCCGCTGCAGCGGGCTGAGGCCCCCGGTCGTGTAAGCGCGCCGCCGGCGGCGGCGCGGGTCCTCGGGGAGCGCCGGATGGAGGATCCTCCGCACGATCTCGTACACGGGGAGCGCGATCAGCGTGTTGACGAGCACGGTCATGAAGATCTGTTGCAGCAGCAGGAGGCTGACCGGCGCGTCGACGCCGAGCAGGAACTGGATGATCGCCATGCCCAGGCCGGTCACCGCGGTGGCGGCCGCGCCCAGCGCGAGCGGAACGAGCCCGTGGGACGGATCGCGCAGCTCGCGCAGGCGACCGGACCAGTATCCGATCGGGATGTAGAGGAGCGAGGTGATCCCGAGCGTCTGCACGAGCGTGAGGTCGACGCACAGACCCATCGCGAAGCCGACGATCGCCCCGGTCAGCGAGCCGCATAGCAGGCCGATCGACACGACCACGAGCGGCGTGATGTCGGCGCTCACCCCGAAGATCGAGATCTGTGAGATCGCCGTCTCCTGGATCACAACGGCGATCAGCGCGACAATCGCGATCCGCAGCGGCAGGCGCAGGCTGGCCCCTTCGACGCTCACGCCTGGCCTCCGCTCGGCGTCCGGCGTCGCCCGATGTCGGCCGCGTGTGTCATCCGGCTGGCAACTGGGCCCGCTCGGTGCTCGGGTTCGGACGGGTGAGGATCTGGACCACGCTCAGATGGCGCAGGTCGACGGCCGGAGTGACCTGCACCTGCTGGCTGTTGATCAGCGTGTTCTGGTTGGCGTTGGACACCTGCCCGACCGGGATGCCCGGCGGGTACAGCGAATGCAGCGCCGGATTGGTGGCGTCCTTGAAGCCGGCCGTCACGACCTCCTGCCCGTATGAGATCTGGGCGTGGGGCGGCAGGGAGGTGACCAGCAGCTGGTCGGGGTTGCCGACTGCCGGGACGAGGACACCGGGGTCCCCCTTTGCGTCCTCGACCAGGACGCTGGCGGCGAACTTGTCGTTCGTCAGCTCGGTGACGATCGAGAAGTTGGGGCCGACCTGGGAGACGTCGCCTACGAGGCCGCCCGGGCCCACGACGGGATCTCGGAGGTGCACGCCGTCGGAGCTGCCCTTGTCGACCTCGATCGTCTGGAACCAGAGGCCGGGATCTCGGCCGATCACGTTGGCGGCAACGGGGCTGTAGCTGTTGACGGCGCCGATGCCGGCGTCCAGCTTGACGAGCCCGCGGAGCTGCTGGTTCTGGAGCTCGGCGTACTGGGCCTGGTCGAGCAGACGCGTGAGCCGCTGGTTCTCGCGGGTCAGGCGGGAGACCTGCGACTTCGCGCGGAACGTGCTCGAGAACCAGCCGGCGATGTCGCCGACCGGAGAGAGCACCTTGCTGGCGCCGGTCTGGATCGGCGAGAGGACCTCGACGATCCCGCGCTGCACGGCGTGCAGCGGGCTGCTCGGCGACTCGCCGAAGTAGGCGGTCAGCAGGATCAGGGAAGCGCCGACGAGCAGACCGAGAATGGTCCGCCTTCGCCGGACTTGCTTGTCGCGCACGGCGTTGAAGTCTCCATTGTCGTCCCGGCGTCCAACCTACTCAGTAGCGGCGGCGCCGGTTGCGTGAATTCTTGCTCGAACGGTGGATCGCCTCGAATTCCTCGAGCGAGCGGCCGGAGCCCACGGCCACGCACGTGAGCGGGGACTCGGCCAGGTGAGCGGGCATCTGCGTCTCGTGGCGAAGACGCTCCTCGAGGCCCTGCAGCAGTGAACCGCCCCCGGCCAGCATGATCCCGCGATCCATGATGTCGGAGGCCAATTCGGGCGGCGTGCGATCGAGCGTCTCCTTGACAGCGTCGATGATCTGCGAGACAGGCTCCTCGAGGGCACCCCTGATCTCCTCGCTGGTCAGCACGACCGTCTTCGGCAGGCCCGAGACCATATCCCGCCCGCGGATCTCGGCCTGGACCTCCTCGGGCATCGCGAACGCCGAGCCGATCTCCAGCTTCACCTCCTCGGCCGTCTGCTGGCCGATCAGGAGCTTGTACTCGCGCTTGACGTAGTTGATGATCGCCTCGTCCAGCTCGTCGCCGCCAACTCGGATCGACTGGGAGACGACGATCCCGCCCAGCGAGATGACAGCCACCTCGCTGGTGCCACCGCCGATGTCCACGACCATCGAGCCGGTCGGCTCGCCGACCGGCAGCCCGGCGCCGATCGCGGCCGCCATCGGCTCCTCGATCAAATAGGCCTGGCGGGCGCCGGCGGACAGGCAGGCCTCCTCGACCGCCCGCTTCTCGACCCCGGTGACGCCGCTCGGCACGCAGACCACGACTCGGGGATGGGCCCAGCGGTTCTGATGGACCTTCTGGATGAAGTGCCGCAACATCTCCTCGGTCACCTCGAAGTCGGCGATCACTCCGTCCTTGAGCGGCCGGATCGCCGAGATCGTGCCCGGCGTGCGCCCCAGCATCCGCTTGGCCTCGATCCCCACCGCGTGCACCTCGCCCGTCCGCGAGTCAACCGCCACGACGCTCGGCTCGGAGAGCACGATCCCACGCCCGCGCACGTAGACGAGCGTGTTCGCGGTGCCCAGGTCCACGGCCATGTCGCGGCCGCCGAAGCCGGTTAGGTACGTGAAGAAACCCATGGCTGGCCAGAGAAGCTAAAGAGCAGGACGGCGGGCGAGTGGGGATGCCCTCCCGCACCGGCTGCCGTGCCGTCCGCGCCTGAGTGTATCCGAAGGTGTCAGCGAAGCAGCCAGCCGAGGAGCCCACCGGAGGCACCGGAGCTAGACGGCGAGGCGGGGGCGCTATGCGCCTTCGCGCTCCTGGCGCGGTGCTTCCTCTTGTGCCTGCGTTTCCTGTTCTGCTTCGAGGTGTGCTTCCGGTTCCTCTTGTGAGACCTCTTGACGCTCGCCGCGAGCGCTTCGATTCGCTTGGCTTCCGCAGCGTAGGCGAGCGAGCTCGCGGTCTGGCTACCGTCGGCATTGACGATCCCGTACCAGTCCTCCGCGTTGTTCGGATCCTGTTGTGGAGTGACCCAGGTGTACGGGGCGATCAGGCTGACGCCGTAGTTGCCGGTCGCCAGCATCTGCATCGTGCGGACAAGGGCCGTCGCCCGGCCAGGATCGGTGAGTGTGGCCACGAAGCTCTCCGATCCGCGCGTCGGCCAGCCAAACTCGCTGACCTGGATCGTCGCGGAGCGATCGCCATGCGCGTCGAGAGCCCGGCGCAAGCCAGCGACGTTGTCGACGACGTCCTCGGGTCGACTCGCATACGGGGTGTCAGCCACGGCGGCCACATCCCGGGCGCCGCCCAGTGCGCTGAACAGCTGGTCCAGAAACGTCCAGGAGGGATTGCCCAGCGCGCCCACCGCCACCTTCACCTTCGGCGCGGCCGCGAGAATCGCGCTGCGTGCCTGCTCGTATAGCGACGCATACGCCTGGGCGTCCGGAGAGGGCATCCAGAAATAGTTGGCGTTCGGCTCGTTCCAGATCTGCACCTGGGTGACCGGCTCTGGTCGAAGACGAGGGTTCGCCGCCCAGAACGACCCGCCCGGGCCGTACCGCTTCACGAACGCCGCGGCATAGGCCGCGAAGTACGGGACGTCCACGGGCTTCGGTGGCGAGAGGAGGTCCGGCTGCCTGGGTTTCAGCAGACCGTCCGACTGGGAGTAGGACGCGCTCCAGGACGTCGAGTAGTCGATGATCGGCAGCCACTGGAGGCGGTGCCGTGCGAGGGCCGAGGCGATTGCATCCGTCCAAGCCCAGTTGTAGCCGGGGCCCTTGGCTGTCGGCGCCGATGGCTGCACCGCCTCCCAGGCCGCGTCTTCCCGGACGAACTGAACGTGCGCCGCGACCATTTCCGAGAGGAACCCATCCCAGGCTGAGCGCGGCATTCCGAACAGATCGCTGCCGTCGACCCCCACCAGCGGCGGAGCACCGGCGGAAGCGGCGGTGGCGAGGCCCGCCGGTGAGAACACGCAGAGCAGCGTGGCAGCGAGCGCGCCGATCAGGGCGAGCCTGCGCAGTCGTGTGGCCATGCTCAGCCTCCCGCCTCCGTTCCCTGCCTCACACCGGTCATACGTGACGCACCCCTGCGGGAGCATCCGAACGATAACCGATCTTGGCGCATCTAGACGATGGACGGGACGACCAGATCCGGTCTCAGCTCGAGAAGCGTCGCCACAGGCAGCCCGACGACGTTCAGATAGTCGCCCTCGATGCCCTCGACCAGCGCGGCTCCGCGCCCCTGGATCGCGTACCCGCCGGCGCGATCGCGCCACTCCTCGCTGTCGAGGTACCAGCGCACCAGCACATCGTCGAGTGCCCGGAAGCGAACCGTGGTCGCGGCGGCGGCGCTGCGCACCCGGCCGCCCTCGATCAGGCACACCCCGCCGAGGACTCGATGGGCTCGTCCGGAGAGGGCCCGCAGTGTCTCCTCGGCGTCGGAGCGCGCCGAGGGCTTTCCGTACAGCCTCGGCCCGAGCGCGACGACCGTGTCGACGCCGAGCACCAGCTCGTCCGGTCGCTGGTCGGCAACCGCGCGCGCCTTGCGAAAGGCGTTCTCAAGCGCGACCTCCTCCGGTGGCCCGGACTCGACCTCCTCGGCTCCCGACACGACGACCTCGAAGGCCACCCCCAGCTGCTCGAGGATGCCCCGCCGCTGCGGGGATCCTGAGGCGAGGATCAGAGGTCTCCGAAGAACAGTCCCACCTCGCGCGCGGCGGACTCGGGCGAGTCCGAGCCGTGGACCATGTTCTGGCCGACGGCGGTCGCGAAGTCGCCCCGGATCGAGCCGGGCGCCGCCTGCAGCGGATCGGTGGCGCCGATCACCTGGCGCGCCGCCTCTACGGCGGACTCGCCCTGGAGGACCATCGCCACCAGCGGCCCCGACGTGATGAACTCGACAAGCTCCTCGTAGAAGGGCTTGCCTTCGTGCTCGGCGTAGTGGCGGGAGGCCAGGTCGCGGGACATCGTCATCTGCTTGAGCGCGACGAGCTTCAGCCCCTTGCGCTCGAAGCGGGCGATGATCTCCCCCGTCAGGTTGCGCGAGAACGCGTCGGGCTTGACGAGGATGAGCGTGCGCTCCATGGTGCGGCGGCCTCCTTGGGGGCGGTTTCGAAGGTGATCCGGCGCCGCGCGGAGCGACCGGGCGGCATCACGACACTAGATGAGCTCGGGCGGGGGACGCCCGACGACGGTCTGCTCGGACCCAGGACGCCCGGCGACGGTCTGCTCGGGCGGCAGCTCACGCCGGCGCCGGGTTCGTCTCGGCACCGGCGCCGCCCCGACCTCCGCCTCGCAGAACGGGCAGATCTTCCACTTCGGGTCGAGCGGCCTGCCGCAGTTGGCGCACGGGTCCTTCAGCTTGCGCATGCACGTCGGACAGCGCAGGAAGTCCTTCTCGACCTCGTGATCGCAGTAGGGGCAGGTGTGTATCCCGGCCTCGGCCAGCCGGGCCTCGGCGGCCTGGATCTCCAGCTCGCGCTCGTGTACGTCCTCCAGGTACTCGGGCGGCCGCACGATCATGTAGACGATGCTGCCGACGAACGGGAACAGCGACGCGGCGGTCGCGCAGCCGACGAGCATCGGGTCGGCGATGCGGCGGCGCGCGTCGGCATAGGTCCAGTAGACGAGCGCCAGCCAGATCACGACCAGGAACAGGATCAGGAGGTCGACGACGAGGTTGACCGTGCTGTTCGAGATGCCGAAGACGCCGGGGGCCAGCATGAGCAGAGCGAGTGTAATCGTCAGAGAGTTGACATAGCGCCGGCCGGTCGCGCCGAACGCCGCACGGGTTGGAAATTCGGTGCGGCCGCCCAAATGCCTGCCCGCCGGCGCGCTTAAGCAAACGAACTACAGGAACAGCCTGCCGAACACGTAGCCGATCGCGAAGAACACCAGGATCGTGACCGCGACGCTGATCGCGACCAGCCGGACCATGCGCAGAAAGCTCGGGTGCTCGTCATGGGGGTCGGTCATAGCGTCGACGCGCGCCGCCCGCGCGCCTCCTCGCCGGCCAGCAGGTCGGCGATCAGGTAGATGGATCCGGTCGCGACGACGACGCCATGTGCTCCAGCGAGCGTCCGGGCCCGCGCAAGAGCCGCACTCGGTTCGCGCACGACCTCGGCGGGAGGACCCCCGAGCTGTTCGGCCAGCGACATCAGAGTGGGAGGCGGCAACGCGCGGGGATTGTGGCTTGCGGTGAGCACGAGCGCCTCGCAGTGCGGCGCCAGCGCGCGGAGCATCGCGGCAGCATCCTTGTCGTCGAGGATCGACATGACCGTCACCAGCGGCCTCCCCCGCGCGATCTCGGGGAGCGACTCGATGAGCGCGGCGATCCCGTCGGGGTTGTGTGCGCCATCGAGCAGCGTCAGCGGCTCCTGCCCGACCACCTGCAGGCGGCCGGGCACCCGCACCTCGGCAGCGGCTCTCGCCACCGCCTCGTCATCGAGG
>Ga0209810_1003939_pt1 | contig 14887 bp, 13 predicted proteins | sample Coa_R1_7_FD_187159 | JGI IMG/M metagenome (GOLD analysis project Ga0209810, IMG submission 187159) | Surface soil microbial communities from Centralia Pennsylvania, which are recovering from an underground coalmine fire - Coalmine... | ecosystem: Environmental > Terrestrial > Soil > Unclassified...
CAGTTCCGCGGTGTCGCGCGGGGTGATGAATTTGAACGTGTGGGCGCGAACGTTCACGTCGGCGATCGTCTGCTCGATTTTCGGCATGTGGCAGTTGACGCACTCGCTTCCGGCGCTGCCCGGCTGGTGATGCGTGTGCGCCTCAATCGTCGAGCCACGCGGCCCGTTCGGCGAGTTCGGCCCGTGGCACTCCAGGCACAGGACGCTGGCGGGCTTGATCAGGTCGGCGTTGTTGGCCGTGCCATGGACGTCGTGGCAGGTGAAGCAAGCAACGCCGTGCATGTACATGGCGCTCTGCACGAAATCGTTGCCCTGCATGCGATTCTTATGCGCGGTGCCGTCGGCGAAGTAGAGAAAGTCCTGCTCGCCCAGCTTGGGTGCATCGAGCTTCCAGTAGGCCGTCAGGTCTTTGCCCGCTTCGAAGCCCACGGGCCAGTCGTAGTAGCGTCCGTTTATGGGATTGTTCAGCGGCTGGCCTTGGGAGTGGCACTGGATGCAGACGTCGCTGGCGCGCAGCGAATTGAGCCGCGCGGGATTGACGATGTTGGCGCGCGAGGGCCGCTGTACGTGCGCCGAGCCGGGGCCGTGGCACTTCTCGCAGCCCACGTTCCATTCCGTTACGGCGTGGGTCTGGATGTTGTAGTTCACCGAATGGCAGCCGTCGCAGGTGGGGCCGGTGGGGCGCTGCATGTTGTCGGCGGGATAAAATTTCACCCACCAGTCGGTGCCGGGCTGGACCATGTAGGCCCGCCAGACCTGGTGGGTAACGTCCCACTGCGCGCCCAGCGGATAATAATCATCGCCGCGCCTGGTGAAGTAGCGCTGTTTCCACTTGCTGCCGTAGACGAAGGCGATGTCTTCTTTTTTGAAAGTCACCAGCGGGTCGGGCTTGGTGAGATCAGGGAGGATGGCGTCGGGATGCTCCTTGGGATCGCGCACGATGTTGGCCATCCGGGTTTTCGACCAGCGATCGTAGATCTGCGCGTGGCAGGTTTTGCAGGCGGCCGAACCCACGTACTGCGAATTCTGGGCCAACAGGCCCGCCGGAATCAGGACGACTAGCGGAAGGATCCCCTTCATATTGTCCTCAGGATAACGCCGCGTATCTGAAAATCCGGTGAACGGTGCGTGAACGCGGAAAGTATACGAACCGTTCACCCAGCCCCCCCTCGGCGCGACCGCCGGGTACAATGGCATCGTGGCCTGCCTGAAATTTCTGGCCGCCGTGGCGGCTGCCTCGGCGCTGTCCGCCGCGCCTGACATTTTTCCGCTGAAGGATGTCCGAGCCGGCCAGAAGGGCGTGGGGCGGACGGTTTTCTCAGGCTCGAAGGTCGAGGAGTTTCAGGTGGAAGTGCTGGGTGTGCTCGAAAACATCGGGCCGCGGCAGAACATCATTCTGGCGAAACTCTCGGGCGGGCCGCTGGCGGAAACCGGCGTGATGCAGGGCATGAGCGGGTCGCCCGTGTATATCAACGGGAAGCTCGCCGGGGCGGTCGCGCTGGGGTTCCCGCAGGCCAAGGAAGCCATCGCGGGCATCCGCCCGATTGAAGAGATGCTGCGCGTGGAGCCGGAGGGCAAAACGCAGCCGGTGCGGCCGGCCGCGCGAGCCGCTCGTGCGAGTTTCGCGGCCGGCGAGATGCGGCTGGAAGAAATCGCCACGCCGGTTTCATTTTCGGGGTTTACGGCCGCGGCGCTCGAACATTTCGCGCCGCAGCTCCGGCAACTGGGGCTGGACCCGCGCCAGGGCGTAACCGGGGGCGGCCATCCGCCGGACCGCCTGGGCGATCCCAGGAACCTTCAGCCAGGCTCGATGATCAGCGTCCAGCTTCTTTCCGGCGACATGTCGGTGGCGGCGGATGGAACTGTGACGGCGATCGACGGGAATCGGATCTACGCCTTCGGGCACCGGTTTCTGGCATCGGGATCGACGGAGATGCCGTTTGCGCGCGCGGAAGTACTCGCGCTGCTGCCGAATCTGCAAAGCTCCTTCAAGATTTCGCAAGCCAAGGAATGGATGGGATCGATCACGGAGGATCGCGATACCGCGATTTCGGGTCTTACGGGCCGGCGCGCCGCGATGGCGCCGCTTGAAATCCGCGTGGGCCGGAACACGTATCACATGAACATCGTTCAGGACCGGGTGATGACGCCGCTGGTGGCGCAGATGGCGGTGTTTTCCGCCATCGACGCGACGGAGCGCTCCGTGGGCGCGGTGACGTACGCGATTCGCGGGCGCGCCGATTTCGCGGGCGGTTCCGTGAAGCTCGATAACGTGTATAGCGGAGACGTGAATGTGGGGGCGCTGGCGTCGCTGGGGGTCGCGACGCCGCTCTCCTACGCGCTCACCAGCGGCTTCGACGCGTTCCGCCTCAAGAGCATCAAGCTGGAGATCGACCCGGCGGCGACGCGCAACCAGATGCAGATCGCCGACGTGGTGGCTCGGCGGCAGGTCCACCCCGGCGACGATCTGGAAGTCAACATCGTACTGACTGGAGAAAATGGGGCCGAAGTGGTGAAGAAGGCGCGCTATCGCGTGCCGGTGGGCGCGCCTTCGGGCCCGCTCTACGTGACGGTTTCCGACGCCGCCACCGCGAATTTCACGGAGCTGCAAGCTGCGATCGGCTCGCCCGCGCGTTCGCCGGAGCAGGTGCTCGCGCTGCTGAACGGGCTGCGCTCGAACACCAATGTGTACGCGCGGCTGTGGCGGCCGGAGAACAGCTTTTCGGTCGATGGCCGCGATCTGCCGGATCCGCCGGCCTCCGTCGCGATGATTCTGAATCGCGCGCAGCCGCCCGGAACGAATCTCCTCAGCGCGCGCGGCTCGAAGGTCGCCGAGATCGAGATTCCTGCGGGCCAGAGCGTGGTTACGGGCTCGAAAACGATTCAAATTGAGGTGAAGGAATGAAACCCGCGCTCATGCTGGTGAGCGCGAGCCTGCTGTGCTGTGCCGCGACCACCCAGACCTGGGAGCTGACCGGCTATAACGACTTTTCGCACGGCAAGCTCAGCGGCCTTTCGCTGACGCGCGACGGGCGTCTGATTCTGGGCCCGCAAATCCGCACGGTTTTCGATACCGGCCAATCTGAGATCTGGAGCGTCGCCGCGGCGCCGGACGGGTCGGTGTACCTGGGCACGGGCAATCGCGGGCGGCTGTTTCGAGTCGACGCGGGGGGAAAGGGCGAGCTGGTCTGGACCGCCGATCAGCCCGAAATCTTCGCGGTGGCGGTGGATGCGAAGGGCGTGGTGTATGCGGCGACGTCGCCCGAGGGAAAGATTTATCGCATCGAAAACGGGAAGGCGTCGGAGTACTTTGCGCCCGGCGCACGCTACATCTGGTCGCTGGCGGTCGCGCCGGACGGCGCGCTGATCGCCGGAACCGGCGACGAAGGCAAGATTTTCCGCATCACCGGCGCCGGCCAGGGCGGCGTGTTGTACGAAACCGGGCAGGCGCACGTGACCGCGCTGGCGTTCGATGCGCAAGGACGGCTGCTGGCCGGGAGCGAACCCAACGGCATCCTGTACCGCATCACGGCTTCCGGCAAAGCGTTCGTGCTGTATGACGCGAACCTTCCGGAAATTCGGGCCATTGTGCCGGCGCCGGACGGGACGGTCTATGCCGCCGCGCTCGGCGGCAGCGTCGCCAAGCGGGTGAGCGCGGCCGCCACGGTGACCAGCACGGCCGCTCCGGGAGTCACGCCCACGGTGACGACCAGCATTACGGTGAGCGATCAGCAGGCGGGCATCACAGCGCCGCCCAAGCCGGAAGCCTCGAAACCCGCGGCCCCGGCGGCGTCCTCGAGCGTGGTGACGCCCGCGGTTTCGACCGAATATTCCGGCGTGGAGCGGTCGGCGCTGTATAAAATCGCGCCGGATAACACCGTCGAAACGCTGTGGACCTCGAAAGAAGAAAACATCTACGACTTATCCGTACAAGGCTCGGCCGTTACGTTCCTCACCGACGCGCAGGGGCGCGTGTACGGGCTGGACGGCGGCAAGACCACGCTGATCGCGCAGGCGAACGAGGGCGAGGCCACGCGGCTCCTGGCGTCTCCCAAGGGTCTTCTGGCGGCCACGGGGAGCCTGGCGAAGCTGATCCGGCTGGAGAACGGAACGGCGGCGGCGGGCTGGTTCGAATCGCCGGTCCACGATTCGGGAACGGTGGCCCGCTGGGGGCGGCTGAACTGGCGGGGTAGTCCGACGGGCATCACATTCCGGACGCGCACCGGCAATTCGGCGCGGCCCGACTCCACCTGGAGCGACTGGTCCGAGCCGATTCGGGCTCCGGCCCAATCCGCGATCACCAGCCCCAACGCGCGCTACATCCAATTTCGCGCGGAGCTTTCGGGTTCCGCGGCGTCGCTGGCCGACGTGACGATCGCCTACCTGCCGCAGAACACGCCGCCCGCGGTGCGCAGCATCAACGTGAGCGCGAATTCGGGAGCAGCCAAGGCCGCGAGCGCGGCACCCGCCACGGGGAATCCCGCCGCGGCTTACTCCATTACCGTGACCGACACCGGCGATCCTTCCTCGCCGGTGGGCACCACGGCGCAAACCATTTCGCGCGGCGCCGGCCAGCAGGTTCAAATCTCCTGGCAAGCCGAAGATCCCGATGGCGACCGCCTGCTCTACAGCCTGTATTTCCGCGGCGAAGAAGAGTCTCAATGGAAGCTGCTGCGCGCCAACATGACCGAAACCACCTACGCGCTCGAAAGCGACGTGCTTGCCGACGGCCGCTACTTCTTCCGGGTGACCGCGTCGGACCGGCCCTCGAATCCGGTGGAGCTGGCGCGCGAAGCGGAACTGGTCAGCGCTCCGGTGGTGATCGACAACACGCCGCCGGTGGTCACGCCGGGCGCGCCGCGGCGGAACGGCCCGGCGGTTCTGATCGACATCGAGGCCGAGGACCGGGGCTCGGTGCTGCGGCGGTGCGAGTATTCGATCGATGCGGGGCCGTGGACGCCAGTCGAGGCGGCCGACGGCGTGACGGATTCCGCGCGCGAGCAGTTTCCGCTTCGGCTCGAATCCCTTCCTGCGGGCGAGCACCTGGTCTCGATCCGCGTCTACGATGCCGCCGGGAACGCGGGACTCGCAAAAGTCGTAGTGCGATGAGGCTGCGACCCGGAAGCCGCCTTGGAGTATATTGTAAAGCACGCGGGCGCGTGAACAGCCTGAGTAGAAAGGACTCCACCGATGGCGCACGACCACAGTTCAGAATCGATCCGTTCGGGCCGGTACAGGTTACTCCACGGCGTCTCGGCGGCCACGCTGGCGCTCTGGGCCGCGGCCGCCGTCTTCGCCCAGGCGCCGGCGGCCAACCCTGCTCCCACGGGCGACGCCAAGAACGGCAAAGAGCTCTTTCTCAAATACACCTGCTACGGCTGCCACGGTTTCTCCGCGCAGAACGGCCCGGCCGGCAATCGCCTGAATCCGATGCGCATGACCCAGGCGAACTTCACCGCCCTGGTGCGGAATCCCGGCGCGCCCAACCGGATGCCGCCGTATTCCGCCAAGGTCATCTCGGACGCTCAACTGGCCGATATCTACGCGTATCTGAAAACTTTGCCCGACGCGCCGGCCGCAAAGGACATTCCCCTGCTCCAGCAGATTGAAGCTGAAGTGAAGTAGGACCGGCCGGCCGCCGCGCATGAAGCCGCCACTACGCCGGGAGGTTCGTCTCGCTCCGGATGCCGGGCATTTGTTTCTGGAGGCAGCCGCGGTCTTCGCGCAGGCTGCTGAAGATTCGGTGGCGGCCAAAGGCTCCTTCGACATCGCGCTGGCGGGGGGCTCCACGCCACGCCCGCTTTTTGCGGTTCTGGTCAGCACGCCGGAGTTTCGCAACCGGATCGCGTGGGACAAAGTCCGGTTCTTCTGGGGCGATGAGCGGCCGGTGGGACCCGATCATCCGGAAAACAATTACAGGATGGCCCACGAGGCGCTGCTGGCGCATCTGCCGGTGCGCGAGGATCGGATCTTCCGCATTCACGGCGAACTCGCCGACGCGGCGAAAGCCGCCGCCGGCTACGATGCGGTTCTGCGCCGCGAGTTCCGGATCGCCACCGGGTTCCCGCGCTTCGACCTGATCCTGCTCGGCATGGGCCCGGACGGCCACACAGCCTCGCTGTTTCCCGGCACCAGGGCCCTTCGCGAGCGCCGGCGGCTTGCGGTTTCCAACTGGGTGGGGAAGCTGTTTTCGCACCGCATCACTCTGACCGCGCCGGTGCTCAACGCCGGAGCGCGGGTGATGTTTCTGGTGGCTGGCCCCGACAAAGCGCCCGCGCTCAAGGCGGTGCTGGAGGGTCCGTATGAGCCCGACCAGTTGCCCGCGCAACTCGTCCGGCCGCGGTGCGGGAAGCTGCTGTGGCTGGTGGACGCCGCCGCGGGCCACCTGCTGGATCCCGCCACGGCGGTGAGAACATGAATGCGATCGTTTCCTTATTCGACGTCGATAACACGCTGCTGGATCACGATCACGTCACTGCGGATCTACGCAAACATCTCAACGCCACGGTAGGCCCGGAGCGCGCCGGGCGCTACTGGCAGATCTTCGAAGAGATCCGCGCCGAACTGGGCTACGCCGATTACCTCGGGGCGTTGCAGCGCTATCGCATCGAGCGCCCCCGCGAGGAGCGCCTGCTGGAGGTCTCCTACTATCTGCTGCGGTATCCCTTCGCCAACCGCCTGCTTCCCGGCTCTCTGGACGCCGTGGAGGCGGCGCAACGGTGGGGTCCCACCGTGATCCTTACCGACGGCGACGTGGTGTTCCAGCCGCACAAGATCTATCGGTCCGGACTGTTTGAGGCCTTCGACGGCCGCGTTCTGATTTACATCCACAAGGAAAACGAGCTCGACGACGTGGAAGCGCGTTATCCTGCCGGTCACTACGTCGTGGTCGATGATAAGCTCCGCATCCTATCTGCGGTCAAGCAACATTGGGGCGGGCGCGTGACCACCGTCTTCGTGCGCCAGGGGCATTATGCGACGGATCCGAAAGCGCTGGCCGAGTACGGCCCCGCCGACGTGAACCTGGATCGTATCGGGCAGTTCCCGAAGTGGACGGCCGAAGAATGGGTCGCGGCTGCGGGCGCCCGTACTGGTAGTTCTAAATGAGCAGTCTGACTCGCTAAAGCGGAATGTCGATTCCCTAACACGATGACCTCTTCATCCCGCAGGGCCACGAAAGGCTCCAATCCTCGGTCTCCGGCATCCCCCAAGGATGGCACGCGCGTTGCTCATGCCGGCCTGTTGTTTCCCGTCCCGAACGCGGATCGTAGGTCGCTGAACATTGCCGGTCAAGGAGCAGCACCATGCCGGAGCAAGCGTATCCCACCATCTCGGTCATCATTTGTACGCGAAACCGCGCTGCATCCCTGGCCTTAACGCTCGATCGATTAGCGGATGCGGATCGACATCAAATCCGGGCGGAGATCATCGTCGTCGACAACGGAAGCGAAGACAATACCAGGTTTGTCGTCGAAGCCTTCGCCGGCAGCATGCCCGTACGGTATCTGTCCGAGCCCGCGCAGGGCATATTCGGGAAGAGTCATGCCCTGAATCGCGCGCTCAGCGCAGGAGGGCTGGGAGAGATCATCGCCATTCTCGACGACGATATGAGCCCGCACAAGGACTGGTTTGAGCGCGTCGCGGAGGCGTGCCAGCGCTGGCCGCAAATGGATATCTTCTCCGGGCGCACCTGCCTGATTTTCCCCGAGGGCGAGCGGCCCGGCTGGGCCCAGAGCCCGCGACTTAAAAGTATCGTGTTTTCGGAGCAGGACCGCGTGCAAAACGAATCGGAGCTGGAGCCCGGACGCTGGTTTAACGGCGGCCACTTCTGGTTCCGCAAGAGGGTCTTGAGCAATGGCCGGCGCTTCCGGGACATCTGGCTGACGGAGCCCGACTTTCAGTTAGATCTGGCCGAGGAAGGCTGCCGCGGCGTGTTCTGCCGCCAGGTGGTGGCGGGCCATCGCGTGCAGCCGGATCTCTTCAAACCGGAGAAGGTCCTGAACCGGATCAAGATGCTGGGCCTGGCTCTGGCGTGGCTCCGGCTGGACCCCTACCGCCAAAACGTGAAGCAGGCGCGGCTGCTGCACGATCGCCCTTTGCTGGGACGCCTGTTTTGCCTGACGAATCTGGTGCGCTGGCAGTTCCTGTATCTGGCGGCGAATCTTCATCTGAGCGAGGCCAACCGTTTCGCGCGGCGGCTGATCGCGCTGGAGCGGCGCATCACGTACCTTGAATTGTTTCGGCTCTCGAATGTGTTGCCTGCTTATTCCATACGGCGCCGCGCGCGCCGGACGAAAGAGGTGCGGGAGATCGGCCGGTCCGCGCCAGCCTGAACGAAGACGCCCCTTTCAGGTCTGCACCCAGTGCCGGTTATCGCGGCGCAGCAGATCGTCGGCTTCCTTGGGGCCCCACGTGCCGGCGGGATAGTTGGGGAAATTGCGCGGCGGCAGCGCACCCCAGACATCGAGAACCGGCCCCACGATCTGCCACGCCATCTCCACCATGTCCGAACGCTGAAACAGCGTTGCGTCGCCGAGCATGCAGTCATACAGCAGGCGTTCATAGCCGGTCTGCGGCGACGCGTTGAAGTAGTCCTTGTAGTTGAAGTTCATGTCCACCCCGCCGATCCGCACCGCCGGACCCGGCACCTTCGCGCCGAAGCTGAGCGAGATGCCTTCGTCCGGCTGAAGATGCAGAACCAGGCGATTCGGAGTGAGCTGCTCGACGGACGTATCGCGGAACAACAGGAAGGGAGCGCGCTTGAACTGAATCGCGATTTGCGTGACACGCTTTGGCATGCGCTTGCCGGTGCGCAGATAAAACGGCACGTCGGCCCAGCGCCAGTTTTCAATGAACAGCTTCATCGCGACGAACGTTTCGGTGTTGGATTGGGGCGGCACCAGCGGCTCGCTGCGATAGGCCGCCATGCGCTCGGCGCCATTCGCGGATTCCCCGTACTGGCCGCGCACGGTGCGAACCAGAACGTCTTCCGGCAGCATCGGCGGGATGGCTTTCAGAATTTTGGCCTGCTCGTCGCGCACCACGTCGGCATCGAAGGACACCGGCGGCTCCATCGCCGTCAACGAGATGAGCTGGAAGATATGATTCGGCACCATGTCCCGGAGCGTGCCCGAGAGATCGTAATAATTTCCGCGCTTCTCCACGCCTACGGTTTCGGCCACCGTGATCTGCACATGATCGATGTACCGCCGGTTCCAGATGGGCTCAAAAATCCCGTTGGCGAAGCGGAACACCAAAATGTTCTGCACCGTTTCCTTGCCGAGGTAATGGTCGATACGGTACACCTGGCTTTCCTTGAGAACCTGGCGCACTTCCTGGTTCAGCTTGCGGGCCGATTCGTAGTCGCGGCCGAAGGGTTTCTCAATGATGACCCGGCGCCAGCCCTTCTGCTCTTCCATCAGGCCCGCTTGGCCCAGCCGCCGGACGATGGTTCCGAAAAAATCCGGCGCCGTGGCCAAGTAAAAGAAATAGTTGCCGCGCGTGCCGTGTTCTTCATCGATTTGGGCCAGCGTCTCTTTAAGCTTCCGGTATGCTTCCGGATCATCGAAATCGCCCGGCACATAGTGGATGCGGCGCGCAAGCCAGTGCCACAGATCGGGATCGATCTTGGTGGTGGCGAATTCGCTGACCTCCTGGGTAATGCGGTCGCGAAAGCCGTCGCTGTCCGTATTCTGCCGCGCGAAGCCGGCTAGTGCGAACTCCTTCGCCAGAAGCCCGGCCTGCGCCAGATTGTAAAGAGCCGGAATCAGCTTGCGCTTGGTCAGGTCCCCCGAAGCTCCGAAGATGACCATGACGCAGGCGTCCGCGGGCCGGCCGCCGGTTTTGATCCCGTCCCCGGGTGCGGTGAACATAGGCGAGATTCCTCCGGTTCCCACGGGGCTAGCCTCCGGAAGCGCGCTCGACGTGCCCGCCGAATTTGTTGCGCATGCCGGAGAGCAGTTTCTCGGCGAAGGTGTGGTCCTGGCGCGAGCGGAAACGGGCGAACAATGACGCCGAGAGCACGTCGCAAGGGACGGCCTCTTCGATGGCCGCCATGATGGTCCAGCGGCCCTCGCCGGAATCCTGCACGAATCCGGTGAAGCGCTTCAATTCGGGATCTTCCGCCAGCGCCATCGCGGTCAGATCCAGCAGCCAGCTTCCCACCACGCTTCCGCGCCGCCACACTTCGGCGATCTCGGTGAGATCCAGATCGAAGCGGTGGTCGGCGGGCACGTCTTGGGAATTGGCGTGTTTCATAATGTCGAAGCCCTCGGCGTAAGCTTGCATGAGGCCGTACTCGATTCCGTTATGCACCATCTTGACGAAGTGGCCGGCTCCATTCGGCCCGCAGTGCAGATAGCCGTACTCGGCGGTGCCGCCCCGGCCCTCGCGCCCGGGCGTGCGGGGAATGTTTCCGATGCCCGGAGCCAGCGTCGCCAGCAGCGGGTCCAGGCGGCCGACGGCTTCCTTCGGCCCGCCGATCATCATGCAGTAGCCGCGCTCGATACCCCACACGCCGCCGCTGGTTCCGACGTCCACGTAGTGCAGGCCCTTTTCCCGGAGCTGGGCGGCCCGGCGGATGTCGTCTTTGAAATACGAATTGCCGCCGTCGATGATGGTGTCGCCGGGCTCCATCAGCGAAGCCAGTTGCATGACCGTGGATTCGGTGGCTTCCCCCGCCGGGACCATGACCCAGGCGGCTCTCGGCCGCGCGAGCTTGTGAACGAAGTCCTCCATGGAGCTGGCGCCCGCGGCTCCTTCGGCCGCGAGCTGCCTGACATTGTCGGGATTCAGATCGAAGACCACGCATTGGTGGCCGCCGCGCATCAGGCGGCGAACCATGTTGCCGCCCATCCTTCCGAGACCGATCATGCCCAGTTGCATGCTTTGACGATAGCGTACTCGAGTAGTTGGTTCTGGTGTGATGGCGGCGCGCAAGCATACGCGCAGGTCCGCCCCTGGCAGTCAGCGCTGCTCCATGCCCTTGGCCTGGTAGACCGCCGCATTGCCGCGCGAGGCGAGGAACCGCACCAGGGCCTGGCCGGCCTCGGCGTGCGCCGCATGGGCCGCGACTCCCGCCGAGAAGTTGACGTAGCTCTGATACTCGGAGGGCAGCGCGCCGGCCAGTTCGACGCCGGGCAGCGGAAGGATCTCGCTGATGAGAGTCAGGACGAAATCGGCGTCGCCCGCAGCCACGCGCGCGCCGGAGCGCACCGAGCCCTGCTCCAGAATGATCTTCTGCTTCATCTGGTCTGCGATGCCCATGGCGGCGAACATCTTTTCGATGGCGGCGCGGCTTGCGCCGTCCTGCGCGTAGGAGACTCCCTTGGCCTTGAGGAGCGCCTGCTTCAAGGCCCCGGCCGTGGTGATGTCTGGCTTCGGCGCGCCGGCGCGAATGCCGATACCGATCCCACTGCGGGCGAGGTCCACGCGTGTGCCCGCGGCGATGTGCCCCTCCTTAACGAGCTGGTCCATGGCGCTGGTGGTGACGATGGCGACATCGTAGCCCGGCGCTTCGAGCTTAGGCTTGAGCCCCGTAGTGGAGTTGTACTCGATAGCCAGCGGCACGCCGGCTTTCGGCGCCCTGGATTTCAGGTCTTCGAGTACGGCCCGGATCCCGTTCGAGGCGAGCACGGTCTGGGCATGGCCGTGCGCCATCGCGACAACGAAGATTGCGGCCATTGTTTTTTTCATCGGTTCTCCCTCCCGGCCTCTCAAACAGGACAATTATGACGCGCCCGTTCCGCCACAGCACGTCCCGTACCGGCGGCCTTGGCGACGCTACCGCGCCGGCCGGACCTCCACCTGCTTGTAAATCGCGCGCGTCTGCTGAAGCGTCGGAAATTTGATTCCCGGCAGCGCCGCCGTGGCGGTTCCGGCGGCGACCCCCCAGCGAAGGGACTCGGCAAACGACTTGCCTTTGTCGATGGTCCACACAAATGCCGCGGCTAACGCATCGCCTGCGCCGATCGGGCAGAGCGCTTCGATACGCGGCGGGACGGCTTCAAAAATCCCCTCGGGCGAGGAGCCGATCGCCCCCCGGCTGCCCAGCGAAAGCACCACCGACTCGGGCCCCATGGCGTGAAGCCGGTCCACAGCGTCCAGAAACTGGTTGCGGGTGATCAGCGCGCGGCCCAGCAGCCGCTCCGCCTCGTGCTGGTTGGGGCTGATCACCGCGGGCTTGGCTTCCAGAGCGTGCTGCAAAGCCTCGCCATCGGTGTCCAGCAACACTTTCACGCCGCGCTGCGCCGCCAGCTCGATCAGCTCGCAATAGAAATGAGGGCGGATGCCGGGCTGAAGGCTGCCGCAGATCATCAGCCAGCGCGCCTGCGGCAGGCGCGCCTCCACCAGGTCCCGAATCGCCTGGATCTCGCGGGCTTCCAGCGCTTTGCCCACTTCGTTCAGCTTGACCGTGAGGCCCTGCTTATCCGAGATCGTGAGATTGATGCGGCTCTCTGCGGCCACAGGGACGGTCTCGAAAGGGAATCCCATTTTCGAGAGCGATTTGGTCATGCGCTCGCCCGCAGGACCGCCGGAGGTGAGCAGCGCCAGCGTTTTTCCGCCGAATGCGTGGATCACCTGGGAGGCATTGATGCCGCGGCCTCCCGCGGCCTCATTCCGGTTCAGGATGTAGGCGCGATCTTCGAATACCAGCTTATCGACGGTGACCGTACGATCGATCGCAGGATTGATGGTTAAGGTGAGAATCAAGTTAACATAGTAACCGCATTCCCCGGCGGACTTCGTCCCTTGAGTGACCATCCCCATTTCCGCGCTTACCTGGCTCTGGCCAGCGTATGCCTGTTCTGGGGAACCACCTATCTGGGGATTCGGATCGCCGTGGAATCCCTGCCGCCGGCAACGTTGATGTGCGTGCGGTATCTGCTTTCCGGAGGGGTGCTGCTGATCGGCTCGGCGCTGATTCGGGCGCGGCTGCCCAAGGGCCGCGAGCTGTGGGTCACCGCCGCCTGCGGAATCCTCACCATCGGCATCGGCACCGGCACGCTGGCTTATGTCGAGCAGTGGACGCCCAGCGGATTATCCGCGCTGTTCGTCACCACGTCGCCGTTCTGGCTGACCGCGACGGAGGCCGCTCTGCCCGGCGGCGAACCGCTGCACGCCCCGACGATTCGCGCGCTGCTGGTGGGCGCTGCGGGAGCGGTTCTGTTGTTGGCGGACAGTCATTCGATTGCCAGCGCCGCCACGGGCCGCAGCCTGATCCTCGCGTTTCTATTGTTGCAGGGCGGGTCGGTCGCCTGGGCCGCTGGATCGATTCTCCAGCGCCGCCAGGGATACTCCACCCACCCCTTCGTCAGCGCCGCCGTGCAGCAGCTCGCGACGGGGATCGTGTATGTGGTCCCCGCCTCGTTTCAGATCTCCCAGGCGCATTGGACCAGCCGCGCGGTGGGCGCGACACTCTACCTCTCGGTGTTCGGGGGCATCATCGGCTACAGCTCCTACGTTTACGCGATGGACCGGCTGCCGGTCGCGATGGCGTCCATCTACACCTATGTCAATCCCCTGGTGGCTGTAGCGCTGGGCTGGGCGTTCTACCGCGAGCGGTTCACGCGCCGCGAAGCTCTCGCCATGGCCGTGATCTTCGCCGGGGTCTGGCTGGTGAAGCGGGCGCAGAACCAGGGGCGCGCTCATGTGCCCGCTCAGGCGGGAGCAAGGTAGTACTAAGGCCCGAATTGTACTGATTTTTCCCGCTGTAACTCCAGATTCCTTTACATGCCCATGCAAGCGAGCGAAAGGATCCGCGAGTTGCTGGGATGCCGAGTTGACGATCATCCTCGGCGCCAGCGGCAGCCCGGCATCGAGGCTCCGCGGCCGGTTCCTCCGAAAAGCGGCAGCGCGATGATCGTTCCGGCTGCGATGGCGCTCGGCCAGGATCTGCCACTCAGCGTCGCCGGGCAGATTGAGACTCCCGCCGGGCGCGAGCCCGTGCTGGGCAAATTCCGCGTGTGGTCCTGCAAGCTCCCTGGCATTGGCAAATACGACATCGAGCTTGCACGGAAGTTCGTCATCCCCGAACAGCCCGTGGCGCCGTCCGAGGAGGACGTCGATCATTACGAGGTACTTCAGCTCAGCCGTAACGCCGATATCGATACCATCCGGCGTGTGTTTCATGTGCTGGCGCAGCGCTATCACCCCGACAACAAGGAAACCGGGGATGAGGAGAAGTTCCGCGAAGGTCGAGGAGCACGCGGTCCTATCCGACCCGGAGCGCCGCCCGGCTCACGATGTAAAACTCTCGGAGGCGAGCCGGACTCGTTTGAAGATCTTCGATTCCGTGCAGAGCACCCGTAAGCGTTCTGAAACACTTTTGTGAAGCTTCGGTGATTGGCCACGTCATACACTGCGAGGGAGGCTTCCGCCGTGTCCGGCGGTGTAGTTGTGAGCCGAGGTTGTGAAAGTGCCGGAAAGCTGCTCACCAGTAAGGCGTGAGGTGGACCCCATCGTTTGGACAAAAAATCGTTCGATGAACACGTTGTCCAACGCGCGGCCACGCCCATCCATGCTGATGGCGATGCCGCGCTGCTTCAATGGCGCCAGGAAGTCGGCGGTGAACTGCGCGCCCTGATCGGAGTTCCAGATTTCTGGCTGGCCGAAGGAGGAGGCCGTCTCCAGCGCCGCCAGGCAGAAGCCCGTCTCCATGGTGGGGGATAACTCCCAACTGAGCACGAAGCGGCTGAACCAGTCCATCACGGCGACTAAGTACAGGAAGCCACCGCGCATCGGAACGTACGTAATATCGGTGCTCCAGACCTGGTTGGGGTGCTCGATAGTCACACCGCGCAGCAAGTACGGATACACCTCGTGGCCCGGTGCCGGGCGGTTCAAACGTGGCTAGGGATAGAGGGCTTCGATCCCCAAAGTGCGCATC
>Ga0209810_1003940_pt1 | contig 14883 bp, 13 predicted proteins | sample Coa_R1_7_FD_187159 | JGI IMG/M metagenome (GOLD analysis project Ga0209810, IMG submission 187159) | Surface soil microbial communities from Centralia Pennsylvania, which are recovering from an underground coalmine fire - Coalmine... | ecosystem: Environmental > Terrestrial > Soil > Unclassified...
GTCTTTGTTCCGTGGCTTTACATCATGGACGAGATGAATGCCAAGCGGCTGCCGACGCGCACGCTGCGGGACATTCTCGACGACGATTCCGAGCACGACTACTCGAAGTTCAATCACATCACATGGCGCAACGCCAGAGCCGAGTATCAGGTGCTCGCGGGTTCGCACCTCGGGCCCCGCAAGCAGATGGCGGAATTCATGCCGTTCCTGATGCAGCTTGTGAATACGCCGGCGATGATGCAAGCGATGGCGGAAGCAGGCTACGTGTTCGACGCGCCTGTGTTCACGAAGGAATGGGCGCGGCTTGCAGGCTACGCCTACATGAATCCGTTCTTCCGCCAGATGACGCCGGAAGAGAAGCAGCGGCGCGACGCCAATTCGCAGGCGGCTATAGCGCAGCAGAAGCTCAATTCCGCCGCGAGCTTGCAGGAGATGAAGGGGAATCAGAAGCAGCAGGAAATCTCTTCCGAGGCGCTTGGCCGGGCCGCGGAAAAGGCCACGCAACTGCTCATGCAGCACACCATGCAAGCGGGAACGGGTGAAGGCGGGGAAATCGGCGAATGACGCGCTACCAGGTCAAGCTCACCGAGCAGGAAGAACTGGCCTTGCGGCAACTGGCCACGCAGCCGGGCTTCGACGCGCTTCTGAAATTGCTTGGCGGCGAATCGTTCCATGCGCAGCAGGAAGCAATGGAATGCACCGAGCCGGACGACAAGAAACGCTTGTTGAAGCTCACCGACGCGCAATGCACGGCGCGAATCGTCAGCCATCTGGTGCAAAAGCTGGCGGCTTACCGCGAGATTCCCGTTCCGCAGTCCGAGGCAGCGGATGAGCTGCGGAGCATCATGAACGTTCAGTGGGAAAGGACGAATTGAAATGGCAACTGCGGTTACTCAACCTCAAGAGCCGGAAGTAAAGCAAAACGAGCCGGAAAAGGACCCGGAAACCGGGAAGTTCATCTATACCTACCAGCCGCGTGACGCTGAAGGGCAATTCATCGGCAAGCCGTATCGCTTTCTGTATACGGACCATCAGGACCTCATCCGGCAACTGACCGACGCCAAAGCGAATGGCGACCGCTTCATCCATGAAGTGAAAACCGGGAAGCGCAAGCTGCATGGCGAGCCCGCGCAGCCGGTGCCGGAATTCAAGCCGGCTCCCGAGGATGCCGACGAAGCCGAGCGCAAGCGCCGGGAAGATTTCCGCAAGACGGCGGAAAAGGAATTCGGAGCGCCCGTCGAGACAGTCCGGGAAACCTTCAAGAAGGCCACGACGCTCAGCGAAAAGATGACGGCCTATCTCTGGGCGATGAACAAGCAGGCCGAAGGCTACTACCCGTGCAATGAGAACGCCAAAGCCATCGCCGATTACCTGACCGAAAAGAATTTGGCCTTTACTCCGGCCAATTACGATTTGGCTTTCGAGGAGCTGCGGGAAAAACTCGTTCCCGCTCCGCGAGAGCCGCAAGCCCCTGCGGACTCCACGCAGCAGCAACCACCGCCCACTCGGACGGAAGAAGTAAAACCACGCTCAACCGGCATCATGCCCGGCCAGTTTGCTGGCACCCGCCAGCCCACGCGGACGGACAAGCAGGCGCTGAGCATGGAACGGTTCCGCCAAATCGACAAAATGTCGCGTGACCAGTGGAAGAGGCTCCAGCGGGAAAACCCGAAGGAAGCGGAAACCTTTCTGGCCATGAAGTTTCCGGCGCAGCCACAGCAGTAAAAATTCTCACCTTGAGTGAGAAGAAATGCCTTCACCATCGCAAGCAAGCAACACCGTTTCGACCCTTGTGCAGGCGCAGATCACGGAGTTCGACAAGAACTTCGTGGACAACCTCAAGGGCAATACCCCGCACCTTCGCTGCATGGAGATTCGTGAGCAGTCGGAGCATTCCGGTATCAACCGGGCGCTGTTCATGTATCAGCTAGCCGTGCCTACGGGGACGACCAATCCTCCGGGGCAAGGCTATGCGCCCATCGCGATTGCGGATGGCACCCTCTCGAATCCGCTGCAGTTGGCGGTCAACCAGCAAAATTCGCAGCTTGGCGAATACGGCGACTTTGCGACCGTATCCGCTTTCGCGCAATTCGCGGCGCTCGATGATGCCACGCTCAATACCGGCAAGGAACTCGCCTTCCGGGCAGGGCTTGGCGTCAACGACTTGGCTCAAGCCGTTGCCGACACGCTGAACAGCACGGACTCGACCGTGCTGAATCAGATTACGTCGGGCGCGGCGCTGGACCTTGCCACGGTGCGCGGCGCGAAGCAGTCGCTGGTGTTCCGCTCCTGCCAGCCGGTGCGCGGCGGCAAAGCCTGCGGCGTCATCTGCCCTCTGGTCCTCGGCGACCTGTGGGCAGGCACGACCGTGAACAACTCGGCTGTGGACTTCTGGAAGTACACGGAAGGCGGCCAGGACAAGTTCGACGATATGGCGGGTTCCGAGCAGGATACCCCCATCGAACTCCCGGGCACCGGAATCGTGTTCTACCAGTCGCCCTACGTCACCCAGCAGGCGAACCTGAACGGCCACGGCATCGCCTACCGGACCTACATCTACATGCACCAGGCGGTTATCGCCATCTTCGCTCGCGTCCCCGGCGACACGAACATGGAAGAGGGCAACTGGCGGGCTATCAAGCCGACTCTGACGCGCAATCTGCCGTCGAGCGCGTTTGACCCGCTGGCAACCATCGGGAACATCGCGGGATACCGCTACCACGTAGCATTCTCGCTGCCTCCCGACACCACCATGCGTGCGCGTGAAATCGACTCCGTCTCCGCATACAGCTAAGCCGATGGCCGACGCCCCGAAACAACTCATTTCCGTACAGGGAATCGACGAAGGAGTAGAGGCGTCGGTCAACCATTCGCCGGAAGTCTATGAACTCATCGACAGGGCAAAACAGGAACTGGCGAACTGGCTTCCGCAGTGGGGCGAGAAGCCCGTCAGCACTTCGCAGAACCAGGAGGTTGCGCATGAGCTGCGGGAAAAGAATCTGGAACTGGTTCGGGACTACATCCCGCCCGAGCATCTCTTTGATGAAAAGACGCGCATCCGCAACCTCATGCACATTCGGGAATTCTGCCGGAAGCTGCATAACATCCTGGGACTTGCGGCAGACGGCGGCTCTCGAATCTTCATCAATGACCCTCCCCGCCATCCCGCCATTGATGAAAACCTGAAGGGCCTCTTCATCAAGATGCGCGGCATGGATATGTTCACCTTCCACACCGATTTGCCTCCCGGCTGGAAGAAGATTTGCGCGATTCAAACGCCATACATGAGCGAATGGGGCATTTTCCACCGGGATTCGCACGGCGCGATTACCGGCTTCAAATACATCGGCTGGCGCGGCCAAGTGCTGCTCCGGCTGATTCTCGCGGGTGCCATCACGGAAGAGGAAGCGCACAAGGAATTCGGAACCCCGCAGGGCGTCGAAGTGGACCAGGAATATTTCAACAGACTAAGGGAGTTCAGGGAATATGGAAAACGAACAGCAAACTAGCCAGGACCTCTCCGTAAAGGATATCGAGCGGGAGATGAAGAAGCTCGAACTGGAGCGAGCCCGGCAAGCACTCGAATCCCAGAAGATTCAGGACGAGCTGAACCGGCTGATGCTGGAGGACAAGCGCCGGGAACTCGAAACGCGCACGAACAACAAGAAGCGCGGCGCCGAGGATGCAAAGAAGGCCATTGAGGACTTGCGAGCGCAGCAAGCTCGCTGCAACCACCGCACGGGCGGACAGGGCGCGGAAGCTATTCTGCTCGGGCAAGGCGACGCCAAGCGGCCCACCTGCATCGGCGCTCAGGTATTCCTCGACGAGCGCATTCGGCTTGTTTGCGGACGATGCCGGGCGGAATGCTGGTCGGATGACCCTGACCGCAACAAGTGGGCCTACTGGGTCGGCCTGTGGAAAGAGTCAATCAACCAGCAAATGATGGTGATTGGCGGATTGAAAATCACGAAAACCGTGCAAGCCGTAGCCTGAAATGGCCACGACCTATACAGGTCAGAGCATCATTGATTCCATCCGGGTGATGCCGGACCTTGCTCCTATCTTCCAGAGCCAGGTTGCGGGATTCTCGCTCGAACCCGGCTTGACCATTCTCAACGAGACGATGGCCTACATGCTGGGCGCGAACTTCCCGTGGAAGTTCAATGAAATCGAGATTTCGCCATTCTACATCAATTCCTACCAGCAGGACTACGCCACGACGAATACGAATATCGGCTACCTGACAGGCGGCGATATCCTCGATGTGAACAATACGGCGCTCCCCAAAGCGCAGCCGCAATGCTTCGTCGTGAAGGATTTGCCGCGAGCTTCTTCCTGGGTGGCGCTGCCGCCGAACTTCTATGGTCCGCTCGGCTTTCAGGTGTGCTGGCGCTACAACAGCCAGCTTTACTACGGCACCTGGGGCGACGCCAATACCGGCAACAGCACCCGCGGCAACAATCCTGTGGCCGGGTCGGTCTACACGAATCCGCTCGGCTCCGGCACGCAGATGCCGTCCAATCCCATCACACAAATCATCGACGCCAACGGCAACTATCTGGTGCTGACGGGCTATGGCACGGAAGGCACGACGGCTCCCGTGGCTCCGGCAAATTCCGCGCAAGGAACGATTGCCACGCCGGGTTCGGGCGCGACCACGCAATGGACCGTCGTTAGCGGCACTTCGCAGGGATTCCGCATTTGGCCTACCCCGTCGCTTTCGGGCGTTGTCTGGCAGTTCAATCTGCGAGCGCAAGCGAAGCCCCCAATCCTCGCGGCATTGAGCACCTCGATTTCGCCGATTCCCGATGAATACGCCCATGTCTACCGGCAAGGGTGCATCACGATGTCCTATCGGTATTCGCCGGAAGCGAAAGTACGCCAGCGTTATGGCGAGGAACTGCGCATCTGGACCGATGTGCTGCTCGCAGGCCGCATGCAGGGCGACCGCGAACCGGAAAATCATTCCTTCATCGCCACAGGCGGCGTAGTCGCGCCTCCTTCGGGCACGATGCCCATCAATCCGGGCAATCCCTTCGGCGTTGGCGGCATGGCCTGATGGCGAACACGCTGCAGACTTCCATCAATTGGGCGCTCGGCTTTCTGGGCTACTCGACTCCCACGGTGGGGCCGAACAACGAGCCGGCATTGTCCTCGGCCAACATGGTCCAGCAGGTGATGACGTCGCCACCGTTCCGGTTTCCGTGGAATCGCTCGACCGCGACCTTCACTTGCGTGGCTGGAACACAGGACTACACCGTCAGCGTATCCGATTTCGGCTATCTCGAAACGGCAACCGCGAAGGACCCGACAACACTGGTCACGAAGCCGCTCAAGACGCTCAATTGCACGCCGCTGGGCGACAGCATCGACCAGCAACTGCCGACAACCATTGCGGTACAGACTTCGATTCCCGGAACGAGCGCGAGTTTCCGCCTCTTGGGGGTGCCCGACAAAGCCTATGTCGTGAAGCTCATCTACCAGAAGTTCGCGCCACTGATGACGGGAACGAGTTCCGCTTGGACGCCGCCAGATTATATGAGCTACATCTATAATCGCGGCTTTCTGGCGCATTGCCTTGAGGGCATGAACAGTTCCCGCGCTCCGCAGGAGAAAGTAGCCTTCGCGGCGGCTTTGCTGGCTACCGCGGAAGGTCTGACGGACACGGAGATCAACATTTTCCTCGCGCAGTATCTCGGCAACCCGCGAGCATTTGAGACCATGCAACTAAAAACACAGCAGGGAATCGGGGCGCGTGGCCAATAGCCTGATTCAGCAAGCCGGAGGGCAGCCGCAAAAGCAGCCGCGCTTCGTGCCCATCCATATCGGCAGAGCGCAAGCAGGACTGGTGACGAATCGCGCCGCCTTGCACGACATTTCCATCGGGATTTATGGCCGCTTCTATGGCGGCCAGCCCGATGCGTTGCTTTCAGGCAGCAATATCGAGATTTCCCCGCAGCAGACATGGAAACATCGTCCGGGCTGTTCGGCTTTTGCAACGCTGCCGAGTACTTGCCTGACGAGCTATCCGTTCTTCAACACCGATGGAACGATTACGCTCTACATGGACACCGCGACGGGTGTTTACAAGAATCCGTCGAGTCCCACGCTCGTATTCACGAAGAGTTCAGGTGCGGGGCAGACTTCGTTCCTGCAAATTGGCCAGACCCTCTACATGGCCAATGGCGTGGACAACAAGAAAATCATCAATGGCACGGTCTACGAGTGGGCGAGCGACGGACCGGATACGGCTCCTTCGGTCTCCATCAATAGCGTCGGCGCGGGAGCAGCGGCAAGCATCCCCTGGTCCGCAGCCACAGTTTTCAGCACGATGGGGCTGCTCAAGGATACCAACGGGAACATGCAGCAACTCGTTGGCGTGAATGCCGATGGCTCGAATACCGCGGGAGCCGTCATCGGAACCTCGGGCGTGGGCGAGCCGAACTGGAGCAACACAGGCGGCGGTACGGTATCGGAATCGAGCGGTTTGCAGTGGGAATGTCTTGGGCCCGTAGGAACGTGGAATGCCCATTCGACCTATACCGACGCTTCGACTTTCGGGACGCTGGCGAATCCCGCCGTCATCTACGACCAAGTTTCCGGCAATATGTTTATCTTCAACGCCAACGGCGCCGGAACGGGTTCTTCTGGCGGCACGCGGCCAAACTTTTCCGCGGTGCCGTTGATGGGGCATGTCGGGGATAACGGGTTCAAGTGGTTCAACATCGGGCCAGCCAAGACATGGCAGCCGAGTACCCATTACACGCAATACGGGAATCCCGGAAGCACCGACAATCAGGCATTCGTTATCGAGCCGACAACGCCGCAAGCCGCTGGCTATGGGACATCCTCGCAGCAAACGGTATTCATGCAAGTGGTCATCACGGTAGGCGGAGGCAATTCGGATTCAAGCCATACCGGGCCGAAGTGGTCAACGAGTTCCTCGACGCCGGTTACGCGGGACGGCCAACTGAATTATCTGTTTCTCGGTTCCGCAACTCGCGCCAACAACACAACATACACCGCATGGCAAGCGGGAACACCGACATTCAGCGTCATTTTCGACGGCACAAATTGCCAAGTATGCCTTGTCGGAGGGATTTCAGGCGGATCCGCTCCCACATGGCAAACAACCTATGGGGCCATCACAAATGATGGCACGGTCCAGTGGGTCTGCGTCGGGCCTCCGCTCAGTTGGGCTGCCAGCACGAAATGGTTTCTGCCTGCAGGGGGCTTTACCCCGCCTGTGGCTAACGTAAACCCTTATGGCGGCGCTTCCATCATCGACTCGAATGGCAACGTGGAGTTTGTGACTTCGAGCGGGAAAAGCGGCAGCACGGCTCCAAGTTGGGCGACGTCCATCGGCAAAACGACGACGGATAGCGGCATCACCTGGACGCTGACGGCGCTCGCTTCCACCTTCGCGGGGAGCAAAGCGCTCGCCTTCACGAAAGGCTACGCCTACGCCTACGCTTTCAAGAGCCGTTCCGCGACGGATTTCTATGTGGACAATGCGCCCAACGGACAGCCCGGCGCTTTGGGCGCTCCGATTGGTTCAGGTTCAGGCGGGATTACGACGGCTTCGCCGGTCTTTGAAATGCCAACGGGCGCGAATACCGGGGCGGTGATGCAGGTCAGCGGTGCATGGCCGACCGACACGCAGTACGACACCGTGGTGGTCTACCGCTGCACGGACGGATTCCAGAACGGGCCGTACCTTGAGCTTACGGAGATTGCCTGCCCGAACCCAGTGAATGGCATCTATCAGGGCACATGGACGTTTTATGATTCGGTGCCGGATATCAACCTGAACGAACTCATCGAAGCCGACGTTGTTGGGCTGAATACGCCTCCGCCAACCGGCCTGAAAAATATCGAATTGCACATGAACCGGCTGTGGGGCAACGTCGGGAATATCGTTTATGCGTCGAGTGGACCGGATATCCCGCCAGGCAATGGCAACGGCTATGAAGGCTGGGGTCCGGCGAACACTTTCCCGCTGCAATCTCCGGTCAATAAGCACATCGCCACGCAAAGCGGCTTGCTCTGCTTTACGACGTCCGACGTGTATATCATCGCGGGTGGCCCGTCGATTCCGCAGTTCTTCCCCTGGCGCATCGCTCGCGGCATCGGACTGCTTTCGCCGAACGCCATCGTCGTGGTTGGCGGGGAAATCTACTTGGTAACCGCGGACAGCAGGCTCATCGCTTTCCAGCCAGGTATCGGGCATTCGGAGCCGGGCTTTCCCATCGCGGACCAGTTGGCGACCTTCACGCCGTCGAGCGTTTACCTCACCGAGCATGCCAATGGAGCAGACCCTTCGGCGATTTACGTCTGCGACGGCTCAACCGGCTGGTTCCGGCTGGTGCCAAACGCCTCTCCGGGATTCATTTCGACGAATCAGCCGGTCTGGTCGCCGAAAGCCAGCATCACGGGCGGATGCACCGGCGTGCAAAGCGTGATGACGGCTGCCGGCGTGCGCTCACTGCTCATCTACCAGTCTGGCGGCGTGGTGCTCAAGCGCGACCTCACTACCGCGCAGGATAACGGCTCGAATTTCTCCGGGGATTTCACGATTGGTTCGATTGTACTGGCGCATCCTGGCCAGCTTGCCGAACTCGGCTTTGTGACGATGGAATTCGCAAAAGCAGGAAGCCCGACTGTGAGCTATCTGCTCAATGAAGTCAGCGGTTCATTCTCGCAGTTCAGTACATCCACCTTTGACCCGCCGCTGGTTTATGGCACGACGGTGACGCCAAGCTCTTATGCACCGAACCGCTACTATTTCCAGCAGAGCGTATCAGGCGGAGCGAATCCCCCGGCACTGCTCGTTCGGCATATGCAGATCAAAGTGACCTATCCGTCCGAGAACCAATTCCACGAATTGTACAGCTTCTGCATTGATGGAGCGCTCTTTGCAGAACTCTGAGGATGTGCGCAATCTGCTGGCGCCTATCGTGGTCGCGCCGACGCCCATGCCGGTAATCGCGCCGCTGCCGCCCACGCAGGATACGGCTCCTGACCAAGTAGCGGCATTCTACAAACCGCACCCCATCCCATTTTTTCGTCATTCGCCGTTGCCTGCCGCTGGCCAGTCGCAAATGGTAGCGAGCGGAAAATCCGTGAGCCAAACGCAATCCGGCAGAAGCATTTTCGGCGTCACGCGAAACCTGAATCAGATTCCGCTTTCCACTACTAACCAAGGCGCCATTCCGCCTATTCAGACACAGATCAACAATCTTCAGGCGGTGTCGTTCCAGGGTGTATGGTCCTCTGGCATTAGCTATTCACAGGGAGCAGCGGTTTCGTATCTTGGAGCGGTTTACGTTTCCCTGATAAATAACAACATCGGGAACACTCCAGCTAGTTCGCCCGCCGCTTGGCAGGCTGGGGGGCAGGAAACTTTCCTGGGGGCTTGGAACAGCGGAACGGCCTATACCATCGGCCAAGTAGTCTCGCAATCAGGGTTCCTCTATATTGCGCTGGCCAACAATACCAACCAGAACCCGTCTACTACGTCTGGATTCTGGCAGCTGCTAAATCCAGCGGCTATTGCTGCATGGAACTCAGGCACAACTTATTTGGTCAACAATCTGGCAACCTTCAATGGTAACGTCTACATATCACTCGACACGAACACAAACCACCAGCCAGATACACATCCTTCAGATTGGAGCGTATTCTCAGTCAATCCGGCCACGGGCGCAGTTGCGTCCAAGGGATCAATCCCACTAACACAGAACACGGGGCTGTCCTATACGAGCACGACCAGTTCCATAAATCTTATTTGGAGTTCGCTTGCCCTGTACCGTTCTGATGGAACCGTGGTATCCATCGGCACCAGCTCGCAGAACGTCACCACCTTGGCATCTGGCAGAACCTACTATGTATTTCCGTATTACGATGAATCGTCAGCAGCATTCAACTTCATCTCCAACTCACAGGTGACCTTTCCGAATGTAAAGGGAATCACCTTTGCCAGCGCATCATCACAGGAAGTGACCACTACAACATCGGCGGCATTGACTACAGCGACATCCGTAGAGTGTTGGATGAAGGTGGCTTCTGGTTATGCCGGGGGCGGCGGGCTAACCAAAGCTACCAATCAAACTGGAACAATCTTAAGCGTCAACACTGTATTTAGTATGGGCTGGGATGGTGCTGGCCACATACAAGCGGTATATCGAGATTCGGGCGGTACGCTTCATTCGCTTGCTTCGCCACAGACCTACAATGATGGCGAATGGCATCACGCTCTATATGTAACTGACCCGACCAATTCCAGCCAGGTTCTCTACATAGATGGCGTATCGGTTGCCACGGGTTCCGTTGCCACTGCGGTATCCGCCACGGCGGGTTATTACCGGCTGGCCAAAGATAGCGCCAACGTATTCCTAACTGGAACCATGACCGAGGTTGCGGTCTATAACACGGCCCTAACGGCTACCCAGGCGATGGCTCATTACAACGCCATGAACTCTGTTAGCCAGTCATCCTATGAAACCGTTGTAAACGCCGATGCTCCCACTATCTGGTGGAAGATGACGGATGCAGGCCCGACCACTGTTGCGGATTCTGGCAGTATTGGCGGGAATACAGGTACGGCAGTCAACTCCCCCACATTCGGAGCCACCAGCGCAGTGTTCGGGGCAATCGGCTCGCCGGCAATTCTCTGGCCTTCACGTTCTTTGCTAGTGACACAAGCGCAGGCACTCTATTCCCGCGTGCCATTCACTCAGGGCGGTTGGGCGGTAGCTACGACATCGGGCGGAACTGGGGGCGGAAGTAATGGAGGTTCCTCTGGCGGTTCAGGTACGGGATGCTTCAGCGGAAATACGCGCATTAAAACCGCAAGCGGCGCAATTCCTATTTCGCAGGTACGAGTAGGAGATTCGATTCTTGATAAGAACGGCATTTCGCGCAGGATTCTCTTAGTCCACAAGCACGAGCCTGAGAGCAGGGTAATGCATGACATGGGGGGAAGGGAATTTGTAACCCCTAAGCATGTGATGTGGTCAAGCCAGGAGAATCGGTGGGTGCCGGCTGGGCTTATGTTCTTCAAGCACCAGCTAGAGGAATATAACGAGCCTGTCTACAACCTCACGATTGACGGCGATGCATTCGACCAGCATTCGTTCTCGCTGGCTAACGGCTACATAGCCCACAATGGGAAGATCATATGAACCAAAAGTTTCTGTATGTCTGCCCGAGGGACATAGCCGTAGCACACAGCCGGCACTTCATCACCGCTAATTGGATAGACCTGCCCAATGGCAGCGTGCTTCTATCGGGTGAGTTTTCCGACGAGCAGCGCAAAGACTTATTTGAGCAGAACATTTCCGTTGAGCCATGCTGCCATGATGGAGATACGGTCACGCAGCAACATGCACAGAAGCTCGCCTCTATTGGCGTTCGAATGGGCAATACGGCTAAACAGGTACGGACAGCAGCAAAGAAAATACACGGGTTAATGTGAAAGTAGACCTTCGCAAACCGACAGAGGAAGATTTGGAGCGGCTGAGGCAGTGCATCGCGCTCGACTCAGACCACGCCGGGCAGGATGTGGACGCATGGAAGGCCCCGCCAGGGGAGCTCTGGACCTTCTTCGACCGCAAGGGCAACCGCGTCTGGGTGCGCATCGAGCGGGTGCTCCGAGTGAGCATCCAGCACGACCCGGAAACCAGCGAGAAGCACGGGCCCATGATGCTCTATCGCATCTTCTACTGGCTGCAAGGCATGGCCCGGCAATCGGGCTTCACGGAGATTATTTTCGAGTCACGCGCAACGCGCCTGATTCAATTCGTTAAAAAACTCTTCGGCGTCACGCCTGTCGAGGAGAACTACCACGTCTATACGCGGCCCACACAAACGCGCTCCAATTGAGCGATTCAAGGAAAAGGTCGATTACGACGGACCAATCCCGGAACATAGACCGGAATTAGGGAAATGCCATATCTGGAAATCCGGTTTAAGCGCGTCCGGTTATGGGAAGTTCCGTGAGGGGGGTCGAGATTCTCGGCACTTGCGAGCGCATCGTTTTTCCTACGAGTTCTATGTTGGGCCTATCCCTGCGGGGCTGGGGATTGACCACCTCTGCAGAAATAAGTCTTGTGTCAATCCGTCACATTTGGAGCCGGTTACGCCGGCTGAAAATCTAAATCGTGCTGTGCCTTTTTGGCCCAAAAAGACTCATTGTGTCCACGGTCACGATAAGTTGGGTGCCAGCCATTGCATGGTCTGCCACAGACAACGCGCCGCTGCATATTATCGGGAAAATCGGCATGCACGCTTGGAATATGCGCGGACGCGAGGGAATCAATTGCGCAGGGCGAGGAATAACTAACCATGTGCGGGCCATCGCAGCAAATGAAGAGTCTTTCGAACTCGCAACAGGCCTTTTTCCAGAACCTGATGGCGAGCTACCAGCAGAACTTCGGCGAGCAACAGGGCATTTTGTCCGCGCTGACCAGCGCTTTGTCGCCCATCTTAGAGGCTGGCCCGAACCAGATGGGCTTTTCTGCGAGCGAGAATGCCGCATTGACCGGGGCGGCCATCAACAACGCCGCTGCCGCGAATCGTAACGCTCAGGTTATCGCCGCATCGAGCGCTGGCGGAAACACCGGCGTAACAACCGGAGGGCAGAAGCAGTTGCAGGCAGCCATTGCCGCGGGAACCGGGAACCAGCTTTCGAGCAACCTGAACCAGATTCAACTTGCCAATGCGCAGACCGGGCGAGCGAACTTCCTCGCAGCGGAATCGGGGCTTGCGGGAGTCGCGGGAATGGAGAACCCGAATCCTTACGCCAGTTCCGCGAACAACGCAGGCAGCGAAGCCTTCAGCGAGGCCACGCAGATCCAGAACATGAAGAACCAGGAAGAAGCGGACATTGGCGGGGCAATCGGGGGACTCGCTGGCGGCTTCATGGGTTCCAATTTTGCCGGGAATCTCTTTGGCGGAAAGGTATTTGGCCCTGGTGGAGCGCTAGGATGAGGCGTCTTGAGGCGCTCTGCGATGCGGTCGCGGCCTATCACCACTACTTCGAGCCAGAATCCGAGGCTTACGAGCTGCGGAATCCGGGCCTCTTGCTTGGCGAGAATGGCAAGCGAAAATTCTCCTGCCATCGCGCTGGTTACGCGGCATTCCTTGACCGCATGCAGAAGCGTTGTGCGGCGAATCCGCAGGAACCTATTGTGACGCTGCTCGATTCCATCGGCATCAAGATGCGCCGCCAGCAGGAGGAAACCATAGATTTCATGGGCCGCTGCGCAAACAGCAGCCTTGACCTAGAAACAAGACTTTCCTGGTTCATTGAGGACGGCAATGGCTGATGCATCCGCAGCTCCTACATCGGCAAGTCCGTGGATGATGGGCGCGAACTTTGGCCCGAATGCGCCACAGGCCCCGCTTGCGACTCCACCTATCGCCCCAGAAATGGGACAACCGGCGATGGCTGGATTGAACGGAGGCCTCCCGCAAGAGCAGGAACAGCCGGAAAAGCCGCAGGAATCGGTCGCCCGGCATATCATCGACGCGCTAGGCGGCGGCTCCGGCCATCCGATGGATTGGGCGCGGTCGGTTCTCGCGGGAACGCTCGCAGGCGCAGCCAATGTCGGCAAGGTGCCGGAAGGCGGAGGCTTTCTTGCGGGAGCCGGGCGCGGATTTCAGGGCGTTGTCGAGCAGAAGCGCCAGCAGGAACTCGACGCCGAGCGCAAGCAGCAGGTTCAGTTCCAGCAACAGGAAAAGCTGAAGGAGGATGAGCGCCAGCAGCAGGAACTTGCCATCCATCAGGCGGATGCTCAAGTTCAGCGAGCCATGTGGAACGCCCAGACCGCGGCCTCTATCGCCGCTCAGCAACGCCTCGCAGCGCAATTTCCGCTGGAGCAGGAAGAGCACAACCTGAAGATTAAGCAAATGAGCGACCAGATTCGCCAATCGGAGCAGGACAATCTGGCGATTCTCTCGGCTGCGGGCGTGGACATTCAATCCCTTGAGCACATCACGAGTTACGACCAGTTGACCGACAGCCACGCCAAGCAAATCGGCTCCGGGGATGTATTCGCGGTGCCGGACGGCGAAGAGCACAAGAAGGAAGAGGATGGCGCGGGGGCTTATCTCGTTCCCGGCAACATCTGGGACGAGAGCATCAAGAAGCCCGTCAGCATCACCGCGGGCTGGGAAGTCGATAAGAACGGCAAAGCGACGCCCAAGACGATTACGGCGCAAGAGGGAACGAGAGTCGGCACGCTTCTGGCCATTGCGAAAGGCGCACAGCAGGACCTTGTCAACAAGCAAGGCCAACTCTTGCAGCAATCGAAGCTCGAAGAGCAGCGCAGCGAAATCGAGAAGAACGAAGCACAGGCCGCGCTTGCCAAGAGTCAGATTGGCGCTGGAGGCCAGCAGACCGACTTGCTCGGAGGGACGTTTACGCCTCCACCGGGCGGCGCAAAGGAAACCAACAAGATTCGGGATTCGTTCAAGAAGGATGCCGACAACCTGGCCAAGACGGAAGGCACATTCAACCAATTTCAGGACGTTCTGAACGACATTAATTCCGGCAAGCCACTCACCGGAGCGCAGTCGGTTGTCACGCTATTCAACGCCATCGGCCTCTCCGCCGAACCGCTGCAGGGCAAGGGCTTCCGCATCAACCATAACACCGTGGAAGAGCATGCCAACTCCATCGGCCTCGACCAGAGGGCGGTACGCGCCTTCGAGGGGCTGAAAACAGGCGAAGTCATCACGCCACAGCAGGTGCGGGACTATGCGCAAATTGCGATGCGCTCGCGCCACGACGCTTACGTTAACAAAATCAACGAAGCGCGGTCTGCTGGAATCGACCCATCGTTTCTCTTGCCGCATGGCAATGGGCGGCCCATCGACACG
>Ga0209810_1003943_pt1 | contig 14867 bp, 16 predicted proteins | sample Coa_R1_7_FD_187159 | JGI IMG/M metagenome (GOLD analysis project Ga0209810, IMG submission 187159) | Surface soil microbial communities from Centralia Pennsylvania, which are recovering from an underground coalmine fire - Coalmine... | ecosystem: Environmental > Terrestrial > Soil > Unclassified...
CGCCCGGCGACCAGCCGGCGCCGCCCTGCGTCCGGAAGACGACCGGGACCGTGACCTGCCCGCCCGACATGTAGCGGTGCTTGGCCGCCTGGTTCACGATCTGCTCGGTCGCGAGCGTGAGGAAGTCCTCGTACATGATCTCCGCGACAGGCCGCATGCCCTGCATGGCCGCCCCGATCGCGGCTCCGGCGATGGCCATCTCCGAGATCGGGGAGTTGCGCACCCGCTCGGGTCCGAACTCGTCGAGCATCCCGGCGGTGACCCCCATCGAGCCGCCCATCTCGGCGATGTCCTCGCCCATGATGAAGACGTCGTCATCCTGGCGCATCGCCTGGGAGAGCGCGTCGCGCACGGCCTCGCGATAGGTGAGCTCAGGCATAGACGTTCTTGAGGGCGTCCTCGGGAGCCGGATCGGTCCCGTTCTTCGCGAACTCGACCGACGCCTCGACGATCTCCGTCACCTCGGCGTCGAGGCCGGTGAGGTCCTCGTCCGAGACGCCGAGCTTCTGGCGCAGCAACTCGATCGGGTCGCGCGTCTCGCGCAGCTTTCGCGCCTCGTCGCGGTCGCGGTAGACCTGGGGGTCGCCGATGTAGTGGCCCGTGAAGCGGATCGTCTCTAGGTGGACGAAGACCGGCCCCTCGCCCCCGCGCGCGTGTTCGAGCGCCTTTCGCGCGGTCCGGTAGACGACCTCGACGTCCTGCCCGTCGGCCTTCAGCGCCTTCATCCCGAAGGCCTTCGCTCGCTCCGACAGGTCGCGGATCGGAGAATGCTGGGACTCGGGCGTCGACTCGGCCCACTTGTTGTCCTCGAGCACGAACACGGCCGGCACCTGCCAGAGCTGCGCGAGGTTGAGCGCCTCGTGGAAGGTGCCGATGTTCGTCGCCCCGTCGCCGAAGAAGGAGAGCGCGACGCGCGGCTCGCCCCGCAGCTTGAAGGCGAGCGCTGCTCCCGTGATCTGCGGCAGGCCCCCGCCGACCACGGCGTTCGCGCCCAGATTGCCGCGCTCGACGTCGTAGAGATGCATCGAGCCGCCGTAGCCGTGCGAGCAGCCCTCCTGCTTGCCGTACAGCTCGGCCATCAGCTCGTTGGGATGTGTCCCCTTCGCGAGCGTGTGGCCGTGCGCGCGATGCGTCGAGGCGATGACGTCCCCGTCCTCGAGCGCGCGGCAGACGCCGACGGCGCACGCTTCCTGCCCGATCGCGACGTGGAGAAAGCCCGGCAGGTCACCGGCGCGGAAGCGCTCTTCGACCTTCTCCTCGAAGCGCCGGATGAGGAGCATCTCTCGCAAGACGTCGTGGAGCTCGCTCTTCCCGAGGCTCGTCCTGTGCTCCACTTTCGCCACGGGCTGGAGTGTACGGTTGGCCCCGTGCCGCTCGCCGAACGCTGGAACCAGCTCCTGAGCGAACTGGATCCGAGGTGGACCGAGGTCACGCTGAGCCTCGCGATCACCGACGCCGCGGCGCGATCCCGGGCCGCTGCGCTGCTCGGGCCGGCGGGACCGGGCGTCGGAGGCAGCGAGATCCGCTTCACCGTCTCGACGCGCGGGACCGGCATCGGACCCGAGGCGGTCCGGCGCCTGCTGCGCCGGATCGACGGCGAAGGCATTCGCGGACGTCTCGAGCTCGTCGCGTCGCAAGGCGCGCGACCCGTCCCAGCGCCGGCGACGCGTTCGCTTGCCGCCGAATGGCAGGGGGCGCTCGAGATGCTGCCCTCCGACTGGAGCGATCTCGTCGCCGAGCTCGAACTCGACTCGAGCGCCGACGTCGACCGCGGAGCGGTGCTGTGCGCCCCGATCAACCCGATCCAGTCCACCGGCCGCCCGGGCTTCCGCTTCCGCTGCGCGAGCCACCGCGGCTACGGCGCCTCGCCGGGGATGGTCGGCCGCTGCCTCGCGCGGCTCGACGAGGCCGGCATCACCGGGCGCATCCGGATCACCCACGCCCTGAGCGACGTCCATCCGGTGGGGACGCAGGGTGCGACCTTCGTCGTCGGGCGCCGGCCCGCCTAACCGTCATGCCCGATCCCGTCGCCTGGAAAGCGGTCGAGAAAGGCTGGACGGTCTACGACCGGGAGGGCGAGGAGGTCGGAACGATCGACGAGATCGCCGGCGACGAGGACGCGGACATCTTCGACGGCTTCGGGATCAAGACCGGCACCTTCAGCGGAGTGAAGTACGTCCCTGCCGAGATCGTCGAGAGCATCGCAGTCGGCGAGGTGAGGCTCAAGATCTCCGGCAACGAGGTCGCCCCTCTGCAGGACATGCGCGCGGAAGTCGAGGAGCAGGTCATTCCCGAAGGCTCGACCTGGTATCAGCGGCTCGCCTGGTGGCTCACCGGCCGCAATCGCTGACGCATTCGATTACGGTCCGCCTCTAACGGTAAGGAGGAGGGCATGGAGGGCTTAGGACTCTCAGGCGCGACGAAACGCGTCGCAGATCATGCGCGGTCGTTCGTGCGGCTCGAGCTGCAGCTTGCGGCGGCGGAGCTCAAGCGGAGGGTGGCGGCACTGGCGGTCGGCATCGCCCTCGCTCTCGTGGCGGCCGTGCTCGGCCTGGCTGCGCTCGGCTTCGGCCTCGCGGCGGCCACGGCAGGCATCGCGACCGCGCTGCCGGTCTGGCTCTCGCTGCTGATCATGTTCGGCGGTCTCTTCCTCGTCGCAGGAATGCTCGGCACCGTCGGGCTGGTGATGCTGAAGAAGGGCGCGAAGCCGGTACCGGAGCAGGCGATCGAGGAGGCTCGACTCACGACCGAGGCGATCCGCAATGGCCACTGAGTCGAAGCTCAAGCAGGACATCGCGGACGAGCGCCGCGAGCTCACCAACGCCGTCGCGACGCTGCGCGAGGAGCTCGGGCAGACCGCCGAGAAGGGCAAGAAGCTCGGGAAGGCGGTGGGCGCAGCGGCGGGTGCCGCTCTCGCGGCCAGGACGGTTGCGCGACTCCTGCACCGCGGCGACAAGAAGCGCGAAAAGAAGAAGTAGCCCCCGGCTAGTAGTAGGAGGGCTTGGCGAAACGCCGACGACGAGCGGCCTTCCGCCCTCCTAGGCGCGCAGCACCGCGTCGAAGCGCGACGCGAGGGCGTCGACGATCGATGCGCGCACCGGCGCGACGTCATCGTCCGTCAAAGTCCCCTCGAGCGAGCCGAACGCGAGCCGGAACGCAAGCGAGCGCTTCCCTTCGCCGATCTGCTCACCGCGGTACTCGTCGAAGACCTCGAGCTCGCGGAGCAGCCCACCGGCCGCCTCGCGGATCGCGGCGAGCACCTCGGCGGCCGGAACGTCCTCGCCGACGACGAAGGCGAGATCCTGCCGCACCTCGGGGTATGGGCTCACCTCTTCGAACGCGACGACCGCCGGCGCGGCCTCGGCCAGCGCGTCGAGGTCGAGCTCGAACGCGCTCCAGAGGCCGTCGATGAGCGCGGGATGAAGCTCGCCGAGCCAGCCCTCGGTGGTTCGTGCTGCTTTCCCAGGGTGAAGGTACGGCTCGCTCGCCCGCTCGTAGCTCGGCTCGATGCCGAGCGCGGAGTAGATCTGCTCGACCGCCCACTTCGCCTCGTGGAAGGCTCCGTCGACGATGCCGGCGACGTGCCAGTGCTCCTCGGGCAGCTCGCCCCCGACGTCGCGGTACGTGCGCGCGATCTCGAACAGCGCAACGTCGAGAACGCCGTTGTCGGCGTTGCGGCGCGCGGGCCCGAGCAGCGAGGCGTAGAGCTCGGTGCGCACCGCGGCCGCCTCGGCGGAGAGCGGCTCGGGCAGCCGCAGGTCGCCGTCCGCGACGAAGGTGGGTGTGTAGACCTCGGCGTAGCCGACCCCGACGAGGACGTCCTCGACCTCGCGGCGCACGCGCTGCGCACGCGTCAGCCGCCCGAACATCGCCTGCCGGCGCGGCAGCGTGAAGGGGATCTCGGGCAGCTTGAAGCGCGAGACCTCCTCGATCAGGTCGACCTCCCGCCGCACGTCCCGCGCGCGCCAGGTGGGCACCCGGAAGCCCTTCTTCAGCTGCTCGAAGCCGAGCCGGCCGAGGATCTCTGCCTGCTCCTTCTCGGCGACCTCGAGCCCGATCAGCTCGCTCACCCGCTCAGGCCGCAGCCGGATCACCGCAGGCTTCGGCAGCTCGCCCTTGACGTCCTCCGCCCCGGTCCAGCGCGCACCGCTCAGCTCGACGATGAGCTGCGTCGCATACGTCGCCGCCTGGCCCGCGACGTACGGGTCGACTCCCTTCTCCCAGCGGTTCGAGCCCTCGGTGCGGAGCGCGTGGCGCTCGGAGCTCCGAAGGATCCCGACCGGCTCGAAGTTCGCCGCCTCGAGCATGACGTTCGTCGTCGAGGAGGAGACCTCGGTCTCCTCGCCGCCCATGATCCCGGCGAGCCCGACGGCGTGCTTGCGGTCGGCGATGACGAGATCCTCTTCGGTCAACGTGCGCTCGACGCCGTCGAGCGTCCGCACCTTCTCGCCCTTGCGCGCGCGGCGCGCGACGAGCCTGCCGTGGAGCAGGTCGAGGTCGTACGCGTGGAGCGGGCTGCCGAGCGCGAGCATCACGTAGTTCGTGACGTCGACGACGTTCGAGATCGCGCGGACGCCGGCATGCCGCAGCCGGCCCTTCAGCCACGGCGGCGACTCGCCGATCGCGACGTCGCGGAAGAGCCTCCCGACGAAGCGCAGGCAGCCCTGCGGATCCTCGATCCCCACGCCGACCGGCTCGTCGCCCTCACGTCGGGGGTCCTTGCCCGGCAGCGGGAGGAGCTCGCCGCGGAGCAGCGCGGCGACCTCGCGGGCGACGCCGTAGACCGCGAACAGGTCGGGCCGGTTGCCGGTCGGGTCGAGATCGATCACCTCGTCCACGAGCGGGAGCACCTCGGCGAGCGGCGTCCCCGCCTCGAGCGCGTCGTCGAGGACGATGATCCCGCTGTGGTCGGTGCCGAGATCGAGCTCGTCCTCGGCGAGGATCATCCCCTCCGAGACCTGGCCGCGGAGCTTGCGCCGCTCGAGCGTCAGCCCGTTCGGCAGCGTCGCGCCGGGTAGCGCGACCGCCACCTTCGCGCCCGCGCCGAAGTTCCACGCGCCGCAGACGATCGAGTACGGGCGGTCCTCCCCCACGTCGACCGAGGTCAGCTGCAGCCGGTCGGCATCGGGGTGCTTCTCCGCCTCGAGCACGTGTCCGACGCGGAAGAGCCCGAGCTCGCCCGTCACGCCGACCTGCGCGACGCCCTCGACCTCGGCCGCGCCGACCGAGAGCGCCTCGGCTATCTCGGCCGTGGTGGCGTCGACGCGGACGTACTCGCGCAGCCAGCTGACCGGGACCTTCATCGGAACTGCCTGAGGAACCGGAGGTCGTTCTCCCAGAAGGAGCGGATCCCGGAGATGCCGTAGCGCAGCTGCGCCGTGCGCTCGATGCCCATCCCGAACGCGAAGCCGGTGTACTCGTCGGGATCCCAGCCGACGAACTCGTACAGGTACGGATCGACCATGCCGGAGCCGCCCATCTCGATCCAGCCGGAGTGCTTGCAGATCGCGCAGCCGGCACCGCCGCAGTTGAAGCACGAGACGTCCCCCTCCATCGACGGCTCGGTGAACGGGAAGTAGTGCGAGCGGAAGCGCACTTCGCGTTCGGGGCCGTAGAGCTGCCGCATCACATGGAGGAGCGTCCCCTTGAGGTCGGCGAGCGTGATGCCCTTGTCGATGGCGAGCCCCTCGAACTGGTGGAAGATCGGGTAGCGGGTGGCCGTGATCTCGTCGCGGCGGTAGACGCGGCCGATCGAGACCATGTAGATCGGCGGCTCCTGCGACTCCATCTTGTGGATCTGGGCCGGCGAAGTCTCCGTCCGCAGCACGGTCTCGTCGTCGATGTAGAGCGTGTCGCGCGGCGACCGCGCCGGGTGCCAGTCGGGGAAGCCGAGGGCGTCGAAGTTGTACCGCGTCGTCTCGACCTCGCGGCCGTCGACGATCTCGTAGCCGAGGCCGAGGAAGATGTCCTCGACGTCGCGGCGGACGAGCGTCGCCGGGTGGAGCGTGCCGCGCGGCCGCAGCTTGGGCGGACCGAGCAGCTGGGCCGGCAGCGTCACGTCGACGCGCTCGGTCGCGAGCCGCTCCTCGAGCTCGGCGCGGGTGAGCTCCTGCTCCCTGGCGGTGAGCGCGGCCTCGACGGTCTCGCGCACGGCGTTGAGCTTCATGCCGCTGTCGCGGTCGCGCACGTCGCGCAGGGCGAGCTTCAGGGCGCTGCGACGGCCGAGATAGCGGACGCGGATTTCGGAGAGCGCTGCGAGCGACCTCGCCTCGGCTGCGGCGGCGAGCGCCTCCTTCTCGAGGTCCTCCGGGTTCACGCGGGCGACTGTATCCAACGGTTTCTCCTCCCTTCTCGGGCACGACGACGGGACGCTCGACGCCCCGGCTCGTGCTGCTGGAGGAGCGACGCCTTAGCTGGAGCGCGCCGACACCCCGGCGGCGAGCCGGGGCTTCGTAAAGGCGAACTCGCGCGAAGCAGACATCGGTGCCGATACTACCCGCGATGAGCGAATTCGACCCCTGGGCGTCCGTCTACGACGCGTGGGCCACCTACATGACCGAGGACGTGGACCACTACGTCTCGCTCGCGCGCGAGGCGGACGGGCCGATCGTGGAGCTGATGGTCGGCACCGGTCGGGTCGCGATCGAGGTCGTGCGAGCGACGGGTAAGCCCGTGCTCGGGATCGATTCCTCGCAGGCGATGCTCGAGCTCGCGCGCGAGCGCTCGGCGGAGCTTCCGCTCGAGCTGCGGTTCGGCGACGTTCGCGAGTTCGAGCTCGAGGAACCGGCCGCGCTGATCTACGTCCCGTTCCGTTCGCTTCTCCACCTGCACGGCTGGCACGACAAGCGGCGCGTCTTCGAGCGCGTGGCGGCGTCTCTGCGGCCCGGCGGCCGCTTCGCGTTCAACGCATTCGCCTTCAGCCATCGGATCGCCGCGGAGCTCGACGGCACGAGGCAGGAGCAGAACGGCATCGTGCACACGTATCGCTACGTTCCGGCCGACAACCGGATCGAGCTCGTCCGCGACGACGGCGCGACGATCCACATCTGGTGGGCGACGAAGGCGGAGTGGGACGGTCTCATCGACGTCGCGGGGCTCGAGGTCGAGGCGCTCTACGGCTGGTTCGACCGCCGGGCGTTCGACGACGAGTCGCTCGAGTACGTCTACGTGACCCGCAAGCCCTGAGCGTCTACGACCCCATCGCGCGTCTCTACGACCCGTGGAGCGCGAGCGTCGTCGAGGACGTGTCCTTCTACGTGGACGAGGCGCTCGCAGCCGGTGGCGAAGTCGTGGAGCTCGGCGTCGGCACCGGACGGATCGCGATCCCGACCGCACTCGCCGGCGCCCACGTCATCGGCGTCGACTCATCGCCCGGGATGCTGGCCGTCTGCGCGGATCGGGCGCGCGAGGCGGGTGTCGAGGCACGGCTCGACCTGCGGCTCGGCGACCTGCGAAAGCCGCCCGTCGACGAGCGCGTCTTGCTCGTGACCTGTCCATTCCGCTCCTATCTCCACCTGCGCGACGACGGCGAGCGCCTCGAGGCGCTTTCTGCCTCGCGCGAGCTGCTGCGATCCGGCGGGCGTCTCGTCTTCGACGTCTTCACGCCCTCCCGCGAGGACATCGAGGAGACGCACGGCCGCTGGATCGAGCGCGAGCCGGGCATCGACGAGCGGGCGGACTGGGATCTCTCCGCGCAGACGCTGACGCTCTCCGTGCGCGGCCCGCAGGGCTCCTCCACCATGACGCTCTGGTGGGTCGAGCCCGAGCGGTGGCACTCGCTCCTCGCCGAGGCCGGCTTCCAGGTGGTCGCGTGCTACGGCTGGTTCGACCGGCGGCCCTTCACGGGAGGCGAGGACAGCGTCTGGATCGCGACCCGAACATGATCGGCGCAAATTGCGGCAAATTTCTCGAGGCCGGGTCTTGATCCGGTGACGGGGTTCGCCTAGTTTCCCCGTTGCGCCGAGCACGGAGCGCGAGTAGGTCGAAACCAGACCGAGCGATCGGACGAAGAGGGAGCAATCCCGAGGCGAAAGGTCGGTTGGACGGGTGGACGAAAGCGAAACCGGCTCGGCGAATCTTTGGTCCGGCCCCCGCAAGGGGGCCGGCCGCTTTCTCGGGGGCGAAAGGCCCGTAGCACTTACCGTCACGAGACCGTGACGGGCCGTCCACGAGACGACACGCCTGCTGTACGCGAGCGGTCCGCCGGTGTCACACAGATGTGCAGTACCGCTTATCGGTCTTAGCGAGCGCGGCGGGCCAGCTCGTAGAGCGCGATTGCGCCCGCCATGGCGACGTTGAGGGAGTCGCCGCCTCCCGGCTGCGGGATCGTCGCTCGCTCGTCGCAGCGCTCGAGGATCTCCGCCGGCACGCCTTCCCGCTCGGCCCCGAGCACGAGCACGACGTCACCTTCGAGCTCCAGCTCGGGCAGGGGGACGCCGCCGCTCGGCACGAGCGCAACCCGCTTCCCCGCAGGCTGGTCGAACCCGCTCAGCGGGACGCGGAAGAGTGAGCCCATGGACGCGCGAACCGCTTTCGGTCCAGTCGGATCGGCGCACCCGTCCGACAGCGCAAGACCCGCGCCGAACGCATCCGCCGCACGGAGCAGCGCCCCGACGTTGCCGGGATCGCCGACCCGCCAGAGAGCGAGCGTCACCGGCCGCGTCCCACGCGGCAGGTCCTCGCGCCGATAGATCGCAACGACGCGCGGCGGATGCGCGAGCGAGGAGACCTCCGCGAGCAGTGCCGCGTCGACCGTCTCCCCGGCGACGAGCAGGTCGACCGGCTCGATGCCGGCAGCGTCGACGAGATCCTCTCCCTCGACCGCGAACAGCCCGAGCTTGTCGCGCCAACGCCGGTCGCGGAGCTTGCGGACGAGCTTGAGCCGCTCGTTGTCGCGCGACGTGATCACGCGAGCCACTCGATCCACGCTCCGTGGAACTCGGCATGGGCGACCTCGTCGCCGGCGACGTAGAGGCCGTAGTAGTCGTGACTCCCATCCTGCGGCTGCCCGCAGCGGACGAAGATGCAGTCCCGCTCCGCCAGCAGCGTTCTCGCCCGCTCGCGGCGCTCGCCGGGGAGGTAACCGAGCACGGCCGTCTCCCACACGAGCAGCACGCCGTGGTCGCTCCGCCGCTCGAGCAGCCCGGGCAGCTCCTCCACGAGATCGCCCACCACGATCTCGGGCGGGTCACGACGCCAGACGTCGATCGCCGCGTCGAGATCGGCGAGCCGCTCGTCCTGATCGGCCCAGACGAAAGCCTTCAGCAGGCGCACACCCTCCGCGGTGCGGAGATCGGGCGGTGCGAGGTCGACGCCGACACGGGATCGCACTCGCGGCATCGCTCCGACGGGCACCGGCTTCCCACGCTCCTCGCCCTGGAACACCGGCGAGCCTTCGAAGGAGCCGTTCGCGTACGAGTACCCGTACCGGTCCCACAGCAGATTCAGCCCGGCGCTACAGCCGAGCTCGACGCAGTCGAACGCCTCGGCGCCGGTCCGCCGAGCCGCCTCGAGGAAGCAGGGGACGAGCCACCAGCAGCGCCGCGGCTCGTTCGTCTGGACGCGCTCAGTCGCCACCCACTCGCGCAGGAAGCCCGCCTCGTCGCGCAGCGCGGCGCCCACGTCCTCCCATGACGCCCGGCCAGAGAGCACGAGGAAGTGCAGCCCGGAGAAGAGCTGCAACGGGTAGCGCCAGTCGACTTCCTCCGGAAGAAGCGGCTCAGTCGCGAGCTCGAGCGCGAGCCGCGCGTACAGCGGCGACTCGCGCCCGAAGTGACGCGCCTGGAGCTCGAACGCCTCTCGCCGGTTCAGCTCTGCAGGGCGGACTTCGCCTGCTCGGCGATCGCGCCGAACGCGGCCGGATCGCTCACGGCGAGGTCGGCGAGCACCTTCCGGTCGAGCTCGATCCCGGCCTTCGAGCAGCCGTGCACGAACTGGTTGTACGAGAGCCCGTTCGCGCGGGCGGCGGCGTTGATGCGCGTGATCCAGAGCTTCCGGAACTCCCGCTTCCGCACCTTCCGGTCGCGGTAGGCGTAGACAAGCGAGTGCTCGACCTGCTCCTTCGCGTAGCGGTAATGCGTGCTCTTGCGGCCCCAGTAGCCCTTCGCCTGCTCGAGGACCTTGCGGCGCTTCTTGTGTGCGTGGACGGCTCGCTTGACGCGCGGCATCAGCCCATCCCCAGCATCTTCTTGATTGCGCCGCGGTCGGCGCCCGTCGCCTGGCGATCCTTGCGGAAGCCGCGCTTACGCTTCGACGACTTCTTCTCCAGGTTGTGGCTCCGCATCGCCGGCCGGCGCAGGATCTTGCCCTTCGCCGTCACCTTGAACCGCTTCTTCGCTGAGCTGTGTGTCTTCGTCTTCGGCATCTCGTTTCACTCCTGCGTTCTTCGTCGGGCCAAGCAGCATCACCATGTTGCGTCCGTCGAGGAGGGGCTGAGACTCGATCTGCCCGATCTCCTTGAGCTCGTCGGCGAGGCGGAGGAGCAGGTCGCGCCCCCGCTCCGGGTGGGTCGTCTCGCGCCCCCGGAACATGATCGTGACCTTCACCTTCGCGCGCTGGTTGAGGAATCGCTCGACGTGTCCCTTCTTGGTGTTGTAGTCGTGGATGCCGATCTTCGGCCGGAACTTGATCTCCTTGACCTGGATCTGGCTCTGGTGCTTGCGGGCCTGTTTCGCCTTCTGCTCCTGCTCGTACCGGTACTTCCCGTAGTCCATGACCTTGGCGACGGGCGGGTCGGCCTGGGCGGCGACCTCGACGAGGTCGAGGTTCTTGCCGTAGGCGTACTCGCGCGCCTCGTCGGTGGTCTTGATTCCGAGCTGGCTGCCGTCGTCGTCGATCAGCCGGACGCGGGAGACGCGGATCGCATCGTTGATGCGCGTCGTGTCGCGCGGGGCTGGACGGGTCTGGTCGAACGGCCGGCGTCTGGGCCTCAAAGGCAAATCACCAAGTTGGGCTTACTCCTCCTCGTTTCGCTGTCGCAACAGGAAAAGCCGCTGCATGCAGCGGCCCGGTCCTCGCCAAAACTTCGACTCGGTTGAACCTCCGCGGCCCGGGAGGTGAGGAACGGTCCGCCCCTGCTTTTCAGGCCTCAGAGGGTAGCAAGCTTGTCGATGAGGGCTGAGAGCGACACCGTCGACTGCTCGCCGCCACGCTCGCGCACGGCGAGGCTCTCGTCCGACTCGCGGTCGCCGTAGACGACCGTGACGGGAATCTTCTCGAGCTCGGCGGCCCGGATCCGCTTGCCGATCGTCTCGCTCGGCTCCGCCACCTCGGCGCGGAACCCGGCTTCACCCAGCCTGAGCGCAAGGGTCTGCGCCGCGTCGTGGTGCGCATCGCTCACCGGCAGCACGCGGACCTGCACCGGCGCGAGCCAGAACGGGAAGGCGCCCGCGTAGTGCTCCACGAGGATGCCGATGAACCGCTCGAACGAGCCCATCACCGCGCGGTGGATGACCACGATCTGGTGCTCGCGGTTGTCCTCGCCCATGAACGTGTTCCCAAACTGCTTCGGCATGTGGTAGTCGAGCTGGATCGTCGCCATCTGCCAGGAGCGGCCGAGCGAGTCGGTCACGTGCAGGTCGATCTTCGGCCCGTAGAAGACGCCCTCGCCCTCGCCGACCACGTACTCCATCTCGTGGCTCTGCAGCACCCGCTCGAGGATCGCCTCGGCGCGGTCCCACTGGGCGTCGTCGCCGGCCTTGTTGTCGGGCCGCGTCGACAGCTCGGCCCGCGGCTCGAGCCCGAAGATGCCGTAGAGCTCGCGCACGAAGGCGAGCACGCGGTCCAGCTCCTCCTCGATCTGCTCCTCGGCGACGAAGATGTGCGCGTCGTCCTGCGTCACGTGCCGGACGCGCGTCAGGCCGTGCAGCGTGCCGGCGAGCTCGTTCCGATGCAGCGGCGCCGCCTCGGCGTAACGAACCGGGAGCTCGCGGTACGAGTGGAGCCGGCTGTTGAAGAGAAGCATGTGGCCGGGGCAGTTCATCGGCTTCATCCCGTACGTCCGGTCGGGCTCCGGGATCAGGAACATGTTCTCGCGGAACTTCTGCCAGTGGCCGCTCGTCTCCCAGACGCTCTTGTCGTAGATGAGCGGGGTCTTCACCTCCTGGTAGCCGTGCTTCGCGTTCATGCGGCGGCGTAGCGCCTCGAGCTCGTTCCAGATCACCATCCCCTTCGGGTGCCAGAACGGCGAGCCCGGCGAGACGTCGGAGAGGTGGAAGAGATCGAGGTCGATGCCGAGCCGGCGATGGTCGCGCCGGCGGGCTTCCTCGACGCGCTCGAGGTACGCGTCGAGATCGTCCTGGGAGTAGAACGCGGTGCCGTAGATGCGCGTGAGCTGGGTGTTCGCGGAGTCGCCGCGCCAGTACGCGCCGGCGAGGCCGGTCAGCTTGAGCGCCTTGATCGGATTCGAGTCCTGCAGGTGCGGGCCGCGGCAGAGGTCGGTGAAGTCGCCCCCATCTCCATGTTGTCGGTAGAGGGAGATGTCGCCCTCGGCGGTGTCGACGAGCTCGAGCTTGTACGGCTCGCCCGCGAAGAGCTGCTTGGCCTCGTCCCGCGAGATCTCCTGCCGGCTCCACTCTCGGCCCTCCGCGAGCTCGCGCTCGATCTCGGCTTGGATCTTCTCCAGATCCTCCTCGCGGATTGGCTCGGGGAAGTCGAAGTCGTAGTAGAAGCCGTTCTCGATCGGCGGCCCGATGGCGAGCTTCACGCCCGGATAGAGCCGCGTCACAGCCTCCGCGAGCAGGTGCGCGGACGAGTGGCGCAGCACCGCGAGCGCGTCGGGGTCCTCCTTGTCCCGCGTGGTCAGGATCTGGATCGGATCGCCGTCGTGCAGCGGCAAGCGCAGGTCCTGAACGTTCCCGTTCGCGCGCACGAGTACGGCTTGTTCGGCGAGCTTCGGCCCGATCGCGCGCGCGGCGTCGAGCCCGGATGCGTCGTCGGGAAGTTCGAGCTCTGAGTTGTCGGGAAGGACGACCTTCATGGAAGAACCGGCCAAGGATATGCACCCCCGCGAAGACGATAGGAACGAGGAACTGGAGGAGTCTCCGGTGCCTGATCCGACCGCGAAAGAGACGGACGGAGAGGACGACCCGGAGGCCGACTAGCGGGGTGTCGATGTGCGCTCGGAGCGCATCGGACCAGTCTAGTTGCGCGGTGTGAGGGCCAGCAGGGCCACGGGTGCCAGCAGCAGCACCCACATCATCGCGGCGACTCCGGCGGCGCCGGCGAGGAACCCGAGCGCGAGCGGGACGGCCGCCCCGGCGATCCCGCCCAGCCCGCCGACGGCGACGGCGGCGCCGCTCCTGCCCGGCAGCGCGTCGTAGAGCCACGCCTTGGGGATCGCGTACCAGCCCGAGTTGAGCAGCCCGAGGGCCGCGAGCAGGACGAACTTCGGCCCGAGGCCGGGAACGAGCAGGAAGGCCGGGTAGACGCCGAGCGAGAGGAGCGCGGTCGCCCGGATCACGCGGGCGCCCGTCATGCGCCGCAACGCAGGCAGCAGGAGCCAGTCGCCGAGCAGGCCGGCTCCCGTCCAGACGCCGACGCCGAGCGCGGCGGTCGACGGCGACTGGCCGGCCGCGTCGACGAGGTAGAGCGCGAGGAAGCCGTGAAAGACGTCGAGCAGCAGGTCCGCCGACTCGAGCAGCAGGAGGACGCGCAGCACCTCGCGCCGCCGCACTGCGGCGAGCGCGTCGCGGACCGCGCGTCGGAGCGGCGGAGCTCCGTCGGGCTGCGGGCTCGGGAAGCGGAGGGCGGCGAGAGCGAGCGGCACGGCGGCCACCGATAGGACCGCGATCGCGCCACGCCAGCCGACGCCCACCCAGACCGCGAAGACGAGCAGCAGCGGCCCGCCCACGTACCCGAACGAGCCGGCGAGCGTCCAGCGGGCCATGTTGCGGGCGCGCTGCGGCGGGTCGGCGTCCATCAGGGTCGCCTGCGCGAGCGAGACGAACGCGCCGGTCGCGGGGTTCCCCACGACGAGCGCGGCGAGCAGGAGCCAGAAGCCGCCGGCCACGGCGGTCAGCGCCGCCGAGAGCGCGAAGACGAGGCCCCCGACGAGGATCAGCGCGCGCCGGCGCGAGGTGTCGCCGGCCGCGCCGACCAGCGGGTCGAGCGCGCTCCCGACGAAGCCCGGGATGGCGAGAACGAGCCCGATCTCGGCGTAGCTCAGCCCGAGGTCGTGCCGGATCGACGGCCATGCGGCCGCGCGCGTGCCGCCGACGAGCTCGTCGAGAAGCTCGATCGCAAGGAGCGCCGCGACGAGCGCCGCAGCGCTACGCCGAGCGGATCAGGGTCTGCCGCGAATCGACATGTGCTGATTGTGGCGCATCCTCGGACTCCCGTCGAGCGTTACCCACCCAAGCGAGGACTGGAGGTTTTTCATGCCCGGCAAGAGCGCAAACGTCAAGAACGAGAAGCAGTACGAGAAGCTGAAGGAGAAGGGGATGTCGAAGGAGCGCGCGGCGAAGATCGCGAACTCGCCCGGCGCTTCGAGCCGCGGTGGCAAGAAGTCCGGCTCGTCGTCCTCCTCCAAGAGCAACTCGAGCCAGGGCGGGACCACTGCGCAGAAGAAGGCCGCAGGCAGAAAGGGCGGGAAGGCAACGGCGCGCAAGAGCTAAGGCGCGAAGGGCCGGAGGCTAAGCCTCCGCCAGCGGGGCTGAGACGGAGCCCGATCAGCGCTCGCGCCGACCTCTGCCGCGCGCGAGCGCACGAGAGCGGCCTCCCATTGAGGGATCGAAAAAGCCAGACAGAACGAAGCAGGCCGGAGACCGCGTCTCCGGCCTGCGTAGTTCGTTACTCCAGCGAGCGGGTGCTCAGCACCCGCGAGCTATCCGACAGGGACGACGTTGCGGGCCTCGGGGCCCTTCTGCCCC
>Ga0209810_1003947_pt1 | contig 14854 bp, 14 predicted proteins | sample Coa_R1_7_FD_187159 | JGI IMG/M metagenome (GOLD analysis project Ga0209810, IMG submission 187159) | Surface soil microbial communities from Centralia Pennsylvania, which are recovering from an underground coalmine fire - Coalmine... | ecosystem: Environmental > Terrestrial > Soil > Unclassified...
CTCGATCAAAAGCGCGGCCAGACCGCTCATGCCGCTGCCGGCCACTCCCAGCAAATGGACGCGACGTCCTTGGCGCGTGAGCAGACGCAGTAAATCGGGGTCAAAGCCGGGCTTCATGATAGGTGTATTTCTCCATCGTGTTGGCCACCCGCCCGGCGGCGTCCCCGGAGGCCAGTTGCGCAGAGTTCTTCGACATCTGTCGAATCTGCTCCGGATTTTGAATCAATTCGCGGATTCGCCTGGCCAGCAGCTCGCCGGTAAGCTCCGATTCCTTGAGCAGGATGGCGGCTTGGGCGCGGGCGTAGATTTCCGCGTTGCGCGTTTGATGGTCGTCGCTGGCGTAAGGATACGGGATCAGGATGCCCGGCAGCGAAAATGCGGCAAACTCAGCGAGGCTGGCGGCGCCCGCGCGGGCCACAACCAGATCGGCGGCGCTGTACACTTCTTCCATCCGATGATGAAAGGCTGCGATGTACGCCGGCAGGTTTTCACGGCGATAATTGTCCGCCACCAGCCGTTCGTCGCGTGCGCCGGAAAGGTGGATCACCTGCAATGGAAAACCCTGCAAAAACGGCAGCGCCTTGATCAGGGCCCGATTAATTCCGCTCGCGCCCTGGCTACCGCCCATCACCAGAAGCGTGGGCAGGTCCTCACGCAGTCCCAGCCTTCCACGCGCCAGCGTCCTGTCCAGACGCACCAGTTCGTGGCGCACAGGTGTGCCGGTGACTTCCACGCGGGCTTTCGGGAAAAAGGCCGCGCATTCTTTGAACCCGAGCATCACGGCGTTTACCAGCCGTGCGGTTAGGCGGTTCGCCTTACCCGGCACCGCGTTCGATTCGTGAATGAATGTGGCAATGCCGCGCATCCGACCCGCCAACACAGGCGCCGTGGACGTGAATCCGCCCATGCCCAGAACAACCTGAGGCTTGAATTTCCGGTATAACGCCCGGCACAGCGACAGACTCTCGCAAAAGCGCCGCGTAAAACCAAAAAAAGCCGGCGAAAATGCCGAGGGCAGCCCGACGCTTGGCAATTTCTCGATGCGAAAATCGCTGCGACCGGACAGCGCCAAGGCGTCAATCTCCTTTTCTGAAACCAGCAACATCACTTCGTGCCCGCGGCCGCGCAAGACTTCCGCCACGGCAATGCCGGGGAAAAGATGTCCGCCGGTGCCTCCGCAGGCTATCACTGCATTCATAGGCGACGTATTAATCTTTTGTGGTTCATTTAAATGCGCAGCGTGGTTCTCACGCGCATCGTGGCGCGCTTTTCCTTTGGTCGCTCCAAAATTCCCTGGCGGTAAATGTTCAACAGCAGACCGACGCCCAACATGCACGCCACCAGATTGGAACCGCCGTAGCTGATGAATGGCAGCGGCAACCCTTTGTTGGGCAAAAGCGACGTCGTCACGCCCATGTTGACCGCCGCCTGCAGCGCCAGCAGTGAAATCACGCCGCAGGCCAAAAGCAGCCCAAATCGATCCCTGGCATGCAGGGCGATCATCACCCCGCAGACCACGATGACGACAAACAAAAAAATCACAAGCAAACTGAAACGCAGACCGAGTTCTTCGCCGATGATGGGAAAAATAAAATCGGTGTGCGCATATGGCAGGTACAACATTTTTTGCCGGCCGTTCCCCAAGCCGAGACCCTCCATCCCCCCGCTGCCCCAGGCAATCAGTGCCTGCAACTGCTGCAAGCCGGCATCGTCCTTGTAATTTTGCGGATGCAGGAAAGCGGCCAGTCGTCCCATGCGCTCGGATATTTGCGTGGCAACGACAAGCAGACCACCCAGGCTGACAAAAGAGACAGCGCCCAGCCACATCGGATTTACACCGGCGACAAACATGACCGCCAATGAGGTCATCCCCAGCAGCGCCGCCGTGCCCAGATCGACTTCACCCAGCACGAGCAAAACCAACACCGCCACCATCGCCAGAGGAAAAAGAAATCCCCGCCACAAATTGCCGTCCGGCTGCTCACGGCGCCCAAACCACGCCGCGAGGAAAATTACCGCGGCCAGCTTTGCCGCCTCGGAGGGTTGAAACGTGACCGGGCCAAGCGCGACCCAGCGGCGCGATCCGTTCAGGCGCAATCCAATGTGGGGCGCATAGCACAGCGCCAGAGCTGCAGCGGCGATGGCAAACCAAATCCACCAGGTGCGTTGCCAGAAGTGGTAATCAATCAAGGCCGCGGCCGCGCAGAGCAGCAGGCCCACCCCAATCCAGAGCGCCTGACGTTTGATGAAAAAATAGACGTCTCCGCGGCTGTCGCGGGCATACGCGCTGGTGCTAAACAGCATGACGATGCCGATGACCAGCAATCCCAGCACCGCCAGAAACAGAATGTAGGCGCTCTTACGATGCATCGTTAATCTCCCGAACTTTTCCCGGCCAGACGCACGCTGCCGCCGTGCCTTTCGTTCTTCTTCCTCTGCCGGAGGTTGGTTGCTTTCGCGCTGGCCGTTTTGGCAGCGGGTGTTTTGGGAATCAAAAGCTTCTGGCCAACGCGCAATTTTCGCGGGTCTTCGATATGGTTGAGCGCCATCAAATCGTCGTAGGAAACCTTGAGCTTGCGCGCAATGGTCACCGGGTTATCGCCCTTCTTGACGATGTAAACTTTGCCCGATGATACGGGCGAGCCGGACCGCTGCGGTTTTGAGACAGGCGATTTCGCCGGCACGTGCGACGGTTTTGCCTCCGCGCCAAGCGCAATTGCTTTTGGCGCCGCAGCCGGGCGCGGCGTAGCGGCCGCGCTGGAACGGCTTTCCGCCGCAGTGGTGTCGGCGGATTTGTTTCCCAAATCCGGTTGCGGCGCCGCCAGCGTGCCTTCCCGCGTTTTGATTGCGTTGAAGGCAATGATTCCAGAGACCGCTACCACGTGAAGCAGCAAAACAATCAACAAAGCCCGGGACAACTTCATGTTTGGCTCGGGCACTTCCTCCAAATCCATTTCGGCAGAACCGACCGAAGAGCGGCGCGCCGCAGCCGCGAACAGCTTTTTGCGTCGAAAAAGGTGCGGAACTTTCATCCGTTGTCCTGCTGCTGTGCGAGAGGGTTGCCGCGCGCCGCGCCGGGCAAAGCCTGCACGAGCGCGCGAAATTGGTCACCGCGATCGGCATAGCTCTTGAACATGTCGAAGGAAGATGTGCCGGGAGAAAAGAGCACCACTTCGCCGGGACGCGCCCAGGCGTGGGCGCGCTCAACCGCGTCGGGCAGGGAACTGGCAATCTCAGTTTCCACGACGCCAGCCCAGGAGCGCCTGATGTTCTCAGCCATTTCGCCAATCAAAATCGCCGATCGAACTTTCCCTTTGACGATTGGCCGCAGCGGCTCGAACGAGAAGCCTTTGTCCTTGCCGCCGGCAATCAAAAGAACCGGTTTGCTCTGCGCGCGCAATGCTTTCTCCAGCGCGTCGAGGTTTGTCGCTTTGGAATCGTTTACGTATTCCACGCCGTCCAGTTCGCGCACTAATTCGCAGCGATGCGGGCGCGGTTCGTATTGGCAGAGCGGCGGCGCCATTTCCTGGAAGGACAAACCCCGGGCCAGGCCGGCAGCCATGGCAGCCATTAAATTCTCAATGTTGTGAAGGCCACGCAGCCTGATGTCCGCCAGCCGTACCACGGGCTGGTTGCGATACAGAATGGCGCCTTCGGAGACCCGAAAATCTGCATGGTTCGCATAGGCGCTGAAAGTGATGATGCGCGGAGCGATGGGGGGAAGTTTTTCCAGCGCATTTGCGACTGCCACATCTTCGGCGGTTTGATTCTCGAAGATGCGCAGCTTGGCAGCGCGATACTCGGCCACCGAACGGTAACGATCCAGATGGTCCGGAGCGAAGTTAAGCCAGAGACTAATGGAGGGATGAAAATCGCGGATCCGTTCCAGCTGGAAGGAGCTCACTTCAACCGTCAGCACATCCAGAGGCCGTTTTTCCAGCGCCACTTCAGAAAGCGGCTTGCCAATGTTGCCACAGGCGATGCTCTTTTGACCGCAGGCGTTCAGCATGCTCGCGAGCAGCTCGGTCGTCGTGGTTTTACCATTGGTGCCGGTGATCGCGATTACCGGAAGCTGACAATGGCGCCAACCCAGCTCCAGCTCGCTGATCACTTCAACCCCGCGGGAGAGAAAATTGCGCGCGAGCCGCGAAGCCGGATCGATCCCCGGGCTGAGAACCGCCATCTGATAGCCGGACGCCTCTTCATCGGCCGCCGCTCCGCAGATCACCCGGACGCCAAGCGCCCGCAGATTGTCGATGGTCGATCTGAGCAAGGTCTTTTCCTCGGCGCTGTCGAGCACCGTCACCTGGGCCCCCTCGGCGTGCAGCAAACGCGCCGCTGCATTTCCGCTCAAGCCCGCCCCGAGAACCGCGATAGACTGATTTTTGTAGCGCATGGTCACCTCAGTTTCAGCGTCGCCAGGCCCAGGAGCGCGAAGATGATCGAGAGAATCCAAAAACGGACGATCACAGTATTTTCCTTCCAGCCGCTCAGTTCGAAATGATGATGCAACGGCGACATGGCAAAGATGCGTTTGCCGGTCAGCTTGAAACTGAGCACCTGCAGAATCACCGAGACCGCCTCGATCACGAACACGCCGCCCACTACGATCAGGAGCAACTCCTGCTTGCAGCAAATGGCCACCACGCCAATCATCCCGCCAATGGCCAGCGACCCAGTGTCTCCCATGAAAACTTTGGCGGGATAACAGTTGAACCAGAGGAACCCCAGACCTGCGCCGACCAGCGCCGCGCAAACCACCGTCAGTTCCGCCGCGAACGGGTAAAAGGGAACCTGCAAATATTCTGCCACTCGGAAATTTCCCGCGGCGTAAGCGAGCAGCGCGTAGTCCAGCGCCACAGTAATGGTGCAACCAATGGCAAGGCCGTCCAGACCATCGGTGAGATTCACGGCGTTGGACGCCCCCACAATCACCAAGGCGAAAAAGACAAAGGTGAACCAGCTCATGTTGGCTACCACGGGCGTCTTCACGAAGGGAACGAAGAGCGCCCGGGCCTGCACCTCGAGCAGCGGGCTGGTCAGGAACACGGCGGTAATCACGGCAGCCAACGCAATCTGAAAGAGAAGTTTGATCCGGCCGCTGATTCCGTCGGATTTTTTCTTCGTCACTTTGAGATAATCATCGGCAAAACCGAGCGCCCCCAGGTACAGCATGCTGAAGAGCACCAGCCACACGAAACGATTGTCGGGACGCGCCCAGAGCAGGCTGGAGATCAACACCGCACCGATGACCAGAACGCCACCCATGGTGGGCGTGCCCTGTTTGGTGCCGTGCAAATCGGCCAGCCGATGCACCTCGGAGGCCGCGCGAATCGGTTGGCCCAGCTTCAGCGCAATGAGTTGTCGAATGACGAAGTTGCCGAAAATCAGAGTCACCAAAAATGCGGTCACCGCCGCGGCAATGGCGCGAAACGTCACGTAAAAAAAGACGTTGAACCCGATGAACTGATTGCTCAGGCGATGGAGATAAAACATCATGGCGACTTGGCGGTCTTTGAGGATTGTTGCGCCTCGCCGCCCCGCGGCGCGGTTGCAGATGCCCCCCCGCTAAAGGCTTCGATCACCTGCTCGGTGCGCGCCAGGCGACTCCCTTTCACAAGCACCAGATCTCCGGCAGCAGCGGTTTGGCCTAACAACTCCGCCGCCTCGGAGGCAGAATGCACGGGAAAAACTTGTTCCATGCCCGCAGACCGCGCGCCTTCGGCAATTACCCAGGCCGCGTCGCCAATGGTGATGAGTTGATCCACGCCCAGCATGGCGGCCGTCTCACCCACTTCGCGATGTCCCTGTTCGGATTGGTCGCCTAACTCGCGCATTTCACCGAGAACCGCGATTCGCCTTCCTTCGGCGTCAAGTTCCGCCAGCGTGCGCAAGGCCGCTTTCATCGAGTCGGGATTTGCGTTGTAGGTATCGTCGATGAATTGCACGCCGCGAATCGTTCTGATCTGCAAACGCGCTTTTGTAAGCGGCGCGGCAACCAGACCGGCGGCGCAATCCTCCAGCGAAAGCCCAAAGAGGCGCCCGGCCGCCACCGCCAGCAACGCGTTCTGCACCATGTGCAGGCCGGGAACAGGCAATTGCGCGCGGCAACGGTGCGCTTCTTCCAGTATGGTGAATTCGGTTCCACTCCCGCTCTGGTGTATTTCTGTTGCCCGGATCGCGCCCGCGTTGATGCCGGCCAAAATGACCTTGGCCCGCGTTCGCGCGGCAATTTTCTCGGAAAAGGGGTCGTCCCCATTCAGGATCACTGTGCCCCCGGGGCCAACCGCCTCGGCAAGTGCACCCTTCTCTTCCGCAATCTTCTCGCGTGACCCAATGAATTCGATATGCGCCACACCGATGTTGGTGATGATGGCCGCGTCAGGTTTGGCCAGCCTGGCCAGCAGGGCAATTTCGCCCGGGCGATTCATTCCGATCTCCCATACCGCGACTTGATCCTGCGAGCTGGCCTCCAGAATCGTCCGGGGAACTCCAACGTGATTATTGAAATTGCCCTGCGTCTTGGTCACTCGAAAACGGCGAGCCAGCACGGAGGCTGTGAAATCCTTGGTGCTTGTCTTGCCGTTGCTTCCGGTAATTGCCACGACCGCCAGGTTGAGCGATCGGCGATAGTTGCCGGCCAATTGTTGATACGCCCGCAGCGTGTCCTCGGCGCGCAGCAAGGCAAAGTGAACCGGGACCTTCCCCGCCCAACTCGCTTGCACAATCGCTCCCACCGCCCCGGCCCGCGCAGCCGATTCCACAAAATCGTGGCCGTCGAAATTTTCGCCGCGTAAAGCGACGAATAATTCGCCCGCTCTGATGGTGCGCGAATCGGTGCCGACTTTCTCCACGCGCAGATGAGCGTCCCCACACTGGAGCGACGCTCCGGAGAAGGCGGCAATCTGCGACAGAGTGAGCGAGTTCATTGGAGCAGAGTGCGGCGGATTTGAGGCGCCAACCCGCGGTCACCGGAATGTTGCTGTAGAACTAAAAGTAAAGATTTCATGACGGAAATTCCAGGGGATGATCCTCGATGGCGCGTCGAGCGACCTGAATGTCGTCGAACGGAATGGTGTACTCTGCGAACTCCTGATACGTTTCGTGCCCCTTGCCTGCGATCAATACAATGTCGCGCGGCTGGGCGAGCGCAACGGCGCGACTGATGGCCTGGGCGCGATCGGTAATCTTTTCATAGTGCGTGGAGCGAAAACCCTTTTCGATGTCCGCAATAATGGCCTCCGGCTCTTCCCTGCGCGGGTTGTCCGAAGTAATGATGGCATAATCGGCGTAGCGATCCACGATCTCCGCCATTAAGGGGCGCTTTTGCCGGTCGCGATCGCCGCCGCAGCCAAACACCACAATCAATCGATGCGGTTCCAGTTCGCGCAGCGTCCGAATCACATTGGCCAGCGCGTCCGGCGTATGAGCGTAATCGACGAACACCTGAAACTGCCTCTTTGCCGGCACCAGCTCCAGGCGTCCCGGCACCTGGGGCGATCTGGCCAGACTCAGGACTGCTTCCCGCAGATTCACGCCCAGGGCGTTGGCCGCAGCCAGAGCCGCCACTGAGTTGGCGAGGTTGAATCGCCCGATCAACGGCAGGCGCACCAGGTAACTCTTACCGCGCGCATCCAACTGATACGAAGTGCCTGTGAAATCGCCCCGGTAGTTTGAAGCGCGGAAATCGGCGCGCACTCCCATCCCGTACGTGATCACAGCCACGCGTCTGTCGATTTTATCCAGAAGCCTCGCGCCGTATGGATCATCGATGTTGACGATGGCCACTGGCCGGCGCTTTTTCTTTTGGGAGGCAAGCCCTGTGAAGAGTTTCGCCTTGGACTGGAAATAGTTTTCCATCGTCCGATGAAAGTCGAGATGGTCTTGTGTCAGATTGGTAAAAACGGCGACATCCCATTCGATGCCGCGGGCGCGATCCTGGGCCAGCGCATGCGAGGAAACTTCCATGGATGCCGCCTTGCAGCCGGCATTGGCGATCTGCGCCAGCAACTCCTGCAGATCGGATGATTCGGGTGTGGTGCGAATAGCCGGCAAAATGCGTTCGCCAATCTCGTAGCGCACCGTGCCAATCAGGCCGCAGCGTAAACCGGCCTTCTCACAAATATGCTTGATGAGAAAAGTGGTGGTGGTCTTTCCGTTTGTCCCCGTGACTGCCGCCAGCTTCAATTTGCGGGCGGGGAAACCGTAAAAGGCCGCAGCCAAATCCGCCAGCGCCACGCGGGTGTTCTCAACCACCACGCAGGTGATGCGCGGATTTTTCTCCTCCCGCTGCGCCACCACGACCGAAGCGCCTCTGTCTATGGCCTGCCCAATGAATTCGTGGCCGTCGGCTTTTTCGCCGCGCAGCGCAACAAACAGATCATTTTTTTGCACTCGCCGCGAGTCATACGCGATGCCTGCCACAGAGCGGTCAAGCGACCCGATGACCTGGCGAACTGAAGTCGCACCGAGGAGAGTCTTGAGCTGCATGAGTGGTCACCATCCCGAAACGAGGCGTTCAGCGTTGGGGCGCATTGGTTAAGGCGATTCGTTCTGCGGTTTTCCGAACGCGCTCTGCCGGCATGGGATTTGCGACTCGCTCCACGGGAATGGCTTTGCGAATCTCCTCATGCGGCTCAAGATCGAGATAGCGGGCCGCTTTCTCCGCCACGCGGGAAAAGATGGGACCTGCCACCAGCCCGCCGTAGTTCAACTCCGGTTTGCTCGTGTGCGCGTCGTCGAGCACCACCAGACCCACAAATTCCGGATGTTCAGCCGGGAGATATCCAATGAACGAAACTACGTACTTTCCCTGCTCGTAGCCGCCGCGGGGATCCACCTTCTGCGCCGTGCCAGTTTTCCCTGCAATAACAAACCCGGGCACGGCTGCGGCGGCAGCGGTTCCCCGGTCGCTCACCACGCCCCGGAGCGCCTCGCCGATTTGCCGCGCGGTGTCGGGCGAAATCACCTGCCGCACCACAGATGGAGAAAGGGAACTGATAATCTTGCCGTCCGCGGTGGTAACCGATTTGACGATGCGCGGCGTCACCAACTTGCCGCCATTGGCAATCGCGGCCATGGCGACAGCCATCTGCAGCGGCGTAACCCCAATCTCGTGTCCCATCGGAATTCGCGTAATGGAAATTCTGCTCCAGGCTTGCGGTGGCCGGATCAGCCCGCTGATCTCGCCCGGCAACTCAATGCCGGTGCGCTCGCCGAAACCAAAACGCCGAATGTACTCGTAAAATTTCTCTTCTCCCACGCTGAGCGCAAGCTTGGCGGCGCCAATGTTGCTGGATTTGACGAGAATGTCCCGAACACTCAAATAGGAAAAGGGGCGATGATCATGCAGCGCCGCGCCGCCGAAATTCCAGAGGCCGTTCTCGCAAAAGATCGTCGAGTCGGGGCGAACCTTGTGTTCGTTGAGAGCGGCCGCGGCGGCCACGATCTTAAAGGTTGAGCCCGGCTCCATCATGTCGATGATGGCCCGGTTTTTCATCTCCTCCGGTTTGGCCTCCGAACGCTGGTTTAAATCAAAGGCCGGCCGGTTGGCCATCGCCAGAATTTCGCCGGTCTGCGGACGCATGAGAAGGATGATGGCTTTCCGCGGCGAATATTCCTGCATCGCCGCGTCGATCTCGTTCTCCACGATGTTTTGCAAACCCAGATCAACGGTCAGATGCACCTGATAGCCGTCTCGCGGCGCCCGTTCCTGCCCCCGGTACGGGACGATCTCCTGCCCGGCGCGGTTATGTTCGATGTACCGATAGCCGTCCTGGCCGTGGAGATACTCCTCCATGGATGCTTCCACCCCCTGAATGCCGCGATGATCGAAATCGGTAAATCCGATCACGTGGCAGAGCATGGAACCGTTGGGATAGAAACGCGTGGCATCGCGCTCGAAGTAAACTCCACGCAGATTGTTCGCGCGCAGTTTTTCACGCAACGCCGTCGCCACAGTCTCGGACACTTCGCGCTTGATCACGATGTAGCGCCGCTCGCTGGCGAACTTCTCCAGTAGCTGCTCGGCGGGGATGTCGAGCGCGGCGCTCACTGCCGCCGCAATTGCCTCGCGATTATTGATGTGCGTGGCGTCGGCCACCACCGTCTGCACAGGAATGTTGTGCGCCAGCACCTCGTCGTTTGCGTCCAGGATCATGCCGCGCTCGGCGTGAATGATCTGTTTGTACACATGTTTCTCCGCAGCCAACCCCGCGTACTCGTCATGCTTGAGGGCCTGGAGATAGATGAGGCGGAACGAAAAGATGCTGAACAACCCAATGAAACCAACGCACATCAGCAGGCAACGGGTTCGGCTCTTGCTGTTCATCGCGCGTTGAAGGGATTTGCCACTGGCCGGATTTCATCCTCATCCGGCAGGCGCGCGGGCACAGTCAGCCGCACAATCTTGTCTTCCGGGATGGGGACCATTTTTAAGTAGCCTTCTTTCAATCGACGCTGCAACGCCGAACGGGAAGTCAGCGCGGCGATCTGCGCGCTGGCGATGTCGTTTTGCGTGCGCAGTGCAGCCAGCTCGTTCTCCAGCGCCTTTCTCCGCTCGCCGAGGTGATAGAGTTGCAGGGTCAGATAAACGTAACTTAAACCCGCCAGGGCAAGAAACGCCGTGACCACAATCCATCGCGCCAGGGAGGCCGCGTGCACGGCGTTGCAGTTTCTTCGACGGGGATGGTTCATTTAAATCTTCTCGGCCGCGCGCAATTTTGCGCTGCGCGAACGGGGATTGAGCCGTTGCTCTTCTTCGGTCGGTTCCACCGGTTTGGGCGTGATCAGCTTCAGATCGAAATCGGGATTGCGCCGCGGCTCCGGCCACTCCGGCCGGTCCAGCCATTGCTGGCTGCGTTCGCGGAAGAAATTTTTGACTATGCGATCTTCCAGGGAGTGAAACGTGATCACGCCGATGCGCCCGCCCGATTCCAGCCGCGCAGTCAGGACTCGCAAGCCCTCCCGTAGCGCGCCCAGCTCATCGTTCACTTCCATCCGGAGCGCTTGAAAAACCTGTGTGGCCGGATGGAGCCGCCCGTGCCGGCCCACCGCTTTCTCAATTGCCCGCGCCAGCGGCAGCGTTTCGCGAAACGGCGCCGTCTTGCGCATCTTTACAATTAAACTGGCGATGCGCCGCGCAGCCGGTTCCTCTCCCAGTTCGCGGAAGAGACGCGTCAACTCTTCCTCGCCGTATTCGTTAACGATTGCGGCCGCTGTCAACTTCGTCCGCGGATCCATCCGCATATCGAGCGGACCATTTCGCACAAAGCTGAATCCGCGCTCGGCCGCTTCCAATTGATGGGAGGAAACACCCAGGTCCAGCAACGCACCGCCGATCTTCTCAATCCCAAGCGCATCGAGCACTTGACCAGCCTCTCGAAAATTTGCCTGCCGCACAGTCACCCGCGCCCCGAAGCGCGCCAGTCGTTCCGTTGCCTGTTGAACCGCGTCGGGATCCTGATCCAGAGCCAGAATGTTGGCCCCATGTTCCAAGAGCGCTTCGGCGTGACCGCCACCACCGCAGGTTCCATCCAGGATCAGTGAACCTGGCTTGGGCTGGAGCAACTCCACTACTTCGCGCTCCAGAACTGGACGGTGATATGTGAACTCTGGCATTTCATACGCCTCCTCTTCAATGGTCAGCGGATCAGCAACCATCCACACAGGCCGCTCAAACAACAGCGGGCTGAGAACGTGTTGAGCAATCATAAGCCAATTTCATTTGCCACGTGCTGGTAAGTGGGCGTCTCCTCCTCGTGCGCCTGCTTCCAGCGTTGTAAATTCCAGATCTCGAATCGTCCGCGGTTGCCTACCAGCGCCACCTCGCCTTTCAATCCAAGCCTGCGGCAGAGCTCCTCCGGCAAAACAAGTCGCCCCTGCCGATCCGCGCTGGCGTGCTGTGCCCGCGAATGCAGCTGGCGCAAAAAAACCCGCCGATCGCGCGCCGACACGTTCTGATTGGTTTCCGCAGCCTGGCTCATGCGGGCAAACTCCTTCGGAGACATCACCAGCAGAAACCGGTGGGTCGCTTCGGGCAAAAGAATGAATTCCTCGGCCTTATCGCGCCGCCATCTGGAGGGGATGGTGATTCGATTCTTTTCATCGATGCAGTGGCGGAATTCACCGGCGTAAAAGCGATCGGTATGCGACTCTGGCTCCATGGTTTGAAGTGGAGTATTAATCCATTTTGCTCCACTTGACACCACTTTTAACCACCAGCCGAAGCCGGGGTCAATAAAATTTTTCGCCCTCCCTGCCATACGCTCCCCACCCCCTTGCACGCGCCTACCTCGGCCCCTAAGCTCCTCGCACCATGAAATTTTTCGCAGCACCGCCAATCTCGGCGCCGGTGCCGACTGGCATCCTCTGTCTCGCGCTCGCCTTCGTCGTCGCCACTGCCTCGAGCCAGGCTCCCCCGCAAAATGCCGGCGACGCCGTCCGGGTGACCGTATCGATGCACCCGGACGGTTCGCGCACAGTTTACAAGTTCGATAATGCCCAGCGCGCAGCCGTGGCAACCGTTACCGACGCGGATGGCAAGGTGCGAGAGACGATTCGCTACCGATTGGATGAAGCCGGCCGCTTCTCCAATGCCGAAATTTTTCAGCCGGATGGACGGCTGCGCTTCAAAAGCCGATACAAATACGACAACTCAGGCCGCATCCTCGAGGAAACCCAGAGCGCTCAGGACGGCAGCCTCCTCCACAGAATCGTGTACAGCTACGATCCATCGGGCAAACAGACCGGTTACTCGGTTTTCGACGCCTCGGGCAAGCTGGTTGATCGCAAGGGCGGCACCCGCGTATCCCCCACACCGAAACCACGCGAGACAAGCCGACGCTAAGCCGGTTCGGGGAAAAGGACGCAGCACTGCAGCCACCAACGCGGCGAATCCGCCATCTGCCAGTTGTAATGCTTGACATTGCTGCTTCTGATCGTTCACCCTCAAACGGCCATGAATACTCTCAATCGATTTGCCGATCCGGTTTATTGCCTGTCGCGGTTTATCATTGGCTTAATGTTCGCCTCTCACGGCGGCCAAAAAATTTTTAACTTTCCCCCAGGCGGTCACGGCATGCCAGCCGACGCCCTCGGCTGGGTCGGCGCCATCGTCGAGCTGGCCGGCGGTCTCCTCATCGCCTTCGGATTATTCACTCGAATTGCCGCGTTTTTCTCCGCAGGCGAAATGGCCGTGGCTTACTTCATGGTCCACGGACCCAGGCATTTTTTTCCCATTGTTAACAAGGGTGAGGCGGCAGTTTTTTACTGCTGGTTCTTTCTGTTTGTTTTCTTTTACGGTCCTGGCCGATGGAGCATCGACGCTCTGCTCGCAGGCAAGGTGCGGCCCGCAGCCGCGTCAACCTGACGGCGGGGAATCATCCCCACAGAATGTAAAGAAGCCGCCGCGATCCAAAACCAATCCGACCTTTGCTTCGCAATGTATCGGGGATTGCCCGGCCTTCACTTGAGCAGCGCAAGCAAAGCCGTGGCTTCGCGATCGATCTTGCTGGCAATAGCTGGCCGAGCCGCGGGAGTCGCTTTGCAATACTCCCACAAAGCATCGGATATCTTAACCAATGCCTGTGTCTTAGGTCCAGGAGGGGGCAGCCAGAGTTCCGCTTCCAGCGCCGGGCCGTGTAACTGTTGGATCGAGAAGCGTAGATATCCGCCTAGTTCAAATTCGAGCCGTGGTCGTTTCCATGGACGCCTGTCTCGAAGCATTCTCATCCACACTTGTTTGATGTGTTCGGCGACAGCCGAGGGAATCTCCGCATCAACTCGCTTGATACCGACGGCTTGTGCGTTGGCCACATCATGCATCGATTTGCTGCGCTGCCAAAGATTCTCCGCCGCTTGAACACAACTCACGTAAGAGACAAGGCGACCATTTTGTGTTTGCGAGTACACGGACACGACGCTCTCTGAACCGAAGGACGGTTGGTCAACTACCCTCCCGCAATTGAATGGAGTTATGCCAAGCTTCGTGGTTAAAAACTCCTGATACTTAGTTGTCCTTTCGTCCAAACGCTCCAAGGGCGAGAGATGGTCACCGCGTGGATTGCTGCCGCTAGAAACGCCGGCGAACGCAAGGACGCCCGCCCCCGCGACGGTAAGCATCGAAAATCGTATGTTCACGACTTAATCGGACTCTGGTCCACCGAATAATTTTCCACCCTCAGACTAATGAGTCACTTCCCATCCATTAGGACCCATCATACGCGCATCGTAAACATGCCCGGGCCACGTCGGGTTGTTTTTGAAAAGCGAAACAGCCTCCCCATACTGTCTTAGTTGACCGGCCTGCATCCGTCTGTCCACGTCGCTAAAGCCAGGCGCCTGCGATCTGAGCAGCGGATGCGTGTGTCCGATGACGAATAACCTCCATCCTATACCGCTATTCCAAAGGCTGGGATTAGCTCTAAAAGCTGCAAATTTCTCGTGGTGAATATCGATGCGTTCCTCATAGCCGCCGCTTGGCGTTCTTTTTCCAGCTACAGGATCGCCATATGCGACTGTGTGCGTATCTCGATATCTCATCGTAGCGACGGAGTACGGAACCTGACTATTGCCCGTTGCCTTTTCAGCTCTTTTTGTCGCTTCAATTCCAACGCTAATTTTAAATGCTTGCTCGGCCTCGTAGGCGCGCATGCCATAGCTTATAGCGCCAAACGAACTGCTAAAATTCATTTGCCGGTTCCACACGGCTTCGGTCGCACTCATCTTCCATTCCCGATCGTGTGTGCCGCTCGACACGTCGCCCGTTTGTTCGCTAACCAGCCCCATCGGATCGACGTTGTCCACGGGGTCATTGTGGCAGTAGCGGAAAAGATTGTAATCACCCGCGTCGAAC
>Ga0209810_1003951_pt1 | contig 14838 bp, 15 predicted proteins | sample Coa_R1_7_FD_187159 | JGI IMG/M metagenome (GOLD analysis project Ga0209810, IMG submission 187159) | Surface soil microbial communities from Centralia Pennsylvania, which are recovering from an underground coalmine fire - Coalmine... | ecosystem: Environmental > Terrestrial > Soil > Unclassified...
AGGGTCAACGGCGAGGACATCGTCCGCGAGGTGGCGCCGCAGGAGCTTCTGCTCGACTTTCTCCGCGACTCGCTCGGTCTCACCGGCGCCAAGCGGTCCTGTGACGTCCAGGTGTGCGGCACGTGCACCGTCCTCGTCGACGGGCTTCCGGTCAGCTCGTGTTGCTACCTGACTGCGCAGGCGAGCGGGCGCGAGGTGACAACGATCGAGGGTCTTGCGAAGCGTCCTGAGTTCGCCCGGCTCGAGGACGCCTTCACACGGCATGCCGCGTTGCAATGCGGCTTCTGCACGCCGGGGATGTTGCTCACTGTCAGCTCGCTTCTCGAGAGCGGCGGGCTCCGGAGCGAGGCGGAGATCAAGCACAGCCTGGCCGGCAACCTGTGCCGTTGTACCGGCTACCGCGGCATCCTCGAGGCCGTCGCCGAGCTCGCCGGCATCGCATGACGACGCTTCCCCAGCAGAGGACCGGCCGGCAGGTCGGAATCTCCCGGCCGCGGCGCGACGCGCACGAGAAGCTCAGGGGCGAGGCGCGCTTCGTCGGAGACATGCTCGTGCCACGCATGCTCCATGGCCGGGTCTTGCGGAGCCCGATCGCGCACGGGCGGATCGTCTCGATCGACACCTCCGCGGCGGAGAAGATCCCGGGAGTCGTCTGCGTCCTGACCGCAGCTGACCTGATGGACATCGACCCGTACTACGGGCATGCGATCAAGGATCGCCCGATCCTCGCGATCGACAAGGTCCGGTTTCACGGCGAGCAGGTCGCCGCGGTCGCTGCCGAGACTCCCGCCGCCGCGGCGGCCGGCGTGGAGGCGATCGTGGTCGAATACGAGGAGCTGCCAGTCGTCTCGGACGTCGAGGCGGCCGTAGCGCCGGGCGCCCCGCTCGTGACCGAGCGCGAACCCGTGCCGGGCCTCTTCCATGGCCTCGGCGAGCTCGGACCCTGCGAGGGCAACATCTGCTACCGGTACCGGCTCGACCGGGGCGAGCCCGAGGCTGTCTTCGCGCACGCCGACATCGTCGTGGAGGGCGAGTACACGTTTCCCGCCGTCTACCAGTACGCGATGGAAACGCACACGGTGATCGCCCAGGTCGAGGGTGACGAGATCACCGTCTGGGCAAGCTGCCAGCATCCGTTCCTCGTTCGCGCTGAGCTTGCTGACCTGTTCCGGGTGCCGGTTGCGAACGTTCGCATCCAGGTCCCCTATCTCGGCGGCGGCTTCGGCTCGAAGTCGTACACGAAGATGGAGCCGCTGACGGTAGCGCTTGCCCGCAAGGCGGGGCGGCCGGTGAAGATCCAGAACCGCGTCGGCGAATCGATGGTGACGACCCGGCGCCACGGCATGCGCTGCTGGATGCGTACGGCGGCGACAAGGGACGGTCGGCTGCTGGGGCGAGAGGTGACCTGTCTGTTCGACACCGGGGCCTACGCCGACAACGGTCCTCGCGTCGTCGCCACCGCGGGCGACGCCGCTCCCGGACCGTACCGCTGGGAGGCGTACCGGGTTGACGCGGCCTGCGTCTATACGAACCTCGCCCCGGCGGGCTCGTACCGGGCATTCGGCGCTACCCACCTGCAGTGGATCGGTGAGAGCCAGGTCGACGAGGTAGCGCGCCGCTGCGGGCTCGATCCGCTCGAGCTCCGCCGTCGCAACTTGCTTGTTCCGGGCGAAGAGGTGCGCGCAGGTGGGAAACCGCTCGACGCAGATCTCGTCGGCGACGTCGAGAAGGTCGCTGCAGCCGTAGGGTGGGACGACCCGAAGCCGGCGCACGTCGGCCGCGGCCTCTCCGTCGGTCTGCTCGCCGCCGGGGCGCACCCGGTCTCCAGCGCCGTCTGCCGGTTGGAGGCGGATGGCCGAGTCGTCGTTCTCGTGGGAACGACCGAGATGGGACAAGGCCCCCGTACCGCCTTCGCGCAGATCGCGGCGGAGGAGCTGGGGATCGACGCCGACCGCGTCACGGTTCGCGGCGCCGATACGCGCTTCACTCCGTACGACCGCTCGACCGGCGCGAGCCGTTCGACGACGATTGCGGGGCTCGCGGTGCAACGTGCTGCGGCTGACATCCGGGCGCAGCTCGAACGGATCGCCGGCACAAGCGAGATCGACCCCGACGACTACCTCGCGTTGATGCGGAGGCACTTCGGCTTCGCCGGCGGCGAGCTGGTCGGCCGCGGCGAGGTAGCTCCGAGCGGGACCGGCTCCTACGCCGAAGGGCCCGTCTTCTGGGAGGTCTGCGTCGGCGCCGCCGAGGTGGAGGTCGACCCGAGTACGGGCATCGTCCGCGTCCGCCGTACGGCCACCGCCGCCGACGTCGGTCGCGCGATCAATCCGCAACTGATCGAACGTCAGGACGAAGGGGCGACGCTCCAGGGGCTCGGCAACGCGCTCTTCGAGGAGATGATCTACCAGGAAGGGCTGCTGCTCAACGACACGCTCCTCGACTACCGGGTCCCGAACTTCGAAGACCTGCCCGAGTCGATGACGTGCCTGATCATCGAGAACGAAGACGGTCCGGGGCCGTACGGGGCGAAGGGCTGCGGCGAGGGGGCGTTCGCGGCGATCACCGCGGCCGTGGTGACCGCTCTTGCCGATGCGGGTGTCCCGATGAACGAGCTGCCGCTGACGCCCGAGCGGGTCTGGCGGCGAATCCAGGAGCTGAAGAAGGAGGGCAAGTGGCAGCAGTCAGACGTGCAGCAGTGATCGGAACCGGCACGATGGGGCCGGGAATCGGGGCCGTCCTGGCCCGCGCCGGTGTGGAGACGGCGCTTCACGATGTCAGCGCCGAGGCGCTCGAGCGGGCGCGAAGCGCCGCCGAGCTTGCCGCTAACGTCCTGGAGCGGCTCGACGCCGCCGCCGAAGAGGGTGGCTCTCTTCGCTTCGAGAGCGAGCTCGCCGCCGCGCTCGAGGGCGTCGACTTCGTCATCGAGGCGGTGCCGGAGAACCTCGACCTCAAGCACGAGGTGTTCCGCCGCCTCGAGGAGCTCGTCGCGGCCGACGCGGTGCTCGCCTCGAACACGTCGGGCATCCCGATCACGAGCATCGCAACCGTCTGCGAGCACCCGGAGCGGGTGGTCGGGATGCACTGGTCGAACCCGCCCCACCTGATCCCGATGATCGAGGTGATCCCAGGTGAGAAGACATCGCAACAGACGGTCGAGACGGCCACCGCGCTTGTGCGCCGCGTCGGCTACCACCCAGTGCAGGAGAAGGAGGTTCCCGGATTCGTCGAGAACCGCGTCCTCTACGCGATCCTCCGCGAGTGCCTCGACCTCGTCGACCGCGGGATCATCAGCCCTGAGGACCTCGACCTGAACGTCCGCTGGGGGATCGGCTACAAGCTGGCGGTCATCGGTCCGATGGAGCTCCTCGACATGGCGGGGCTCGACATCTACGAGGCTGTCGGCTCCTACCTGAACCGAGACCTCTCGACCTCCGCCGAGGTCTCCTCGACGGTTCGCGACCTGATCGGCAAGGGCCGGCTCGGCATGAAGACGGGCGGTGGCATCTACGACTACACACCCGAGCAGATCGAGGAGCTCCGCGCGCGGCGTGCGGCCAAGCTCGTGGCGGTACGAAGGGCGCTCGAGGGCTGAGCGATGCGAGTGTTCCTCCTCGACAACGGCTCGATCGTCATCGAGCACACGCAGCTCATGTGGAACGTCCCGGGCCCTCAGGTCCGGATCCCCGTCTACAGCGTCCTGGTCGAGCACGACGACGGCCTCTATCTCTTCGACACCGGGATCGACCTCGACCACATGAACCGCGTGCTGCCCTTCGAGCTGCCAGAGCAGACCGCCGAGCAAACGCTCCCTGCGCAGCTCGAGTGCTGCGGCTTCCGCCTGGAAGACGTGACGACGGTCGTCAACTCGCACCTGCACATCGACCACGTTGGTGGTAACCAGCTCTTCAAGGGCACTGGCGTCCGACACGTGATCCACGAACGGGAGGTGGCGCAGGCGCGGAACCACGAGCCGTTCGAGTTCTTCGGCTATTCCGACCACTCCTGGGACTACGAAGGGGCGCGCATCGAGACGTTCTCGGGAGATCTCGAACTCGCGCCTGGCCTGTGGCTCTTCGAGACGCCTGGGCACACGGTCGGGCACTGCTCGCTGCTCGTCGACGGTGCGCATCCATTGCTCTTCGCGATGGATGTCGCCTACACGGCGGAGGCGCTGGAGCGTGGCATCCAGCCCGGCTTCCACCACACGCCCGTCGACGGCGTCCGGTCGATCGCACGCGTCAAAGGGCTCGCGAAGGAGCGGGGCGCACAGATCTTCCTCTCGCACGACATGGAGGCGTGGCACGGCTACGCGCACGCACCGCAGTACTACGAGGTCTAGACACGAGGGCAAGGAGGGCTGATGGGCAAGCTCGACAACCGGGTCGCGATCGTCACCGGGGCCGCGCAAGGCATCGGCAAGGCGGTCGCCGACAAGCTCGAGGCGGAGGGCGCGACCGTCGTCGGTGTCGACCTGAAGGCCGGGACGACGATCCAGGCTGACATCTCGAAGGAGGATGACGTCAGGCGAATGGTCGACGAGGTCGTCTCGCAGCACGACAGGCTCGATGTGCTCGTGAACGTCGCCGCGATCGTCCCCTTCACGCCGTGGGACGAGATCGACTTCGCGGAATGGCGCCGGATCATGTCCGTCAACCTCGACGGCACGTTCCTCACCAATCACCATGCGCAGAAGGCGATGCGCGCGAACGGGTACGGGCGCATCGTCAACATCGCCTCGAACGTCGTCCTCGCCGGGACACCGAACCTCGCTCACTACGTCGCCTCGAAAGGCGGGGTCGTGGCCTTTACACGTGCCCTTGCGCGCGAGCTCGGGCCGCACGGGATCACCGTGAACGCCGTCGCTCCTGGGCTGACCGAGACTGAAGGCGTGCTGGCGAGCAAGCACGCCGAAGCGTTCGACTTCGTCCAGATGCTCCAGTGCATCCCGCGGCGTGCGGTTGCAGCCGACATCGCGCCGGCGGTCGCGTTCCTCGCCTCAGAGGAGGCGGGCTGGATCACCGGCCAGCTCCTCGTCGCCGACGGCGGCCACACGCACAACTGATGCCGGGGCGCGTCGGGATGGTCCTCGCGGTCGCGAACGTCGAGCGCTCGACCCGCTTCTACTGCGACTCACTCGGGTTCGAGCTCGAAGCCCTCTACGACGACCCGCCATACGCCACCCTCTCGCTTGCTGGGACACGCCTCTCCCTCGCAGAGCAGGGCCACCCAGCCGACGATCGCCCAGGAGTGGCGCTCGAAGTCCCGGCCGACCAGTCACGGACGAGCGCGCTGCTCGTCCTCGAGGTCAACGATGCCCGCTCGGAGCACGCCCGGCTCAGCAGGCTCGGCGTCCCCTTCCTCGCCGACCCGTACGAACCGCCGTGGGGAGGCTGCCGCTTCTTCTGCGTCGACCCCGACGGCTACCTCGTCGAGATCGAGCAGCCCGCATGAAAGCCGTCGTCCTCCATGCGCCGGGAGAAATCGGCGTCGAAGACGTGGCAGAACCCTGCCTGCGTGAGCCCGGAGACGCGATCGTCAGGGTCCGCGCGACCGCTATCTGCGGAGCCGACCTCCTGCCGTTCCATGGTCTCACGCCGGGCTTCGAAGCCGGCACCGTTCTCGGCCATGAGTTCGCAGGCGAAGTGGTCGAAGTCGGCGACGCAGTCGCGTCGCTGCGCCCAGGCGACCGCGTCGTCAACACCAGCATGACCTCGGACGGGACCTGCTCCTCCTGCCGCGCCGGTCGCGTCACACAGTGCGCTGGCCGCGCGCTCTTCGGCTACTCGGGGGTCTACCCACGTCTCGACGGCGGCCAGGCCGAGTTCGTGCGCGTGCCACAGGCAGAGCGAACACTGCAGAGGTTGCCGGATCAAGTCAGCGACGAGGCGGCGGTCTTCCTTGCGGACATTCTCCCCACCGGATACGGAGCCGTCGCGCGCGGTGCCGTTCAGAAGGGCGACACGGTGGTCGTCGTCGGCTGCGGTCCCGTCGGCCTGATGGCCGTGCTCTGCGCCCGCGGCGTCGCAGGTCGGCTCATCGCGGTGGATGCCATCCCAGCCAGGCGCGAGCTGGCCGAGCGGCTGGGCGCGGAGTCGGTCGCGCCCTCGAGCGCAGCAGAGGCTGTCGCCGCGGCCACAGGCGGCCTCGGCGCCGACGTCGTGATCGAGGCGGCGGGCTCGCCGCGGGCGCTCGAGGCCTCCCTGCGCCTGGCACGCGGGCGCGGAGTCGTCTCGGTCGTCGGCGCCCACTTCGAGCCGGACTACCCGCTCGACAACGCACTCATGTTCGAGCGCGAGCTCACGCTCCGCTTCACGATCGGCGACCCGACGGCGGACGGGCCGATGCTCCTCGCCCGGGTCGCCGCCGGTGAGCTCGACCCTACACCGGTTGTCAGCCACCGCCTTCCGCTTGTCGATGCCGCCGAGGCCTACCGGCTCTTCGACGAGCGCTTGGCGACGAAGGTCGTCCTCCTGCCGTGAAAGCCCTGCTCGCGGCGCTCCTCTTCGTCGCCCTCGGCTCGTGCGGGTGCGGCAGCGTCGCTCCAGTGGCGAAGGTCACGCCCGCGAGCCCGGCTGTCGCGAAGCGGCTTCTGAAGCGGCAACTCGACGCAGCGCAACTTGACTACACGTGGGTCGCCTGTGTCAGGGTCGACCGCACCTACCAGCACGTCCCGATCACACGCTGCAATGTCGACTTCGGGATCGACCCGCACGTGGAGGCCTACTGCGTGCTCCTGGTAGGCGGCAGGCTCCAAACCAACCACGCCAACCCCGCGATCCCCTGCCGACACGACGACGCCGGTTGGAACCGCACGACCGTCACAAGCTAGTGCGCCGGCCCTCGGCGTCGTTGAGGAGAGACCAGCGGGCGAGGCGGCTCTCGGCCAGCCTGATCGATGCCCCTGCCGTCGAAGCAGGTGGCGTACCCGCCGAGACATCGAGCATAAAGGGATGAGGCTCGAGAACAGCTTCGACGTCGCGGCGGCGCCGGAGGCGGCATGGCGCTTGCTGAACGACGTCCCTGCCGTTGTTCCCTGCATGCCCGGAGCTGAGCTGCTCGAGGTCGGCGAACCCGATGAGTGGAAGACCAGGCTCCGCGTCAAGCTCGGCCCGATCGCCCTCCAGTTCACAGCCGACATGCGTCGCGAGCTCGTAGACGAGGCTGGGCGGCAGGTCGTCCTCGCTGTCAAGGCACGGGAGGTCAAAGGGCGTGGGAGCGCCGAGGCGACGATTACATCTGCCGTCACCGAGGGCGAGGCCGGCACGCACGTGAAGGTGGTAACCGAACTCGCCCTTCACGGCGCTGTCAGCCAGTACGGACGGGGCGTGATCGCGAACGTGGCGGCAAACCTGACCCAGCAGTTCGCGACGTGTCTCGCCGAGCGGCTCTCCGCTAGGCCTTCTCCGAAAGACGAGGAGGGCGTGCACGTCGCCGAACTCCCAACCGGGAGTGCCTCGGGCCCCGGAAAGCCGGTCGGCCTGCTTCGCCTGCTGCTCCGGGCGCTCCTCCGTCGAGGTGCTCAGAAGCCAGGATCGAGCAGGCGCGGGTAATGCGCCTGACGCCTCGCTAGAGGCCGGCCACGCGTTCCCCGAATGAGCTCGGTACGCCTTCCAGCTCGCCGGGCGGATACCGACAAGAGGGCGCGACGCACGTGACCGGGCGGTCAAGAGGCGGGTAGCGCCGGCGCGAATACCCAGAGGACGCGCGCGGGAGCGGCGTCGTCGGCGTTGCGGAAGCCGTGCGGGCTCTGCGCCGGGAACGTGAGCGTGTCTCCCTCCTCCAGCACGAGTTCGCGGTCCTCCACCCGGACGAGAAGCCGGCCGGCGAGCACGAACGCGAACTCGATCTCTGCCGGCAGCGTGTAGAGCTCGTCGCCGCTGCCGCCGGCCGGCTCGATCTCGCTGAGGATCGCCTGCAGCCGCTGCTCGCGGCGTGGCGTGAGTAGGAACTCACGCATACCCTCGCCACCGAAGTTGATCCGTGGGTACTCGCTGCGCCGGACGAGCTCACCGGTTGGGGCCTCGAAGAGCGACGCGACGGAGATCTCGAGCACGTCGCACAGGCGGATGAGGGACGCGACGGACGCATTCGCCTGGTCTCGTTCGAGCTTCGAGAGGAAGCCCTTCGTCAGCCCACTCGCAACCGCGACCTCCGTGAGCGTCTTCCGCCGTGCAAGCCGCGCTGCCTTCAGCCGGCCCCCGATCGCTGCCGGGCTGTGTCTCTGGCCCGTGCCGCGTAGCCGCCTCGCCGTTGTCATGAAACGATGTTGACACACGCGACACGTCGTGTCATCTTCCTCCGCATGGAGTTCCCTGCACCGGGCGGTTGAGGTTCGGCTGACGCCGCTGAGGCGGGCGACCGCGCCGACATGCGCGCCGGGCTGGAGGGGACACTGCTACCGCTCGGGTCGAGCAACCCGGGCGATGCGGCGGTTGTTCGGGCCTTCGGCCTGGGAGATCTTCGACGGCCGCGTGGCCGGAGGACGAGGTGTGCGAGGCACAGGGATGGTCGCGCAGTCCGAGACCGACAGAGGAGCTAGCAGATGACAGAGATCGCGTCTACCGCGCCCGTTCGGACGTTCGAGCGCAAGGCGACTGGCTTAGTCAGGTCAGGCGGCACGCTCGATGTGCTCGTCTACAACATGAATTTCGTGTCGATTGGGCTGATGGCCGTCCTCGTCTTCCTCTTCTCCACGGCCTTCTACCCTGGCGCGAACCTCTACGTAACGTCGCTTCTCACGTTTCTCGCCGTAATCCCGACCTCGCTCGTCTTCGCGTTCTTCGCGGCGGCGATGCCGCGCTCGGGCGCGGACTATGTCTACGTGTCGCGCACTCTCCATCCGGCGCTCGGGATGATGTCGAGCTGGAACAACACCGCCTGGTGGTTCATGTATGGCGGCGTCCCCTCGGCGTTCTTTGCGTACTATGGCGTCGGGCCGTTCTTCAGTGTCGTCGGCGAGCGAACTGGTACGCACTGGATGGTGCGCTTCGGCGACTGGTGCGTGACGCCGCTTGGCGCCTTCGTGGTCGGGACGGTGCTGATCATCGTGCTGGTGGCGATCTTCATCCTTGGCCTGCACCTGTTTTTCCGGCTTCAGAATCTCTTTTTCGTGTTTGGCCTGATCAGTGTCCTGATCGTCATCGCTACTTGGCTCTTTCAGAGCGACTCGTCGTTCGTACACCACTTCACGGAGCACACTGGGCAGGCATTCGGGCCTGCGCTCGACAGGGCGGCGCGCAAGGCCGGCTATGTGGAAGGTGGTCCGTTCTCGCTGAAGTGCACGATTCTCGCCGGCACGTGGATCTACATCAACCTCGTCTTCAATCAGTCGTCCGCGTACATCGGAGGTGAGGTGCGCCGAGCGTCGAGGCTCCAGCTGTGGTCGATGCCGGCGGCTGCGGTCATCACGACGAGCATCCTGCTCATCCTGCTCGCCCTCGGCGACAAGGTCGTTGGGCTGCATACACTCGGCAAGCTCGCGGCCGTGACTGCGCTCCCGTTTACCGCGATCGCTGCCCAGGGCGTGGGCTCGATCGTACTCGCCGCACTCATCCTGTTTGGGTTCATCTTCTTCAGCTACACGTGGCTACCGGGCCAGATCCTGAACGCGAGTCGGAACTTCCTCGCGTACTCGCTGGACGGCCTAATGCCGCGCAAGCTCGGCGAGGTGCACCCGCGCTACCACACGCCGGTCTACGCACTGCTTCTCGTCGGCGCCGGCTCGGTCGGCGCGCTCTGGCTCTTCACGCACTGGGCCGCGTTCGCTGCACTCGTCGGCATCTTCGGGTACATCCTCGGCTTCTCGATCGTCTCCGCCGCTGCGATCCTCTTCCCGTTCCGTCTGCCGGAGGTCTTCGAGTCGTCCCCCGTCCGGTGGCGGATTGGCCGCGTGCCCGTGATGTCGGTCGTCGGCGCGCTCTCGCTCGTCGCACTTGGCGTGATGGCGTGGGCATTCTGGACCGACCCAAGCGCCGGCATCGAGGGGAAGCTCTCCACGAAGATCCTCAACTTCGCGATCTTCGGGAGCGGCCTCGTCATCTACTTCGTCGCGAAGTTCCTGCAGCGAGCGCGCGGCGTCGACGTGAGCCAGCGATTCAAGGAGATCCCCGTCGAGTAGCGCCGGCGCGACGCTCGCGGTCGTGGTAGAGCCACATCCGCTGGCCGAGATCCGCGACGAGGGCCTTCGGGTCGTCGCAGCGGCTGAGGAACACAGGGTGCCGTTGCGCCTCACCGGCGGCGTCGCCGTGTCGCTCCGTTGCCCGTCGGCTGCCGCTTCGCCGCTCGCGCGGGCGTATAAGGACGTCGACCTCGTCGGGCTCGGTCGAGCCCGACGGGCCGCGATCGACCTGCTCACCGCGCTCGGCTACGAGCCCGACGAAGAGTTCAACGCCCTCCAGGGGAGAACGCGCCTGCTCTTCCGCGACCGGACGAATGGTCGCCAGCTCGATGTCATCCTCGACCGTCTCGAGATGAGCCACGTACTCGACCTGAAAGATCGGCTGCTGCTCGAGCCGGAGACGCTCACGCCGGCAGACCTGCTGCTGACGAAGCTGCAGGTGGTCGAGATCAACGAGCGCGACCTCAAAGACGCGACTGCGCTCATCCACGACCACGAGGCTCTCGACGACCGCGTCGCGCAGGTCCTCGCCAGTGACTGGGGTTGGTGGCGGACGGCCACGGAGAACCTCGAGAAGATCGAGGCGTGGGTCGCCACGCTTCCTGGCTTCGAGGAAGGCAAGAAGCGGATCGGTGGCCGGCTGGCCATGCTCCGCCGCCGAATCGAGGACGAGCCGAAGGGCCTGCGCTGGAGGGCGCGGGCGAAGGTGGGCGACCGAGTCCGCTGGTACGAGCTGCCTGAGGAGGTCGACCAGTAGCGCTCCGTCTGTACTACGCCGGGGACATCCACGGTTCGGAACGCTGCTGGCGGAAGTTCCTGAATGCGGCCTCCTTCTACGAGGCGGACGTGCTGATCCTCGGTGGCGACCTCACCGGAAAGGCGCTTGTGCCGGTCGTCGACCGTGGTCAGGGGTGGGTTGCACACGTCCTCGGCCGCGACGAGGTCGTGCACGGTGACGACGAGCTCGCTGAGCTCGAAAGACGCATCCGCTTCAACGGCTTCTACCCGTACCGCTGCTCGGACGACGAGTACCGGCGGCTCGAGGCCGACGTCGAATTCCGCGAGCGGGTCGTAGCCGAGGTGATCCTGCACGAGCTCGCCCGCTGGATGGAGATCGCCGACGAGCGGCTCGAGGGGACCGGGGTGCGCTGCCTCGTCATGCCCGGCAACGACGACGATTTCGAGATTGACCCGGTCATCGAGCGCGCGTCGCTGGTCGAGAACCCGGACGGGCGCATCGTCCCTCTGGGCGAGTATCAGCTGCTCTCGTCCGCCTGGGCCAGTCCGACGCCGTGGGACTCGCCGCGCGAGCTGCCCGAAGAGGAGCTCGAGGAGAAGCTCGAGCAGCTCGCTGCAAACCTCGAGCCGGGCGTCCCCACGATCTTCAACCTCCACTGCCCGCCATTCGACTCCGGACTCGACATGGCGCCGCAACTCACCGACGACCTCCGCGTCGTGCACAGGGGCGGCGAACAGGTCATCGTGCCCGTCGGCTCGCGCGCCGTCCGCGCCATGATCGAGCGCCACCAGCCGCTCCTCGGTCTGCACGGTCACATCCACGAGTCGCGACACGCGACGAGAATCGGCCGCACGCTGTGCCTCAATCCAGGCAGCGCCTACGCTGAGGGTGTCATCGACGGTGTGATCGTCGACCTCGACGGCGACGCCGTCGTCCACTACCAGTTCGTGCAGGGATGAAGTTCCCCTGGCCCGACCAGATGCGCGCCGCATGCGCAATTACGTTCGACGTTGATGCCGAGTCGGCGATCCTCGCGGTTGATCGCCGCTTCGCCGCGCGCGCCTCCACGATGAGTCACCAGGCATACGGGCCGAAGGTGGGCGTGCCGCGTCTGCTCTCGGTGCTCGATCGCGCAGACGTGCGGGCGACCTTCTTCGTCCCCGGCTTCACAGCGCGCCGCTATCCGGACACTGTGCGCGCCATCGTGGCGGCCGGGCACGAAGTCGGTTGGCACAATGATCTGCACGAGCCTCCGTACACGCTCGACGAGTCGGAAGAGCGCGCGATCATCGAGCGGGGCGCGGAGGTGCTCGAGCCGCTGACGGGCGAACGGCCGCACGGATTCCGTGCGCCGTGGTGGGAGCTGAACGAGCGCACGCCGGAGCTGCTTGCCGAGGCGGGCTTCGTGTACGACTCGTCGCTCATGGACGACGACGTGCCGTACCGGATCGACACGGCAGCGGGAACGCTCATCGAGCTGCCAGTGCACTGGTCGCTCGATGACTGGGAGCAGTACGCGTTCCTGCCCGAGCCGGACATCGGCTCGCAAATCGAGTTGCCCTCGAAGGTGCTCGAGCTCTGGACGGCCGAGCTCGACGCTATGCGCGATGAAGGCTGTCTGCTCGTGGTCACGATGCACCCGTTCCTCTCCGGGCGGCCAGCGCGCGCGAAGATGCTCGGCGAGTTCCTGACGCGCGTCCGCGAACGCGGCGATGTGTGGATCGGGCGCGCCGGCGAGATCGCCGCCTATGCGGATGTGACCTTGCCGGCGGAGGAGCGCCGCCGGATGGAGCTGCCCAACCTCGGCGGCGGCTGAGCCCCTTTGGTGCCAGGCGGTCGACGACACCGTCTTGATCCGGGTGTCGGGTCGCAGCTGACCCTGATCCGATGGATCCCGCGAGGCTGTACGCCAGGGGAGGCGGAGGCGTGCTCTGGTTGGGTGTTCGACCGCTGGGTCAGGGTCAGTCGTTGGCGAGTTGGTCGAGCAGCGCGCGGGCGGTGTGGATCGGGAACTCGTGCGCGAGCGCGAGCAGGTGCTGGTCGCCGGTGACGAGGAGGGCGCGCCCGCGTTCGGCGAGAGCGAGTAGGTGATCGTCGCCCGGTCGGGAGAGCGGCGAGGCGGATCCGGTGGGTCGGGTGCGTCGACCGCGCCGGCGCGGAGCAGGCGGACGAACTCGGCTGCTTCCTCTGCGCTCACACGCTGGCGCAGCTTCGGGTAGGCGAGCGCCCGCTCGAGCTCGCAGAGCAGCGCCTCGGAGACGACGAGCTCGAACGCGCCAGCGAGCCAGCGGCCGACCAACCGGGCTACGCCCCGCTCGCGGAGAGCAGGGCCGCGGTCAGGATGTTCGGATCGAGGACGGCTCGCACTCAGCGCCGTCGTCGACGTGTCTTGTGCTGTGCCTCGACGGCGAGCGCGAGCGCTTGCCGCTCGTCGAGGTCGCTGCGCTGCCAGGGCCGGTCGAGCAGATCGAAGCCGAGTTCGCGCCGCAACGCCTCCCCGATCACCCCGCTGTCTCCCTTGCCGGTACGCGCGCCCCGCACCTTCACCGCGCGGAGGACCTCTTCCTCGATCGCAAGCGTCGTCCGCTTCATGGCATCACGACGTGTGTAGCGGGTCACGTCCCGTAGGTTGGTGTAAGAGCGCGTCGGACGGGGCCGGGTAGTCCGGCCACCGTGGCGCTCAGACTCGTCGGGTCCTGGAAGACGACGACGAGAGGAGTCACCACGATGGCCGAGGTGTCAAGGATGACGATCGACGAGGTCGTCAGCTACTTCCTCGAAGGGGAGGGTGTCGACTACCTGCGCGAGTCGCTCATCTGGGTCTGCCAGCAGTTGATGGAGGCGGAGGTGTCGGAGCTCGTCGGCGCCGCCCGCGGCGAGCGAGCGCCCGAGGAGCGCCTCACGCACCGAAACGGCTACCGGCCGCGGACGTGGGCGACGCGGGCAGGCGAGGTCGAGCTCGCGATCCCCAAGATCCGGCGCGGCAGCTACTTCCCCAGCTTCCTCGAGCCGCGCCGACGCTCGGAGCAGGCGCTCGTCTCCGTGATCCAGGAGGCCTACGTCGCCGGCGTCTCCACGCGCAAGGTCGACCAGGTGGTGGAGTCGCTGGGCCTGCGCATCTCCAAGTCCGAGGTCTCCCGCATCTGCCAGGGCCTGGACGAGCAGGTCGAGGCCTTCCGCTCGCGACCGCTCGAGGGCCGCTACCCCTACCTCTGGCTCGACGCGAAGGTCGAGAAGGTCAGAGACGGTGGCCGCGTCGTCCGCAAGTGCCTCGTCCTCGCCTACGGGGTGCACGAGTCCGGCTACCGGGAGGTGATCGGGCTCGACGTCGGGGAGTGCGAGACGGAGGCTTTCTGGCGCAGCTTCCTGCGCTCGCTCGTCGAGCGCGGGCTCAGCGGCGTGCAGCTCGTCGTCTCCGACGCGCACGCCGGGCTCAAGAAGGCGATCGCGCAGGTGCTCGGCTGTCCCTGGCAGCGCTGCTCGGTCCACTTCCTGCGCGAGGCGCTCGGCCACGCGCGCAAGGACCAGCAGGGGATGCTGGCTGCGCTCTTGCGCCCGATCTTCAACGCCGACTCCCAAGAAGAGGCGCGCGCGCTCGTCTCGGACGCGCTCGAGCGCCTCGGCAAGCCGCTGCCGAAGGTCGCCGCCCTCCTCGAGGAGGCAGAAGAGGACCTGCTCGCCTTCTACGCCTTCCCTGCCGACCATTGGCCGAAGCTCCGCTCCACCAATCCGCTCGAGCGGGTCAACCGCGAGATCGGCCGGCGCACCGACGTCGTCGGCATCTTCCCGAACGACAAGGCGCTCATCCGCCTCGCCGCCTCCGTCGTCATCGAGCAGAACGACGAATGGCTCGTCGGACGGCGCTACCTCAGCGCTCACTCCCTGGAGGCCGTCCTCGATCGAGAGAAAGAAGAGACGGGGCAAGAGGAGGTGCGAGAGCTCACCGCGGCCTGAGCAGCCGACGATCGTGCCGACGAGT
>Ga0209810_1003958_pt1 | contig 14803 bp, 21 predicted proteins | sample Coa_R1_7_FD_187159 | JGI IMG/M metagenome (GOLD analysis project Ga0209810, IMG submission 187159) | Surface soil microbial communities from Centralia Pennsylvania, which are recovering from an underground coalmine fire - Coalmine... | ecosystem: Environmental > Terrestrial > Soil > Unclassified...
CACCCGAGCCCCACGGGTTAGTGAATTTCAAATACTTCGTGAGCGCATGAAAACGCACGAGCACGCGCCCGAACGGCACGCCGTCGAGCACGTAGTCGTCGGTCCAATGGTTGTGTGTCGCGACCAGTTCGACGACGTCCTGAATCGTCAGTCGCTCTGCGGTTGCGCCTGCGGAGCCGGCGTCTCCGTCGTCTGGCTCGCCGGGGTCGAAGGGCGCTCGATACGATCGGCGATCGCGTCCATCCCGTTCGCGCGCAGCACTTTCGGAATGAGCGCCTTGAGCGTGGGCACGAAGGGCGTCGCCTCGAACCACTCTTCGAAGAGCGCGCGCGCATCGTCATCCGCAATGCCCGCCGAATCGGCCAGCACGCGTTTGACCATGTCGAGCACTTCTGGCAGTTTACTGCCGAGCGTCGCAAAGACGTCGGCCTGCGTGACGTTGCCGCCGGCGATACCTTTCCAAGTTTCCGTGAGTTCTTCGGCCATCGCGATGACGCGCTTGCCGTCGCGCGTCGAGAGCGGCACCAAATTGAATTCGAGCCCGCCGAGCTCGACGATGATGCCGGTGGGTTTGCCGATCGCCTGTTCCATGAGAAACGCGCGATTCGCAGCCGAAAAAATACCGCGGGCCGGGGAAGCCGGCCCGCGCTGCTGGTTGTCCATTGTTCTCTCCTAGCAGAGAGCGCCGCGGTTACGGCGCGTTGTTGGTCGTCGTATTGACGAACTGGATGGTGCCGATCGTGCCGGTTGGATCCGCGAACGCCTTGAGCGTGCGCTCGTACACGGTCTCGGAGCCCTCTTTGTGCGACTGTTTGAGGCCGCCGAAGCGCACCGCGTTGAGCGTGACAATCAGCTGCCCGATCGACGAGTCGATCGGAGATTTGTCGCGTTTGAGGAAGACGAGTTTGTACGACGGGATGCTGTTCTGGTACGTGTTCACGATCGTGATTTGCTTGCCGTTTGCATCCGTGTACTGGTAGGTCGCTTTACCGGTGAGCCCTGCGTCGCCCGAAGCGAACGTGATGACGCCCGCCGCCGACACCGACGCCGCGGAACCCGCGACTTCCGAGCCAGCCGAGACGATCGAGTACGTCACCGGGTTCTTGTTCGCGCCGACGTACATCACCAGGTCGAGCGTGCCGCTGACGAACTGCGCGCCTTGCGCGAGCGCGAACGTGTAGGGCGAAGACGCCGGCACGGTGACGGGCTCGTCGATCGAGAAGGCGCTGGTCGAGGAGACCTGCGCGTTTTGCGCAAAGTCGTTCGAGAGACCGTCCAGGCGCAACGCAAAGTGCTTGACGCTCAGATCGATCGTCTTGTGCGCGTCGAACACGGCCAGCGGAAAGCCGTTCTCGTCGAAGATCTCTTTCAGGTCGACCTTCCAGTCGATGCTGAACTCTTGCACGTTGCCGTACTTCGAATACTGCGACGCGCCCGCCGGCAGATAGAAAACCCGGCCGGAACCGAAAGCAAGTTTATCGACTTGCTGGGTAGCAGACATAGCGATTCTCCTTCCGGCTCATCGCCGGGCTTGCGAATTTGCGCGAGCGCGCAAACGGTGAGAGGTGCCCGCGCTGTTGCACGCCCCTCGCGCGCGGAGCTCTCCGAGGTCTTCCCGCGCGAGCGTGCGGGCTAGGCCGCAGCGCCGCGCCAAGCGCACACCTTTTACGTCGCGGTCACTTTGAAGACGGCATAGCAGTACCAGCGTCCGGTCTGCACGTCGAATTCCTCCGGCAACGCCTCGATCTCCACGCACTCTCGCACGCTCACGCCGAGCGCGTTCGCGGCCGCGGCGCGTGAGATATCACCGGTGCTTGCGTATTCGGCGCCTTCCTGATCGGCGAGGTGCAAGCGCGCGCGCACCGCTTCGTACAAAAACGTCGCTGCAAGCGGAAAATTCGAAACCGTCCAGAGCTTCACGCGCAGATCGCGGTCTGAAAGATAGCGGCTCTTCACGCCGCGTCCCGACACCGCAAAGGCGACCAGCGGATCCGGCGGGTTCGGGCCGCTCAGCCAGACCGCTTTCTTGACGACATTTGCCGCCGGAAGCGTCGCGCTGCCGTACGTGCCGTTCGCGTTTTGCGTCGTGTATGACAGCGGCGGCGAGGTCATGGCGACGTACACGGCTTCGGCCAGCGCCTGCAGCGCCTGACTCACGCGATACCTTCGCTCTCGATCGCGGCGCTGATGCGCTCTTCGATCGGCGCGACGATCTCGTCGGCATGGTCGATCTTTACGCGCTCGGCCCACGCGCGCGCGCGCATGCGCGTGGTGCCGGTCTGGATCCACCGGTCGAGCTGCGTCATGTCCGCATTATCCGGGTCGATGCCGACCGTACCCTCGACGATCGCGCCGTCGGCGTACGAGACCGGCTTTTGCACGCGCAGCGCGTCCAGATACTCGCCGCTCTGCCGGTGCACCGTCTCGTCCGGTTCGTGTATCGTCCGCGGGTTGCGCGCGGAATACGGATGCCCCATGTCGGCGAGATCCTTGAGGCTGTGGTCGTCCGCGCTGATGATCTCGCGGCAGTGCGCGTGCGCGATCTGCAGCGCCTCGATGACGCCTAATAGCGCCGCTTTGCGCACGCCGTTGCTGACATTTTGCAGACCGTCGACGACGACTTCCGCGCCGCGGATCTCCGTGCGAATCATCCCCACGCCTTTCCGTAAACCAGATGCACCTGCAGCGTCGGGCAGACGTCCGGATAGAGCACCGGCGGCCCGACGACCAAAAACTCCGCTCCATCCTCGCGCGTGATGCGATCGTCGGCGCGAATATCCGGAAAGGCGCTCTTGCCGTTCGCCGCGACGATGTACGGCAACCCATTGAATGTGATGCTCGAGCCGGGCGCCGCGCCGCCGGCCGGCACGCCGTCGACGAGCAGCGTGTAATGCATCTGCATCGTCGGCGCGATCGGACCGGACTGCAGCTGCGCGCCAAGCGTCATCGACTGCGCCGATATCATGCACGGCAACCCGCTGACTACCGTCGACGGCGTAGCGGGCAGCAAGTCGCCGGCGTTCGACGTGCCGCCGGGCACCAGGCGCTGCACGGTGCACGTGTTCGGACGCTGCAGACTCATTACGAGGGCCGAATCGTCCGGAACGCGTCGAGCAGCACTTTTGCGGGCTGCGGAATCTCGAACGGCTCGCTGCGGCGATCGTACTGCGTTTGCGCTTGGCGCACCCGATCGAGCCCGCCTAACCCTTGCTTTTGAATTCGACGCTGCGAAATGAGTTCGGTCGCGATCATCGTCACCGCTTCACGCAACGTTTGCGGATAGTTCGCATACGCGTATCCGGCCGTGTACGTGAGTTTGACGATGCCGGCGTCGGCGAGCGTTTGCGACGCGAGCGCCTGAATGTACGAATAGCCGACCGACCAAATCACCAGCTCGATGTAGCCGCCGTCCTCGCTGATGACGAACATCGTCGGATCGAAGTTTGCTTGAATGGCGGGCGTGGCGATGTAGACGAAGGCGTCGACGCTGACGATCGGCGAGCGCCAGGGATAGACGCGGCGCGACTTGCGCCACTGATGCTTCTCGATCGTCTGCAGCACCCGAAAGGTGATGTTCTCGCGCGAACCTTGCGCGACGTACGCGTCGGCATACGCGCTCGCGCGACGCAGCAGCGCGTCTAGTTCCCCCGGAGAAAAATCCGAGAGATCCGTGCCTTCGCCGACGTACTGCGAGGCGAAGACGTACTGCGAATTGACCGTGAGGCTCGCCTGCGCGCTCGTGCCGTCGTTAGCCGTGACGAGCACCGGCCCCGAGATCGCGCCGTCCGGTACGACGAACGCGACGGACGAGCCGTCCGCGGCGAACGTCGGCGAGGCGATCGTCGTCGTCACGCCGCCGGCCGCGGTTTGGTTGAGCAGCTGCACTTTCGCATTCGCACCGGGCGTCAGACCGCTGCCCGGCAACGTGACGATCGCGCCCGGAGCGCCATCGTAGATTATCCCGGTGATGCTCGCGCTCATGGCTGCTCCTTAACTTACGAAGGCGAACAAAGACGGCGAAGACGTTCGGCGATGGCTTGCCATGCGGCGACGTCGATCAGGTGCGCGTACCTCCATTCTTTTTGCGTTCGATGTCCTCGAGGAGTTGCTCGCACAGCGCGCGCAAGACTTCGTCGCGCTGCGCGCTGGCCTCGTCGCGGTCGCGCGCCCGGTCGAGTTCGGCGCGAATGTCTACGGCCAGCGTCTCGATCGAGGCGAGCGTCTGCTGCATGAGCGCGGCGACGCGGGCGTCCTCGCGAATCTGGATTGCCTGCGAAATCTTTTGCGCGCCTTCCCACAATCCGAAGATGATGGTGTACCAGAAGACGAGTTTGGGTAGCCCGGCCGCCCAATCGTCGAACGGATGCGGCGCGAGCAGGTTGTAAACCATCCACGTGAGCGTGACAACGAAAATGCTCGCGAACAGCGCCTTGTTGGATGAGAGCCAAATGAACGAATGAACGATGGCGTCGACGAAGGCCCCGAACAGTCGTCGCATGGGCGTCTCCCGTAAAAAGGCGCGTTACCGCTTTCGGCGCTTTTCTTGCTCCGGAAGCGGTAGGCGTTGAATCTCTTGCGCGTGCGCTTGCGCGGCCGCGCGCTGTTCTTCGAGCGCAACGCGCGCGACGTCGTCCGCGCGGCGCTCGGTCTCGGTTTTCGCCGCGGCGGGCGGCGGCGTTTGGGCCGGCACGCACGTCACGCCGAAGAAGCGCTCGAGATACTCGCGCACTTCGTCGGTGAGTTTGTAGTGGCCGTCGGGATTGGCCGTAACCGTGCCGTGCGGCGTGACGTACGTCGTGCCGCGTTCGATGATGTAGAGCATGCGGATCTCCACCGGCGGCGCGGAAGGTGCGCCGCCGGCATGACGGAGTGCTATTAGGCGATTTGCAGTTGAACGCGCGCGATCGCGACGTCCGAATGAATCGCCAGGCCGACCATGAGGAACGGGATGCGCAGTTTGCGCAAGGTGCCGTCCGCGCCGATCGGGATGTCGAGCACGGTCGGCGTCGGGCCACCCAGCCACGGAATCGACACGAAGTTCGAAATGCCGAGGTAGATGTCCATGTACGTGTGACCGCCCGATAGATACGAGCCGATCGCATCGCCCGGCAGCACGTAGATCGGCACCGGGCCGGAGCCCAGTTCGACCGTGTCAAGCGCAACGCCCGGACGCACTTCCGCTTTGTCGACGTGACGACGCAGCGGGAGCTGCTCGTTCATGATCCAGCGCTTGCCGCCGACCGATGCGAGCACGAAGTCGACCGGCATCCCCAACGCATCCACGATCGCATCGTTCGCGGCGCCGAGCGCCTGCAGCACCGGCTGCTTGGACGCATCGTAGCCGCTGCCGGCATAGACGGCCACCGGCACGGAGTTGCCCGGCGGCGAGGCGTTGTTGAGATGGTAACGCAGGCCGTTGAATCCGTTCGCGTCGTACAAGCCGTTCGCCGCGGTGTTCGTGGTCGAGCTGCTGTCCGAGTTTTGGAAGCGCACCATCTCGGATTGCACGTCGTGCGCAATCTTGATCAGGCCGCCTTCGGTTTCACGTTGCGAGAGATCGCCGAAGGCCGCGCCCGCCGTACCTTGCCGCACGGCAAACATGGACTTGAGCGACGCGCCGCGCCGGACGCCGAAGATGGCGATGTTGGTCGTGCGCTGCGTGTAGGTGTTCTTGTCGTCCGACACGGCAGCGGATTCCGTCATCGTGACGGGTTGGTCGACGGTGTTCTGCGAGTACGCCGTCTCGACGTCCCACGCGTGCACAAGACCGTTCGACTCTTCTTTTTCGAACAGGTCGTACAGCGGGAAGGTGCGCACGAATTCCTCGTAGATGACCGGCTCGACGCCCTGTTGAATCAGGGTGCCGCCCGAGCCACCGCTGGAATCCGCGACCGCCTTTTCGACATCGCCGACGATCGGCACGCCCAGATATTTGCTGAGCGCGCGACGGACGCCGGGTGAACTCCAGCCGAAGATCTCGGCTTGGCGTTCGAAATCCGGAATCCGACGCTTCGTCTGCATCGTAACGTTCACGGTTTCTCTCCAAACGGAAAAGCGCCCAGATCGGACGCTTGGTGCAGTGTGTGCTTCGCGGCTTACGCGAAGCGAACGTCGCTGCCGAGCTCGCCGCGCATGAGTTTGCGCTTGTAGTCAAGCAACTCGTCCGCGGTGAGTTTGGTCAGATCGACGATGAGCGCCGTACCATTTCCGGAGCTTCCGCCGGAGGTTGCCGTTTTCGATTGGCGTCCGGTCGGGGTCGCTTTCAGTTCGGCGAGGGTTTTCAGCAGCGCCTCGCATTCGGCGTGCGTCGCAGCGCGCTGCGCGAGCAGTGCGTCGACTTCCGCTTTGAGCGCATCGCGCGCTGAAATCTGTTGGTCGAGTTCGGCTGCCAGCGCCGCGATCTCGTCGCGCGCCTGACTCGTATCCACATTCACGGCGAGGACCAAACCCTCGTTTGTCGACGCCTCAACGCGCGCCTCCGCCGGCGTTTCGGCCGCTTCGACCTCCGGCGTGGCGGTCGCGTCGGCGGCGACGGCTTCGGCAGAAGGCGGCGCCTCCTCGACGGATGCGAAGCCGAGTTTCTTGAGCAACACCGCGCGCACGGCCTCGTCGCGCGTCATGCTCTTGAACGTGCCGCGCGCAATGTCTTCGAGGAACGAGCGCGTGTACGCACGCGGATTGGCGGGAATGCCGACCAGCGAAATCTCGTACAGTTCGATGCCGTTGATGATAAGCGGCGGAAACCACGAGTAGCCGTCGTCGTTCTCCTCGTCGATCTCCGCTTCGGTGATGCCACCGCCGATCGAGAACGCGAGCGTGACGCCGTCCTTATTGATCAGATCCCAGCACTGCATCGCGCGCGGATTGCTCTTGGCGACGCGCATGCGGATCGCGAGATCAACGATGTCGGCGCTCGCCTCGAGGTGCGATTCCTCGCACACGCCGTAGACGTCTTCGGGGACGTCGTAATCGTGATTGCCGAACATCGTCAGGCCCTTGGCCTGCTCGAGCATCTGCGCTTGCGCTTGCGCGGTGATCGTGTCTCCGTGGCGATCGCGAACGCTCGAACTGGCGATGCCCTCGATGTAGTACTGCTCTTCGCCGGCCAGGTCTTTGGCGATGAACGCTTTGACTTTCCCGGTAAAGAACTTGAACGTCGCCTTACCGGCAGCGTGCGGTGCCGTTGTCGCTTTGGGCATTGTGTCCTCCAAACAAAAACGGCGACCGTTGCCGCCGGGGGAATACGTACGCGCGCGTTAGGGGTCGCGCGCGTCGTTTCCGGTCCATCGCAACCCGCCTTGAGTGTCGAGCCTCAGGGTGACATATGGCCGCGGTGATCCGAAAGCTAGTGGCGATCGCGCAGGTCCCACAGTTTGACGATCGCGACCAGGCCGAGCCACGCGCCTGCGCTCACGCCGAACGCGAGCAGCGTAACCTCGAACAGGTCGCGCGCGCTCACGCTACTCCTCGTATGCCGACGGGCCGAAGCGCGAGTTGAGATACTCGAGGACGCGTTGGTCCGCGTAGCGATCGGTCTCGGCATTCGCAAACGCGGTAATGCACGCGCCGAGCAGCGTGGCTTCGGCGTCCGGACCGCTCGGTTCGGGCGTTCACCGTCCGCGGCCGCGCGGGCGTTCGCCGTCCGCGGCCGCTTTGCGAACTCCGCCTCCGTGCGCGTCGCGCGTGTGCGCTCGCATGACCGACGGGCCGTTGCCCTCGATCGTGAAGTTGCACGATTTACACTTGTATGTTTTCACGGGGTGCCTTTCAGTTCATGGAAGATACGAACGTCGTGGCGATGCGGGCGATCCGGCAACTGCAGCGGCGACGGCCGACCTCACAGGGCGGCAGGCGCGAACAGGATTCATAGGCGATGCGAATGCCGGCGCACGTCACGACGACGTGGAAGATCGCGTCGTCGATTGCGTGCATTGGGAGGACCGTTAGTACGCGGCCTGCAGCTGGATGGTCACCGTTACGGCGGCGGAGGTTTGCACTTTGTAGTACGAGGCCGGCGTGACGGTTTCGCACAACGTGCCGGACGATGCCGGCGCATAGTTCGCATTGGTCGCAGTGTCCGGCAGCGTCGCCTGGTAATACGTAGCGTTGTCGGCCGATTCGGTGACCGTGAACGTGGTTGCCGCCGATGCCGACAGGCACAGCGTGACCACTCGCGGGCGACCGAGCGCGTCGGGCACCGCGAAGGTTTGATTGGCCGATGCTGCGACGGCGCTTGCGAGCGTTTGGAATACGCCCGAGGTCGTCAGTGACGTCGCATAGGGTTCACCGACCGGTCCGGCCAGTGCCGGCGCGACCGCGGCGCATGCAAAGCAGAGCGCGAGCATAACGCGCGCGAGTTTGTTGAACATGGGTTCCTCCTTCGAAGGTGGTTGGATGACCGTCCCGCGGTCGGGAAATTTTTCGCTCTAAGCGGCGGCGTCGCCGAAAATCGACTCCCAGGTCTGGTCGTCCGGCGTGATGTGACAGCGACAGTTCGGATGCGGATCGCCCGGCCACATCGGCAGCGCCGCCAGTGTGTACGGATTGCCTTCGGGCATCACTGCGCACTCCGGACATGCCTCCGGCTCGATGTCCCAATCAATGAGCACGCCGACCGCGTCGAGCGCGGCGCCGTAGCCGTGATTGCCCGCGCCCCACGGCGGCTCGGCGTACAGCAGCGCATCCGATCGCAGCGCTTCGATTTTATCGGCGGCGGCGTTGACGACGGCATCGACGCGATCGTCGTCCGAGAGCCCGTCGGCATTTGCTTGCCGCTCGGCGTCGTACGCCGCCTTCGAGACTTCGCTGGCGATGCGCGCCGGAAATTGCGCGGCGTAACGGCGCGTCTTGCCCAGCCAAATCTCGGCGACTTGCGCCGCGTCGGGTTTCGAGCCGTTCTCGACATCCGGCACGGCGTGCACGCCCTCGCGTGCAGCCTCGTCATATGCATCGTCGTTCACGACGTCGTCGGAGAGCGCGGCGAAGAGCGGCTCGATGTTGCTTGCATCGAAGACGCCTTTGCTCAGCGCCGGTTCGATGTGCTTGGCGTGTTCGTACCGGTGGCGCAGCACCTCGAGCGCGTACGCTTTGCGCTGCGTGTACGCGGCGTCGATGCGCTCGCGCTCGCGCGCGCAGATACGATCTAGCCGCCCAAGTAACTTAGCCCCACGGTAAGCGTTCGCGCCGCCTTTTGCGCGAAAGGGCGGGCGGACTTACCGCCCTCCCGCTCACTGCTCGCGTCGGGATTTTGCGACGCATCGTTCGGCGCATTGCCGTCGCCGGCGTCTTCTTCGGTGAGCTGCGCCGATGTCTGCGAGGCCCACGGCTGCTGACCCCAATCGACCGGATCTTTGCCGTCGCGCGCGCGAATCTCGTTCGGATACGTCACGCCGATGTTCATGTAGATCTGGTCGATCTTCGCCTGCGCCATCGCATCGCGCGCATTGAGGTCGTCGAACTCGAACGCGTGCGCGCGGCTCGGATCGATCTCCCAGACAATCTCGCGTGTGATGAATTCCGAAATGAGCGACGCCAAGCCGTTCGCGCCCTCGTCCGTGCGCGCCGAAAGCGTGTTGCCGACGGACTTGTGCACCGATTCACTCAAGTTGAAAACCAGCAGATCCATCTCGAAGACGGCCGCGACTTTGGTCGCGAGCCACCGGTAGAACTGCAGGCGCATCTCGAGGTTGTCGCCGCCCAAGTCGATGACCTTGGGCTCGCCCTTACCTTCGCGATCGCCGCCGGAGAGTACGGCCATCGCCTTCTGCCCGGCGATCTCGTTCTCCCAATACTCGATGAAGCGCTCGCGCTGCTGGTCCGTCACGCCGGGGCCAAGATACAGCGCTTTGTTGGGCGCCATCTGCCGCAGCATGTCGAATTCGTAATCGCCGCCGTACAGCTCCGCGCGCACGACGCGAAAGAGCGTCTCGAGCGGCGACCAGCCGAATACGCGATGCGTCGAGGGGTTGGCCATGATGTAGATGAGTTGGTCGTTGCGGAACGTCGCCACGCACTGCCCGTCGATGAACTGGCGGTAGCGAATCGCGCGCGGCGAGCTGCCGTCCCAATCCGGATCGGGCTTGATCGACGCGCCGTCGACCGCCCACAAATTAGCGATCTGGCCGCCGAGCGTCTTTTCTTTTTCGATGCAGCCGGCGTCGAGTACGAGGATGTCTTCGATGACCTGGTCCATCAGCGAGCGGAACGACTCGTGTTTACTGTTGACTTGGTCGAACAGATCGCGCAGCGCCTTCTCGACGGCGACGTCCGGCTGCGCGTTCGGGTTGTCGCGACGCACTAAGCGCCACTTGGCTTGTCCGATTTGACGCTTGCGGCGATTGATGGCCGTGCGCACGAATTCGTTGTTGTCGGCGAAGCGCCGCAGCTGCTGCGCGCGCTTGCGCGGCTCCTCGAAGTTCCACGCCTTCAGACCGTTCGAGGCAGCGATGCGCCCGCCGTTCGCGTAGGTGTCCTTCGAGCCGCGCGCTTTGGTTGCGAGCAGCGCGCGCAGATTGTCCAGTAGACTCACCGCGCCTCCCCTCGCAAGATGATGCGACCGACTTTCCAGCCGCCGATCGCGAAGAATTGCTTGGTGAGATAGCCGTCATCGGCGCGATCGTAAACCATCCATCCCGCGCGCAGCGCGGCGACCAGCGAGGTGAACGTGCTCACCGCGGCCGCGTCGTCCGCGCGCACGCGCTGGGCTGCAGTTCGCTGCGAATCTTGTAGAACGCAAACGGGCGGCGATCGTCGTGCACGACGCGCTCGTCCGCCGTGCCGAGCAGGATCGCCGAGCAGTCCCAAAAGCCGAAGTCCGCATGATGCGGGCTCACTTTCGGATACGCAAGGCCGGCGCCGCACAGGCAGCGCGCGTCCGACGCGTACACGAGGTCTTTGGCCTTGTAACGCATGCGCGAATGCGGCGCGCGATGGCGCAGCCGCTCGAGCACGCGCTCCACTATTTCGAACATTTGCCGCTCACGGTGCGCACCCGCAGCAGCGGATGCAGTTCGATGTCCGCATCGGAGTCGGCGAGTTTGGCGCGACCCGTTTGCCCGTGGTCGATGTCGAAAAATCCGATGCCGTCGAGATCAACGAGCATCCGGCCGGGAAACTTGCGGATGCGCGGGCTCGGCTGCCCGAAGCACGCGATGAATGCGCTGCGCACGCGCGCAAAGTCTGCGGCATGACCGGAGTCCTGCGCGCTGGAGCACAGCGGATCCGGAACTTCCGCCACCATCGTCGCACTCGCGTCGTCCGGATCGGCGATGACGATGTGGTAATCACGATCGGCTTCCTGCTTCCACTCGGCCAGCACCGCGCGAACGCGATACACCTGCAGTTCGACCGGATCGTAGCGCTGCGTGTCGTTGTCTTTGCTAAAGTCGTCGGGCGCCGGCACCGCCCGCAGCGCCTGCACGCTGAGGTAGATCGGGTTGAGATGCACGAACGGCGCGTCAGCGTCGTCGAGCGTCTTGATGTGCCAGCGTTCCGTTCCGCAGTGCGAATACGGATTAAGCGCGGCACCGGCCACCGGCGGGCGACCGCTGACGAATGAGCCGGCGGCGAGCGCCGCGGCGAGGGCGAACGTCGCAATCCGCTTCATGCGTTGCGGACCCTCAGTAGGATCGCCGCCACTGCCGTGACGATCGTGCCGGCGACGAAGCACGCGATCCACGCCCCAGGAACGCGCCCTTCGCACGAAGACCGGATGCTGTCCTCAAAGGCCGACGAGGCGAAGAAGCCGCAGCCGAATGAGAATACAAGCGACGGCTTCACGACGCGGTCCGATTCGCGCGCCGCGATTTGCGCGCGACTTTGTTTTTCGCGCGCCGCTTGGCGACGACGTTCGGCGCCTTCGTCGCGCGAACGCGATGCACTCCCAGGCGGTTCGCCTGCACGCGCACGGCGCGCGCCACGCGGTTGCGCGCCAGCGGCGGAAGCGCCGCGTACTGCTCGGAGCTCACGCCCGCCCGTGCGATGAGCGTATTGGAGGTTTCGTTCACTTGATCACCGTTGCGCCGATGAGGCGGCTGCACATGATACAGGCGGGTCGCTCGCACGTGCAAAAGCTCGGCATGGACACAATGACGCGCGGAATCGGACGACGTCGCCGCGGCAATGAGCCTACAATCGGCGGCAGCGAGGCGTACCACGCGTTGGTTTGTTTCATGAATCGCTCCTAGCGTTTAGCGCGGCCGTAGCCGAAGCCCGAATCGAGTTGACGGATCCCGATCTCGTTGAGCCAAAACGAGAGCACGGTGTCGTCGTGCGTCTCGACGCCCAGCCCGTGCAGTTCATTGATGAAGACGTCGACGAACTTGCGCGACTCCTCGTCGCCGTAAGGCAGCTCGACCATGTCGGCTTCGAAGAGCGCTTGCAGTGAGGGGATGCCTTCGTACACGTCGACGCGTACGCCGCGGCCCGTGACGTGCTTGCGGATCGGCAAATCGCCCTTGGATTGCAACAGTAAGTTTGACGCGAACCACCGCTGCGCTTGATTGGCTTCCACGATCGCAACGCGCAACCGGCGAATGTAGCGGCGCAACGTCGACTCGCACAGGCGCGTCTGCGCGGGAAAGTCGTAACCGCGCCGGCGCTCGCCCCAGAGTAGCCGTCGCCGTCCGTTCGACATGAGCCGCCATACGCTGCAGACGGTGTAGTCCGAATCCGACGCCTGCGCTTGCCGCTCGTCCTCGACGACGGCTAGGTCGACGCCGGCGGTGACCGTGTCCGTCTCGTCGTCGGCGGCGCCGTACGAACTCGTGAAGGTGAGGTCGCGATTCTTCGCGCGCTCGAGCAGCGCCATCGGAAAGAGCGAGGTCTCATCGTTGACCGCGACGTTGCGCATGTCGCGGTTGAACGTCACCGTGCCGACCGCCGCTTTCTTTGCCATGAGCGCGTCCCACGACCAGCGCGCCGGCCAGAGCGCGCGACACGTGCGCTCGTCGACGATCGCGTCGTAGCGTTTGAACCACCAGCCGCTGCCGGGCTGCTGCGCGCGCCGCTCGAAGGTGCAATACAGATCGTCGTTATGCTTGGCGGTCCCGATGAAGATCGCGTGGCCGGCCGGCTCCAGCGTTCCGAGCAAGTCGCCGTCGACCCACTCGATCAACTTCTCGCGCTGGTGCTGCGTGCGCGAGTTGTCGATGTCGGCGATGTCATCGCCGATAATCCAGTCCGATCGTCCGCCCTGCACCGTCTCGCCGGAGCCGACCGCGCGCCACGTCGGCGAGGGCGAGGTCGATTCGCGCCGCACGATGAGTTCGGTCTGCGTCCACTTCTCCGGATCGTCCGGTTTAAACGGACCGAAGTCGCCGATCAGCATCTCGTTGCGCTCGAGCTCGCGCCGGTTCGCGCGCAAAAAGCGTTCGGCCAGCGTCGCGTTAACGGCGCCGTTAATCGTGCGCAGATTCGGATCGACAACGCACGTGAGCCACAGCGGAATGACCTTGGAGAAGATCGTCGACTTGGCGTGCGACTTTGGCGCCATGATGCAGGCGTTCTGAATCTGTCCGCGCAGCATCGCGAGCACGACGGCGTACCACTCGAGGTGAAAGTCCGTCGGCGTCATGACCGAGCCGTCGTCGCCGCGCAGGTAAATCCACGCGAAATAGGCCGGGTGCGCCTTGGCGGCGACCTTACGCTCAGCCTTGGTGAGCGCTTTGCGTTTGCCCGAACAGAGCTTCGAGAGCGCGCTCTGCAACAGCGCGAACGCCGTCGTCGAGGTCGTGCTCGATATCGTGCTCGATAGCGCCGCCATCTTTCCCCGTCACTTCAACTTGCACCGGCGCGCGGTCCAGGCCGTGCACGCGACGCTCCGTCGCGATGATGGCCAGCGCGAGTTTGACTTTGTCCTTGGGCTCGCACGCGTCCAGCGCGTCGGCGATTGCGGTGCGCGCCTGGTTGGCCAGTTCGGCGAGCATCTCGGCGTGCCGCATCGAAACTTTCGCCGCCGCGTCTACTTTAATGCGCTTGACGACTTCGGTCTTCTGTCCGGAGATCTCCGCGTGAAACTCTTCGCGCCACTCGGCCCACGTTCGGTCGCCGTTCTGTGCGCGATCGCACGCGTGCTTCTTCACGGCGTTGAGCGTGACGCCCAAATCGTTTGCGATCTGCGCGAGCGACTTATCGCCGGTGACGTATTCGTCGCGCGCCGCCGCCCAATCGGCGGGACTGACGCGCCCGTTGGCTTGTTTTTTGCTTGGCATGGTTGCGCCTCGACGCGGCGCATCTGCCGCGAGTGTCAGACTTTAGTTTCGACCAGCAGCGTGAAGCGCGCCGTCGAGATGGTGCCGCCCGAAAAAGTCGCGACGGCTTGGCACGTGTAGGAACCGCCGACGGTCAGATCCGTCGCGGCCGGTTTGTACTGCGCCCAAAAATACGGGTTGGCGAGCGTGACGTTGAAGTCGTCTTTTAGCGTCGTGCTCTGCACGGTGAGCGGGAACGACTTGCGCGTGACGCCGTCGGGGAAAAGAACGTTGAGCACGACCGACGTTGCGGTCTGCAGCGAGAACGGCTGTCCTTGCTCGTCGGTCGCGATGACGTTGATGGGCGCGCCGGTATCGGTTGCGACGATCTGCATGCGTTTCGCCCTCTAGTCGAAGATCGCGGCGATGGCCGCTTTGGTCAAGTACGCCGTCTTGCTCGCCACTTTGCTCAAGAACGCGACCGTCGGCGACGTTTTAGAAAGGAACGTCACGACGACGTTCACCGGCGGCAAACGTACGCCGGCGAGCAGCTGCGTGAGCGCGTTCACGACGCCGGCGCCGACGACGCCGAACGTTTTTTGCACTTGCCGCAC
>Ga0209810_1003959_pt1 | contig 14802 bp, 14 predicted proteins | sample Coa_R1_7_FD_187159 | JGI IMG/M metagenome (GOLD analysis project Ga0209810, IMG submission 187159) | Surface soil microbial communities from Centralia Pennsylvania, which are recovering from an underground coalmine fire - Coalmine... | ecosystem: Environmental > Terrestrial > Soil > Unclassified...
CTGGCCCCGCGGCCATCAAATAAAGGAAAACGAAGCAATACACCACTGCTAACTCGCCGCCATTCCGAAGGGGCCAGGGCCCTCTGGGCGCATGTGCGTGGAAATAGGCTACAGCCATTTCGCCACACAGAATCAATGCTACCGGGCGTGTCAGAAGTCCAAAGAACAGGAGCGTCCCGCAAACCATTTCAATAATTCCAGCGAACCAGAACAGCGAGAACATCGGGACTGTTCCCCCATGCGGGCCCATTCCACCGAATGCGCCTAAGAGCTTCTGAGCGCCGTGACAAGTGAACGTGAATGCGATTACGATTCGCATCACAGAAAGCAAATATCGCGATATGGGGTAGCTGGCTGCCATGGGTCTCATCAGGAGAGTAACATTCCTCGCTCAACAGATTCGTGGTACGCTCGTACAGTTTTCCGGAGAGAATCGATGAGATTTGTAAATTTACTCGGGATGGCAGCGCTGGCTGCGGTTCAACTGTTCGCGCAAGCGCAACCGCCCTCCACGACGCTCAAGGTCGGCGATAGACCGCCGGATTTTACGCTTCCGTCCACTGAGGGAGGAACCGTCCATTTAGCCGATTACATCGGCAAGAGCACGGTCGTACTCGCCTTCTTCCCCGCCGCGTTTACCGGTGGTTGAACGGCTGAGATGAAAGCGTACCAGTCTGGTATGCAAAAGTTTCAGGAATCGGGAGCCAAGGTGTTTGGGATCAGCACCGATAACACGCCCTCCCAAAAAGCATTCGCCGCGAGCCTGGGCCTCTCATTTCCGCTGCTGAGCGACTTTCTCGATCGCCACGTAGCGAAGGAATATGGCGTATACATCCCGAAATACGGAATTGCCGGCCGTGTGACATTCGTGATCGACAAGGACGGCAAGATCGACTATATCGAACAGGGCGGCGATGCCATTAAGATGCTCGGCGCTGCCGACGCGTGTAACCGGCTTGCCCATCGAGCCGCGGAGCACAAGTAGCTCACAACCTACAAATCAATAGCTCCCGCTCGTAAACCAGTTCCGGCGGAAGATGGTCGTGCAGGTCGATGAACAGTTCTTCGTGCCCGATCACTTCCGCCCGCCAGGCATCGCGATCGAACGCCTGTAGCTCATCGAACTTTTCTTTCGGAAAATCCAGGCCGCGCCATTCGATGTCCTTGTAATAAGGCATCCAGCCAATAGGCGTTTCGCGCGCCGAGATGCGGCCGTGGCACCGGTCCACAATCCACTTCAGCACCCGCATGTTTTGCCCGAAACCCGGCCAGATGAAGTTCCCGTCCGCATCCTTGCGGAACCAGTTCACATGGAAAATCTTGGGTGTCGCGCTAAACGAGCGCTGCATGCGCAGCCAGTGCCGGAAGTAATCGCCCATATGATACCCGCAGAAGGGCAGCATGGCCATCGGATCGCGCCGCACACGGCCCACCGCGCCTGCTGCCGCGGCCGTAGTTTCCGATCCCATCGTGGCGCCCACGTAGACCCCGGTGCTCCAGTTGAACGCCTGGAAGACCAGCGGCATGGTCGTGGCGCGCCGTCCGCCGAAGATGAACGCGCTGATCGGGAGTCCGTCCGGATTTTCCCAATTCGGATCGATCGAGGGGCACTGCGCCGCCGGCGATGTGAAGCGCGCATTCGGGTGCGCCGCCTTGCGGCCGGTCTCTCTTCCAATCTGTGGAGTCCAGCGTTTGCCTTGCCAATCGAGACATTCCGCTGGAGGTTCATCCGTCAATCCTTCCCACCACACACCGCCATCCGGCGTTAACGCCACGTTCGTAAAGATGCTATTCTTTGACAGTGTCGCGATCGCGTTGGGATTGGTCTTGGCCGAAGTGCCCGGCGCCACGCCGAAAAATCCCGCCTCCGGATTGATCGCGCGCAACTGGCCGTCAGCATCCGGTTTGATCCAGGCGATGTCGTCTCCCACCGTCCAGACCTTCCAACCCTCAAATCCGGCGGGCGGAATCATCATGGCGAAATTAGTTTTTCCACACGCGCTCGGGAAGGCGGCGGCTACGTAGGTCTTCTGGCCGTTAGGGTCTTCCACGCCCAAAATCAGCATGTGCTCGGCCATCCAGCCTTCGTCGCGCGCGATGTTCGACGCGATGCGAAGCGCAAAGCATTTTTTTCCGAGCAGCGCATTCCCGCCGTAACCCGAGCCATAGGACCAGATCTCGCGCGTTTCCGGAAAATGCACAATATACTTCTCCGGATTGCAAGGCCATGGCACGTCCTGGTCGCCGGGGCCTAACGGCATACCCACGCTGTGGAGGCAGGGGACAACCCGCTTCACGTCTTTGTCGATCTCGCGGAATACCGGAAGCCCGATTCTCGCCATGATGCGCATATTCACCACGACGTATGGCGAATCGGTGAGCTCCACTCCGATCTGTGACATGGGCGAATCGATTGGCCCCATGCTGAACGGCAGCACGTACATGGTGCGCCCCCGCATGCACCCTCGGAACAGCGCCTTCAACGTGCGCCGCATCTCGAACGGGTTCACCCAGTTGTTCGTTGGGCCAGCCGAATCTTTGGAAAGCGAGCAGATAAACGTGCGGCCTTCCAATCGCGCCACATCGCCCGGATCCGACCGCGCGTAGTAACAGCCGGGCCAGAGATCTTCGTTCAATTTGACGAACGTTCCGCTCTCCACCATCTGCGCGCAAAGCGCGTCGTATTCCTCCTGCGAGCCGTCCACCCAGTGGACCGCAGCCGGCCTGGTAAGCTCGGCCATTTTATCGACCCAGCGAATCAGGTGCTTGTTCGAACTCAGCGGAACGGACGTGCCGGGTAGAGCGGATATCGAGGATTGCATAGTACCTCGCAAATCACTACTGTATCTTTATTGCCCGCTGAAACCTGAAAGCTTGCCGGACCGTCCCTACAAACACTCGCTTGCTTTGGGAGGTCGTAGTGTATCGAGACTCGAGCAGACGAAGATTTTGTAGCCAGCTGATGATCTTGGCGCTTGCTTGCAAGGCGGATCTTGCCGCCGATGATAGCAAGCAAAGCTCTAAAGACCCGGACGAGAAGGTATACGATCCGGGTGGCGATGTGAAGCCTCCGAAGCTCGTCCATTACGTTGAGCCCCAGTTTTCCTCTTCGGCAAAAGAGGCCTTTATCGAGGGGACCGTTAAGATTTCGACCGTAGTCACTACTGATGGCATCGCGACCCAGTTTCACATCGTGAGCGGCTTGAACAGCGAAGAGGACAGGACGGCCCTCGACGCTCTCAAACAGTGGAAATTCCAGCCGGGAACCAAGGCCGGGAAACCTGTGAAGGTGAAAGTTACCGTGGAGGTCGATTTTCACCTCCTTTAGCCTGCCGTCGTGTCGATTTTGCGTTTTTCGTTCGACGCATGAGTGGAGGATTATGAGCGCGATCACACAACCCGCACCGAAAGCCACGGCCGAAATCGAGGTTTTCCGCCACATTGCACTCGCGACGCACAGCGTTTTCAAGCTGACCGTCGACGGACTGACTCAGGAGGACAGCCTAATCCAGCCGAAGCCGGCCGGCAATTGCCTGAACTGGGTCGCCGGGCACCTGCTTTGCGTCTACGACCAGATGCTGCCGCTGCTGGGGCAAGCTTCGGTCATGCAGCCTGGCGCGCTCAAGCGTTATGAGCGAGGCAGCGCTCCCATAAAAAGCGCTTCGGAAGCCATGGAACTAAGCTATTTGCTGACTGGTATTGATGAGGCGGTCGCCCGTGTGGATGCTGGTCTCCAAGGACTTTCGGAGGAAACTCTGGATTCCCCCGCTCCTTTTTCGCCAACTGGCCGCCCGGAGACGGTCCGTTCCCTGGTGAGCTTAATTCTCTTCCATCAGGCCTACCACACCGGGCAGGCCGGTATGCTGCGCCGGCTGGCGGGGAAGAAGGGAGCTATTGCATGATAAATAGCAGAGCCAATCCGCATGAAATACCTATTGTTGATTTACGGTGATGAGCACAAATTAAACCAAAGCGAACGCGAGGCGTGTTATCAGGAATCCACTCAGCTCGCGTGTGACCTGGAAGCGAACGGCAACTATGTCGCTGCGGCTCCGCTGCATCCCACATCGACAGCCACCAGCGTCCGCGTCCGCGACGGTCAGCGCCTGATAACAGACGGTCCGTTCGCGGAGACGCGCGAGCAGCTTGGCGGCTTCTTTATGATCGACGCCAAAGACATGGAGGAAGCCCAGCGCATAGCTGCTCGCATTCCCGCCGCGCGCTGGGGTACTGTCGAAGTCCGGCCCGTGATCGAGATCGCGGGGTTGCCGGATGGGCGGAAACTGCATGAAGACGCCGTGGGAGTCTAGAACTCATAACCGGAACGCAATCACATAGTCTCCAATCGGCGATAGATTCGGAATCCCGAAACCGCCCGCCGTAACAACTACATATTGCTTGCCATCGGGTCCCTGGAATGTCATGGGCGTGGCATGGGCGCTCGCCGGTAACGTAGCCTTCCAAAGCTGCTGGCCTGTCTGAACGTCGAAGGCATAAAGCTCCGGCACGAGCGTACCGCCCACGAACACCAGCCCACCGGCCGTCGCAATCGGGCCTCCGAGCGAAACGGAACCCCAATTCGCAGGTAGCTTCTGATGAAACTGTCCCAGCGGAACTTCCCACCTTTTATCTCCGCTGTTTGTATCAATGGCGAGGAGCGTTCCCCATGGCGGAGCGGTGCAGGGGGTGCGCTTCGGGCTGAGTAGAAATCGCCGCATCATGCCGTAGGGCGTTCCCCGCTGCCGCGCGATCTCCCAGTCGCCGTCGATTCTTCGTTCGTGCCGGGCGGTTTCCATACCATCGATATCGGCCTTAGGAATCAGCCGCACTTCCGCCGCCAGATGATTCTCGGGAAGAATCAACAGATGATGCTCTGCGTCGTACGCCATGCCGCCCCAGTTCTGGCCTCCAATATTCCCGGGCAGCACCAGCGTGCCTTGGAGCGAGGGCGGCGTGAAAATCCCGCCCGTGCGAAGCTTCTTCATTTCGTCGCGGCAGTAGTTGCGGTCGGCATCGTCGATACCAAACGCGTCGTCCGCGGTGATGTGCTGCGGCGTGACCGGGGCTGGTTTTACCGGAAACGGTTGCGTCGGCGACGAGACTTCGCCTGGGACATCGCTCTGGGGAACCGGGCGTTCTTCCACCCCGAACACAGGCACGCCCGTTTCGCGATTCAGAATGAACAAGTTTCCGGTCTTCGACCCGATCGCAACAGCGGGAATGGTCTTGCCGTTACGGTGCATGTCAAAGAGCAGCGGAGGCGTCGCGATATCGTAGTCCCAGAGATCGTGATGGACGGTCTGAAAGTGCCAGACGCGCTCACCGGTATCGGCACGCAGTGCGACCACCGAGTTAGCGAACAGGTTATCGCCAACGCGCTCGCCGCCATAGTAATCCGGGCTGGCGCTTCCGGTTGGAATAAACACCAGATTCCGTTCAGGGTCGACCGCAATAACAGACCAGGCGTTCGCCGCTCCGGTTCGCGCGGCGCTGCCGTTCTTCCAGGTATCGGCTCCGACAGCGTGAGGGCCTTGCGGTATCGGATCCCACGTCCATTTCAGCTTGCCCGTCCCTGCATCGAACGCACGAACTTCGCCGCTCGCTTCATTAGTCCAGTTATTGTCGGCGATGCCGGAGCCAATGACAAGCGTTCTGCCAACGACGGCGGGCGGTGAGGTCTCTTCGTACTCAGAGAACCAGTGCGGTGTGATGCGCAAACCGTTGCGGAGGTTGATTACCCCGTTATCGCCGAAGTCGCGGCACGGTTTGCCCGTTGCCGCATCGAGCGAGATCAGCCGCGCGTCTATCGTTGCAACATAGATCCGACGGCTGCCGTCTGGAGCTTTCCACGTAGAAACACCGCGATTTGCAAAATCGCCAAAGCCAGCATCCTTGTTGACGTGCGGATCGTACGTCCAAACTGCGTTTCCTGTGGCCGGGTCGAGCGCAATTACCCGGCCAAGCGGTGTCGAAAGATACAGCTTCCCATCGACGTAGAGCGGTGTCGCTTCGAATTGCGTCGGCTTCGATGCATTTTTCGGAGTGTACGCGTCGCCCGTGCGATAAGTCCAGGCAATCTTCAATGATTTCACGTTCGAACGATTGACCTGGGTGAGCGGCGAGAAGCGCTGGCCGCCTGGATCGCGGCCGTAGTTCGGCCAGTCACCCGGATCAGCCGCAAGGAGAAGGGTTGCCGTAAGGAAAAACGGGACAACATAGACGCAACGAGCGACCTTCATGTTGTGAACCATCATACCGAGGGGCGAGCGCCTCATTTCGGCAGCGTGAAACGGAAGTCGCTTCCTTTTTCCAAGCGCGGCTCAAGCCAGATCTGCCCACCGTAGCGCTCGACAATCTTGTGACAAATTGCGAGTCCGATGCCGGTTCCAGGGTATTGGCTGCGGCCATGCAGGCGGTGAAAAGCACGGAAAATCTGCTCGCCGTATTGCGGCTCGATGCCAATGCCGTTGTCCTTCACCGAAAACTGCCAGTATCCATCTAGTTCACAAGCAGAGATCCGGATAGCGGGCGGTTCCTCGGTGCGATATTTGATGGCATTACCGATCAGGTTCTGAAAAAGCTGTTGAAGATGCACAGGCTTTACGGCCACGGAAGGCAGCCCGGTGTAGGTGATATTGGCTGCGCTCGCCGCAACCGCCGCGCGTAAATTCGACAGCGAAGCCTCCACCGCGGCGGCCGCCGGGACCTGGGGGGCGGCACCAGCTTCGCCGCTCGATACCTCCATGTAAGCGAGAAGGTCCTTGATCAGTTCGGACATCCGTCCCGCGCCTTCCACCAGATACTCAATGAACTCGCGCGCGTCCGGAGGCAGTTGCTCGCCGTAGTCTCTTTGAAGCATCTGGCTGTAAATCGTCATCGTTCGCAGCGGCTCCTGCAGATCGTGGCTGGCCGAATAAGCGAACACGCTGAGATCGTCGTTAGCACGACGCAGCGTCTGATTCAGGCGTTCCGCGGTCTCGCGGGCGTCGCGTTCGCGCGCGTAAAGATCAGCCACTTCACGCGTCATCCGGTTGAATGCGCTCGCGAGATGCGCGAGTTCACCCGTTCCGGTAACCGGAACCTGGTGACTGAAATCGCCGCGGGCGACAGCCAGCGCCCCGCGGTCGAGCGCGCTGAGCGGCCGCGTGATGCTGCGGGTTACCAGAACCGCCAGCACGCCCGCGGCTACCAGGCTGAGGAAGCTCGTAATCAGCAAAGCTTGCACGGCCCGCCGCTCTGCCGCTTCGATATCTCGAAACAAGCGGTTGCGCGCCTCGAACAGATCCGCGGCGGTCTCCTGCATCAACTGTTCCCCCACTTCGTCCGTATGGTCCACTTGGTCCGTCAGGCGCGCGTGCAGCGCGATCCGGTCACCCGTCCGCGCGAAATCAATCAGGGAGTCGACTCGGGCGGGCAGGGAATCGAGCATGCTCTCGAGACTATCCATCACCAGCTTCTGACGCCCGGTCTCTGGTGTGATTTCACGCAGCGCAGCGGCGGTGTCGGTGGTGTCTCGCTGGAAGTTCTGCAGCAGCCGGCGAGCCTCTGCTTCAAAATGCTCCGGCTGCCCGTTTTCCGCGGCGCGGTGCAAACGGCTCATCAGCATCACGATGCTGTTATTCACGCGCATCACCGCGGTCGCGCGCCGCTCCGCCAAAGATACTTCGTGCACGCGATCGCGAATCGCGTGAAACTGCCACAGGGCAACCGCACCGCCGGTCATCATCAGTAGCAGCAGGCAGGCAAACACCAGCCGCAGACGCACGGCGATGGGAAGATCTCGCAACCGCCACACGAAACGGAAGCCGAACCCGAATCGCTCAGAGTGATTGCGTGCGGCCGCTGTGGCTTCCACGCTGTCTGTTCTCGAAGCGGCGGCCACAGTTAGTTCCGCGGCGACTGGAAGTTGGGCGAAACCGCGAGCAATTGCTCCTCAACGCCCGACAGAACATCCTCGATCCGGCGCTGTCCGCTTAAGATCTCGTGTACTCCCTGGTAGTAAATCCGCGACACTTGCGCATAATGACTACCGGCAGTTGTGGAGGGCCGCGCCACCCAGCCCGTCAACCCGACTGTCTTCAGCACTCTCGCGGCTGAAACAGCTTTGAGCAGTTCGGGATCGTCATAGAGGCGCGGCAAAGTTGGCAAATAGCCTTCGCGCAGAGCACGGCACTTCTGGACGTGCGCGCCAGTGAGATATACCACGAGTTGTACTGCCTCGCGGGGGTGCTTCGAATAGGCCGATACCGCCAATTGAAAGCCGCCCATCGCCTGCGCGCGGCCGCGCGGACCGGCGGGCAGTACGCTCATCTGAAAACGCGCGCGCAAGGCGGATGAATTCGCCACGGAATTGTATCCGCTGCTCCAATACCGCAGAAATGCCGCATTGCCGGAGCGGAAAGCATTCAGACTGTCCGCTTCCGTATACGACAAAACGCTCGGAGGAGAAATGGAGTGTATCCAGCCGCGAACCTTGCGCAGCGCTTCGGCCGTGCGAGCATTATTGACGCTCACTGTCCCATCGGGCTCAATGATGTGTCCTCCGCCGAACGACATTTGCCACTCGAGGGCGTTGCACGTCAATCCCTCATAAGCAGCGCCCTGGAACACATAGCCCCAGAAATCCCGATTGCCCGCTGCCCGTTCGCCTTTCTCGATGCGCGCCGCCATGTGCTGCATCTCCTCCCAGGTATTCGGCGGATGCTTGTATCCGTATTTTTTGAGAAGATCGGCACGATAAAACAGCGTGCCGATATTCAAATAGAAAGGAAGCGCTACCAGCCGGCCTTTCACCGTATCGTTCGTGAGCAAGTCCGCCGATTGCTCGTGCGCACCCGCATCAAGGAAGGGCTTCAAATCGAGGAGATGACTCGCGAGTGTCGCGGGCCACAGGACATCGATCATATAAATGTCGGGAGTAGGGAAATGGCCGTTCAGCGCACGCAGAGTCAGGGCAAGCTGATCGGTCGAATTGCCCCAGGCCGGAACAAACTCGACCTGAATTCCCGTCTCACGCGTAAAGTCGTCGAGGCCCTCTTCGGAAAGCTGCCGGGCGGCTTGCGGCCCAAGCCCCGCAACCGTTAAAACAACCGGCTTTGCGCTTGCGCTCAGCGCGTGGATGAGAAGAATAACAGCAGCGAGCGGAAGCGCAATTCCGCGCCGGACTGGAGAAGGCATTTTCCAGCCCTTTTCAACTTTTTGCGAAAGGATAGCCTGATACTAACACAGAATTCAACGCGAGTAGAATGGCAATTGAAGTGCGTGTCCTTCTGCTTTTCTTCTTCACCGCCCTGCTCCTGTTTGGCGAAACCACCAAGCTCTATCTCAAAGACGGCGGTTATCATTTGGTCCGCGAATATCACGTGGAAGGAGACCGCGTCCGGTTCTACAGCACGGAGCGCAGCCAGTGGGAGGAAATGCCGGTTAGCCTGGTCGATCTCGACAAAACGGAGCGGGCGAAAAAGGCCGAAGATCAGAAAGCTGTCAAGGAGGCACGCGAGGAGGACGAAGAGGAACAGGCCGAGCGCGAGTTGCGGCGCGAAATCGAATCCATCCCAATGGATACCGGCACGTATTACAACGACAACGGCAAAATCAAAACCGTCCCGCTCGCTGAATATCAAATCGTCACAAACAAGAAGCGGAAGACTCTGCAGGTGTTATCGCCCATTCCGCTAGTGCCCGGAAAAGCCTCTGTCGTCATCAAAGGCGATCATTCCAACTTCATCGTCCATGAAGACCGCCCAAACTTCTATATGCGGCTTGAAAAAGAAGAGCGCTTTGGGATCGTCAGCCTGGAGCCGAAGAAGGATGCTCGAGTAGTGGAAGACATCTCGATTGTTCCCGTAGCCAAGCAGGCCATCGAGAACCGGAAGCAGATGGATACCTTTCAGCAGGAGCTGGCAAGCGGTCTTTATAAAGTGTGGCCGGAGAAGCCACTCACGCCCGGCGAGTACGCGCTCATCGAGTACGGCGATACCGGAGATATGAACGACATTGAGCTACTGGTCTGGGATTTCGCCTATAAACCCGCCGCGAAGTGAGCCGGTGTTTTGTGCCGCGCAAAACACGAGCCTCCTACATGGACCGCTAGCAGTGACGCGAACACCTGCGGCTGCCGCGCCAGCGCCGCGAACACGCGGCTCCGCAGATGGGGATGCCTTTCGAGCAACAGCAGTAACGAAGCCATCCGCCGGGGACGCTGGCTGATCTCCCGTTGCATGCGTTGATACCGTTCGAAATCCCCCGAGGCGAGCACCTGCGGGAGCGCCAGCGCTTGCTTGAATCCTAGCGACATGCCTTCGCCTGTGATGGCATCCACAGATCCTGCAGCATCTCCCGACAAAACGACATGGTTGGCATACACTCGGTGCAGTTCCCGGGTCACCGATAGCGCGCCCCGCTCTCGTGAAACCGGTATCGCTGTCCGCAGCCGCGACTGTACAACGGGAAAATCGGGCAATACGTCATCGAGCCGCAGCCTGGAATCCCGCGCGATCATCGCGACACACAGTTCGCCGGCAGATACCGGCGTGATGTAGAGCTGACAACGCGCGCCCCAATACAATTCCACATAAGGCGACCACGGCGCGATTCGATAGTGCCGCCGAAATCCATACCGGCGTCTCTCGCTGCGTATCCTCGACAGCCCCGCTTCCCGCCTGATTTGCGAATTCTGCCCGTCAGCTCCAACCACCAGGGCCTGGACGGATTCGCCATTGACGGAAACGCCGCCCGGAAGCAGACGAACGTTTTTCGCGCCCCACAAGAAGGCGACGCCCAGATCTTCGGCTCTCTGAAACAATAGCTCGTGCAGAACCGTTCTACGGATTCCCACGCCGGCTCCGTTGGGGAAGTCGGCCGTGACGCAGGAATGCGCATCGAGAAAGCGGATACCGTGAAAAGGCGCGCCGCTGCCCTCGGGAATGGCTATTCCGAGCTCCTGTAGCGCGGCAAGACTATCCGGGAGAAGACCTTCGCCGCAGGCTTTATCGATGGGTGGAGTCGCGCAATCGATTACCGTGACGCGGCGCCCGGCCCGAGAGAGGGCGATCGCGGCGGCGAGCCCAGCCGGCCCGCCTCCGACAATGCACACCGGCGATGAGCAGAACGAACCCATTCCCATCTCATCGTAGACGCTGCGAAGTGTCCGATCCCGAACAGCAGGTGTCCCACTTTCGATCTCGTCTGGATACACGACGGGCGCAGCAGCGGAGAGTTTATATTCAGTTGTCAAGGAACTATGCCGGTCTGAAAAACGGCGCAGGCGAAAACGCCTGCTCTAGTTCTTACGAGCTTACTTTTGCATGGACACGGTGACGCGCTGCGAAGGCGCGGGCCCAATCGGCCGGGTCGATATCTTCGTCTTTCGGGCACGGTGGAGGAACGAAGCCAGCGGCGACCGCTTCCTTCGGGCGCGGCTCGGTTGCGGTCAGCTTGACCCCTCCTTGACAGTCGGGGTTCCGATCGGATTGCGGAACGAAGCCAGCCGCTCCTTCACAGTCGCGGTTCTGTGTTTGCGGAACGAACCCACGGTCCTTTTGCAGTTGGCGTAAAACGGCAAGGGCTTTGTGGAAACCGCGTTCGGCGGAGGTCATCATGCGCTGGATAGCGGCCAGATGCGGGATCAGGACCTGGTCGGAATCGAGGAGCGAAGTTTCCAAGACACGGGCGCGGCGCAAGCGCCAGAACTGCTCGGCCATTTCGTTGACCAGGATTTCCTCGGTTTCATTCACCGGCTGGTGTTCGGAGCGCAGTTTGGCTTTGAGCGTGTCCAAGGCGTCCGGGCTTTCGGACGAAAGCGCGAGTTTTTCAGAAGGCAGACTGTATTGAGAAAGATTGAGCCTCATACGCCGCGAGCGTCGCACGCGGACCGTACGGGCGGGCTCAAAAATCGAACGTAAGTTGTTGAGGGAATTGGGGCGGAATTATTTCGCAATTCTTGAAACAGATGCGACCGCCGATGCTTGGCCCACCGCGTGCCTGTAAGTTACCTTTATGCAGAGCGTTTTTCAGGACATCCGCTTCGAAATCCGGCAGCTTCTGCGCAAGCCCGGTTTTACCGCGGTTGCGGTTCTCACTCTGGCTCTCGGTGCCGGGGCGAATGCGCTGATGTTCACGGTGATCGATTCAGTCCTGCTGCGCGCCTTGCCCTATCCCCAATCCGACCAGCTTGTATACATCCAGTCTGTTCAGCCGGACGGTAATACCGGCTCCACGTCTTTACCGAATTTTCTCGCGATGAAGGCGCAGGGCCGGTCGTTCTCGGCGCTGGCTGCGTACTATCAGGTCAGTGCGTCTCTCCGGCTGCCGGATGGAGAGGCGTTGCACAGCTCCGGCACGACGGCAAATGCCGCGATCTTCGACGTGTTGCGCGTTCAGCCGATGCTGGGCCGTCCGTACGCGGGGAACCAGGACCAGTTCGGCAAACCTTGCAGTGTGTTAGTGAGCGCGCGCTTCTGGCGCGAACATCTCTCCGCGAACCCGCGGGTTCTGGGCCAAGTTCTCACAGTGGATGGAAAAGCGTGCACCATTTCGGGTGTAATGCCGGCCGGCTTCGCATTTCCCTCTCGTGACAGCGATTTCTGGGTTCCGCTGCAGCCCGCCGCCGACCTCACCAAGCGCGGCACAGAGTACCTGACGGTTATCGGCAGGCTGAAGCCCTATGTGACACTCGCCGCCGCGCAAGCCGAACTGAAAGTCATTGCAAGCCAGCTCGCGAAGGCTTACCCCGATGACAACAAAGGCATGGGCATCCAGGCGGAGCTGTACCGAAACCAGGTAACTGGAAACGCCCGGCCGGCGCTGTTTGCGCTGCTCGGAGCGGTTGCGCTGCTTTTATTGATCGCTTGCGCCAATATTGCCAATCTGCAGCTTGCCCGCGCGCTCGGCCGAAAGCGCGAAATAGCGATTCGCGCCGCTTTGGGCGCGGGCCGGATGCGTGTGGCGCGGCAGCTCTTCACGGAGAGCATGCTGCTCGCGCTGATCGGAACCGGAGCGGGTCTGGGCTTAGCTGCCATTTCTCTCGGCGTGCTGAAACGTCTCGCCGCGCACGTGCTTCCGCGCGTCGAAGAGATCGATTTGCGCTGGGAAGTCTGCCTCGCGATGTTGGCCGTCGCCAGCATTTCCGCGTTGCTGTTCGGGTTGGCGCCGGTGTGGCAGGCAGCGCGGCAGGATATCGAGACCGCTCTGCGCGAAACCGCCGGCGCCGTCGCAAGCGGCCGCAGTCAACAGAAATTTCGCGACGTGCTGGTCGTCGTTCAGTTGAGTCTCGCGATTGTTTTGCTTTCCGGCTCGGGCCTGCTGCTGCGCACGCTGTATCATTTGCTGCACACTGACAAAGGTTTCTCGACCGAGCACGTGCTTACGCTGCAAACCGCGGTTTCCGGAAGTGAGCCCGCGGGTAAGAATTTTGCCACTGCCATTTACGGGCCCGAACTGGATCAGATCGAGCAGATCCCGGGAGTTACGGCCGCCGGCTTCGTCACGTTCCTGCCGCTCGGCAACGGGCACGCTTCCGCGACCTTCCTCATTACAGGACGTCCCAAACCGAATCCGCAAAACACACCGCGCGCCCAATTGAACGCCGCCAGCGAAGACTATTTCCGCGCTCTCGATATTCCGCTTCTTAAGGGCCGGTTCTTTGCGCGTACCGACAGCCTGAATCAGCCGCGCGTGGCCATCGTGAACGATGTCTTAGCGAAGCGCTATTTCGGCAGCGAGAATCCGGTCGGAAAGCAAATCGCCTTTGACGATACCGATCCCGCGTCTAAACGAATCACTATCGTTGGAGTCGTTCGGGGCAGCCGACAAGTGGGACTTGCCAAGCCATCCGACCCGGAACTTTATCTCGATTTCCGGCAAGTACCTCCCGCGACGCTGTGGTCGCAATTTCTGCTGAAGCAGATTATGACCTACGTCGTACGTTGCAATGGATCTCCCGCCCATTTGCAGCAGGATGTCCGGCGGATTATTCAGCGAGTCGATCCGGCCCAGACCATATTTCACGTCGCCACCATGGAGGAGATTGTCTCCGCGTCGGTAGAGAGCCGGCGCCTGGGGGCTATGCTGCTGAGCGTGTTTGCGGCGCTCGCGCTGCTCGTTGCGGCGGCCGGGTTATACGGACTGCTCTCCTATACCGTAATGCAAAAGACACGTGAAATTGCAGTCCGCATGGCGCTCGGCGCACAGCAGAACGAAGTGGTGCGAATGGTCGTGCTGCGCGCTTTTGCGTTGTATCTAATCGCGCTTGCAGCGGGGCTTATCGGCGTGGTCTGGTGCGGGCATTTGCTTGCGAGCATGCTGCCGGGAGTGCAGCCCTGGGATCCAGTCGCGCTTGGATTGACTACCGCGATCTTGCTTCCGACCGCGTTGCTCGCCGCCTGGTTTCCGGCGCGCCGCGCGAGCGCCATCGATCCGTATCGGGCGCTGCGGACAGATTGATGATTACGGCCGCGCCGTCCAGCGCACGATCGCTCCGCCCCAGGAATAGCCCACGCCAAAGCCAACCAGCGCGCACGTCATTCCCGGCTGGAGGCGGCCGTTCCGATGAGCATGTTTCAGCGCGATGGGAATGGTGGAAGAGACTGTATTGCCGCAATCGCTCATATGCACGTAGAAGCGTTCTTGCGGGATTTTCATTCGCTTTCGCAGATGCTCGAGCATGTAGCGATTCGCTTGATGAAAAACAAATAGATCGATTGTCGAGGCATCCATCTGCGCTTTCGCCAGTAAGGACGAGACGCACTGAGGCACGGCTGAAATGGTGAAGTTGAAGACTTCCGGTCCATTCATGAAAAGGTT
>Ga0209810_1003961_pt1 | contig 14797 bp, 18 predicted proteins | sample Coa_R1_7_FD_187159 | JGI IMG/M metagenome (GOLD analysis project Ga0209810, IMG submission 187159) | Surface soil microbial communities from Centralia Pennsylvania, which are recovering from an underground coalmine fire - Coalmine... | ecosystem: Environmental > Terrestrial > Soil > Unclassified...
CCTCAAGACCAACGCCCGCGCCGTCGTCAAGCTGGATTCCAGCGTGGCCCCGAAAGATATTGCCGCCCTCGCCGATGCCGGGCTGACCGCCTATCACGCCGTCAAAAAGGCAGCCGCGCACCTCTATCCGGGGACAAAGGCGGTTGTCATCGGCGCGGGCGGCCTCGGCCATATCGGCGTGCAGTGCCTCAAGGCGCTCACCCCCGCCGAGATCATCGTGGTCGATCGCTCGCCGGAGGCGCTGGCGCTGACGAAAAACTGGGGAGCCAACCATACCGTCGTGGCCGACGGCAAAGAGGTGCCGAACGTGCTGGACATCACCAATGGCCAGGGGGCCGAGGCGATCATCGACTTCGTGGGCGAAGGCGGGGCCATCGAGGCGGGCGTGGGTATGCTGCGCCGCGCCGGTTTCTACTACGTCATCGGCTATGGCGGCAGGCTCAACGTTCCCACCATCGACATCATCTCCACCGAGATCAACTTCATCGGCAACCTGGTGGGAACCTACAACGACCTCGCCGAACTGATGACGCTCACCGCCCAGGGCAAAGTCACCCTGCACACAGCCATCTACCCGCTCGACGCCGCCCTCGACGCCATCCACGACCTCGACAGCGGCAAACTACGCGGTCGCGGCATCCTGGTGCCGCAGGCATAATCGGGATAATTCCCATTAGCCAGGGTAGCTAAACCGCAGGCCACTCCCTTGCGGGTGGCCTGCGGCGGCGCGCCTGCGACGAGTGGCCACCCGGTCACCCGTCGCCAGCGACCCTCTGTTTCCCCTACAACAACAACTCTCCTATACTGCGAAGGCTCTCTACACCCTGCACCTCGGTTGGTTGCAGCGGCACGTGGATAATGAAGTGGTCGCGGAACTGCTCGTGGATGGCCTGAATATAACTTTCCTGCATCTGCCTTCTCTGCGCGGCGAAAGCGGAACCATCACCAGGGAAGATGTTGTTGATGATGATGTGGCGCGAGGGAATGTGCATCTGGCGCAGGCTGTGCAGCAGGTCGGCTGTCTCAGCCACCGCCATCTTCTCGGCGATGGTAACGACGACGAATTCGGTCTTCTCGTGGCTTTGCAGCAGAGCGCGCACCCTGCGCACCGTCTTCTTCATCTCCAGCAGGAAGTCGTCGGCCTGCTCGATGCGCTCGCTGCCACCGAACTGGCGCGTGATGGTGTGATATTTCCAGCGCAGTTGAGCCAGGAATTTGATCCAGTTGTCGAGCAGGTCAGGCAGCATAAGCAGGCGCAGCGTGTGACCACTCGGCGCGGTATCGACGATATAGCGGCGGTAATCGGCCTGTTCCATAAAGTCGATGATCTTTTTCAGGCTCATCACCTCATCCATACCAGGAATGTCGAGCCGGAACAGGTCTTCGATCTCGTCGTCGTCGAGATAGGTTCCCTGTTCTAAGATGGAGAGGATGTCACGGCGGTACTGAGCTTTGAACTCGTCTAACGCCTTTTGCGCGTCGATCTCCATGGCGAAGAGGCCTGGCACGCCGGAAACGGGCATGGGTTCGCTGCCGATGCGCTGGCCGAGACTGTCCGCCAGCGAGGGGGCAGGGTCGGTGGTAAAGAGCAGCGTCTTGCCTGCTCCGGCCAGCCGGATGGCGGCGGCGGTCGCCATCGTCGTTTTGCCCACGCCGCCCTTGCCGCCAAACAGGACGAACTGATACGATGCCAGCTTCATAACGCCCTCAGCAATTGACCACGACTTCCACAAAGTTGTTCAGCAGATGCTTCGTCGCCACCCAGCATGACAGCCTCTCTCAGAAGTTGACCACGACTTCCACAAAGTTGTACGGGGCCGTCGGGCCGACATATTTGATCTTTTTGCGCCCGCCAGAGAGGGCGTCGAGGGTTTGCACCTCGCGGTCGAACGCGCTTTCCTGCGCGCGCTCTATAAGGAAGGCGGCGTTGATGATATTCATGTCGCCGTAGATGGTGTTCTCTTTCGCAGCGAGGCTCAGGGGACGCAGGGCGGTCAGCAGTTCGTCGGCCTCGCGTCTTTTCTTCTCCGCCAGTGCGTTCTGCACCATCTGGCCGACTTTGATGCTGCCCGCGTATCGCTTCTGCTCCTGCTTTTCGCGCGCCAGCGCCTCCTTCGCCGCCTTGATCTCCGCGTTTTCTTCGACCAGTTCAGCAAAAACGGTCTCCATGTTCGTCCAGCTTACGCGCACACCCAGTTCGGCCTTGCCTTCCATGCTGTACAGCAGGTCTAGCAATTCGTCATACCGGGCCTTCAGCACGCGCTCGACGATGATCTCTTCCGTCTCGGCAATTGTACAGAAGCGCACGGGCAGTACAGTGCCGCCTTCAAACGCCTTTTCCAGCACCCGCGCGTGCGCCAGCGAATGATCTCTGGACACGGGATATTTGATAATAGGCGATCGGGAAACGATGGCCGCGAGTCCTCGGCACACAACAGTATAAACCGTATCGCCCCGCCCGCCAATGCCGATGGGGCCAAATTGCCGCCGCTGGCCCGCTGCGATAATGCCGTAGATATAGCATCCCTCCTCAATCATCGTTTTCACCTGTTTATCTCTCTATCAATGTCAATGGGTGCGACCAGGTACGCGGCTAATGTGTCCGCGTCTTCCTGCCGCCTGCTCGTTACCTTTTCGTAATAGGCACGCACTTTTGCCGGGTCTTTGAGCGGGATAACAGTGATGCTTTGCGGCAGGCTGGCCCAGACCTGGTGATACGCGCCGATGAAGGCCACGCCTGTCTCGCCCTCGCCCAGATTATTGACGATGTTTTTGACGATGGCGCGGTCGCGCTGGCGCAGCAAGGCATCTTTGCGCTGACGATAGCGCAGGAGTGCCGTGAAATTGTCGGGGAGCGATTGCTGTTTCAGCAATTGCTGCGTGAGCGTGTATTCCTCTGCGATGAGCGTTGGCTCCTCGGTTTTGACCAGCAGCGCGCCGCGCTCTATGAGGGAGGCGAGCAGCTGGTGGTTGATGCTGCCCTGTGCGGCCAGCGTGCGCACCAGCCGCTCGCCGACCGCGCCATCAACCGGCATGCCATCCTGAAACAGTTTGTAGCCTGCTACGTCTTTTCCATCCCAGAAGGCGACGATCTGTTGCCAGTAACGGTCTACCGTCTCTTTATGCGCCTGCCAGCCAGCCGCCCCGGCAACGGCGCGCCCGCGCTCGCCGATCTGCTCAACCATCTGGCCCAGATCGGCGTCTGTATGGATGATGGGGACGTAGATCAGCCTTCTCATACCGTTTCGCTCTCCCAGCGATAGAGGCCAACATGTACCAGCCCCTTCTCCACATAGTCTTTCAGGGTCTGGTAGGCCGTGTGAACGAGGTGGAAATCGCCGACGCGCCCGCCGTTGGTGTCGGGGTGAGCGCGCTGAGCCAGGCGATGATAGGCGTCGCGCACCGCTTTTTCCGTGATCTCGCCTTCCAGCCCGAAGAGGCGCCGCGCCTGCTCGAACTCGCCCGCGTCGATGCTCTCCAGCACCAGCGTGGCGAAGCTGTAGACCGGCAGCGGGCCGACAATGCGGAAATTGAGCATGTTCTCAAAGTCGCGATCCAGCATGTCGACGGCCCCGGCAAAGGCCGCTTCATCCCGTCTGTCGAGCAGGAAGCTGCCGTTGAAGATCATGTCTTCGCTCGCGGGGGGGTGCAGGCGCACATCCGCCGCGAGTTGTTGCAGCGCGTGCAGGATGTCCTGCCGGTAGCGCGCCTTCTCGGCGGCCAGCGCCTGCTCAATGGCCTTGCCAAGCGCAATTTTCTCCTCGACGCCAGCGAGCGCCCCCTTGCGCGCCACCTCCTGCTGCTTCGCCAGCACCTCCGCATTGCGACGCGGCAGTGTCACCAGCACTTTCGGCAGCTCCCAGCGCGCGACGACATCGATCTCAATTTTACCCTCCATCCTGCTCAACTCGCCGCTCAACAGGTCATAGCCCTCGTGCAGGAAGGCGCGCACCTGCTCCTCACTCTCCACCATCGTGCCAAATTTGACCGGCACAATCGTCCACTGCTTCATCACCTGCTCAATCACAAACTGATGGGTGACCAGGTCTTTGATAGTTTTCTCTTTCTCCAGCGAGTCATAGAGCATAAAGGGGCCTGCTGAGACGACTGCCGCGATATCGCGCGCGATCATCGTCTTCACGACGGCCCCGCCGATGCCGATGGGACCAAAATCCTGCTCCTGGCCGCTTTTGATGCAGCCATAGAAATAGAAAGCGTCCGTCATCGCGTTAGTTCCTCCTCCATTGCCGCGCGCACTTTTTTGATTTCTTCCCTTGCTTCCTGCAATTCTTTGCGAATATCGGGGACAATGCCCAGGCCGCTGCAGGTGTAGCAGGTCAGGGTTGTGCCGCTTTTGCGACCGGAGCCGCGACAGTCGCCGCAGGGCATATACGCGCAGTGCGCCTTCACCTTATTCTTGCCGGTTCCCTTGCACACGGGGCAGGTCGCTTTATAATGGGGATGCGCGCCCGTCCCTTTACAGAAGGCGCAGCGAATCTTCTGTTCCTTCATGGTTCATCGCCTCCATAAAATACTTTTTGTCGATCACCAGTTGTTCCAGGTCTTGCTCCTCGCGATCCAGAAATTCGCGGATCGCCAGCAGGCTGGCCTTCTGGCAAATCGAAGCGATCTCCGCCCCTGCCAGGCCCGCCGTCTCCTGCGCCAGTTCGGCCAGCGAGACATCGGCCCCCAGCGGCTTCTTTCTGGTATGCACTCTGAAAATTTCTTCGCGGGCGCGCGCGTCGGGCCGCGGAATCTCCAGCACGAAATCGAAGCGGCCCGGCCTGAGCATGGCGGAATCGATCAAATCGGGCCGGTTCGTGCTTGCCAGCACCATCACGCCCTTCAGTTCCTCGATGCCGTCCATCTCGGTCAGGAATTGCGTCACCACGCGCTCCGTCACCTGGTCGCCTCCGGTCTTGCCGCGTGTGGGGATCAGCGATTCGATCTCGTCGAAGAAGAGGATGCATGGAGCGGCCTGGCGAGCTTTCTTGAAGACTTCGCGCACGCCGCGCTCGCTTTCGCCCACATAGCGTGAGAGCAGTTCGGGGCCAGAGATGGCGATGAAGTTGACTTCCGCCTCCCTGGCAATGGCCTTCGCCATCAGCGTCTTGCCTGTCCCCGGCTCACCGGTTAGCAGAATACCTTTGGCCGGTTTCGTCGCCGCCCTGGCATAGACCTCTGGATGGTAGAGCGGGTTTCTGACCGTTTCGATCAGAATGCGCTTCACGTCATCCAGCCCGCCGATATCGGCGAAGCTGATCTCAGGAATCTCGGTGAAGACTTCGCGAATGGCCGACGGCTCAATCTCGCGCAGGGCGTTGAGGAAATCGTCCATTGTGACTTCCAGCGCCAGCAGGGCCTCGTCAGGGATGACGGCCTGCTGGAAGTCGATGCTGGGCATCAGGCGGCGGATGGCATACATCGCGGCCTCGCGAGCCAGCGCGGAGAGGTCGGCCCCCACATAGCCATGCGTAAGGAAAGCGAGCCGGTCAAGGTCAACATCGGCGGCAAAGGGCATGCCTCTAGTGTGGATAGTGAGGATTTCGCGCCGCCCGTGCTTGTCGGGGATGGGGATAGCCAGCTCTCTATCGAAGCGACCGGGGCGGCGCAGCGCCGGGTCAAGCGCGTCGGGCAGGTTGGTCGCGGCGATCACCACCACCTGTCCACGTTCCTGCAGGCCGTCCATCAGGGCCAGCAACTGCGCCACCACGCGGCGTTCCACCTGCTTCTCGCCGCCCAGATCCTCGCGTCTGGGGGCAATGGCATCCAGTTCATCGAAGAAGAGGATAGAGGGGGCATTCTTGCGCGCCTCCTCGAAGACGCGGCGCAGGTTGGCCTCGGACTCGCCGTAGAGCTTGTTCATAATTTCGGGGCCGGAGATTTGATAGAAATGGGCGTCGGTCTCGCTGGCAATCACCCTGGCGATCAGCGTCTTGCCGCTGCCAGGCGGCCCATAGAGCAGCACGCCCTTCGGCGGCTCGATACCCAGACGCGCGAAGACCTGCGGGAAGCGCAGCGGCAGTTCGATCATCTCGCGAATGCGCCGCACCTGGCTGCCCAGGCCGCCGATATCCTCGTAGGTCAGCCGCGCCTCCGCCGCCTTCCCTTCGCCACTGGTAATGATAATCGTCTGCGGCGTGAGCAGCACCGGACCGGCTGGCACGGTATCCACCACGCGAAAATCCTGTTTCTTTGCCCCCGGCAATGTGGTCTGCACGCGGTCGCCGCGCGTCACGGGAATGGCGGCCAACTGGCGGGCGAGATAGCGGTCATCGCCGACCAGCCTGGCGCTTGAGGTGAGCGGGGAGAGCGTGACTTTGCGCGCCGGTTCAACGCCTACCCTGGCAAGCCTGACCTGCTCGCCGATGCCCGCCTGCGCGTTTTCACGGATAATGCCGTCGATCTGCACAATGCCGCGCCCGCGCTGGTCCGGGAAAGTCGGCATGATCTTAACGACCGTCTCGCGCTTGCCCGTGAGGCCAAAAATTTCGCCGGAGTCAGTAATGCCCAGTTGCTCCATCACTTCCGGGTCGACTCTGGCGATGCCGCGTCCCGCGTCCCGCGCGTTAGCCTCGGCCACTTTCAGCTGGATCGTTCTCTCTGCCATCTTACTGTTTGTTTACCCGTATCTCTAACACGCCATTTTTATACTTGCTCGTCAGGCTGGCAGCATCCACAGGCGCGGGCAGGACAAGCTCTTTGTAATATTTGCGCTCGCTGCCGGACGCCGAAAGTGTCAGAATATCGCCCTGCACGCTGATGTTGATACGCTCCTCTTCTACCCCCGGCATTTCGGCGATGACGGTGATATGATCGCTTTCATCGAAGACATCCACCAGCGGCTCACGCTCGTCTTCGATGACCGGCCCTCTGGCCGTCTTTTTCAGGCGCACATTGCCAAATGGCTCAACCGTCGGCCTGCCGCCCAGATTCGTCTTGATGGAGAGGCCGTAGACCGCCCTGACGCGGCCAGAGGGGCTGGTAAACTCGCCTTCGCGCTCCACAGCCTCCTTTCCCTCCGCCTCTAACTGAGAAACCAGATCAAGAATATTGCCGATACCCTGAAACAGGCCACCGAAGGAAATCCTGCCCACGCCATAATCAATGGAGATTTCCTCGTCATCTCTTTTCTTCTGCTGCTCGTCTTTCGCTGCCATCGCTCGTCCTTTCTGTCTATTACTGGCTATTCGTTACCTTCAGTATAATGAAGAGAAAAAAAGGCATATGCGCACGGGGAAAAGCAGGAATCTCACTTCTGGCGTTCCCGCTGTTCCAGGGCGGCAACGCGCTGCTTGAGCGCCTCGTTCTCTTCCACCACACGCTGATAGGCGCTCGACTTCAGGAAAGGGTCGCCTTCCCACCAGTCGATGCCGATGGCTTTTGCCCGCTCCACCGAGGCAATGAGGAGGCGTATTTTGATCGTCAGCAGTTCGACTTCGACGAGGTCGATTTTGATATCGCCGACGATGACCACGCCTTTATCCAGAATGCGGTCCAGCAGGTCGGCCAGGTTGGTGGTCTGCAGGCTGGTAATTTGTTCGGCCATAGATCCCTCTCTATAACAGATCCCCTAATGGGCCTAAATCGAGATTCAAGTCTTCATCCCGTAGGCCAAAAACGTCCTTCAGTTGTTGCATGCGCTCGTGCAGCAGGAAAAAGGCGTTGCCGATGCGCTCGATCTCGGCCTCATTGAGCTGCTCCGCGTCGATACGCCGGATAGCCAGTTGCTCCATCAGCCGACGGATCAGTTCAATCAGCGTCATCACCAGTTGCGCCAGCCCCTTCTCCACGTTATGCGGGTCAATACTGGCGCGCGGACCGGAGAGCGGCTCCGCTGACACTGTGTCCTGCCTGCCAATGGGGGGAAGGAGCATGTTGGCGCTGTCTCGCGCCTCAGGAAAGCTTTCCGGCTCTGATGCTGCCAGAAGGGGCGTCGCTGACAACTCTTCTGCCGATGGAAGCGACGGCAGCGGCTCAGCCGGGAAGGTTTCGGCGAGAAAAGACGCCTGCCTGTAGCTACTCATGGCGGCCTGCTCCACCGTTTTGACAGAAGAGAGCAGCAGCCCCAGATTCAGATATGCGAGGTCGATGTCCGCTACCGAGAGTAGCACCTCACCTTTGATGACCACGCCTTTGTCCAGCAGCCGGTCTAACAATTCAAGGAGCGTAAAACGCTGATTGGCGAGGATTTGTTTCTGCGCGCCCGTCTCCGTGCGTGCGTCGGCTGTTGTCCGTCCCATCCCCACGTATCCCCCTGATTCTCTTTTAGATAAAATTATATGGCGGCCAGGGGCCGGTGATTTCGAGGGAGAGGCCGAGAGGCGCGTACTGTTCCTGCAATGCCTGCCCCTGCCGACAAAACCGGGCGGCCTGCTCGCTTTCGACCAGATAAGCAGCGTTAAGAACCATGTCGCTCTGTTTGCCGGTCAGCTTGCGGGGCAGCGTTTTGTTGGGCTTTGCCTCACAGGCGAGGTCGGCCAGGGCGTGAAACATGGTCACGGTGATGCTGGCCAGCCGGGAGGCGGCGCTGTTCTTGAGTTCCTCTTCCATCTTCCTACTCGCCAGATAGGCGGCTCCCCTGGATAATCGCGCGCGCTGCTCCGTTTGCTCGCGCAGGACAGGCGTCGTTTGCGCGACATGGCGCGCGAATTGCTGCCGGTCGGCATAGACCTTCACACCCCATTCCGCCTTGCCTGTGAAGACGGCCAGCAGCGATTTGAAGCGCAGCTCATCGTCGCGCAGCAGTTTCATGGCCGCCTGCTCGTCGCGCAGGATGGTGCCGAAAGTGAACGGAACGACAGGCATTTCCTGCATCAAGGTTGCGACAACGTGTTCGTGGGCCTGCAGGAGCGTCTCGGCTTCCGCCCCCGCCTCGCTGGCCGAGCCTGCTTCCACCCCGGCGTTCTGAGTCAGCGCGGCAAATGCCCGCTTCGCCCGCGCCTGAAAATCCAGGATGTCGATGGCGCTGACGATGGCATGCAGGCCGCGCTTTTCTAGCACGAAAACGGGATAGCGCCGGTCGATGCCGGGTAGAGCCAGCTGTTGCGGGCGCGCGCCAGTCAGCCCGTAGGCGTAAAGTCCGGTGGGTGCCGTCATCGCCATTACCTCTCCAGCGCCCCTTCGCCGTCTCGTACTCGTTTGAACGAAGAGACCTCGTTATCCACGTCCAGTTTGACGATGTAGCGTTCCTTCTCGAAAACCCGGTAATCCGGGTTGATGGAAGCCAGATAGTGGTTCATCTCTGCCACTTCCGCCTCGACCACCCAACCGTCATCTGTCCTGTTGATCGAAACGATCCTCACGCCTTTGGCCTCGACGATATCCTTCAGAAATGCTTTGACCTTATTTTTCACGTTGGCAATCATCACTTTTCCTCATCCCCTCTCAAAATATCTCCGCGCCGTGCTGCTATGCCTGAGCGCCGCTAAGTTCCCTGGCGAGCGTCAGGCGTTCCAGCAATTCCTCCTCGCGCTTCTCAAATTCTTCCTCGGAAATCTCATCAATTTCGTAGAGCGTCTGCAGGCGCAGCATCTCTTCTTTGATCTTCGCCTCATCGGTAAACTCGGTCTGCACCATTGCGTAGATTTCTTTGAAAATACCCATGATGCCCTTCGCCGGTAAGCCGATCAGTAAATCATCGAGAATGAACATCTCTTTCTCCTGCGATAACAAAACTGCATAAACCACGCCGGGAAGCAGCGTCAGCCCGTGTCATGCAGAGTGAAGCGAAGCATCTGCCTGCTCCTCTGGTCGTTATAGCCCCCCGGCTGCTTCGCTTCACTCTGCATGACACGGGGGCTACATGTCATATGCGTATAGAACGCATCGTACTATTTCCCATTATAATAATCGGCCAATACCGCCCGTTTGCTTTATACCTTTTCTGGCTCGCGAACATATTGACGGATATTTTTTCCGGCCTGTGTATACTCGAATTACTACAGCAGTAGTCTGACGTCTCCACTGGCAAAGCCGATGAGACGTCGGTGAAAAACCTATCTTCAATGGAGGAAAAGAAAGTGGCAGTAGAAAAAGCAATGGCATCCTCTAGCCTGGTAGAGGTCATCGATCGTATCCTGGACAAGGGCGTGGTTATCGACGCCTGGGTGCGCCTCTCGCTGGTTGGCATCGAGCTGCTGGCGCTGGAAGCCCGCGCGGTGATCGCTTCCGTCGAGACCTACCTGAAGTATGCTGAGGCCATTGGCCTGACGGCAACAGCGGCGTAATACCACCAATCATCTATCACTATAGAAAGGAAACCATCACAATGGCAGTAGAGAAAGCAATGGCATCGTCCAGCCTGGTAGAGGTCATCGACCGCATTCTGGACAAGGGCGTGGTCATCGACGCCTGGGTGCGCCTCTCGCTGGTTGGCATCGAGCTGCTGGCGCTGGAAGCCAGGGTCGTGGTCGCCTCCGTCGAGACCTACCTGAAGTATGCCGAAGCCATCGGCCTGACCGCGACAGCGGCGTAAGCTGACCGGCTGAGGGAGCATTACATGGAGCGGCTGCGCACGAAGCAGCCACCCCGGAAAGGCGCCTTTTCCAGGCGCGTCGGAGTCCCAACCGACAGGTTCGGGGCTTCGGCCTGGGAAGCGCCTTTCATTCTGATAGGACCCTGTTGAGACCGGGTAGACCGGCAGACAGATAGACAGATCAGAGGTACATCATGTTTGGCGAACAGACAAAAGTGCTGACCGAGAACATCGAGGCCGCGCACAGGGCGAGAAAAGCGGCAGTGGTCGGCCTCGCGCGGGAGACCCGTCATTTCCTGAACACGTTCCATAAAGAACACGAAGCGATGGCAAAAGCCACGCGCGCCAGCCTCGCCAGCGCCACGACGACGCGCTCGCAGCACACGCGCGCCATGCTGGACCGCTTTGCCCGGGAATGTGCGGAGCAGGCGGCAGCCATGAGAAGCGAATTGAATGCCTTTCACGCGCACCTGAGCGAGACGGTTGGCGAGATGAGAGGTCGCTTTGCCGCCGATCATCACCAGGCCCATGCCGCCTGGCAGCGTCTCGCCCGCGCGAAAAGCAAGAAGGCCGCCCGCTAGGGGTCACTCATCTGTGTCATGCCGCAGGGGCAACCTTCAGAGTCACCCGGTTGGCTACCCGCGCTTATTGACAGGCGTGATGGGCGACTCTGAAGGTCGCTCCTGTGGGATGCTCATAGTGTAAGAATTCTAGTGGAGAAAGCAGGAAGAGAGAGGGATACAGGGAAAGAGCATATGAACAAGAATGTTGCCGTTCACGGTTTATCTATCGGCCCGTCGGCGGCCTTCATCGAGACGCCCCCGATCAAAAAGGTGATCGAGCGCGCCCTGGCCTATCTGGAAGCCGGCGTTCCGGTGCATCTGACCGGCCCGACTGGCACGGGCAAAAGCACGCTTGCCATGCACCTGGCCTACAGCCTGAACCAGCCGGTGATGTTGATGTTTGGAGACGATGGTTTCGAGACGGCTGACCTGGTTGGCGAAATGGTGGGCTATCGCAAAAGCAAGCTGATCGATAACTTTATTCACTCGGTTGTGAAGACGGAAGAGGATGTGGCGCAACGTTGGGTGGACAACCGCCTCACCACCGCCTGCAAGCAAGGCTTCACCCTGGTCTACGACGAGTTTAACCGCTCAAAGCCTGAAGCCAACAACGCGCTCCTCTCCGTCCTGGAGGAAGGACTCCTCACGCTGCCGCCCTCAGAGGAGGCGAGCGGCTACATCAAAGTTCACCCGAACTTTCGCGCCATCTTCACCTCCAACCCCTACGAGTATTCTGGCGTGCATAAGACCCAGGACGCGCTGCTCGACCGCATGGTCAGCATCTACCTGGACTACTTTGATGAGGAGACGGAGCGCGCCATCGTCGTGGCGCAGTCCGGCGTCTCAAAGGAGGAGGCAGACACGATCGTGGGCATCCTGCGCGACTTCCGGCGGGCCGTTGGCGAGCGGCAGGCTATCAGCATCAGGCCAGCCATCGTCATCGGCAAGATGCTGCGGCAGCGAGGGATAGACACGGCCAGAGATGCCACCCTCTTTGCCGACATCTGCGCCGACACGCTGATTTCAGGCAAGTACAGCAGCCACCAGCGCGCGGCATTGATGGAAACGCTCGCCAGCCTCATCCACAAACATGTGCAGGGCAGAGTTGCCCTCTCGCTATCATAGTGTCTATTCAGGAAGAAGCAAAGCAAAGAAAGAAGGGTATAGATATGCTCACAAAAGGCGTCAGTGATATTCGCGGCGTGCGCGGCCTGCATACGCGCCCCGGCCCAGTAACGGAAAGCAGCGGCCTCCTGCGGCTCTACCGACTGGCAGTAGAAAAAGACGGCCTGCTCAAAAAACAGGCCTGGGTCAGACGACAGCAGGAGCAGACGGAGAAACGGCTCGCGGAAATTGCTTCGACCATGCAAACAGTCAAGCAACTCGTCGAGGAGCGCAGCGACCGCGAGCCATCCTCCCCCACCCGATCAGGGAGCCGTGCGCGCATTGAATATTAGATCGTCATAAAGTACGCCGTTTATGTCTTTCGACGGTCTCTTTCTCAATATCGAGCCGCTGCGCTATCTGCTGATTACTCCACCCCTGGCATATAAGCTTCAAGGTCTCCCGTTCCCTGTCAGTCAACGCTGGAGCAGTGCGCACACCGGACCCATGCAAAGGAAGCAGAACAGCGGAAGTGAAACCAAACATCGACAGAATAAAACGACACATCCCGGCGAGCATCTTCATGTACTGAACAGTCATGAGCCGATCGGCAGCTTCCTGTGGAGGAGAGAGCAGGATTAGCATGCCAGAGTTGTTGCTCCTACCCTGAACGGCGATCTTGATGCTCTCTTCGTGCAAGGAGAGCTGCTCATTCGTGAGGCACTGCCCGGCCCGCTGGGATTCGTGCTGTTGATGTTGTAATCGTCACAGGTGTAATCATGTTCGACCCAGGGGGCGCTGCTGTTATTGCTGGCAGTGGTGTCGTGTCGTAGGCGGTGGTTCGACTGGCCGTAACCATGACCTCACAGGGGTTGTAGTAGGGATTGAGGCTGCCGTGACAGGCGTTGGGCAGGGTGGTGGCGCAGTTGCTGAGATTGCTCAAGGGGCAGGAGCCGGTGTAGAGGCAGATGGGCATAGTCCGTTGAGGGGCCGCGCGTCTTCGGCACGGGGGGATAGAACAGGGGCTTGCCGAAATGATCAGGTTTTTCTACCAGTTCCGGCAGAAAATTTGCCGGAACTGGTATGTACCGCTACGATGAAAGTTTATTATGCGGCGTGGCGGAAGCCCATGGCGTAGAGGGTGGCGTAGGCTCCGTTGCGCTGCAGGAGTTCGGCGTGAGTGCCTTGCTCGATGATGCGACCGGTCTGCAGGACGACGATATTGTCGGCTCCCTTGATGGTCGAGAGACGGTGGGCGATCACTACGGCGGTGCGACCGCGCAGGAGACGGCGCAGGCCCTGCTGCACGATCAGTTCGGTCACGGTATCGATGTTGGCTGTCGCCTCGTCGAGGATGAGGATGCGCGGGTCGGCCAGCAAGGCGCGGGCGAAGGAGATGAGTTGACGCTGGCCCACACTCAGGTTGCGCCCGCGTTCGCGTATGGCCGTGTCGTAGCCGTCGGGCAGTTGCAGCACCAGTTCGTGCAGGCCGACGGCACGCGATGCCTCCTCCACCTCTTCGTCTGTGGCGTCCAGGCGACCGTAGCGGATGTTCTCGCGAATAGTGCCGGTGAAGAGGAATGGCTCTTGCAGCACGATGCCGATCTGGCTGCGCAGCGAACTCTGCGTCACGTCGCGGATATCGTATCCATCGATGAGAATGGCCCCTTTCTGGATGTCATAGAAACGCGAGATCAGGCTGGCGATGGTGCTTTTGCCCGCGCCCGTCGGCCCAACGATAGCGACGGTCTGCCCCGGCTCAATGGTGAGATCAAAGCCGCGCAGCACGGGCAGTTCGGGATGATAGCCGAAGGTGACGTTGCAAAACTCTACGCGGCCCTCGATGGGCGGCATCTCGCTCGCGCCTGGCCGGTCGGCGATCTCAACCGGCACGCCCAGAATCTGGAAGATGCGCTCCGCCGCCACGCCCGCGCGCTGCAATTGCGTGTATTGCTGGCTCAGGTCGCGGATGGGATCGAAAAAGCGGTTGATGTAGAGCGTGAAGGCTACGAGGACGCCGACCTGCAGCGACCCCTGCACGACGAGCGTGCCGCCGTAGATGACGGTGAGCATGATGGCCAGCGCGGCCACTACCTCGACGAGCGGCAGGATGAAGGCGGCCACGCGGCTGGCTTCCAGGTTGGTGTCGCGGTTGTAGGCGTTCAGTTCGTCGAATTCGGCGCGGTTGCGCTCCTCACGGACAAGGCTCTGGATGACGCGCATGCCGGAGATGTTCTCTTGTAGCGTGGCGTTGACCATCGAGATAGCGGCCCGCGTGCGGCGGAACGAGCGCGTGGCGTGCTTCTGCCAGAAGGCGGCAATCACGATCATGATGGGCAGCACGGTAAAGGTGAGCAGCGCCAGCGGCACGTTCATCGCCAGCATCGCCCCGATAATGCCTACCAGCGCCACCAGCGAACTGAGCATGGAGAGCAGGCCCGAACTCAACATCGATTCCAGCACGTCGATGTCGCTTTGCAGGCGCGACATCACGCGCCCGATCTGCGTGCGATCATAGAAGCTGAGCGCCAGCTTTTGCAGGTGCGTGAACATGTCGGAACTGAGGTGGTAGAGAATCTGCTGTCCCGCCCACGACATGGCCCACACCTGCCCGTACTGCGTCACCCACATCAACAGGTTCACCACCAGCAGC
>Ga0209810_1003962_pt1 | contig 14793 bp, 21 predicted proteins | sample Coa_R1_7_FD_187159 | JGI IMG/M metagenome (GOLD analysis project Ga0209810, IMG submission 187159) | Surface soil microbial communities from Centralia Pennsylvania, which are recovering from an underground coalmine fire - Coalmine... | ecosystem: Environmental > Terrestrial > Soil > Unclassified...
GGTGCGCTCCAAGGGGGCTCGACAGGGGATGCGCGTGAAGCCCCTGTCGGGGGCGTTCTCGTCCCGCTACTGCAGCCGGTGCGGCAGCCGCGCCACCCGACGTTCGGGGGCTGCCTTCGCATGCCAGCGCTGCGGATATGGGCTGAACGCCCACCTGAATGGTGCGAGGAACATGTCCTGGCGCGCGGCACGGTACATCCGTGCTGCGGCGGGCCGGGCGGGAGAGACGACCGCCGAGCGTCAATCCGGCCCTGAAGGGAAGCGCGATGAGGAGCGTCCGCCGTCCTCGCATAATGTCTCCTTGCGGCGGCCGTTCCGAGTGCCTCCCAAGCCCCGGACTTTAGTCCGGGGTAGTTGACGTGCTCCCCCGCCCCCCCGCGGCCCCGACCGCGGGCTCGGAGTGGTGGCTCCCACCTGGGACTGCCAGGCCGGTGCCGTCTCCGTCGATTCCTGGGAGCGCGTCGCGCTAATCCTACTATTGACGATAGTATACTCCCGTGGCAGAATCGGGGAGGACTGGGTACCCGGTGGGGATGTGCGGCGCCACCGGGCCCGCGTCCCGGGTCCCGAGGGGGGGGTCTTGGTGAGCGAGGAACGGCGGCGGTTTACGCCGTCCATCCACGTCTTCCGGCCGGACCGTCCGGGCCTGCGCAAGGTACTCGGAGACCTCGAGGCCGAGGTCATGGAGATCGTGTGGGCGCGTCCCCGCGACCGGGGAACGACCGTGCGCGACGTCGCCCGGATCCTGCAGGGGCGCCGTCCCGTCGCCTATACGACCGTGATGACGACCATGGCACGTCTCGCGAGGAAGGGGCTGCTCCGGGTCGAGAAGCGGGGCCTGGCCTACGTGTACTTCCCCGCGGTGAGCGAGGACGAGTTCGTCTCTGGGTTCGTCGGTCGCATCCTGGAGGACCTCTTGATGAATTTCAGCGGCGTGACGGTGGAGCGGCTCCGGGCGCTCGCGGACTCACACGCGTCCCGCCGCGTCCGCCGGCTCCTCGACAAGATCGTCCGGCGCCGCGGGGAGGAGGAGTGAGTGCACACGCTGCTCCTCCTCCTGAGCGTGCTCCTCGTTGGCCTCGGCGGGTCCGCTGTCCTCAGGCTCGTCCCCGGAGATGCCGGAAGGCGGCGGCGCCTTCTGCTCCTCGTCCTGGGGTCGCCGATGGTGAGCCTCGGCGTGGGGCTGGCCGGGCTCGTTCACTTCGACCGGCGCCTCTGCTTCCTCGGCGCGCCCGCCTGGGACCGCCTGCTGGCCACGGCGGTCCCGCTCGCCATGGGCCTTGTGGGGTTCGGAGCCGTGGGTCTCGGCGCGCTGCGGCTCGGGCTCCTCTCGTGGCTGGTCGGGCGCCGGAGCGTCCCCGCCGGTGCGGAGCTGCGCGCCCTGGTGGACGGCTTGTCCCTCCGGGCGGGCGTCCCCGCGCCGCGTGTGCGCGTCTACGCCTCCTCCCGGCCGGTCGCGCTCACCTGCGGGGTGTGGCGGCCGACCCTCGTGCTGTCGACCTGGATGCTGCATGCCCTGGACGCCCGCGAGCTCGAGTCCGTGGTCGCCCACGAGCTGGGTCACGCCGTGCGGCGGGATGCCGTGGTCCTCTGGCTCGCCAGCGTCCTCCGGGACGCCTTTCCCTACCTCGCGACGGTCCACAGGGCGTACCGACAGCTCCTGGCCGACAAGGAGGCCGCCTGCGACGACCTGGCCGTGGCGGTGACCGGGCGCCCGCTGGCGCTGGCCAGTGCGCTGGCGAAGGTCTGGTCCCGCGCCCTGGGGGACCCCGGGGCCGGGGCGGCGCCGGCGCTTGCAGGCCCGGGCTGTCAGGTGGAGGAGAGGATTTGCCGGCTCCTGCACCGGCCCCGCGGCGGGGAGGCGGTGGTGCCCCCGCCAGCTTCCGCAATGTCCGCCGTCCTGGGGGCCTCGGTCCTTGTGGGCCTCCTCGTCGGGCAGGTCCTCGGGGTGGCCGTGATGTTCCTGGATCCCGTGGCCTGCGGGCCCACCTCCCCCTTGTGGAGGGCGCTGTAGCCGAGCCTGGGAGAGTCTGGTTATGGCTTGCGACCGCAGGTGGCTGTGGGTGGCGGGTGCGGCGGTAGCGGTCCTGGGCGCTCTGGCCTGGGGGGTGCCCCTCGGGACCCTGCTGGCCCTCGCCGCCCTCCTCGCCTGCCCGGCGGCGATGCTCTTCGGGATGCGGATGACGGGACGCACGGGCGAAGGGGGGATGACCTGCCACGCAGACGTACCGGGGGATCGGCAAAACGGTCCCCCTGCCCCGCTCGTCCACCCCCGGGACAGGATGCGTGCTGCGCCCCCCGGGGGCCCCGCCGGCCCGCCGGAGAGCGTGCCCGAGGGCGACCCGATGCTCATCCTCAAGCGGAGGCTCGCGGCGGGGCAGATCACGCTGGACGAATACGCGCGCCTGGCGGCGGTCATAAGCGGGTCCCCCATGCCATCGGCGTCGTCCGGCGAGCAGCAGGCCCATGACCCGGACTGACAGGCGGCGCAGCAACCGGGATCCCCTCCGCTCGTGGCTCGTGGCCGGGGCGGCCGGGTTCCTGGCATTCGGGCTCGGGTTCGCCGTTGCCCAGGTGACGGTGCTCCGCCCTCCTCCTGCCCCGTCGGCCGGGCTGGCCGTGGGGGCTCTCGTTCCCACGCTCGCGCTGCCGGCCACGACCGGGGGCGTCCTGTCCCTCGACCGCCTCCGGGGGTCGAAGGTCATCGTCTACTTCTACGAGGGCGCTGGCTGAGGGGCGTGTCAGCAGCAGCTCGTGGAGCTGCAGCGCACTCTCCCCACGATTCGGAGCCTGGGCGGCCAGGTGGTGGCCGTCAGCGTCGACCCCCTCGCCCTCTCCCGGTCGCTCGCCGCCCAGCTGCAGCTCGGCTTTCCCATCGTGGAGGACACGGACCACAGGCTGGGCACGGCGTTCGGCGTCTTTCGCCTCCCGAGCGGCATGGACATGGGGCCGGTGGACAGCCACGCGATCTTCGTCGTGGACGCGGGAGGACGCGTCCGCTGGAAGCAGCTGGCGCCCGACACCATGCACGTCCCGATGGGTGCCGTCCTGGCAGCCATCAAATCCCTGTGAGATGGGCCGGGCTCCCCTGCACGTCACCCTCGTGACCGCGCCGGAGTGCCACCTCTGCGACCACGCCCGGCAGGTGCTGGCGCGGCTTGCGGAGAGCTGGCCGATCGTCGTCGAGGAGTTCAGCTGGCACAGTCCTGAGGGGGTCGCCCTGGTCCGGGGCGACGGCGTCCCTTTTCCGCCGGCGCTGTACGTGGCGGGCGAGCTCTACGGGTACGGCCGCCTGTCGGAGGCCCGGCTCCGGCGGGAGCTGGCCCGGAGGATCCCCTGAGCGCGCTGGTGTACTCCAGCTCGCTCGTGGCCGCTTTCCTCGGCGGCGTGGCCGCGCTGTTCGCTCCGTGCTGCGTCGTGTCCCTCCTCCCCATGTTCGTGGGAGTGGCGCTGCAGCGGGAGCGCCGCCGTCTGCTCCTGACCACGGGGCTCTTCGCGGGCGGCGTGGGCCTCGTGCTCCTGCCCATCGTCCTGGGCGTCGGCGCCCTCGGGCAGGTCCTCGCCCGCGCCCACAGGGGTGTCTTCTTCGGCGTGGGCACCTTCCTTGTGGTGCTGGCGATCCTCACCGTGGCTGGCCGTCGCTGGATGCTCCCGGTGCCGGAGCTGAGGCTGAGAACTGGCGGGACCGGGCCGGGGACTGTGGTCCTCCTCGGGATCGCGTCGGGGGTGAGTAGCGCCTGCTGCGCGCCCGTCCTCGCCGGGGTCGTGGCGATGTCGGCCCTCTCCGCCTCGGTCGTGGGCGCGCTCGGCCTCGGTCTCGCCTACGTGTTCGGCATGGTGTTCCCGCTCTTCGTCGCGGCCCTGGCGTGGGATCGGTTCCGCGTGGGGGATCGCCTCCCGTACGGGGGGAAGGCGTGGGGCGTCCGGGTCGGGGGTCGTCGGATCCCGTGGCCTGATCTCGTGACCGCGGGGATGTTCCTCGTGGTGGGAGGACTGGCCCTGGGCGTGGCCGCGATCGGGAAGAGCACGTACGCGCCGGATGCCCTCGTCGCGTGGAACCGGTGGGCGACAGCCGCGGCCGGACGCCTGGCGGGTGCCCTGTCGGGTCTCCCTCCCTCGGTGCAGGCGTTGGCCCTCCTGGCCCTGGCCTTCGGGATCGCGGCGGGGGCCCGGGCCGCGGGGAGACGTGCGCCTTAGGTCGGCTGGGTCCGGCCCGTCCTCGGGAGGGAAGAGGTCCTATTGACGTTTTCATAATACGGCGGCATTTTGAGCATCAAAAGAGACCGGTATACTTGAGAAACGCTCGAGCCAATGGCGGCTGGCGGCGAACTCGTCGGGTGCCATTGCGGATGCGGCACCGGAGCGCAGTCAGATCCTCGGTCGGGCGTGTTGACCAGGACGGTTGCGTCAAGGTGGTTCCAGAAGGGCTCCATGGGCTTTGACTCGGGCGCATAGGGCGGGAGCCATTCCACGCTCAGCCACTGGCGGTGGCAGGCCAGGACCTGGGCGACCAGTCGGCTCCGGTGCGCGGGCAAGCCGTCCCACGGGAGGATCACGCGGCGGCGGACATGGTGCCGGAGGCCGGGCAGGAACCGCCCCACCTGAGGACTATGACTCGGCCCGGGGTGCAGGGCGAGACCACCGCGGTCGTCGCCCGACCGGCCTGGTGAGAACCGCGCCAATCGCGGGACGCTGCGCCTGCGGGTCCCCCACGCCCTGGCAGGGCAGGACGGTACCCGTGTGCTGATCTCCGGCATCCTGTTTCCCTACGGGCAAGAGGTCATGGAGGCCGCCCTGGCCGCAGGACAGGCCATCTCGTACCGATGTGTGCGCCAGGATGGCGTCTGGTACGTGCATGCCACCACGGAGCGGCCGGAGGTGGAGCGGGTGACGTGCCGGCAGGCGGGAGCCCTGGGGGTGAATCTGATCCCGGACCGGGTGACGGTAGGTGAGGTAGACCGGTTCGGCACCCCGGTGCCGTCCGGGACATCTCCATCCAGGTGCAGGGCCGGCCAGGTGCAGGGCCGGCGGAAGCAGCAGGTGCTGGCTTCGCTGGGGGATGTGGTGGCGGATCTCGTGGCCTGGGCCCCGGGGTCCGGTAAACCGGTGGTGGAGGAGCGCCTGGACTTCCTGGCCAAGAAGGGCGGCTGCGGGAAGTGTCGGGTCGCTACGCCCGGGCACTGTCGCACTGTGCGTATGCCGCCTTCCGCGCCCTGCTGGTGTCGCGGGCGGCCCGGGAGGGCGTGGAGGTCCTCGAGGTCAGTCCAACGTCCACCAGCGTGATGGGAATGTCAAGTGTATGGCCCGGGACGGGCTGTTGCCGCACGGGGCATCGGCGGTGGCGATTGCCCGGCGGGGTCTGAAGTGTGGGGAGCGGCTGAGGTCCGGAGACGCCCTTCCCCTACCCGCGAGGAATCGGGGAAGGCGCGTCTGGAGCGACTGGGACCGAGTCCTCCCCCGCCTGCGTGGGCGGAAGCAGACGCACGCCGTGTACCAGCGTCCCTCCGAGGGAGGCCCAGGCGGGGGGGAACCCCTCTCCGTTCTGGCACCGGCGGGTGTAGCCCCGTACGGCCCGGGGCGGGAGGGTCTGGCTTGAGTCCCGGGGTGCGATCCCCGGCGCGAATCGTCGGGAACACTGTTCGCCCGGCGTCGTAAGCAGGGATTGACGCATGAATGCTTACGTCTTTAGGAGCGGTGCCGCCTCGATCAGGTGGAAGATGCCCCAGACGGCCTTCCGGCCTGTCACGACCGGGATCCCGGCTTCCCGGACCAGGTCGAGCGGCCGGCGGTTCCAGTAGCAGCCTAGCTGGCGCGCGTGCTTCTCGGCGGTCCGGTCCTGCCATCGGGCGAGCCACTCCCGGTCGCTCCGCCCGTGCTCGAGGAACAGGAGGCGCCCGTCCGGCCGGCACACCCTGGCCATCTCGCGGAGGGCGGACACCGGGTGGGGGATGGTGCAGAGGCTCATGGTGGACACCACGGTGTCGAAGGCGTGGTCGCGGAAGGCGAGGCGTTCCGCGTCCATGAGCGCGAAGCGGACGGGCCGCCCCAGCCGACGCGCGCGCCGGCGGGCGACCTCGAGCATCGCCGGGCTGAGGTCGACCGCCGTGATGTCGCAGCCCGGCGGGTAGTAGGGCAGGTTCCTCCCGGTGCCCGCGGCGACCTCGAGGACCTTCCCCCGCGCCCTCTGGAGCAGGGCCCGGCGTCCTCGGGCGGCGCCCAGCACCTCCACGATCAGGTCGCACCAGTCGTACCATCGGGCAAACCGGTCGTACTTCTGTTGGAGCTCCCGCGCCGTGTACGCCATGGTCCCCTCCCCCTTCCGCCTGCGGCCGCGTGGTGGGCCCTCACCCACCAGGGCGAGCGTGCCGGATCCCGCGGCGGCTGTCAAGTTTTGTGGAGTCGCCGGGACCTTGACCTTGCCCCGGCGGGAAGGTGTAGCCTGGGGGCGGATCACCGGAGGGCGAGGAGGACGCCATGACCACGACGGCGCTCTCGAACGAGTGGTGGAGCGAGGAGCCCTCGAGCCGCCCCGGCCGGAGGAAGATCCGCGCGCGGATCGGCGGCCTCCACTGCTCGCTCTGCACGGGGACCATCGAGAAAGCGCTCGGCCGGCTGGCCGGGGTCGACAGGGTGGCCGTCAGCCTGACCCACGAGCAGGCCCTCGTGGAGTACGACCCTCACCGTATCCGGCCGGACCAGCTCCTCGAGACCCTCCGCGAGCTGGGCTACACGATCCACGACCCGCGCAAGGTCCGCCCCTTCGAGGAGGAGGAGCGGGATCTCGTGCGCGAGGCCCGCCGCTTCGTCGTCGCCCTCGGCCTGAGCCTCGGGGCGATCGCGCTCGTCGCCACCCCCACCGGGCCCTGGACCGCGGCGCTCTCGCTCTTTACGGGGACGAGCTTTGTGGCGCTCGTGTTCCTCGCCCTCCGCGGGAGCGGTCTCTGGGCCGCCTGGGGCGGGGCCGGGGGCGTGGGGGCGTGTGCGGCCGCGCTCTTCGTCGCGCGCTACCGGGCAGATCTCGCGGGGGCGACCCCCTGGATAACGGGCGCCCTCGCGGGGGCCCTGGTGCTGGGGGTGGGAGGGCACATCCTCCGCATGGCCGTCCAGGCCCTCCGCCGGGGCATCCTCAACCAGCACGTGCTGCTGGAAGCGGGTGCCTTCGCCGGGATCGCGGGCGGCGTCTTCGGCCTCGTGTCCCGGGCCCCCGGGTACCCCACGGCGGACTTCTTCGCCGTCTCGGTCCTCGTGGGGACGTATCACATCTTCTCGGAGTGGCTGGCGCTCCTCGTGAAAACGCGGAGCTCCCAGGCGGTGAAGAGGCTGTTGGACCTGCAGCCGGACACGGCGCGGGTGGTCCGAGGGACCGAGGAACGAGAGGTGCCCGTCGAGGCGGTCATCCCCGGGGACCTGGTCCGCGTGAGGCCCGGGGAGCGCATCCCGGTGGACGGCGTGGTCGTGGAGGGCCGCTCTGCGGTGGACCAGTCGCTGGTGACCGGGGAGTCGATCCCGGTGGAGAAGGCCCCGGGCGAGGAGGTCGTGGGCGGCTCCGTCAACGGCACGGGGACCCTCCTCGTCCGCGTGACCGTGGTGGGGGAGGAGAGCTTCCTCCACCGGGTGATCCGACAGGTCGAAGACGCCCGCGCCCTCAAGCCCGGGATCCTGCACCTCGTGGACCGCATCCTCCAGGTGTACACGCCGTCGGTGCTGGCCCTCGCCCTCCTCGCCTTCCTCGGGTGGCTCGTCGGTCCGGCGCTCCTCGGGGGCCATGCTGCCGTGGGCCGGGCGGTGTTCGCCGCCCTGAGCGTCCTCGTCATGGGGTATCCCTGCGCCGTGGGGATCTCGGCCCCGCTCGCGATCATCCGGGGCGCCGCGGAGGCCGCCGACTGCGGCGTCCTCATGCGCACGGGCGAGGCGTTCCAGACGTACCGCCTGGTCACCTGCGTGGTGCTGGACAAGACGGGCACGGTGACCGAAGGCCAGCCCGCGGTCCGCGAGGTGGTCCCCTCCGGCTTCAGCGAGGACGACCTCGTGGCCCTCGCCGCCGCGGCCGAGGCCTCCTCCGAGCACCCCCTCGCGCGGGCGGTGGTGAGGGAGGCCCAGGACCGCGGGATCGCGCCGCCGGAAGTGGAGGAGTTCGAGGCGGTGCCCGGGAAGGGCGTCGTGGCCCGCCTTGGGGGAGAGGAACTCCTCGCGGGCAGCCCCGCGTTCGCGCGCGAGCGCGGCCTCGACCTAGCCCCCCTCGCCTCCCGGATCGCCGACCTCGAGGATGCCGGCCGGACCGTCGTCGTCCTCGCCCGCGGGGGGCGGGTCCTGGGCCTCCTCGCCCTCGGCGACCGGATCCGGGCCGATGCCGCCGAGACGGTCGCGGCGCTCCAGAGAGCCGGGCTCCGGACCCTGCTCGTGACCGGGGACAACGAGAGGGCGGCGCGCCGGATTGCGCAGGAGGTGGGCATCCGGGAAGTTCACGCCGGGGTCCTCCCCGGACAGAAGGCCGAGATCGTGCGCGCCCTCCAGCGCCAGGGGTGGCGGGTGGCGATGGTCGGCGACGGCATCAACGACGCCCCGGCCCTCATGCAGGCGGACGTCGGCATCGCCATGGCGGGCGGGACGGACATCGCCATCGAGTCGGCCGACATCATCGTGCTCCACCCCTCGCTCCGTGCCATCCTCCACGCCCGCGACATCAGCCGGCAAAGTTACCGGAAGATGGTCCAGAATGTGGTCCTGGCCTTCTTCTTCAACGGGATCGGTCTCCCCGTCGCGGCGACCGGTCTCCTCTCCCCGGTCTGGGCCATGGCCGCCATGGCGGTGAGCGTCACGGCGATCTTCCTCAACTCCCTGCGGGGCCGGCTGGGCCTGTTCGTGGGGACGGTCCTGAGCGTGGGGCGTTCCCCAGGGGCGGCACCGGCCCTCGGGCGGCCCTCAGGCCGCAGCGCCAGGGTGTATGCTGGTCGCGGGTGAGCGGGATGCGGATCGGTGTGCTGGCTGGGCGGGTCGGGGTGACTCCCAAGGCGGTCCGCTACTACGAGCAGGTGGGGCTCTTGCCCCCGGCCCGGAGGACGCCCTCCGGGTACCGGGACTATACCGAGGAGGACGCCGCCCGGCTGGAGTTCATCCGGAGCGCCAAGGCGCTCGGGCTGACGCTGGACGAGATCAGGGAGGTCCTGGCCTTCCGGGACCGGGGGCGGGCTCCTTGTCCCTACGTGCTGCAGGTGATCGAGGCGAAGGTGGAGGAGATCGAGCGGCGAATCCGGGGGCTGCGCCTCCTGGCTGCCGACCTGAGACGCCTCCGGCAGCTGGCCACCAGGCTCCCCCGGCAACGGATTGCTGCGCGAGCCCGTTTCTGTCACCTCCTGGAAAATGAGAAGCTCCGGCGCGCCGCACGGGATCCCATCCGACGTGCCGGACCTCGGCGGGCACCGGCTGCGGACCGCCCTCCCTGACCGGCAATCGGGCGTGGGATCCCCTGGGCAGCGAGCTGCCACAGTTGCGGCCGGAGATTACCGCTGGAGGGGATCTCGCCCCCTCTTCTCCCTCCTTAGCTACCGCCGCCCTGGCCTGCACCTCGGGGTGGCCGAACTCCAGTGCCGTAAGATCACCCTTGGCCTGGTTGCACGCCGCGCACGCCAGGGTCAGGTTGGAGACCCGGTTCGTGCCTCCCCTGGATTGAGGAACGATGTGGTCGCGATCTGGAGAGGAACGCCGGTGGCGCCGCAGTAGGCGCACTTGCGGCCCTACTTCTTCAGCAGGTACTCCCGGACCTCGTAGCCGAAGAGCTCCCTCTCCGGTATTCCACCCCGGCGATCTCAGGGTTCTGCAGCTTCTGAGTGTCGAACTTCACGAGCTCCAGCTCCACCCGCGTACTGAACCAGGCACGAATCTCTGCCGGAGTGGAGGTCAGGACCGCCCCGTTCACCGGCGAGGACCTCGCCTTTTTCACGGCGCTCCCCGAACCCGGCGCAATCATCCACGGGAGCGTGCTCCGTGTCCGGCTCCGGCTCACCGGTGCCACAATCGTGCCATACACGTCCGCGCGGATTACGCCCGACAAGGGGCACGTCCACTTGTATGTCGACGGCAAGGTCGTGTCGATGGTGTACGGCCTCGACCAGACCATCCGGGCGACCCCGGGGCCGCACCTTCTCCAGGCTGAGTTTGTCGCGACCGACCACTTCCCGTTCAATCCTCGGGTGATAAGCACGGTGACGTTCACGGTGCGGTGAGCAGACAGGCGCATGTGTCGGGTCACTCCGCAGCCCCGCCCTCCCCGCGAAGACGACATTGGAGCCAGGACGTCCCATGAGTGCGGACGGAGGCGGAGGGCCGTGGAGACCTTCTTCGGGCCTGTGGGGATTGGCGCAGGCGGTACCATCGTGCTTAAACGGATAGAGGAGAGTAACTACTTTACTTATGAAAACGCCGTGCAAGACCCCCCTTTCAGAACGCGCGGATGGTCTTCAAAGCCCTCTGGCTTTAAGACCTCGTCCCTCCCATCGCGGAGCTTGGTATCATGCCCATTCACTTATCGGTCCTCGCAGCACACTATAGCGATGGGAGCCCCAACCGCCCAATCAGGGATTAGGGACGTTTAACGTCCAGAAAGAGTCGGGGCGTGTTGGGACAACCTCTTCTGACCTCCTCCGAGGTTCTCGTCGAAGGCCACGCCCTTCTTCAGGCAGTGGTAGATGCACGCAAGAATCTCTCGAGCGACGACGACTTTCGCGACCTTGGATCCCCTCCTCCGCTCGACCCTCCTGTAGAGGTCTCCCAGTCTTCCGGGAGCCCTGAAATAGTGCTGTGCCGCCTCCACCAGGATCCAGCGCAGCCACTTGGACCCCTGCTTGGTGAGTCTGCCATGGTAGGAGACCTTCCCCGACTGGAAGGTGGACGGGCAGAGCCCGGCAAAGGAGATGAGGTGCTTTTCGTCCGGGAACCTGTGCACATCCCCAATTTCGGCCAGGATGAGCAAACGGAGTATTTCCCCAACCCTCGGATCGGAAGGATGAGTCTCACCCTGGGATCCTCTTCCGCAAGGGCCTCGATCGTCTGCGTGACCTTTTTGATCTCCTGCCGCAGGCTCTCTAAGATCCTGAGGTCCTGGTCGAGGAGACTCCTGTACGGTTCTCGGATCTCCAGGGCCCTTAGCCAGGCCAGACCGGACTTCCCAAACAGGTCCGTGAAGGGAGGCTCGAGGCCCTGCGTGGAGAGAGAGGAGTGAATGCGGTTCTTCACAGCAGTCTGGAGGTATACCAGAAACGCCCGGTGCCGCAGGATCTCGCGGAGGTCCCTCACCTCCCTGGGAGGGATGTAAGCCTGGGGGACGAGGTCGGCCCTGCCCAGGTGCGCCAGGATTGTGGCGTCGATCCGGTCGGTCTTGATCGTGGCAGAGGCGATCGTCTTGGTCTTCAGAGGGTGGGCCAGCTGGATCTCCTCCCCCACCCCTCCAGACATTCGTAGGGGTACTGCCAGTTCCCCGTGGCTTCCATGACCACCCGGATCGGTCGTGGAAGCCCCTGGAGGAAGGAGAGGAACTCCTCCCTGCGGGTTCGCAATCTCTCATTCCCAAGGACCTCTCCCGTTTCCGTAGAGATGGCCCGACACCAGGAATACCTCCGTCCGAGGTCCATGCCGATCACTGTCCCGCAAAACCCAGAACCCATACTCCGCGCCCCCTTTCCGTGGTCGCTTTTAGTCGTATTGTATGCCACCACTCGGGGCACGGCGTTTTCATGGTATCAGGGATGCAAGAGGCTCCTTAAAGGAGGGGGCATGAAGGTTATGACGGCCAGGGAGCCGAAGAATCGGACTGGGGAAGCGCTCCGGCATGTGGCTCGCGGGAGCAAAGTTGTGATCACACGAAGGGGCAAGCCCTGGGCCATCCTCGGACCGGCCGGCGAGGCAACCAGGAGCGAGCCTCTCGCGCCCGTTCCCTGATGCCTGGGCTGCTCTCGAGGCCCAGCTCAAAGCGACGTCATCCCTCTTTCCACGCTGGCAGGGGGCCCTTCGGTGGTCCCGAAGGCGGGCCTAGTTGCCTCGACAGCAATTTGTTCATCATTGGCCATTGACCTCGGCGCTTCAATCAAGCGTTCCAAAGTCGGATCCCGACGTTGGCTCCGGCGCCCGTCTGAAAGCAGTGGCAGGCCCGCCGGGCCGAGGGCGTCGGCATGAGATATCTTGACGAGATATCTTACATCGATATATACTCGGCGCCGGGAGGAACGCGTCATGGCGAAGACCCTGCTGGAGATCGATAAACGCCTCTTGGATGAGGCGCGCATCCTCGCGAAGGCGCGCACCAAGCGTGAGGCCGTTGAGACGGCCCTGCGAGAGTTCGTCCGCCGGCACCGCCTCGAGGGTCTTGCGGCCGCGGCGGGCACAAGCTCGATCCGATGGACGGCCGCCGACATTCGAAACATGCGAGAGGGACGATAGTGCCGATTCGGCTCATCGACTCCTCCGTTTGGATCGAGTACCTGCGCCCCCGGCCCCGGCCGAACGTCGTCCGGGCTGTGCGTGCCGCGCTGGCCGCGGACGAGGCTGCCGTTGCGGCGCCGATCATCGTCGAAGTCCTCAGCGGCATTCGCGACGGACGAGAATACAGCGCGCGCGAAGCTGAACTTCGCGCCCTGCATCACGTTTCCGTCGATGGGGATGCCAGCTATATCGCCGCTCGGGTTGGGCGGGCCTTGGCAGACGCGGGAAAGATGGGAAAGACAGTCGATCTGATGCTCGCCGGAGCGGCCATCAGCACCGGTGCGGAGCTTTGGTCGTTGCGTGATGAGCACTACGGAGACGTTCTGACCGTGGTCAAGCGCGTCGCCCCCCACATCCCGGGGGCGTTTCGAGTGAGGTGGCTTTCGTAAGCACCTGCTGGCGGCGGGCCTCCGCGGCACTGTCGGCTCCGCCCGCGCAGGAAGCGGCCACGCCCTCCGGGCCGCGGGTGATCCGCGTGACGCTCCCCGTCGATCCGCGAAGCGGTGGGCTGCCCTCGCCTGCGCGTTGGCCTGTCCCGATCCCCCCGCTGTCCGGTGGCACGAGGTCCTGGCCGCCGCTCTGCGGGAGGCCGACCGCTCGGACGTGCGCAGGGACCCGTACCTGGCCGTCCGGATCGTGAGCGGAGACGGGATCGATGTGGGGCGGGCCTCGGAATTCCTCTCGCTCCCTCTGAGAGAGGCCGCGGAGATTCTGGCCGCTCACCAGCGCCTCCTGTGGGGCGAGCGGACACGACGCAGGCGCAGCTGGGCCTGCCCCGCCCTCGGCCTGCGGGTCGCCGCCGCCTGGCCTCCCCTCTCCCCCATCCCGATGGGTAGCGCCATACGGATCGGCGCCGTCATCGAGTCGGATCACGGTCCCGCCCCACTGCCGAGGGGGTTCCCGCCGAGGTACGCAGCGTGGCGCTGCCGTGGAAAGACGCTCAGATAGGTTGCCCCCTCATACGGCGACATTTCCAGGGGTGGCCATTCCCCTCACGGTGTTGGCCTTCAACTTTGTCGGTGATGATCTCCGCGAGGCTCTGGATCCCCGCCTTCAATGATAGACGCGTAAGAATCAACGCCGGTCGAGTAGGAGCAGGGATCACTCCCTGGGACCCCTCTGCCGAACGACTCGTACGGATCTCCCGTAAGCCGCTCTCACTCAGCCTTCGGTCATGCCATCCACGGGCCAAGGCCCTGAACGGAGAACGATGTGAGAGGTGAGCCTTCTTTAGGTGTTGTCCTGTGTCGGAAGGGTGTGCACACATCACCGGTGCAGGTCCTCGTCATGATCTCCCCCTGCCATGGCCCCCGGCGTCTCATCACCTGGCCCTTGACGGGCGGATGGCTACGTAGGACAACTATCGTCGATCGTACTACGGGAGGTCTGCATGCCTACGAGCGTCCGCCTGGGCCCCCAACTGCAAGCGCGGCTGAAGAAGCTGGCCGAAGCGCAGGGGGTGTCTGTGTCGGAACTCCTCCGCCGGGCCGCAGCCCGGTACTGCGAGGAGCTTGCCGCTACGTCTCTGGCTCTCAGGCTCGCCGACGTGATCGGCGTGGCGCACTCGACCGGAGGACGGGCCCGTAGGACCGGGGAGGCCTTCCGGAAGGCGCTGCGAGGGCGGCGGTGATTCTCACGGACGCGGGACCCCTGGTAGCCCTCCTCGACTGTGGCGAGCCCGACCACGTTCGATGCCGGGAGGCTCTCGAGCGACTTCACGGCCCCATGCTTACGACTTGGCCGACGTTCACCGAGGCCATGTCCCTGCTGGGCGAGGCCGGGGGTGGATACCGCAGGAAGCGCTCTGGCGCTTGCTGAACCGTCGAGACCTGCTCGTGGAGATGCCTCATCGGCTGGATCGGGTCGAAGCCTTGATGAGCAGGTACCGGACCCTTCCCATGGACTTGGCCGACGCGTCGCTTGTCGCCTTGGCGGAAGCGCGGGGGTTGACGACCGTGTTCACCCTGGACCAGGACTTCCGCGTGTACCGCCTGCCGGGGGGGAAAGCCTTCACCCTCGTCCCGTGATCCGGCGGGTCTCCCCGCCAGGCGCGCCCGGGGGCAGGCTATCCTTGTCCCCGTGCTGCCCCCGCGCCCCGAGGCGCTCGTGGACGCCTTCCTCGCCGGCCTCATTAGAGTCCCAGGACGTGGTGTAAAACCGGTAGCGGTGGAGGTCCGCTGAGAAGGCCCTCGTGACAACAAGGGCCACCGGTGCTCCCCTTCGGGGATGAGGAAAGCCAAACCGAAGGGAGGGATGAGCTATACCACCGGTGGCCGACACTTTGAAAGTAGCACTTCAGGAGCTCCTGCGCCAGTACCA
>Ga0209810_1003966_pt1 | contig 14787 bp, 11 predicted proteins | sample Coa_R1_7_FD_187159 | JGI IMG/M metagenome (GOLD analysis project Ga0209810, IMG submission 187159) | Surface soil microbial communities from Centralia Pennsylvania, which are recovering from an underground coalmine fire - Coalmine... | ecosystem: Environmental > Terrestrial > Soil > Unclassified...
GGTGCTCGCTCCCTCGGCGCTCGCCTCGGGGAGAGTGTTGTGCAGAGGCGCGCGACCATTCTGCCAGAGAGGGCGAGTACGTTGAGCATCGGACACACTCTGAGTGAGTATATCAATCAGATACACGGCTGGCAACAGGATAGGAGAGATCTTGATTGCTCCAGGATCAAAGCTGCAACAGCAAAAACTGCTGGCGCTGCTGTGCAAGCCGGGTCAGCTCGCGCCTACATGCGCTCATCGCGCGGCGAAACAAGAAGGGCGATAATTAATAAAATATGAATGGATAAATCGAGTTACAGATCCATTATGACTTTGCCCTCGAAGTTGAGTACAATTAGTAATGTCGATCTGAGGCGATTGCTTTTCAGGAAGAGATCAAGATTTGCGAGGGTAAAAATATCATGACGACGACAGGCTGGCGCGGTTCCCCGCAATTTCCCGGCATTGCAGGAAATATTGAGCCATCGACGCGGGAGGCGATGGATGCCGCAGTGGAGACCTTGCAGGCCAATAAGGATGCCTGGGTGGCGCTTCCGGTACACGAGCGTATCGCGCTTATCGAGAGGCTGGCGAAAGACTTTGCCGCCGTGGCGCCGCGCTGGGTCAGCGCCTGCCAGCAGGCTAAAGGTATCGCAGCGGATTCGCCGCTGGCCGGCGAAGAGTGGGCACTGGGGCCGTGGCCTGTACTCAAGAATCTGAGTCAACTGCGTCGCTCTCTGATCGACATCGAGGTCCACGGGCGCCCGCGCATCCCCGGCCCGCTGACGATGCGGCCGGACGGCCAGGTCGTCGCGCGTGTCTTCCCGCAAACGCCCTATGATCGCCTCTTTTTTAGCGGCGTCACGGCAGAGATCTGGATGGAGCCGGGCGTCACGGCGGAGGAGCTTCCGCAGACGCAGGCACTGGCTTACCAGAACAAAGAACACCCCGGCAAGGTCGTGCTGGTACTGGGGGCCGGCAATGTTTCGAGCATCGGGCCAATGGACATTCTCTACAAATTGTTCGTCGAGGATGCCGTCGTGCTGCTGAAAATGAATCCGATCAACGCGTATCTGGGACCGCTGCTCGAAGAAGGCTTTCGCGCGCTGATTGAACCCGGTTTCCTGCGACTGGCATATGGAGGAGCGGAACAGGGCGAGTATCTCTGTAACCATCCAGGCGTGGATGCGATCCACATCACCGGCTCGGATAAAACCTTCGAGGCCATCATCTTCGGAACGGGACCGGAAGGAGCGGCGCGCAAGGCGGCACATCAGCCCTTACAGACGCGGCCCGTTACCGGCGAACTGGGCAACGTCAGCCCGGTGATTGTCGTGCCCGGCCCCTGGCGTCCCGGCGACCTGGCGTACCAGGCCGAGCACATCGTCTCGATGCTCACCAATAACGCCGGCTTCAATTGTAACGCCACCCGCGTTATCATCCAGCATTCCCTCTGGCAGCAGCGAGAAGCGCTCTTGCAACAGATCCGCCGCCTGCTGGCCCTGGTTCCCACACGCGACACCTATTATCCGGGGGCACAGGAGCGCTGGCAGGCTTTTGTAGACAAGCACCCGGAGGCCGAGCAATTCGGCGCGGCGGCCAGCGGGCAGATCCCCTGGACGCTCATCGCCGGCCTCGATCCCGAGCAGGAGGACGATATCTGCTTTACCACGGAGGCTTTCTGCGGCCTCTTCGCCGAGACCGCGCTTGAAGCTGCAAACGTCCCTGAATATATCGCGCGCGCCGCAGCCTTCGCCAACGAGCGGCTCTGGGGCACGCTCAACGTCACGCTGCTCGTCCATCCCGACTCGCTCAAGGATCCGGCCATAGCGGCTGCTGTAGAGCGCGCAGTGTCCGATCTCCGCTACGGCACGATTGGCGTCAATTATTGGGCTGGCACGGGCTATGCACTGGCCGCGACAACGTGGGGCGCCTTTCCGGGCCATGATATCTACAATATTCAGTCCGGGACAGGCGTCGTACATAATACACTGATGTTCTCACGCGCGCAAAAGTCGGTGGTGCGCGGCCCGTTCCGCAGCATACCCACACCGCCCTGGTTCGCGACACGTGGCAGGATCGCGCGCAAGGTCTTTCCCAGGCTCAATGACCTGGAGGCCGCGCCCTCGCCGCTCAAGGTTCCCGCGATCATATGGGCCGCACTGACGGGATAGGCCAGAAAGGGATGAGTTAGTGCTACAACTGCATGACACGATTATTCTGACCTTCGGCCTGTTGATAGCGATTGTGCTGCTGGCCTCTATCGCCATACGCCTCCACATCCCCTACGCGATCCTGCTCGTGATCGGGGGAGTCATCATGGGCTTTATACCCGCCCTGCCTAATGTCACGCTTGAGCCTGATCTGGTACTTCTACTCTTTCTACCACCACTGATCTTCTCTTCGGCCTGGCGCACATCGTGGCGCAATTTTCGCTGCGAACTGCGCTCGATCCTGCTGCTGGCAATCGGCCTGGTGCTGGCAACGATGGTCGTGGTCGCGATGGCCGCTCACACGCTGATCCCCGGCCTCTCCTGGCCGACGGCCTTCGTGCTCGGAGCAGTGGTCTCGCCTACCGATGTCGTGGCCGCCGAGTCGATCATGCAGAGGCTCGGCCTGATGCGGCGCGTCGCAACAATCATCGGCGGTGAAAGCCTGGTCAACGACGCAACCGCACTGGTCGTTTATCGCTTCGCCGTCGCCGCCGTTATCAGCGGAACCTTCTCGCTCTGGCAGGCAGGACTGCAATTTGTGCTGGTCAGTGTGGGAGGAATCGCAGTCGGGCTGCTCATCGCCTGGCCCGTTTCGCGCATCCACTACTACATCGAAGATGCGCCCAGCGAGATTACTATCACGCTGCTGGCCTCTTACGCTGCTTATTTGCTCGCCGAATCGCTTGATCTCTCCGGCGTTCTGGCAACGGTTGCGGCGGGACTTTATCTGAGCAGGCAATCGGCGACCTTCTTCTCCTCCAGCACACGCCTGCAAGCCTATTCCTTCTGGAATGTGCTGGTCTTTCTCTTCAACGGCTTTATCTTCCTGCTGATCGGACTCGAGCTCTACACTATCGTCCAGAGCATACCGAATACATCTCTGCTCACGCTCATTGGCTACGCTGCTATTGTGAGCCTGGTTGTGATTGTAGTGCGAATTGCCTGGGCCTCTGCCACAAACTCAATTCTGGGCTTTCTTTATCGACGCTCGCTGACACGCTATCAACCGCCCGGCCCACGCGCCACGCAGGTAATAGGCTGGGCCGGCATGCGCGGCGGCGTCTCGCTGGCAACCGCGCTGGCGATTCCCCTGACAATTGCCAGCGGCGCTCCCTTTCCAGACCGCGACCTGGTTATCTTTTTAACCTTCGGCGTTATCCTTTCGACGCTCGTGCTGCAAGGTCTGACGCTGGGACCGTTGATTAGCCGGCTGGGCCTGGCGCCGGATCCCGGCGTTGCCCGGGAGACCAGAGAGGCGCTACACGAGGCGACCATTGCGGCTCTTGCACGGCTCGATGAGCTGACGGAACAGGGCCAGATACCGGAGAATTACGCGCACCACCTGCACGCCTATTATGAACGGAAGCTGGATATCATCGATCAGCACACCGAAGCGGAGGATAGAGAGGCGCTGCGCAAGGGTCTGCGCGATCACAAGCGGCTCCATCACGAACTGCGGCAGGTGGAACGCGCCAGGCTTATCGCGCTGCGCAACAAAGGCGAGATCGATGACGAGATATTCCATCGTATCGAACGCGAACTCGATCTGGAGGAGCAGCGATTAGTAGAATTATGAAGGTCGATATGATGTGCGCGCATGGGCTGCGCCCATGCGCGCACATCATATCGACACATATTGTCAGCCCTTGACGACGATCACGGGCTTGAGCCGCGCCACCAGGCTCGCCAGACCGGCATTGTGCACAACGTTCACTACTTGCTGCGCATCTTTGTAAGCCGATGGCGCCTCTTCGGTCAGCAGCCCCTTGCTATGCACGCGCACGGTAACGCCCCGGGCCTCCAGTTGCGCCAGCAGTTCCTTGCTGGTCAGCGACTTTTTGGCGGCGGTACGGCTCTGGCGGCGGCCAGCGCCGTGACAGGTCGTGCCAAAGCTCTGCTCCATCGAGCCGGGCGCTCCGACCAGAACGAACGAGTAGCGACCCATATCGCCGGGGATGAGCACCGGCTGACCAACGGCGCGGTACTGCTCCGGCACGGCGGGATGGCCCGCCGGGAACGAGCGCGTCGCCCCTTTGCGGTGCACGCACACGCGCCGCACCTCTCCGTCTATGACGTACTCCTCCATCTTGGCGATGTTGTGGCAGACATCGTAGACCAGCGGCATCTCTTTCGGACGCGCCCGGCGCCCGAAGACGCTGGCGAATGCCTGCCGCACGCCATGCATCAACAACTGGCGATTGGCCCAGGCGAAATTGGCGCCGCACGCCATCGCCCCCAGGTACGCCTTCCCCATCTCCGACTGCAAGGGCAGGCACGCGAGCTGGCGGTCCACCAGCTTGAAACCGTAATCCGCCTGCCTGGCTTCCGCGATCCTGATATAATCCTCCGCGATCTGGTGCCCGAAGCCGCGCGAGCCGCAGTGAATGGTGACGACGATCTGGCCGAGCTGGCCGATGCCGAGCGCGCGCGCTGCCTGCTCGTCGTAGATGTGATCGACCTGCTGCACCTCGCAGAAGTGGTTGCCCGAACCCAGGCTCCCCAGTTGCTTGCTGCCGCGCTGCACAGCCTGATCCGAGACAGCATCTGGATTGGCGCCCGCCAGACAGCCATGCTCCTCGGTAACGTCCAGATCCTCGGCGAAGCCATAACCCTGCTCGATAGCCCAGGCAGCACCGCGCTCCATCACTGCTCGCAGCTCCCCGGCGCTTAACGCACGCATGCCTGCTCCGCCCACGCCCGAAGGCAGGGCCGCGAAGAGTTCGTCGGCCAGCTTATCAACCCTGCCACGTATCTGCTCATGCAGCAGATCGGTTGCCAGCAGGCGCACGCCGCAGTTGATGTCGAACCCGATCCCGCCGGGCGACACAACGCCATACTCGGCGCTCGTGGCCGCCACGCCGCCAACGGGAAAGCCGTAGCCCCAGTGAATATCCGGCATACCGAGCGCATAGCCCAGAATGCCCGGCAGCGTAGCGACGTTCGCCACCTGTTGCAGCGCGTTATCCTGAAGAATTTGCTCTATCAATTCGTCGTCGGCATAGACCATCCCCGGCACACGCATCTCGGGATTATAGCGCTGCGGAATGCGCCAGCGATTCGCATCGACGCGCTCCAGCGGAATTTTTCCAGTCGTATTGCCCATGAAAGATCTCTCCTGTGTGGACAGTTTTGAATACGGTACAGCCCTAGATGTCGAAGATGATGCGGGCCTGGTAGCCCGTCGCGGTGGAGTTGATGGCGGCCTCATGCCAGGTCACGGCCTTGATGGCGCTGCTCAACTCGTGGCGCTGCGCATCGTAGGGTTCGCCAGATACACGGGCAGTCAGGCGTGTTTCGCTGATGGCCTCGATTACGAAGTCGCGCAAGAGGAGGTACTCGGTGTCGAACAGAAAAATCAGTTCATTGAGCCAGGCCACGAGCAATGAGACGGGATCGTGGCCTTCGACAGTGATTTCCCGGCTGGTAACGGTCCGTATCTGCTCAAGCGGCACCATCAGGCTCTCCATGCCCTGCGCGGCATGAACAAACAGCTCTGCCAGGGTGCTGCCATAAGCGTGCAGGCCGATATCAGCCGTATGCTCGAATACTTCGTAAGGCGGCTGAGCCATCGTTACGCTGCTTGCCGCATGAATCTGACGGAAATGACAGGGGATTTATGGCCGGAATGCATAGCTGTTCCCTTCCTTTCCGTAATAAAGTTGCTCAATGAACATTTACAGTTTACCTATTAATTTGCGATCTGTCAAGATGGAGACCCATACAACCAGGGCTATGTAATTCTCCCCACCCCTCGCCCGAAAGGAAGAGTTTGGGCGGGGACATCCCGCGCCCCGCAAGGGGGCGGCCGCCCCCTTGACTCCCGATTCTGGCGAGCATTCAATAGCCCTGCCATACAACAGGAGCGGCAGGACTGGCCCTGCCGCTCCTGTTGTATGGGCCTCCTTAGTGGCTGCGGATCTGCGCCCAGAACTCCAGCAGGTCGCTCTTGGTGACGATGCCGGTCAGCCGGTCTTTGTCCATGACGGCCACCGCCGACTGGCCGCTGCTAAAGAGGGTATAGGCTTCACGCACGGGTGCGTCCTCCTCCAGCATGGGGAAGGGCGGCCCCTGCACCTCGCGCACGGCGCTCGATGTCAGCGGCTCACCGCTGGACAGGCGGCGCAGCAGCAGGTCCTCGGTCAGACTTCCCACCATCCTGCCGTTTTCGATTACCGGCGTCTGGCTGATGCCGTAGCGGCGCAGCAGTTCAACGGCATCGGCCACCGAATCGGTTGGCCTGACGCTCACCACAAGCGGCATACTGCGCATATGCGTGCGCCGGTAGGTGAGCACATCGCGCAGCACCGGCTGAGCTGTCTCGGCCTGGATGAGCAGGTCATTCTCGCGCATCCATGTATCGTTGAACTGCTTGCTCAGGTAGCCGCGCCCCGTGTCGGGCAGCAGTACAACCACCACATCATCCGGCGTGAGGCGCCGCGCATAGAGCAGGGCCGCAGCGAGCGCGGTGCCGGCGGAGCCGCCCGCCAGAATACCCTCCTCGCGCGCCAGCCTGCGCGCCCAGTAGAACGAGGTGCGGTCATCGATGCGCATCACTTCATCTACCACCGACGGATCGTAGTTGGCCGGAAAGACCTCCATGCCGATGCCTTCGACCTTGTAGGGCCTGGGCGTGTCGCCGGAGAAGACCGAGCCGGCGGGATCGGCGCCAATGATCTTGATGTTCGGATTCCGCTCCTTGAGGAAACGCGCGGTGCCGGAGATGGTGCCTCCGGTGCCGATGCCAGCAACAAAAGCGGTTACGCGCCCCGCCGTGTCGCGCCATATCTCCGGGCCTGTCGTCGCGTAATGCGCTTCCGGATTGGCCGGGTTGGAGTACTGGTCAGGACAATAGGCCCCGGGAATTTCGTCGGCGAGCCGGTGAGCGACGTTCTTGTAATAATCGGGCGAGTCGTGGGAAACGCTGCTGGGACAGATGACGACCTCGGCTCCATAGGCGCGCAGCAGGCTGCGCTTCTCTTCGCTTACCTTGTCGGTCATGACAAAGATGCAGTGGTAGCCCTTGATCGCCGCGGCTATCGCCAGGCCATGCCCGGTATTGCCGCTCGTCGGCTCGACAATGGTAGAGCCGGGGCGCAGCAGGCCGCGTTTCTCGCAATACTCGATCATCGCCGGCCCGATGCGGTCCTTGACGCTGCCGCCGGGATTGAACATCTCCATTTTTGCCAGCATCAGCGGCGGCACGTCGCTGGCAACACGATTGAGGCGCAGCAGCGGCGTGTCGCCTATGGCCTCAAGGATCGTATGATAATAGCGCATCTCACCCATCGCTGGTTCTGTTTGCTCTTGCACTTTTATAACCTCTACTGCTTTATGAGGCTTGCGACACGATGGGTTGTGGTGATTGGCAGGAAGGATTGGAAACCATGAACGTAACACATCCCCATCTGTCAACGTTTGCGTTTAAACCATGCGCACAGTATAGCAGATTCTGTCTTTTCCTATCCACTCTTCTTTGGTTGCGGCATCTGTCATCTTTTCGCGGCATTGGTTCCCTGCTTCTGACACCTCAGCGCCTGCGGCGCTTCGCATAGGAGAAGGAAGGATGAGCCGGCGGCGCCAGTCGGCGCCGCCGGCTCATCCTTCCTTCTCCTGTGCGAGCCACCGAGGGTGCCGATGAGGGCACATAAGCTCTCCGCCGGCTCATCCTTCCTTCTCCTGTGCGAGCCACCGAAGGTGCTGATGAGGGCAAAAAAGAGACGCGCATCCTCAATCGCGGCCCATAAGTCCCTGCTGCCAGGCGAAGACGGCGGCCTGCGTGCGATCCACCATATGCAGCTTGCTCAGGATATTGCTCACATGCCCCTTGACCGTTTTCTCGCTGAGCACAAGCTTCTCAGCGATGGCGGTGTTGGATTGCCCCTCGGCGATCAGGCGCAGCACATCCAGTTCGCGCTCCGTGAGATCGGCGAAGGCGGGGGGCACCCTTCGCCTGGACTCACGTACCTCCTGAATGACGCGGCTCGCCACGCGCGGGTGCAGCACCGATTCTCCCCGCGCCGCCTTCCTGACGATATCCGCCAGTTCCGCGCCACGAATATTCTTCAGTGTGTAGGAGATGGCCCCGGCGCGCAGGGCGGGGAAGATATTTTCATCTTCGTGATAGGAAGTGAGGACAATCACCTGCGTTCGCGGGCTGATGCGCCTGATCTGCCGCGTGGCCTCAACGCCATCTATGCCGGGCATCAGCAGATCCATCAGCACGACATCGGGCACATGCTCCTGTACCTGGCGCACGGCCTCCTCGCCCGATTCCGCCTCACCGATTACGTGTAAATCGGGCTGCGTTTCGAGGAAGGCGCGCACGCCCTGCCGGACCACGCTGTGATCGTCCACAATCAATACGGTAATGCGCTCTGCCACTGTTTGCTACCCTTCCTCCGGTTCGTCCTTCTCGACTGGAGAAGCCGTCGCTTGCAACTCCGACTCGCCCTCATCGGATGAAGACGTTATCACCTCTACCTTGCTGCTCTCCTGCCGCACGACCAGGACTGTATCCGGCGGGATCCGGCGGAGCAGCCTCACGGGGAAGAGCAGGCGCAGCGGAGCACAGAGCATATATAGCATCGTGCGAATGGCCGCGTTCTGCCAGATATTTCTGGCCTCCGACCATTGGAGACGCGGGTCGAGGCAGGTCTTGTAGCTCTGCACCACCCCATTGACATGAAAGCGCTCTGCTAGCTTTGTGAGGACATGCACCCAGATCTTTTCCTGTATGCTCGCGCCCATCAAGCGAAAGCCAAGCTCATACAGCGGATCGTTAGCACGCGCCAGGGATTGAATCTGGCAGATAATACAGCCATCATCCGCCCTGGAGACACTGAAAGTATTCCACCCGGACTCGGGATGGCCCTGGGGCGTCATCAGTGTGAACGATTCATCGTCGGCATAGAGCACCATCACGCCTGTCGAGACGGGCATACCTACAGAAGCGTTGATAAGGATAAGCTGGCCTGGCTCGAGTTTACCCATGACCGGATAGAAACGCTGCCCGGGCGGCATGAAGGTGGGAAAGTTCTTCTTCCAGATCTCCATCACCTCGACTGCCGTCAGCGCCAGGCCGGGCAGGCGCACGCGATAGGTTCGCTCCCAGAGTTGCCCGAAGCCTTGCAGCGGTCCCACGACCTGCCGCCCTTCTACATTCAGATTGATAGCTCCGGTTGGCACTCTGGAGACACGCAGCGTCTCGACCTGGCTCGCCCAGTATGCCGCATCGCGGGGCAATTTGACCTCTTCAGGATCGGTTCCCATGACGTTTGATCCTTTCTTTTAGCGCGAGCAAAGAAACGCATGGACTGGCACTCTATCGCGCAGCCGTGCGACTTATCGTGCTCTTTCGGCATGTGTAACTCCTTTTGCATGATAGATCGCGCGGCTACACAGTGTATGGGATTATGTTTGCGCGGCCGCGACAGCCTCGCTCTCGTTCGCATAGGTCTTGATGACATCGCCTAACCGCGTCAACTCAAAGATATGGCGATAGTGCTCGCTCAGGCCATAGCAGAAAAGGCGCTGCTTCTGCCTGTTGACGCGCACCAGGAGGGTGACGAGCAGGCCGATACCGCTACTGTTCATATATGCCAATCTGGTAAAGTTCAGGATGATAACGCGGGTGGTCGCGCTGGTACGCGCATAGGCATCCATCAGAGCGTTTTCGGCAGCCGCTGAGAGATCGCCCTCGATATCGATAACGCTCACTGTCGGGCTGACCTGGCGCACATTCATGACAACATTGGTCTCTGGCATAGAGTTCACTCCTGCATATGGTGTTCATCTTTCTGGCGGTACATCACCATTTCAACGACATTGCGGCTTTCTACCCTTTCTATACGCAGTTCATCCACGAGATTTTTGATAAGAAAGAGTCCCCAGCCGCGCGGCGTCTGTAGTCCCGCCAGTTTCGCGGTGAGATTGGGCGCGGCCAGCACATCGGGCATGGCGAAGCCCTCGCCCTGGTCGGAGACGAGCACGATCACGCGAGAAGGAGAGGCCAGCACCTTGATAGCCACTACCCTGTCAGGCTGATAGTGGTTGCCATGCTCCATCGCGTTCATCGTCGCCTCGGCCACAGCGGTCTTGAGATTAGCCAGGCGTCCGGCCTCCAGGTGCAGAGGCTGCACCGCACCGGCCACCCTCTCCATCGCCTCCCGTTCGTTGCCGGGCGCACTCGCTATCGTCCACTCCAGGAGCAGATCTGGCTTCTCCTGTTGCTTTTTCATTGTAGGCTGCTCCGGTCTTCTTTAGCAGCATCACCAGGGTGACATCATCCTCCTGCTCCCATCCCTCGCCGGTGAAGCTCCTGAGTTCATTAAGCAAACGTTCAAGGAGCGAGGTCCCATCAGCGTGATCCGCGATCAACTGTTTGAGGCGCGGGAAACCAAACATCTCACGTTGAGGATTATGCGCTTCTACCAGGCCATCGCTGTAGAACAGGATGCGTTCATCATCCCCATCCAGCACAACTTCCTGCTCATCATAGCGTGTACCTGGCATCAACCCCAGCGGCATGCCAGTCGCATACAATTCACATATCTCGCGGCCATGCCGTCGATACGGTAGATCCTGGCCGGCGTTAGCGAAACGTAGTCGTCCGTTGTCTGGATCAAGTATAGCATAGAAACAGGTGACAAACATCCTGGGCAGCGTATCAGCATAAAGCAGGTCATTTACCCGCGCCAGCGCCTCGCCCGGCGAATCGGTGGTCTGGGCGGCGGCGCGTAACATGCTGCGCGTGCTTGCCATCACCAGGGCGGCGGGTACACCTTTGTCAGCCACATCGCCGACCACCAGTCCCAACCTCCCATCTTCAAACGCTATAAAATCATAAAAGTCGCCGCCGACCTCGCGCGCCGGTTGATAATACGTCGCTACATGCCATCTCTCCAGCGCGGGCGCCTCCTCGGGCAGCAGCGAGCGCTGGATCAGTTGCGCGGTACGCAGTTCCTGCTCGATCCGCTCACGCTGCCGCACCTCCACCTGCTGTTCGCGCACCATCTGCGCCACGCGCAGCGCCGGCGCAACCTGGGCCGAGAGTGTATTGAGCAGAGAGCGATCCTCCGAGGAGTACTGCTGTCCGCTCAGGCGCGGCCCGAGATTGAGCAGCCCGACCAGATCGCCGTGGCTGATTAAGGGCAGCGCTATCGCCACTCGCGCTTCCTTCAATGCGCGTGCAAGCGGAGAATCCAGTTGCAGCCGGTCAATCTCCAGCACGTCGACGGTCCTGAGTGCATAGGCAATCAGAGCATCATCATCGGTAATCTCGATATTTAAAGGCTCCGTCGTGCGCAGCGGATCGGACATCGACCCGGCGCTCAGCCGCGCATGCTCACCGGCTTTGCCCGGCATCTTGCGCCCGTTTTGCTTCCATTGCGCCATCTGGTAGGCGCCGCCAGCGCCCTCCAGAGCTGCCTCGCGCAGCCAGAGCGAGATTTCACTGGGCAGCAGCGTCTCTCGCACAATATCGATCAGCCGCGCGCTCAACTGGTCCAGGTCGATCTCCTCGCGCAGCGTGGCAGTAAACTCCGCGATCACTCTGGCGGCATCGTACCTGCTGCGATAGAAACGCCTGTCGATAAAGGCTTGAATGCGCTCCCGCAAGGGATTGAACAGCGCGACGGCCACCAGCGTCGAAATCACAATCGAGGCTTCGGATGTGAAAGGCGCGTTGCCGCTGATCTGAACAATAAGCTGGCTGCCTACACGCACAGGGTGAACCTCGCTTGCAGGATTGCCCTGGTTAACATGCAGGAGCTGCGACGCTGTAATCAGGCCGAAGTAGACGACGGCCAGCGAGATACTTACCAGCGTGTAGACCAGCGAGCGGTTGAGAAACAGCCGGAAGCTGATGAGCCGTGTGCGGATGATGGCGAAGGCGATACCTATAAGGATGAGCAGGATCACAAGGGCCACATAAGCCTGCCGGGCAAAGGCAGAGAGCACGCCCAGAATCAGGCCAACCCGTATCACCCAGACGATAGCGAGCAGGCAGCCACGCCCTATCTGCCCACAGGTGCGCCTGAGTTTACGAGGCGTGGTCTGTACAACGGGAGCGTTGACGGCTCCAGCAGGCCGTATGGTTGCGCGACTCATCTATTCTATCCCTATGCGATTTCTATCTATAGTAATGATGCTTTCAGATTAATCATGTATAATGGCGCTGTGTCTGGCACAGCCTGTGCAGAGCTTGCTCATATACATCAATACGTATACAGGTGTCATCTTCTCCTTACGCAGCGGCGCGATCAATCACGCCGTTACACACCATTGGATCTCATGCCACGACTTTTAAATGGCTATGGCTGCGCAGGCTGCATACAGGAGCAATGCGCAACAAGGCGCGTTCCCTGTCCGGGATGGCTTTCGATGACGAACGAACCTCCCAGCGCCTGCATCCGCTCCCGCATCGAGTGCAGACCGACGCCGGAGTCATTCAATTGCGCCGTAGCGAAGCCGCGCCCGTTATCCTCGATGGTAAGCGTAACCTGATCCTGATCGCACTCCAGCACGATCTGTACATTGGTAGCCTGGCTATGGCGGGCGACGTTTGAGAGCGCTTCCTGAGTGATGCGCCAGAAAGCTTCTTCGACTGGCTGCGGCAGCGCCCAGGAGGGCGGGATATGCATATCGACGGCGATACCATGCTGGTTGCTCCAGGCCAGGATGTAATCTCGCAGCGCTTCCGAAAGCCTGTTCTCCTGGAGGGCTGCGGGACGCAGTTCCTGGATCAGCGTCGTCAATTCTTGCTGCGCCTGGTAGGCCAGCGCCTCGGCCTCCAGCAAGTGTTTGCGAGCAGCATCTTTCTCATCTATCAATGAAAGCGCCGTATCGAGCTGCATAGTGACGGCGAAGACCTGCTGCTTGACGCTATCGTGCAGGTCGCGCGAGAGGCGGGAGCGTTCCGCCAGGCGCGCATTCTGGCCGGCCAGCGCCTGCTGCTGCGCGATGCTTTCGACAAGCTGCCCGGCCATGCGATTGAACTGCTGCTCCAGTTGCCCAACCTCGTCTTGTTTTGCCACCCGTACACGCTGCGCATAATCGCCGTCGGCAAAGAGCGTCGTGGCAACCGCGAGTCGCCGGATACGTTTGACCAGACCGCGCGTCGTGAGCCAGCCAAAGAGTCCACCAAAGGGCGCTATGAACATGGCCCAGAATATAGCGCTGACTAACACACCCAGGGGATAGCCCTGGAGAAAGCCCTGAATGGCGTGATCTGGCGCCTGGACATAGATTGCGCCTATCGGCTGCTTTGTCCTATCCAGCACCGGCTGTACAGTATAGCCAGCATGTCCCTGCGTGGTGGAAATTGGCGCGCTCGTCGCCCGCCCACGCAGCGCCTTTGCTATGACCTGAGATGCGCCGGGCAGCAGGCGCGCGGCTGACGCACCGGCGGGATAGCGCGCCGGGTAGGAACTGGCGAGCACACGGCCATCGGGGGCAATCAACAGCGCGAAATCTACCTGCTGCACGTCCGGGTTGCGTGTATCGAGATAAGGCACCGTTTTGTAGCCACTGGCATCCTGTCCCGGCGGGATCAGCGAAGCAGCCTGACCGGGCATAAAGGTGCTGCGCGGATCAAGCTGCCCTCCCGAAGCTTGCGCGGCGGCGGCCAGGGCGTAGACCTGCGCGAGCTGTCTTGTTTCTGTAATCAGATCATTGCTGTTGGCGTAAAAACGTGTCAGCGCTATATACGAGAATAAACCGAAGATGAACTCGACGAGGAGCACGACGGCGACGGTCATTACGACATAGGAGATGGTCATGCGCCATTGTATTCTTGAACTGCGCGGCGGCTTCTGTTCGCCCCTACCGGGCTTGAGCAAGGATGATATCGGTTGACGCGTCACCTGCCTGCTTCTCCTTTCATCAATTTATCCTATTTTATCACGCTATATCATACTACACTGTGTATAACTAAGAGCATACCTGATCGATCCTCCCACACCGGGCAGTCGCGCGGCTCCGCCGCGCAATGGATATGTGGTGTGGCCCGGGCGCTTCGCAGTTGGGCCACACCACATATCCATTCTCCTTCCATCGCTTGATGGACGCTCGCTATTACTGCACAATCACGGTCAGATTCATGCCCTGGTGAACCGAGCAGTAGATGTGATAGGTGCCGGCAGCGTTGAAGGGTCCGATCTCGACGCTCTTACCGTTAACCTGGACGTTGTTGACCGAGGGCGCACCTGCTTCCTGCTGCGGCTCTGGCTGGCCGTTCTGCCAGGAACCGTTAGAGAGAATGTGCAAGAATGAGCCGTCATCGACGAGCAGCAACTTCGAGCCTTTGGCGATTGTGACCGAAGACTGGTCGAAACTGGTAGGCCCCATATGCACGGTTGGTACGCCGTTCGTGCTCGCCGCAGCGGCAGCAGGCGCGGCTGTCGTCGCCGATGGCTGCACAAGCGCGCCGAGCAGCAGGAAGCCGATCAGGATGCCGGCCAGGCCCGCCAGCAGAGGCGCAAAGAAACGCGAGGCGCGGCGCTCTCCCCGGCGGTAGTTCTGTACCGTTGCTACCATCCCGGCGATCAACGCGCTGATAAAGCAGCCGAGGATGAGCACTATAATCACAAAAGAGATG
>Ga0209810_1003968_pt1 | contig 14782 bp, 11 predicted proteins | sample Coa_R1_7_FD_187159 | JGI IMG/M metagenome (GOLD analysis project Ga0209810, IMG submission 187159) | Surface soil microbial communities from Centralia Pennsylvania, which are recovering from an underground coalmine fire - Coalmine... | ecosystem: Environmental > Terrestrial > Soil > Unclassified...
AGCCTGCTGCTGCCGGTCGTCTCCGCGCGCCACGGCGAGCCTCCAAGAAAGGGGTGTCACTGATGTTACGGTGCGACAGAGTATCATTCTATATGAACCCCCAAACTCCTGCTTTTTCAACACCCTGCTAGACCTCGTGCCGCGTCGCGCCCTGTCGAGGGGGGCGCGGCGGGCCTGCCCTGCGTGCCTCCCGGGGCCCCAACGACTCGTCGTGCTCCCGCGATTCGTTGGGGTGGGCGCCGTTCCTCGACCGGACGCGCGGGGCACCCCCTGCAGCCCTCGTCAGGCGTCGGAGAGCATGCACGGCTACCAGCCGAATGGGAGCGGGAACGTCGGCGACGTGGCGTGGTGCTCGCGCCGCTCGGGCCGGGGCCGCGCCCGGAACCACCGCACCATCTCGATCATCCGCGCCACCGCGTGCTCGAACACCCGCCGTCCCTTCTCGGCGGTCGCCTGCTCCGCCTCGCCGATCACGCCGGTCTGCGTGTAGGTGGATGTCCATTCGACGATCGTCGCCGGCGATGCCTTCGTGAGATCGGTGTAGTGCCATTCGGCCGCCCCCGGCAGCGCCATGAACGCCGGGAGCTCGCTCCGGACGCGGTCGGTCCGCACGTGCGCGCCGTCCACGTGCAGGTACATCGAGGTCTCCAGCTCACAGGCATGGGCGCAGCCGCCCGGGATCGCGGACGTACGCACTTCGCTGTTCCAGTAGTCGGCGACGAGCTGCCACCAGCTCAGCGTGAGGCAGAGCGCATCGGTCTGGAGGATCGTCTGTCGCCCGGCCTCCTCGACCAGCGGATGGTTGGAGCCGTGCCCGTTCAGGATCACGATGCGCTTGAACCCGTGGTACGCCACCGAGCGTGTGATGTCCAGCAGGAGCTTGACAAACGTGGTCGGCTCGATGTTGATGGTACCCGGGAAGTCCATGACGTGGTGGCAGTACCCGTAGGCCACCGGCGGCAGGACGAGCAGGTCCTCGGGGGACCGCCGGCCCGCTTCGTACGCCACCGCGGCGCTGAGCTTGGCGTCCACGTCGAGCGGCAGGTGGGGTCCGTGTTGCTCGGTCGAGCCTACGGGCAGCACGACGGCCTTGCGCAACGCGACGGCCTCGTCGATCTCCGGCCACGTGAGCAGCTCGTAGCGGTACTCGCGTGCCACGGCGTCTCGGGAAGCGGTGGGCATGGGGACCTCCGTGTAGTGACGGTTGCGCGTAAGGTACCACGCACGCCCCGTCCCTTCCTATCGGCGGACGGGCCGCCGCTGGGGTCTCGGGGAGGTCCCTTGCTGAGCCTCCGCCCTCGACTTCAGCGACGTCCGGGAAGTGCTGCTAGGCGAGCGGGGGTCGGCGGTTGGTCCAGGGAGCCGCCGCCTCGAAGGCCGCGGCGGCCCGGAGAACGAGGGCGTCCTGCCGCCAGCCGCCGACGATCTGGAGGCCCACGGGCAGCCCGCTCCGCGTCCACCCGCAGGGCACCGAGATCGCCGGGTAGGCGCTGAAGTTGAAGGCGAGCGTGAGCACGAGCATCTCGACGTGCTGGCCCACCGGCCGGCCGGCGATCTCGCGGGGCATCGGATCGGCGAGCGGCGTCGCGGCGATGGCCGTCGTGGGGAGCAGGAGCAGGTCGTAGCGCTCGAAGAAGCGGCGCAGCCGTTGATGGTAGGCCGAGCGCGCCACCTCTGCCTCTCCGATCTGCTCGGGCCTCAGACTCCGCCCCAGCTCCAGCCGCCGCACCAGGATCGGATCCATCTGTTCACGCCACCGATCGAAGTGCCTGCCGATCGTGGCGAGACGCACGGCGGCGTTGAGCGCGAGGAACGGCTCCAGGATGTCTCCGATCTCGGGCGAGTCGCTGCCGACCGCGCACCCCATCTCGGAGAAGGTGCGGACCGCGCCCTGGCAGACGGAGACGATCTCCGGGTCGACCGCCGCGGCGCCGCCGAGATCCGGCGTCCACGCGACGCGGAGCCCGCGCACACTGGCGCCTTCGGCCACGTGCGCCCAGTCTTCTCCGGTGTGGGGCAGCGCGAGCGGGTCGCGGGCGTCCGGCCCAACCATGGCCGAGAACATGAGCGCCACGTCGGCCACCGTCCGCGCGATCGGACCGTTCGCGGACATCGCGTTCCAGGCGGCTTGGTTGGGGTAGCGCGCGATCCGGCCCTGTGAGGGCTTGAACCCCACGACGCCGCACCACGCGGCGGGGTGCCGGATCGATCCGGCGAGGTCGCTGCCCTCGGCGAGCGGGCCGAGCCCGGCGGCCACGGCCGCGGCCGCCCCGCCGCTCGATCCGCCCGGCGAGCGGTCGAGCGCCCAGGGGTTGCGCGTGGCCCCGAAGACCCGGTTGTCGGTGAACGGCTTGCAGCCGAACTCCGGGGTGTTCGTCTTGCCGAGCAGGATCGCGCCGGCGGCGCGCAGCCGCTCGACGAGGATCGCGTCCTCCTCGGGCACGTGGTGCTCGAAGATCCTCGAGCCCATCGTCGTGCGGATCCCGTTGGTCGGGGTCAGGTCCTTGAGCGAGTACGGCACGCCGTGCAGCGGTCCGAGCTCGGCGCCCGCCGCGACCCTCGCCTCGGCGTCCCGCGCCGCCGCCCGCGCGTGGTCCGCCACGACCGTCACGTAGGCGTTGAGGCGGGGGTTTACGCGCTCGATGCGCGCGAGGACGGCGTCCACGATCTCGACAGGAGAGACCTCCTTGCGCCGTACCATCCTGGCCAGGTCGTACGCGGGCGTCCAGCACAACTCGTCGAGGCTCATGGGCGTCTCCCGCTGGTCGATGGGTCGACCGGTCGGCCGAGACTTCGCTCCCCCCGCGCCCGCTCCCTCCGGCGTGGCCTCCCGGCGGCGTTCGCGCGGGTCCCGGCCGGGCAGAAGGGCGGGGGACGCGGGACGCAGCGAGCGGGGAGCTGTCGCGGGCGCCGGGTTCGAGGTATTCTCGTGGTAGGCGCTCGGGATCTGGCCGATGCGGCGAACCCGCGACGAGCGGGTCGCGGGTTCCGAGATCAGGGGGGCGGGATGATGGCGATGACGAAGGTGGCGCGCGTCACGGACGTGCCTCCCGGCACGGGAAAGGTGGTGCGCGCGGGGAACACCGTGCTGGCGCTCTTCAACCTTGGCGGCACATTCTACGCGCTGGACAACCGTTGCACCCACGTGGGCGGGCCCCTGGGCGAGGGGACGGTCGAAGGGACGCAGGTCACATGCCCGTGGCACGGCAGCATCTTCGAGATCACCACCGGCGAGGTGGTCGAGCCTCCGGCGCGCCGGCCCGTGGCGACGTTTCGGGCGACGGTGGAGGGGGACGACGTGCTCGTCGATCTGCCCTGAGGGCCGTCACCGCCGGGGCGCTGGCGGGCGTCCGCACCCGGGGGCCGGCGTTCCGCCGCCCTCTGCACTGCGCTCCCTCGGCGGCCGTCCCCGATGGCTGCCTAGGTCTCCCCAACGCGCTTGGATCGTCAGGAATGCCACGTTGTCCATCGTATGGAGCGCGGTCTTCATTCGAGAAGCCTCCGCGCCTGATTCATGGAGCACAGCCAGCTCCTTGGTGATCTCGGGCTCCTCTTCCTGGCGGCCCTCGCGGGCGGCATGCTCGCGCACCTGCTGCGCCAGCCTCTCGTCGTCGGCTACATCCTCGGCGGGGTCATGGTCAGCCCGTTCACCCCCGGGCCCCGGGTGACGAGCCCGCACTCGTTCGCGGTCTTCGCAGACATCGGCGTGATCCTGCTGATGTTTGCCCTCGGGGCCGAGTTCTCCATTCGAGAGCTGCTGCAAGTCCGCCGGGTGGCCCTGTACGGCGCCCCGGTAGGGATCGCGCTGATCGTGGTCGTCACGGCGCTGGTGACCCGGGCCGCCGGATGGCCGTGGCCGCAGAGCATCGCTGTCGGTGCGGCGATGAGCGTGAGCAGCTCCATGGTGCTGCTGAAATTCCTGCAGGATCGACGAGAGCTCACCTCGCCGCACGGCCGCGTCGTCATCGGTATCGCTGTGTTCCAGGACGTGGCCGCCGTTGCGATGATCATGCTCTTGCCCGCACTCAAGGCGCCGGGGAGCAGCGATCTCGTCACCCTCGGGCTGGTCATGGCCAAGGCCGGCGCCATCCTGGCGCCGTTCTTCTGGCTGGCCCGGCGCGTCGTTCCCGTGGTCCTCGCGCGCGTCGCGGGGACGCGAAACATGGAGCTCTTCGTGCTGGTGGCGATGGTCATGGCCATGGGAACGGCCACCCTGACCTCCGCGGCCGGGCTCTCGCCGGCGCTGGGGGCGTTTCTAGCGGGTCTGCTCGTCAGCGAGTCGGAGTTCGCGCACGAGACATTGGCCCGCACGCTGCCCATCCGCGACATCTTCGTGGCCGTGTTCTTCACTTCCATCGGCATGCTCGTGCGGCCGGATGCGCTCGCGACGGAGGTGCCGACCATTGTGATGCTCGTGATGCTCGTCGTCGTCGTGAACTTTGTCATCTGGCTCGGCACTGTTGGGAGCGCCGGCTATCGGGGCCGGACGGCGGTCCTGGCCGCACTGGCCCTCACCCAGATCGGTGAGTTCTCGTACGTGCTCGCGGCGGAGAGCGCCCGGCGAGGCGTGATCGGCGCCGGGACATACCAGGCCGTCCTGGCGACGTCCATCGTGACGGTCGTCATCAACGCGTTGCTCTTCCGGCGGACGCCGGCGTGGCTCGACGCCCTTCTGGCTCGCTTAGGGACACCGGGCCGCGTGCCCGCCGCTGCTGCCCCGGCTGGAGGGCATGTGGTCCTGTGCGGGTTCGGCCGGATGGGTCAGGCGGTGGCGGAGACGCTCCGGCGTGCCGGGATCCCCTGTGTCGTGGTAGATCTCGACCCTGACGCGATCGAGGTGGCAAAGGACCGGCGAATCCCCGCGATCTACGGAGATGCGGGGAGCGAGGCCGCCCTTCGCTACGCGGGCGCCGATCGTGCACGGCTGGCCGTCGTGACGATCCCACACGTCCGGCCCGCCGAGCAGTGCATTCGTGCCCTGCGCCTCTTGAGCGCTGGCCTTCCCATCCTGGCGCGCGCGCATCATGCCCGGGATCGCGTTCATCTGCTGGCCGCGGGCGCGACCGACGTGGTGCAGCCGGAGGTCGAGGGCGCGCTGACGCTGGCACGCAGGAGCCTGGGCCACCTGCGCGCGCCGCGCCACGGCGTGGCGCGGGAGGCCCCCGTGACAGCGGCGGACATGGCGGTGGACACAGTGGTGAGCGCCTCCGAGGAGGCGCTGGGCGTGGAAGAGATCACGGTGCTCAATCCGGACGTTGCCGGGCGATCGCTCGCGGAGGCGCATCTGGAGCAGCGGACGGGCGCGAGGATCGCCCGCGTCGTGCGCGGGGGAGCCAGGGACGCCGTGGATCCCACTCCCGGCGAGAGGCTGGAGACGGGCGACCGCCTGTGGGCTCTCGGGACCGGCGAGGAGCTCGCCGCCCTCAGGCGACTCTGCGAGGGCGAAGCGACCGAAGGTGGTCGGTAAGGACGCGTAGGGTCGCCGTGGTGGCGCAGAGCGCGGACCCTCCCGGGCGTCCGGCGGGAACTTTTGGGTGGGCGGCCGTCGCTCCAGAAGCGACGCGGGCAGGCGACGCCAGCCCCGGAGCGGCATCACAGGCGCGGGCAGGCGCAAGGAGGGAGGCGAGGTGATGGCACGGGTTGTCGCGCTCGGCATGCTCCTGCTGATGGTCGTTGGCGTGCTCACTGTACCGGGCGTCGCATCAGCGGACGACCGCGGACCCGACGGTCAGCAAATTGCACCGGGGCCCCCGCCGCCGGCCCGGTATGAGGCCCCCCCGGCCGGACCAGGGCCCTCGTACGTGTGGGTTCCCGGTCACTGGCAGTACGCGGGGGGCTGGGTCTGGGTCCCGGGCGAGTGGGTGATCGCGCCGTATCCCGGTGCCGTGTGGGTTCCGGGCCACTGGGTGCGTCGGCGCCGAGGCTGGGTCTGGATCGAAGGGCAGTGGCGTGGCGGGGCCCCAGGTTACGTGGTCGTCGCTTCCCCGCCGCCGCCTCTCCGGGTCGAAGTCCGCGGTGTGGCTCCGTTCGTCGGCGCTGTATGGATCGCCGGATTCTGGCGGTGGACGGGTGCAAGCTGGGTCTGGGTCCCGGGCCACTGGGCTCGAGCGCCCTGGCCGCGGGCCGTGTGGGTCCCGGGCCACTGGGCCCGTCAGGCGGGCGGCTGGATTTGGATCGAGGGATACTGGAGATAGACGGTAGGCGGCGCTGAGGCACCGCCTGAGGGCGATCTCCGAGTCTCGGGCAACGGGGCGGCGCTCAGGAGGGAAGTGCAGGGTGAGAACGAATGCCGGCCGCAGGGCGACGTACGAGGGAGCGAGGCGCCATGCTTGTGCCCGTCGCGCCGCTCGAGCTCCGTCGTCGGTCCGAGCGCCTCTTAGGGCGCGAGGTCGGCGCGATCGGCGGCGAGAAACGCTTTACCTGCAGGCAGTTTGGGGAGCGCTGGCGGCGCCCGGCCGCGGCCCTCCACGGCCTCCGCATCCGGCCCGGCGAGGTCGTCTCGTTCCCACGTACCGATCCAGTCGTCTCAGGCACCGCCCGCCGTTCCTGCCGGCGCGGGTCTGCTCAGGACCTGCCTGAGATCCACCCACCCGCCACGCTCCCGGGGGCGTCCAGGAGCGCTTCGATTCGCTCCAGATGCCGTGTCACCAGGTCCGCCGCGTCCTCCGCATGTCCCTCGGCGAGCTCGGTCAGGATGGCCTGATGCTCGTCGTATGCGCAGTATGGCAGGCCCGGGGCGCCGTAGCGCGGGGCTGTGGCTGGCGGTCACGGTCTTGATCCGGCCGCAGGGCCTTCTGGTCCGGAGGAGCCTGCGCGCGCCTGCGGCGCGCGCGACCGAGCCCGAACGCCACCCCGTGTCCGAGAGGTCCGTCCGGTGAAGGCCGAGACCGCGATCCTGGGCGGCCTCGTCGTCTCGTCCGCCGGCGTGCTCCCCGCGACCGTCGTGATCTCGGGCGGCCGCATCGTCGCCCTCTCGGACCCCGCGGAGCGGTGGCCCGCCGAGGAGGTGCTGGACGCCAGAGGACGGATCGTGCTCCCGGGCGGCCTCGACCCGCACGTGCACTTCAACGAGCCGGGACGGACGCACTGGGAGGGCTTCGAGACGGGCAGCGCGGCCGCAGCGGCCGGCGGCGTGACCACGGTCATCGAGATGCCGCTCAACGCCATCCCGCCGACGACCGACGCCTCCGCGTTTGCGCTCAAGCTGGAGGCGATCGGCCCCAGGGCCTTCGTGGACTACGCGCTGTGGGGAGGTCTCGTGACCGACAACGTGGACCGGCTGGAAGGGCTGGAACGGTCGGGCGCCGTGGCCTACAAGGCGTTCATGATTGCAACCGGCACGGAGTACGCGCGCGCGGACGACGGCGTGCTGTGGGAGGGGATGGAGCGCATCGCCGGGTGGAACGGCCTGGTGGGCGTGCACGCGGAGAACAACGACCTCGCGATGCGTCTCCAGGCGCGACTGCAGCGCGCCGGGCGCCGCGACATGCGGGCGTGGGGCGAGGCGCGGCCGCCAGAGGTGGAGCTGGAGGCGATCCAACGCGTGCTGCGGATGGCCCGCGCGACCGGATGCCGGCTCCACATCGTCCACCTGAGCACGCCGGAGGGCGGCGCGCTGATCGCCGCCGCGCGGCAGCGCGGGCAGCGCGTGAGCGTGGAGACCTGTCCACACTACCTGCTCCTCGACGAGGAGGCCTTCGCCCGGCTCGGCCCGGTCGCCAAGTGCGCCCCCCCGTTGCGGCCGCGCCCGGCGGTCGAGGGACTGTGGCGGCAGGTGGCCGACGGGACGATCGACTGCCTGTCGTCCGATCACTCGCCGTGTCCCCCGGAGGACAAGGCGCGCGGCGTCGACGACGTCTGGCAGGCGTGGGGAGGCATCAGCGGGGTGCAGACCGCGCTTCCCCTCATGTTCTCCGAAGGCGTGCGCCGTCGCGGTCTGCCGCTGGAGCGCCTGGCCGCGCTCACGTCCACCAACGCCGCGAAGATCTTTGGGCTCTATCCCCGCAAAGGGTCGCTGATCCCCGGCGCCGATGCCGACGTCGTCATCCTGGATCCCGAGCGCGAGTGGACGATCACGGCCGAGTGGCTGCGATCCCGGCACCGGCTGAGCCCGTTTCTCGGGTGGAGGGTCACGGGATGGATCGAGCGGGTGCTGGTCCGGGGCCGGACCGTCGTGCGGGACGGAGATCTCGTCGGCGACCCCGGGTATGGCACGCTGCTCCGTCGCGGGCCGGCCGCGAAGGGACCCCACGGGTCTGCGATGCGGTGAGGCCGGGGCCGGCGGGCCGTCCACCGGCCCGGACGGACGGCCCTGCAGGAGACACCGTGCGTCCGGCAAAACGATCACAGGTATTTTCGGGCCCGGCACCGCCGAGAACCGCGGTGCTGCGTGAGGGGCCTGCGCACGGGAGCGGGAAGCGCGCGTGGCGTACCGCATCGGCGTCGACATCGGGGGCACCTTCACGGACCTGATCCTGGTCGACGACCTCGGGACAGTCTTCCAGATCGGCAAAGTCTTGACGACGCCGGCGGACCCGGCGGCCGGCGTGGAGCGAGGAGTGCGGGACCTGCTCAAGGCGGCCGGCGCGCCGGCGCGTGCGGTGACCCAGGTCGTCCACGGCACGACGCTCCTCACGAACGCGCTGATCGAGCGGAAGGGCGCCGCGACCGCCCTCATCACCACGCGAGGATTTCGGGACACGCTCGAGATCGGCCGCGAGCATCGATACGACATGTACGACCTCTTCATCGAGCGCCCGGCCCCGCTGGTGCCTCGGCACCGGCGCTATGAGCTGCGGGAGCGTGTGCTGGAGGACGGGACGGTCGTCCAGCCGCTCGATCTCGAAGAGGCGGACAGGCTCGTCGACACACTGCTCCGCGAGGACATCGAAGCGGTGGCGGTGTGTTTCCTCCACAGTTACCGCGCCCCCGCGCACGAGCAGGCGGTGGGGGCCCTCATCCGGTCGCGGGCGCCGCAGTGGGCGTGTGCGCTCTCGCACGAGGTGGTCTCGGAGATCCGAGAGTACGAGCGTACCAGCACGACCGTCGCCAACGTGTACATCCAGGGCGTGGCCGCGCGCTACCTCACGCGGCTCCAGGAGGGCCTGAAGGCCCTGGGGATCGAGGGGCCGCTGTTCATCATGCAATCCACCGGGGGGATCTGCTCGGTGGAGACGGCCTGCCGGCTGCCGATCCGCGTGGTGGAATCCGGCCCGGCGGCGGGAGCGCTCGCGGCGGCGCACTACGGCAGGCTCGCGGGCCGCCCCGCCCTCGTGTCCTTCGACATGGGCGGCACCACGGCCAAGGCCTGCCTCGTGGAGCAGGGCGAGCCTCTCGTTGCCCCGGAGTTCGAGGTCGCCAGGGTCTATCGCTTCAAGCGCGGCAGCGGACTGCCGATCAAAGTACCGGCCATCGAGATGATCGAGATCGGTGCGGGCGGAGGGAGCATCGCGCGCGTGGACCGCCTGGGGCTCCTGACCGTTGGCCCCGACAGCGCGGGAGCGGACCCCGGTCCGGCGTGCTACGGGCGTGGAGGCGTCGAGCCTACCGTCACGGATGCGGATCTCGTGCTGGGCTACTTGGATCCGGGCTTCTTCCTCGGCGGTCGCCTGCGTCTCGACCGGGAGGCCGCGCTGCGTGCCATCACAGAGCGCGTGGCCGCCCCGCTCGGTCTGGACCCGGTGCAGGCGGCGTGGGGGATCCACCAGGTGGTCAACGAGAACATGGCATCGGCGATCCGCGTGCACGCCGCGGAGCGCGGGAAGGACATCCGGCGCTTCCCGCTCTTCGCCTTCGGAGGCGCCGGCCCGGTGCACGCCCACCGCGTCGCGCGCATCCTCCGCTGTCCGGCGGTCATCTCGCCCCTGGGGGCCGGGGTGGTTTCTGCGCTGGGCTTCCTGGTGGCCCCCCTCGTGTTCGATTTCGTGCGCACGGTGCCCAGCAGGCTGGAGGCGATCGACTGGGAGGCCGTCCGCGCCGCGCTGCGCGAGATGGAGCGGGAAGGCCGGCAGATCCTGTCGGAAGTCGTGCCGGGGGATCAGGTGACCTTTCGCCGGTGGGCCGATATGCGGTACCGCGGGCAGGGGCACGAGATTCGCGTGCCGCTTCCGGACGGAGAGCTCGGGCCGGGAAGCGAGCCCGCGCTGGTCCAGGCCTTTGAGCAGACGTACGCGTCGCTCTACGGTCGCACGGCGCCCGGCGTCCCGGTGGACGCCGTGAGCTGGCGGGTGGCGGCCGAGGGCCCGCGGCCCGTCCTCCGGCTCCCGGCTGCCTCCGCCGGCCGGGACGCGTCGGGTACGCCGGACCTCGCGGGCGCGCTCAAGGGGCGGCGGGCGGCGTACCTCCCGGAATGCCGGAGGTTCGCGACGGTGCCCGTGTACGACCGCTATCGGCTGGTGCCCGGCCAGGCGTTCCCGGGCCCGGCCGTCGTGGAAGAGGAGGAGTCCACGGTGGTGGTGGGGCCGGATGGGCGCGTCCGGGTGGACGACTGGCTCAACCTGGTCATCGAGGTGAACGAGCGGCCTGCGCGCGGCGAGGCGTGATGGATCCTATCCTCCTCGAGGTCCTCTGGAATCGCCTGATCGGCATCGTGAACGAGCAGGCGGCGGCGCTGATGCGGACATCGTTCACGTCGGTCGTCCGCGAGGCCGGCGACATCTCGGCCGGCGTCTTCGACCGCCGGGGCCGGATGATCGCCCAGGCGGTGACGGGAACGCCGGGCCACATCAACTCGATGGCGACCAGCATGGGCCACTTCCTCAAGGCCTTCCCGCTCGAGACGCTGGCCCCGGGGGATGTGCTGGTGACCAACGACCCGTGGAAGACCGCGTCCCAGCTCAACGACATCACGGTGATGACGCCCGTCTTTCACGGCGACCGGGTGGTGGCCTTCTTCGGCAACACCTGCCATGCGCTGGACATCGGCGGCCGCGGCCTGTCGGCGGACGCCGGCGAGGTGTTCGAGGAAGGCCTCTTCATCCCCGTGATGAAGCTGCACGACGGCGGCCGTCCGAACGCGACGCTGATCGACGTGCTGCGCGCGAACGTCCGCACGCCCGAGGAAGTCCTGGGTGACCTGCACGCGCAGGTGGTGGGAAACGAGATCGGCGGGCAGCAGCTCCTGGCCTTCCTTGGGGAGTTCGGTCTCCCGGATATCGAGGACCTCTCCGATGCCATCGTCGCCCGGTCCGAGGCCGCGATGCGCGCGCGCATCGCGGCCCTGCCGGACGGCGCGTACCAGTACGAGCTGGTGTGCGACGGGTTCGACGCGCCCATCCGCATCGTGGCGACGGCCACCATCCGAGGGCATCATCTGACCATCGACTACGCCGGGTCGTCTCCGCAGGTCCCGCGGGGGATCAATGTGGCGTTGAACTACACGCACGCCTATACCACCTACGCCGTGAAGTGCGCCCTCTCGCCAGACGTGCCCAACAACGAAGGGAGCTTCCGGCCGGTGACGGTCACGGCGCCCCCGGGCTCCATCCTGAACGCGCGGTTTCCGGCGGCGGTGGCGGGGCGGCACCTCGTTGGGCACTTCCTGCCCAGCGCGGTCTTCGGTGCCCTGGCCCAGGTGCTGCCGGATCGCGTCACGGCTCCAGGCTTCGATGGCCTGTGGGACACGCAGATCTTCGGCCACGATCCCCGCACGGGCCGGCCGTTCACCTATGTGTGGTTCTCGGCGGGCGGGACCGGAGCGCTGGCGACACGGGACGGTCTCTCGGCCACGGCCTTCCCCAGCGGGATCGCCGGGACTCCCGTGGAGGTCATCGAGGCGCTCTCGCCCATCATCATCCGGCGGCGGGAGCTCCGGCGGGACTCCGGGGGACCGGGAACGTTTCGCGGCGGGCTCGGTCAGCTGATCCAGGTGGCTGTGCGCACGGATCGGCCGTTCGTCTTCTCGGGGCTCTACGATCGTATCACGTTCCCCGCCCCGGGACTCCTCGGTGGGGCGCCGGGTGCCCCCGGCGCCATCTCGACGAATGACCCGGCGGTGGCCGTCCGGCCGAAGACCCGCACGCTGGTGCCGGCCGGCACGGAGATCACCCTGAGCCTCCCGGGGGGAGGAGGCTACGGCCCGCCGGTGCAGCGCGATCCGTCACTGGTGCTGGACGACGTCCGGAACGGATACGTCTCCGCGGAGCGGGCGCGAACGGATTACGGCGTGGCGATCGATCTCGAGCGCATGACCGCGGCTCGCATCGACGCCGGGTTGTCGAGATGACCCCGTCCGCGGCCTGAACCCCCGCAGGCCTGCGCGCACCCTTCTCAGCGCCGTCTCGCACCGGCCCACCACGGCACGAGCAGGGACACCGCGACCGCGGTGATGTAGTGCACAGCGGTGGCCACCCACAGGTAGGCGACCGGGAAGCGCTCGCTGCCGAAGTGCCCAAGCCCGACGAGCGCTCCCAGTTGCCGCAGCGGCACGACCAGCCCCACGATCGGAATCCAGGTCCGTGGGCCCCGCCCCGCGGGCATCGGCAGGCCCGCGATGAGCAGGCTGTCGATCGTCGCGATGGCGAGGCTGATGCCCCAGAGCGTCGGCACGGGGCGCCGGCCGGTCCGGGCCAGCACGGCGTACAGCGCCCCGCCGGCGAGGCCGGCGACGAAACTGGACCACGCCGTGGAGGCGCGCGGCGGCAGCCGGGCGCCGACGAGGGCCTCAAGGCCCACGGCGGCCGCGGCCGCCACGATCCCTGCGCCGGCGCCGGCGAGCATGCTCATGCCCCAGCCGGGCGCGCGCTCGACCTGTCGCGCCTGATCCACCATAGCTCACCTCTCGACACGTGCCCTCGGATGTGTCCGAACGCGGCCTGCATCGGTGAGTCCCGGTGGCGGGGATCTGTCGTCGTCCCGGTCCCGGCGGCCGTGTGAGCCGCTCTACTCGCGCAGGCCGTGAGCTCTTGCTAGGACTTCGCGACGATCGCGTCCGATACTCGTTCGAGCCTCCTGCCCGCCACTCTTCCTCAACCATTGCTGTCGATCGGATGCTGCGCCCACGTGGCCGGGCCTCCGAACGCGAGTTGCTCCAGTGCCTTCCCCGTCAACCGATATTTGGTCCATTCGTGCAGGGGTTGAGCACCCAGCTTCTCGTAGAAGCGGATGGCCGGCGCGTTCCAGTTGAGCACTTCCCACTCCAGCCTTCCGCAGCCGCGCTCTACGGCGATCCCGGCCAACCGCTGCAACAACGCCGATCCCGCACCTCTCCCACGTGCGTGGGGCTTCACGTACAAGTCCTCCAGGTAGATCCCCGGCCGCGCCAGGAACGTGGAGTAGGTTGTAAAGAAGACGGCAAGTCCCACGACTTCCTGCTCGCAATCCGCGAGCAGCACCTCAGCCGCCGGTTTGGCACCGAAGAGTGCCTCCCGCAGCCGTTCTTCCGTGGCCGCCACGAGGCACGCGAGCTGCTCGTATTCCGCGAGTTGGCGGATCAACTCGAGAATTGCCGGGACATCCAGCGCAGTCGCTGAGCGAATCCGTATTGTCGGCATGCGCCCACCCCGTCGCGGAGAAGACCTCGCCGTGCCCGCGAATACGCCGCGCCCGCACGATGCCGGGCCCGAACGCGGCCGTCGGCCGGGCGCGGTGTCACAACGGCACCCGGGGAAATTCGTGGCAAGGCGGAGGTGCCCCTGGGGGCTGGGGCCTTCGTGCCGCGGCCTCTCGAACATGTAAACGTATTGACATCTACACATCTATTTGCTAGAGTGCGAACAGCGAAGCACGACGTCTGTTGCAGGCCTCAGGGCGGCAGCGGATCGAGCGGGGCGGCCCTCGGTGGGAGCCCGCGGCGGCAACAAGCGATCGCCCGGATTGTAGGACGTCCTGTGTCCAGAGCCAGGCCATGCTGTGCGCTGGAGGTGGCGCGCGTGCTGAACCGGATTCAACTGATCGGGCGCCTCACCCGTGACCCGGAACTGCGGTACGTGTCGGGTGGACATCCGATGGCGCAGTTTACCCTCGCGGTGGATCGGGACTTCCGGAACGCCGCGGGCGACCGGGAGGCTGACTTCATCAACTGTGTGACGTGGCGCAAGCTGGCCGAGCTGGTGGGACAGTACTGCACCCGCGGCCGTCTGGTGGCCGTCGAGGGCCGGCTGCAGACACGCACGTACGAGACCCAGGACGGATCGCGCCGGCGGACGACCGAGGTCGTGGGCGACCGCGTCTGGTTCCTCGACAGCCCGCGCACCGACGGGGAGCGGGCCGCCCATGCCGGCGACGCGGAGCATGACGGCGGTGACGGCGAGGCGCAGCCCGAGGTGCTGGCTGAAGCCGAATCGCCCGAGGAGGCGTAGCAGCGGCACGCCGTCGTCGTGCCTTCCGTACCGACGTCCATATCGAGGGGACGAGACCGCCCCAAGACGATGCGGACGAGGCACCCGTTGTGGTGGGACACTTCTACCCCCTCCGAAGTGCCGGGCGTGGCCCCGCCCCCTCGTCCCTCCCCCCTTGCCCGCCGAGAGCGGGCGGCCGCGGCATCCCGGGGGCGCCGGGACCGCACGGGACCCGGGCCGGCCGGATTACTGGCGCCGTAGCAGGCCCTGTGTCTGTGTGAAGACACGCCGCTAGCACTGCGTGGAGCCCCACGGGCCGTCCGCCGAGGGGCTACCCTCCGGTGATCGGCCGCCGCCCGCCGCTCCGACCCTAGTACTACAGCCGCAGTTAAAAACCTGGTATAGTCCAGGAGCAGATCCGACATACACATCGCACCCCATAGGAGCATCGCATCATCATGGCCCCCATCGTCGCAGCGCACGAACCTCGGAAACCGAAGGAGCAT
>Ga0209810_1003972_pt1 | contig 14773 bp, 10 predicted proteins | sample Coa_R1_7_FD_187159 | JGI IMG/M metagenome (GOLD analysis project Ga0209810, IMG submission 187159) | Surface soil microbial communities from Centralia Pennsylvania, which are recovering from an underground coalmine fire - Coalmine... | ecosystem: Environmental > Terrestrial > Soil > Unclassified...
CTATCGTCGCCTCCATGCCCCTGCGCGCAAAGACGGTGAGAGCCGCTTCAAGAATCCTGGCACGCTGTTCTTCGCGAATGCGTTGATTGGCTTCCTCGGTTCGAGGCATGTACATCTCCTTTTTTTTGATTGATAGAATCAGTCATTAGTAAGTATAGCGGCTCAATGCCCGGGTGTCAAGTCCTCTGTGTGGGGATGTTGCTGGCTACCTGTACGAATCAGTGCAGATATGCTATAGTTCATTATAGATTTAAGAGGGCGCCTGATTTTCGACACTCTCGTGCGGCTCCGCCGCGCAATGAATGTAAGGTGTGTTGTGGAAAATTCGCTTCGCGAATTTTCCACAACACACCTTACGAAAGGCGAGCGCCACAGGCGCGAGCAAGCAATTGTGTCGGCAATCAGACCCGTTCCAGGAGTTATTAAGGAATAATCAAGCAATGAGTGCGCGTCATCTTCTGAGAATATTTGCCATCATTACCGCTATTGGCGCATATCTGATGATTCTACTGGGTGTGCTTGTGACCACAACCGGCTCGGGCCACGGCTGCGGCAATACCTGGCCGTTCTGTCATGGCGAGATCATTCCCGGCACGCTCACTATCCAGGGCGTCATCGAGTACGGCCATCGCATCATGGCGAGCGTCGATGGCTTTCTCGTGCTGATCCTGACCGTCTGGGCCTGGCTCACCTACCGCAAAGACTTTCGCGTCAGGCTTTTTGCCGCTCTGAGCCTGCTGTTTGTGATCTTGCAGGGAGCATTAGGGGCCGTCACTGTAGTCTATGAGGGAACGTGGGCGCTCAACTGGATCCTCTCCATTCATTTTGGTCTCTCCCTGATCGCGTTTGCCAGCGTGGTCCTGCTCACGGTCCGCCTCTTCCAACTGGGCCGCGAAGAACAGGCTGGTGCGGCACAGAGCGATACCGCCGCGCCGGGATTGCGCTTCCCGCTCTGGGGCCTGGCTATCTACACCTATATTGTGGTCTACACTGGCGCGCTGGTCGAACATACTGGCGCCGTCGTCGGCTGCGGCTACCAGCTCCCCACCTGCGGCCCGACATTTCTGCCGAGCTTTACGACGCTCGCCGGCATCCAGGTACTGCACCGCTATCTCGCCGGGCTGCTCTGGTTCGGCGTGCTCTTCCTCCTGGTCACGGTGCTGCGCCGCTACCGCGAGCGCGGGGACCTGGTGCGGGGCACCTGGTATGCCCTCATTCTGATTACCTTGCAGGCCGCCAGCGGAGCGCTGAACGTGCTGACGGCGGGCCAGATGCTCGCCGCCCTCGTCCATACCACGCTGATCGCGGTCTTCTTCTCCGTGCTCTGCTACCTCTGCTTCCAGGTTGGCTGGTCGCGCAGGCGCAGCCCGGCGGCACAAGGCGTCACGAGCGAGCCTGCCAGAGTGACGACTGCCCCGTGATATATAAAATAAACCCTTGAGAAAATGCCCGATGCCGGCGGACGCCGGCATCGGGCATTTTCTCAAGGGTTTATGATTATCCCTTTTGCGTGTGCAGAACTGGCCGCGAGAGGATGATAGAGCCGGCAGCCATGAGAATGATGATTGCGCCAGACCAGTAGGGCGAGGCGTGGCCGAACTGCGCATAGAGCACGCCGCCAAAGATTGGTCCCAGGACCATTGCCAGCGATTGCATCGACTGGCTTGCCCCGCTGACCATCCCCTGCTGGCGCGGCCCGACGGCGCGCGAGGTCAGGCTGCGCAGCGCATTCTCTACCAGGCCGCCCGAACCGGCGAAGAGGATTACCCCGGCGATCAGCAGCAGCGGCGAGGCAACCAGCGCGATAGAGCCGAGCAGGAGATAGCTGATCGCGACCAGCATCAGTGAGCCAATGCCCAGCTTCATATCACCGAAGATTGGCAGCAGCTTGCCCACCAGCACGCCCTGAACCGCGATATCGACCACGCCCACCAGCGTCGCCACAAGGCCGGCCTGCGTCGCGTTCCAGCCCAGGCTGTCTTTCATTAAAATGGTCAGATTCGACTGCAAGGCCGCGAACGGCAGGGCATAGAGGAAACCGGCCAGCAGCAGCCAGCGCAGGTTCGCCATCGTAAACACATTGCCTATCTGTTTGAGTGGATTCAGATCGCGCAGGCGGATCGAGGTCACGCGATGCTCTTTACGCAGACTCTCAGGCAGGAAGAAGAAGCCCCAGATGAGGTCGAGCAGAAAGACCACAGCAGCGACAATAAAGGGCACGCTGTAGCTGATGCTCGCAAGCAGGCCGCCAATGACCGGGCCGAGGATAAAGCCGACGCCAGAGAAGCCACCCACCATGCCGAAGTACTTGCCGCGTTCCTCCGGCTTCGTGATGTCGGCGATACAGGCGAAGAGCACGCTGTAGTTGCCGCCGGTCAGCCCGTCGATGATGCGGCCCAGAAAGAGCATCCAGAGAGCGCCGCCGAGGCCAAAGAGCAGGTAGCCAATGGCCGAGCCGAGCAGGCAGACGAAGAGGACCGGGCGGCGTCCAAAGCGGTCACTGAGCAGGCCCAGACCGGGAGCGACGAGAAGCTGGCAGATGCCATAAAGCGAGACCATCCAGCCCACCACGACGGCGAGATCTTTTGGATTGCTCATATATTTCAGCGTCATGAACGGGACTACAGGCACGATGATGGTCATGCCCATCGTATTCAACAGCACGACGACTATAAGAAAGGCGATTATTTTTTTGTTCGGGGCCGGCGTTGTGCTGTATGGCTTTTCCGGTAGAGCAGTCAGGATTTCGGGATCGCTCATATATTCTCCAATCTAAGAGTGTCGCTGATCCCCGACATCATTGCTTGCTCGCGCCTACGGCGCTCTCGGGATAGATAGTGTTGTGGGGGAAATGTGCGAAGCGCATTTCCCCCACAACACTATCTATCCCTTGCGCGGCAAAGCCGCGCGAACGCCCAGCGAGAGCAGATGGGAACTTGAAGCATCAGGCACTCTGTAAGTGTTCTTATGTGATGGCTCTACTGTAACCGGAGAGTGGATGAGCCAGCATCATGCAGGAGGATGATTGCGTGGATGATTATGACCTCTTTTCTGGTTTCATCATCATCCCCGTGCATCTTTGCTGGCTCACGCCTGTATGCTGTGGAGGTGGGGAAGCTAGATCAGGTCGAGCTGCCGGGCGGCAGCGCTGGCTTCGACGCGGTTGTTGACGTTAAGCTTGCGGTAGATGCTCTGCACCTGAGTGCGCACAGTGTTGACCGAGACGACGAGTTCGCGCGCAATGTCCGCGTTGGAATTGCCGGCAGCAAGCAGGCGCAGAACCTTGCGCTCCCGCGGACTCAAAGGCTCCAGCAGGAGCGCCGCGCCGGGCGTCATCTCCGAGTCCGGCGCGGCGCGCGGCGGGGAAAACGCGCTCAGGATTTGCCGCACATAGGCGAGCAGCGCTTTCTCGCGCAGGTGCGGCAGCAGCCCGCTCAGCAGTTCAGCCATCCCCTCGCCTTCATCGAGGAAGAGGCGCAGATAGCCTTCACTGTGCGTCATCTCCAGCAGTGCCAGTAGCACCTCGCGGGCTTTTGTGTGCTGGCCCTCCCGTTCGTATGCCAGGGCCAGCACTGCCTGGATCTCCATGCTGAAGAAGAGGTGGCCCGTCTCCCGCGCAGAACTGTACAGACCCTCCAGCGTCTCTATTGCCGCCGGAGCTTCTCCTTGAGCCAGCAGCAGGCGCGCCCACAGCAACTGCTCGCGCTGCCGTTGGAGCAGGGGCAGCGTCTCCTCGCGCCGCTCGATAGCGGCGAACCAGCGCCGCACGCTTGCATGATCGCCACTGGCAAGCTGAATGTATGCGAGCCGGCCCTGGACCTGGCGATTGAGCTGGTAGCTATGCGGCGAGGTCGGCGCCGGCCTCTGAGCCAACCAGGTCGTGAGTTGCTGCCGCGCCTGCTCGCCCTGGCCGCGCGCGTACAAAATTTGCGCCAGCCGTGTCATCGCCAGGGTCTGCACCTCTTCCTCGTTCATCTGCTCTCCGAGGGCCAGTGCCTCCCGTGCGGCCTGTTCCGCCTCCTCCAGATTGTTCCATTGATAGGCAATCTGCGCCTGCCACAGCGAGGTGCGGGCGATATCGTCGCGATCCTCCTGTAATCTGGCCTCGGCCTGTATCTGGCGAAACTCCTCAGCCGCCTGGCGCATCGCTCCCTGCTCAAAGGTCGCCCAGGCGAGCATGTTTCTAATGGCGCGCGCATGGGGAATATTGCCAATCTGCTCATTGAGCGCCAGCGCTTCAAGGAAGCACTCGCGCGCTTTATCAAGACTGCCTTCGAAGACCTCGCCAATGCCAACCGTAGCCAGAGCAACGCCGCGCCAGTTGCGATCCTCACGCGGCAGCCAGGCAAGCGCCTGCCTGGCCCATGTCACCGACTGGAGTGTTTTTCCATCCTCGCGGGCCAGCAGCGCGCGGAAGGCGAAGATCTCGGCCAGCTTCGCGGTATTGTTTGCATCCCGCCAGCGCTGTTCCGCTTCCTCAAGCAGGTGATAGATGCGCTCTTTCCCCGGCGTAAAATATGGCCGCTCCATCAGAATAAAGAGCAGCGTCATGGCATACTGTACGCAGAGATCAGGACGACGCTCCAGCTCTGCTTCTGGCAAACGTTCTAGCCAGCGATATAGCCGATATAATTCCGGGATGGAGGATGCATTGCTCTGTTGATACCCCTCGATAAAGCGTTCGATCAGGCTGGCCGCACGGTTGAAAGCGGCGGCGTTGAGCGCGGTCTCGATGGCCTCGGTGATAAATCCATGTTCCTCATACCAGAGGCTGGCGCGGGCCGCGAGCTGTTGCAAGTGCTCATCGCCCAGGCGACGGCGCGCCTCCTGCTGCATGGCCTCGGCGAAAAGGGAATGGTAGCGCATCCATTGTCCGATGCTATCCAGCGGGGCCAGAAAGAGATCGCCCGCGCGCAGCGCTTCGAGCAGGCGCGCGCTGTCTTCGCGGCCCGTCACAGCCTCGCAGAGCGCGGCGGTAATGCGCGGCAGGACGCTGGTCTGTAGCAGAAACTCCTGCTGTTCCGCCGGCAGCGTGTGCAGCGCCTCGCTGAGAAAGTACTCCTGAATTTTCCAGTAGCTCCCTGAGAAGGCCGCGAGCACACGTTCGATTTCCTGCTCGTCGGCGTACTGGTGCAGCGGCCTGGCGAAGAGGCGCAGGCCAGCCGGCCAGCCTTCTAGCCGCTCATGAATCTGGCGCAAGATCGTCGGCGAGAGAGTGAAAGGAAGCTCCTGCTCGAAAAAAGCGCGCGTCTCCTCCAACGAAAAGACCAGGTGCGGTGGATAGATATCGAGCAGTTCGTTGCGTGCGCGCAGGCGCGCCACGGAGAAGGGAGGGTCGCCGCGTGTGAGCAGCACAAGGTGCAGGGAGGCGGGCAGGTGCTCCAGAAAAAAGCTGAACGTCTCCACGACCCGGGGCGAATTGATGACGTGGAGATCATCAAGAATCAGGATAGCGGGATGCTCAAGCCGGCTCAAGGCGTTAAGCAGGACGGTGAGCATCATATTCAGCGGCTTGAATGGGGGCAGGCGATGGGCAAGCAGCATTTCCTCGGCTCCTTTGCCAAAGCCGGGGAGGAATTGCCGGCATGCTCCGATGATATAGCGCCAGAAGCGGATCGGATCGTTATCGCCCTCGTCGAGCGTGACGGAGGCGACGCGGGGCAAGTCTGCTTGCGCGCTGCGAGTTGCTATCCACTGAGCAACCGCCATAGTCTTGCCATAACCGGCAGGCCCGGAGATAAGCATTGCTTTGTACTCCAGTGCCCTGTCGAGCAGTTCCAGCAAGTTCTCGCGCGGCAGAAGCGATTTTTGTGGGCGTGGCAACTGGAGTTTTGGCATCAATAGCGGCTCAAATGACATTATGCTCGCGGCCTGCTTCGCGCTTTCCGCCGGCTGTGCGCTCTCCACCAGATCCGGGAAAAGCGCTGCTGTTTCATGCTCGTGCGCCAGTATGGCCGCGATCTCCTCCAGGCGCTCTATACTCAATTGCTCGCTGCGACCAATGTAGCGTTTGCGCATCCGCTCCCCCTGGCGCCGGTAGCCATACCAGTAGCCATCACCTCCGCGACTGCGCTTTTCCTTCAACACATTGATCTGGCCGCTGCGGCCATGAAAGGCAAACGCACGATGCTGCTCAACCCACGCCAGCCAGCCGTCTCCATCTTCCGAAAGAAGAAGAGCTGCTCCGCTTTCCGGCGTGATTAAAAGATACGCTGCACGCTCCGGCGACCAGCTTACGATGTATTGGGCACTCTTTGGCATTGCTCCATACCGCTCTCTTTTGCTCCCCAACACAGGCGAGCACCTGCGGCGCTCGTCGGAGGGAGTATGTGGTGTGGGAAAAATGCGCTTCGCGCATTTTTCCCACACCACATACTCCCTCCCTTGCGCGACAGAGCCGTGCAAATGCAGACCCAGGGGGCAAGAAGGCAGAGCGCCAGATAATCTCTTAACGGAAACGCAATTGTGGATGATTATAAAGTCAGGGATGGGAAATAGCAAGTGCTCCCCAACGGGAAGCGCAAATTGCCGATTGGTGCGCGTTTTAAAAGTTAAGCATAGGCTGCTGCTGCATAGTCTTATGGTCCTACGCCCGTCCTGAGAAGCTTGACCAACCGAGCTACCATCAGGTACATTCTTGACTAAGTGTGCTGTACGTCGCAGCAGCGCCGTCGTCATCATGGATTATAAGGAAGCACGTATGTCGTCTTTGGATTATCGTCAGAACAGTAGCGTAGAGAATATGGTCGGTTCTGGGCCGTCGCCGAGCGAGACGGCTGCTCAGGAACCATTTGTAGAGCAACTGCCCTTTCCCGACCAGACTCCCTTACCCGGTGATCCTCCACAGATAGCGCCATCCCAGTTTATACGCGCTCCTGGATTGACACGTCCGCTGGTGCAGCCTACAACAATGTCCGGTGTCACTCAACCTTTTACAGCTCCGCCCAACGAGAAATCGCCCATCGCGCATCCCATCACCCCGCCGGCCATGACGCGGCCCCTGCCCCACCTCGGCGCGTCACCCAATATAACGCGCGCCTTACCGGAAGTGCAGTCGGGGATGCTGCCGGTCTTGCAGACGGGCGCGCTGCCCATTATAAAGAGCACCACAACCTCGCTGCGAGAGCCGGTAGTCATCCGTGGCTCTGGCAGAAAAAAGCGCGAAACGGTACGCCCGCCGCGTGGGAGGCGCCTGGTGGTGCACCTGGCAGCAACCTCTGTTCTGATATTTATTTTGCTTGTCACGTTGATAGCCGTGGCCCAGACCGGTACCGATGCTCAAGGCGGCAAAGGCTCCAGTATATTTCAGCCCTTGATGAATATTGTGAACACGAAGGGCAATAACACCGGTTTGATTGCCCAGCAGGCAGCCACGGCCACAGCGGTGACGCAGGATGGCTTCGATCCTGGTAACGTGACCTACGCAGGTGTGCAGAGCGGGCCATCGGGCGGCGGGGGCGGATTGAACCGCTTCTTCTACGGCCAGTGTACCTACTGGGCCAATATGCGCTATCACGCCCTGACGGGACACTGGGTACCGTGGCTCGGCAACGCCGATCAGTGGGTATATGGCGCCGAGAGCAGCGGCTGGATCGTATCCGCAACACCTCACTTGCACGCCATTATAGTTTTGCAGCCAGGGGTGCAGGGCGCTGGCTGGTATGGGCACGTCGCTATTGTAGAACAGATCAACTCTAATGGGAGCGTCGTTACCAGCAATTGGAACTGGGCTGGCAACTGGGGCACGGAAACATTCGTGACCTTCACCCCAGGTCCCGGTGTCAGCTTCGTCTATTATCCGGGCACCTAGCCTCCGCATTAAATTTTCCTGTATAGATGTACTCCTCGCCACCCACGGTGGCTCGCACAGAGTGAGAGAGGTTCAGGGCGGCGCCATTCGGCGCCCTGAACCTCTCTCACTCTGTGCGAAGTGCCAGCGGCGCCGAGGTGTCATATCCCATCCGCTTGAAAAGTGCCCACAGCGGGAGGTCCAGGAGGGCCGCCCTCCTGGCGGGGTTGCGGGGTGTCCCCAGAAATAATCACTCTCTACACGGATTTGATATCAGAGCAAGGAAGCCAGAGATGCAAAAAGAGGCGCACACAGAAGCAGGCCAGGGGTATGTACCCGGGGCGAATGTAGTAGTATACTAGCTCTGGCAGCCACTTGAGACCAGCATTCCTATTTTTTCGTATCTACATTAAAGACGCCAGTGGCGTAGTAAAAAGGAGAGGTCATGGCAAAGAAAGCGACCGCAAATGACACCACATCATCTCCAGATCAGGTTAAGGAGCGCAAGAAGCAGGCGAAACGCGAGGCCAGGCTGATGCTCAAGCTAGAGCAGGCGAAGAAGGCATTGGAGAAGGCAGAGCAGAAAGTAGCTAAAGCGCGATCAAACCTCGAAGCTCGCACTGAACGCCTGCACAAGATTGAGAACAGGCTTGCCGAGTTACGCGCGGAACAGAATGGCTCCGTGGGCGCCGCCGCCTCAGGGGCACCGGCGGCAGACCAGGGGCAGACATTGACCGCCGTTACCGTCGAAGAGATCGTTACCCCCGCTGACGATACAGGCGGCTCGGTTCCAGAATCCGAGGCGGCGGCTCCATCGGAAGAGCCACAAACTACCCCGGCCCAGGAAAACGCGCCGGTTGGGGAAGAGGGTGAGCCGGGTGCGCCCCCCCAGGGGGTAGAGACGGCCGAAGGCGTGCAGGATACGATGGAACATCTCTTCGAGCCTGCCATCGCGCGCGAGGAAGCGGCCAGCGAGGAGCCGGAAGCCACCAGCGGTGAGCCAGCCTCTCCCCAGAATGAGAGCGAGCAAGGGACCGCCGGCGCCGCGCCGACTTCTGCCCAGAACGAGAACGAGCAGGGGGAGGCATCACCTCTGCCGCCCGAAGATAACGAATGGCGCTGGCAATCCAGGGAGAATGCGGAGAGCTAAAGCGCGCTCGCTTTGCCTGCATGCCGTCCCCATTTAGATGGCGCGCAGGCAAAGATCATGCCTGTTGCAGATCGTCGATCTTCCAGTTATTCTGATTATCTTTCCTCAGAGTCACCCTGTCGTTGTTAACTCCTTTGGAATGGTGGATGAGCTGCAAACTTGTCGTCGCGCTGGTTCCAGAGTCGTTGGCGGTGCCATGTTTACAGGTATCAACTTTATCCTGTGAAAGCAGTTGCGCGAAGTCGGCTTCGGTAAATTGCGCCTGCAATTTGGGCGAGAACTGATCGTATGCTTGCTGATACTGCCCGTTCTGCAAATCCTTGCAGAACGCGTCAAGAGTTTTCATCGGCGTGGAACGGTTGATATAGGCCATAACTCCATAAGCTCCGGCGGCCAGGACGGCCAGGCAGACGATTACGATGAGAGGGAAAAGCCAGCGCGAACGGCGCCCCTGCCCATGTGAGGCCCCGGCGACTCCCGCGCCGCCCCCATCCTGCCCGGGAACCATCTGGCCTGGAACTATAGAAGCGCCGGGGCCAGGGGAGACATAATATGAAGGCGACTCCAGGCTCGTATCACCATAAATTGTATCGTCGTATGCGTCTGACCGGGGAGGCTCTGATCCACGCGGCTCTCCAGAAGACCCATAGGGGACATAAGGCAGTGACGGTGAATCGTAGCCTTGTGGATCATACGGATTATCATTCGTATCGTGCATGTCAGACTCCTCACATAGTTTTTCAGGGACGACAACGCCAGCCAATGTTATGTAAGTCTATCAGATTGTTATGAGTAGCGACAAGGACATCTCCACTCATCTCTCTCAGAGGCTTGCCTCCAGGCCCCAAATTGGGCATACTGGACAGGCAACGTCCCTGCCTTATATACGTAATATGTATTGAGAATGTGTCTTATTCTCAGTGCCCTGTCCTCTCTGACCGGGCGCACGGCTTCGCCGCAGGCGCGAGCAAGTGGGGATGCTGGGAATCAGACACACCATGTATAGACGTGGATGACAATCTGTTGAGATAAAAAGGAGATGGTATTGGATGATATAGCACCTGCATATGATGATAGGACAGTCATCAGCACGAGCAGGCTCACCAAAGTCTTTGGGAACCTGGTCGCCGTGAACGATCTGCACCTGCAAGTAATGCGCGGCGACGTATTTGGCTTTCTCGGTCCCAATGGTTCGGGCAAAACTACGACGATCCGCATGCTGCTGGGCCTGATTCGCCCGACAGCGGGGCGAGCGATCCTCTTTGGTATGGATACCGCCTACCAGTTGCCCGACATTTTGCAGCGCGTGGGCGCTATCGTAGAGACCCCGGTCTTCTATCCCTATCTCTCCGGCCTGGATAATCTGCGCGTCATCGCCGCCGCGTCGGGTATGATGTCGGGCAAGGCCAATGACCGCCGCCTGGCGGAGGTGCTTGAGATCGTCGAACTGCGCAGTTATGAGAAGCTGGCCTACCGCAAATACTCCCTGGGCATGAAGCAGCGCCTGGGTATCGCCGCCGCGCTACTGACCGACCCGGAACTGGTGCTGCTGGACGAACCCACCAACGGCCTCGATCCGGCCGGCATGATCGAGATCCGCAGGCTGATCCAGCGCTTATCGGCGCTGGGCAAGACGATCTTCCTTTCCAGCCATATTCTTTACGAAGTGCAGCAGGTGTGCAATCGAGTAGCTATCTTGCAAAAGGGCAACCTGATGAAGCAGGGCAAGGTGAGCGAACTGCTCAGGAGCAGCGAGCAGATAGAGGTGCGACTGGAGCGAGAGGATGAGACGCACTACGCCCTGCACCTCTTGCAGCAGGCCAGAGAGCAGGGAGCGGACTGGATTGCCGGAGCGCGCATCGAACCCGGTCCGCGTGGATGGCCCCTGCTCATCATCGGCGCTCCGGGCAGCCGCTCCTCAGAGATCAATGCCATGCTGGCGCGAAATGGCCTCTTCGCCGCCGAGATTCATCCGCGCGAGGGGAGCCTGGAAGCGCTCTTCCTGGAGGTGACGACGGCGCCCGCGCCCGACGGGACGCGTGTAGGCATGGAGGCGCTGGCCGACGCTCCTGCATTCCAGGCGACATTTCAGACCATGCCCGATAACAACAGGGGAGGAGCGCTATGAGCACAGTATCACAAGCTACAGGCCAGCACATTCCCCCTCCTCCAGCGCGCCGTGATACGGTCTATATGGGGCGCCTGGATTTCCTGAGCGTTGTCGTTCGTCTGACCGGCGTCGAACTGTACAAATTTCGCCGGCGCACGATGTCTAAAGTGATGGGGACACTCTGTGTCCTCGCCATACTGGCGGTCTTCGGCGCATTCGCGATTGGTTCGATCTCTACGCTCGCCAGCCCGGCCGCGAACTTTTTACCGGCGTCGTGCTCGCCGAGCGCCAACCCGGGCGCTATTCCATGTCCCGATCAGACATCCCTACCGGAAGCGGCGGCAGCAGCGAAGCAGGCGGAACTGAATAACATTTCGCAACCCCTGCGCCTGCCCGATTCTCTGGGCGTCGCCGCGCAGACCGCTCGCGACCTTGACCTGCTGCTGGTCATCATTCTGGCGGGTACAATCATCGGCGGCGAGTACAGTGTTGGCACCATTCGCCTGATGCTCACACGCGGTCCCACACGCACGCAGTTTTTCCTCTCCAAGATCGGCGCCATCAGCGTTTGTCTTGCGCTGGGCTTTCTTGGCATGACACTGCTCGGCATTGTGCTGGGAGCGCTGTTCAACCTGGTTACGGGCATCGCCATCAACTTTAGCTTTCTTACGGCGGCCTGGCTCATGCATGCCGCGCTCTACCTGCTGGCCTCGATGCTCGGCCTGCTCGTCTATGCGATGCTGGCCCTCTGCCTGGCGACGCTGGGCCGGGCAACGGCGGCGGGCGTCGCCGGTGCGCTGGTCTGGTGGGTGCTCGAAAACGCGCTGGGTGGCGTCTTTGCGCTGCTCGGCACGCTCATCAAGGGGCAGTGGGGGAATGTTTTGCAAGCCATTCCCGACTACTTTATTGCCAGGAACGTCGGTGCCCTGGTCCAGAACCAGAGCCATTTTATTCTGCTCGATCAGCCGTCCACGCTGTCTGACCTGCATGCTCTGCTGGTGATCGCGGGCTACCTTGTGGTCTTCATCGGCTTAACCTGGTGGGTGATACAGCGTCGCGACGTTGCCAACTAACGCCGTGTGCATGTCCTTGCGCGCCTGCGACCCACCCCACTCTGGGCAGTCTGCGGGCTGCGCTCCTGCGGCGCGCAGCCTCCCGACTGCCCCTCACAGACGAACCGCGCAGCGGTGAGTGGTCGGGATACTTGCACCCGCCATTAGCCAGGTGCACAATAGATAGTATGCTTAACACAGAGACGATCAAAGAATATGCCTGTTCGCTTGGCTTCGATATCGTGCGTATCACGACTGCGGAACAGTTCGCGGAGGCCGAGCGCGTTATCAAGGAGCGCATAGAGCGCGGCCTGATGGACGGCCTGCCCTGGTTCACGAAAGAGCGGGCCGATGTCTCGTGCCATCCAGATGCGCTGCTGCCGCAGGCGCGCTCGATCATCGCGCTGGGCATGGTATACCTCACGGAGCAGCCGGACGAGGGTGTAGGCGCAGGAGAGGGACAGACGTGCGGGGAAGACCCTTGCGCTCGTCCATTGCCGCGAGGGCGCATCTCGCGCTATGCCTGGGGCGACGATTATCACGACGTTATCAGGCCGAAGCTGCAACAATTCGCGGCGTGGCTGCGTGAGTACGCCCGCACGGAGGCAGGCGAGGAACTTGAGACGCGGCTTTTCGTCGATACCGGGCGCATGGTGGATCGCGCAGTAGCCGAGCGCGCCGGCCTGGGCTGGTATGGAAAGAATACTAATATCCTGACAAAGGGCTGGGGATCGTGGATCTTTCTGGCGGAGGTCGTGACGAATCTACCCCTCGCTGCTGATGAACCGCTGAAGGCAAACTGCGGCAGTTGTGAGATCTGCCTGCACGCCTGTCCGACGCACGCCCTGACCGCGCCCTATGAACTGGACAACCGGCGCTGCATCTCCTACCTCACCATCGAACTGCGCGGCAGCATTCCCCTGGAACTGCGCCCGCTGATGGGCAACCTCATCTTCGGCTGCGACATCTGCCAGGAAGTCTGCCCGGTCAACAAGGTCGCGGAGGCGCGGCTCGGCCTGCGCGAAGGCAAGGCGGGCGGGGCCTTCATCGCCTCGCAGGCCATAAAGAGAAGGGGCACAACTACCGCGCCGTTTCGCCCACATGAGGAACTGCGCCCGCGTCCCGGCACGGGCAGCAGCCCCGAACTCATTCCACTGCTCTCGCTGACGGAGGAGCAGTTCCGCGAGCGCTTCCGCCATAGCCCGATCAAGCGCGCGAAACGGCGCGGGCTGCTGCGCAATGTGTGCGTGGCGCTGGGCAACAGCGGCGATCCTCGCGCCGTGCCTGCGCTCATCGGCGCCTTGCACGATCACGAGCCGCTTGTGCGCGGCCATGCCGCCTGGGCACTGGGCCGCATTGGCGGCGATCAGGCGCTGGCCGCGCTCCACGACGCGCTCGCCATCGAAGAGGATGGCGAGGTGCGGCAGGAGCTGCGCTGCGCGCTGGCGCAGGCGGAATAGGACTGGAGAACCGATTGAGAAAGCACACAGCCTCCTCTGTTACTTCTCTCGTTTGATAGCCCATCATCTACCGTTATTATTAGCTAAAAACCCCAGAAAAGTAGCCTGAGCAATGATCTTTTCAGGCTTGAGCGCTATGAAAACGCGCTTAGAATGCTCACGGGCCTTCCCCCATGCCGCAATCTGCTCACGCTGATCTTCTGGCATATATTTCATATATTTCTCCAGAATCGCGTCCCAGAGCTTTGGATAACGCTCTGGCCCGATCACCTCAGCGCGTCCGCAGGCTGTCACACACGTAGTAGCGGGATCATTGACAATCACAGAGATGTTTGGATCACGCATGATATTGGCATATTTAGCGCTCGTTTTTTGTGTGCCGAATAAGAAAGCTTCGCCATCCCATAAAAACCAGACTGGAGAGAGTTGAGGCCCTTTCCCCTGCCGGTTCGTAGCAATGATGGCATCAAGAGGTTTTGCGAGAAATGCCTGTAATGCTTCTGCATCCATGATGAATGCTTCTCCTTTGCTGTCAGAAAAGTTGTAGAGTTGTTGCGCCCGGACCCTCATTGACCTTTCAGACCGGGTTCATAGCCCGCACAACACTGTTGTGTAAGGGACATCTTCGTGTATACTACACAGTTGTAAGGATAAGGCATGCCCACACGCATGAGCAATCAGCAAAGAGCGCAGATCGTTGCATAAACAACATCAAGGGGAACTTGTTGGTTTTCTTAAAGGCATGCAGAACTGCAAGATTGTGAGGAGAATGATGTCCAGAGTCGTCAATGGCAACGACCCACGAGTGCAGCGTACTCGTCAATTATTGCTCCAGGCATTCATGGCCCTGGTCCAGGAAAAGCGGAATATCCACTCGATTTCCGTGCAAGAGATCGCCACGCGCGCCAGCGTCAACCGGGCCACGTTCTATACACACTTTGAGGACAAATATGCGCTTGTGGAGGACTGGGCACGCGAGAAGTTTCAACGGGCGCTGGCGCATCAACTTCCTGCCTCCTCCACCTTGCAGAGAGAGACCTTGCACCGCCTGATCCTGGCCGTATTCGACTTTATAGCGCTCTCGCGTCGGTATTACAGGCCATCCAACAGGCAGTTTGAGCCACTCTATGAGATGGCGGTCCAGCAGGAACTCTATGATCTCCTTTTGCGCTGGCTCCAGCAGGCTCCATCAAAGATTCCCCAGCCAGAGGA
>Ga0209810_1003973_pt1 | contig 14771 bp, 23 predicted proteins | sample Coa_R1_7_FD_187159 | JGI IMG/M metagenome (GOLD analysis project Ga0209810, IMG submission 187159) | Surface soil microbial communities from Centralia Pennsylvania, which are recovering from an underground coalmine fire - Coalmine... | ecosystem: Environmental > Terrestrial > Soil > Unclassified...
CACGCCCAGTGTGCCCAAGTTGGGTCGCTGGGCCAAGACTGCGGCTCAAAAGGCCGATGCTTTGCTGTCTGTCCTCGACGCTGTGGCCCGACCGCGGGTCGAACAGGCTGCTGCCGACGAAATCTTCTTTGGCCGCCGACCGTGCCTGATGGTGGTCGAGTAACAGAGCCTGTGCTGGCTGACCGGCCGACTGGCCGAGGACCGCAACGGCGAAACCTGGGCCGAAGAATTGCGTCGCTTGCCCAACCTGCGGCAGCTGACCCGTGATGGCGGCAGCGGCTTGGCCAAGGGCGTCGCTCTGATCAATCAGGAGCGTCAGCAGTGTGGCGAGGGCGCGCTGGCCGATCAGGAAGACCATTTTCACACGCTGCGCGAAGGTCGTCGGGCCTTGCGGCAGGTGCAACAGCGGGTCTGCCGTGCCATCGACGCGGCCGCGGCGGCTCAGCGTCGCGAACAGAACAAGGCACGCCGGACGGGCAGCCGACAAGGGACGGCGGCCGCCACGGCGAGAGCCGAACGCTCTGCGGCCACAGCCGTCGAAGCCGGTGCAGCGGTGGAAAATGCCTGGGCTACGATCGTGGATGCCCTCCAGTTGTTCACGCCGACAGGGGAGTTGAATACGCGAACGCGCGCCGAGGGGATCATCGCCGCCGCTTTGCCGCTCTTGGGTGACCCGGTCTGGGCCAAGACGCGACGGGCTTTGATGCGGCCGCAGTTGTTGACTTTTTTGGATCGCACGCAGCAACAAGTGGCAGCCTTGCCCCTGTCCGCTGCGGTGCGGCAGGCCGCGGTGCAAGCGGAAGGTCTGCATCAGCGCCCGGAGCGGTTACGGGGAGCCAGCCCCTCGGCAGCGGCGTTACGGGGGATAGTAGTGGCGACGGGACTGGTGCTGTCGCTGTCGGGGCCGCTGGCCGTTGAGGCGGTGACGCAGGTGCGACAAGTTCTGCGACAAGCGCGGCGGTCGAGCAGGGCTGAAGCTGGGCAGGCAGCGGTCTTCGAGCGCTTCGACGGACAGCCCCGCAGCCGGGGCATGCCGGCGGATCGGTCGCCGGCTTGTTGCAGTCAAAGTCAGGGACTCGAAGAAGATCTGGACCCTCATGGGAATCTCCTTGCTACGGGCAAATCGATACGAAATCGTGCCGCTTTTCTTTGTCCGTGGAGTGCAACGAACTCCCCTCAGCAATCACCGAGGTTGCCGAACACGTCGTCGTTGGTGGAGGCGTGGTTGCCGACGATGACCGACAGCAGGTCGGCGCAGGCGATCCCGCCAGGCGTGAGGTAGAGGCCGCCACCCACGCCCTGTCCGTCAATGCCCCCGATGCCAGCGGCACCGCCGTCGGCCTCGTTGTTCACGATCGCGCTGTGGTGGAGGGTGAGTGCCGGCGTGCCGACTCGGGAGGGAGCACCGTTGAAGATGCCGCCACCCTGGCCGTCGCCGCCGTCGCCCGCACCGCCGATGGCCCGGTTCAGGGCTATCACCGAGTCGGTCACGGTCAGGACGCCGCCGAAGAGATTCGCGATGCCGCCGCCCTGGCCATTCCCGCCCGTAGTGCCGACGCCGCCGATGGCCTGGTTGCCGAGGATCGTGCTATGGTCGATGTGCACGGTCGCGGTGACGGTTACGGGAAGAGCGAGCCCCCGAAAATGAAGCTTGCGATCGCGCCGCCCCTGCCGTCTTGCCCAATCGGGCCAGCGCCAGCGGCCCCACCGACGGCCCGGTTGTTCGTCAGTGTGCTGTAACTGACGGAGAGGATCGCGTCGCCCAAGCGCGCGACATTCCCGATGGCACCGCCCGAGCCCGCGCCGAAGCCACCCGGGATGCCGTTGTCGAGGCCGCCTACGGCCTGATTGTTGTGGAACTCGCTGTGGGTGACGGTGAAGGTGCCAGCAGCATTCATGATGGCGCCGCCGATGCCGGCGCGGCTGGCGCCGATGCCGGCCGCACCGCCAATGGCCTGGTTGTCGAGGAAAGTGCTCTGGCTGACGCTGGCCCTGGCCGGCGCACTTACGGTCCCGCCGGACATGATGGCCCCGCCGAGCGCGGAGCTGCCGATGCTGCTCGGCGTGCCGTCCGCGCCAATGGACTGGTTGTGGACGAACGCGCTGCGGAGGACGGTGAGGGTTCCGGTGTTGAAGATGCCGCCGCCGAAGGCGTCCACGACGGCACCGAGGCTCGCGCCCGGGACGCCGACGACCTGATTGTCCGACAGTAGCGCATGGGAAAGGGTCAGGGTGCCGGCATTCAAGATGCCGCCGCCCTGCCCAACGGCCCGCCCGTGGGTGACGGCCAGGTCGCCAGCGAAGCCAGGAGGGCCTCCTTGGTGGTGAAGTAATTGAAGAGGGTGCCGCTGGCGATGCCGGCGGCATCGGCGATGTCGCGCGTGGTACTGGCCTCGAAGCCCTTGGCTGCGAACAGTTGCCGAGCCGCCTCCAGGATCCGCTGCCGCGTCGCGGCCTTGGTTACAGCGGTTACACGCATGGGGACACCTCGCGGCTTAATATGACCACACTCATATTGTAACCGAGCCTGAGGCGGGGTCAAGAGGAAAATGAGCGCGCTCGTAAAAAAGAGTCGCGGTACCGAGGGTCAATGCACCAGTGCCGCATTGTGCGCCTGCCCGGCGAAATGGTGCGCCTTCACGAACTGGGCCGCATTGGGCTCACCCCTCGCCGTGCCCAACGAAGCCGTCAGAACGGCCTCGAGAACTTCGAGCAGCAGCGGTTACCGTATCCCGAGACGGAAACCGCCGCAGTTGCGAGGGACGCCTTTGAGAGAATCGGCGATGCTACGAATCCACATGGGAATCTCCTTTGGGGAATACCAACCCGTGCCCTCAGCGAGGGACGCACCCGCTGACGCATCGGGTTGGTCATGTGCTGAGAAGGAAACTCATGACATTTGCTCCTTGAAGTAAGCGGTCTGCGTTGTAATGGACGGCGACCCTGCGGGCGTGCAGACCGAGCGCCGGGGCGGTGCCGGGCCGGTGAGGGGCTTGCTTGCGGTAAAGACTCCACCGGTCGCGTTGTTCAGAACTTGAGGCAGTTGGGCAGCTTTCCTAGCGGCATGGAGCCCACCACCTCTCTTGGCCTACTGCGCCGGTTACTTCGATTTCGCCCTCGGGTCCGGCTCCGTGCCCGCCGGCTCGGAGGTCCCTTGCAGCGCCGCCAGCGCCCGCTGACGGATCACCCCAAGCCGGGGATCGTCCGGCGGTGGGCTGCCGGTGATCAGCAGCTTCGCTTCCCGGTAGTAGCTGGTCTCCCGTGTGTCAGAACCGCTAGACGAAACTGATGTTGCCACAGTAAACGCGGATTTCGACCGCAAGAGGCCGCGCAGCGCTCCCTGGTTCAACCTCTCGAACCGCATCGCCACACGACCTCCGTGCGGTGCGATTCTCGAATCGACGCCGTAGCGGAAACGCCGTGCCGGAGTCATCCATTTATCCTGGCGGGTCGTCACCGCCTGTTGAGCGCCATTTTGGCGCGGAACTTGCTCATGTGAATCGTATTCAGCCGCGTCGAGGGCACAGCGTATGAGTTGCACCTGCTGACGCGCTACGAAACTGAAGCACGAAAGTGAGGTGCTTCATGGACGAGTTAAGCGCTCTGCCCGTTGCTGACCCTGACGCCGAGCTACTGCCTGCTTACCAGGCACCGGAGCGTCTTGCCTTGGGCCTCAAGGTGGCAAACTTTTTGGCAGTCGTCCTGCCGCTCCTGGGTGTAGGTTCCATCGCCGTCTTCCTGTGGGGCTGGGGTTTCAGCTGGACGGATCTTGGCCTGTTGCTGGGTATGTATGTCCTGACCGCCCTGGGGATCACGGTTGGCTTCCATCGGCTGTTCGTCCATCGCTCTTTCCAGACGTACCCCATCATTCAGTTCGTCCTTGGCGTCCTCGGCTCGATGGCTGTGGAGGGGTCGCTCTTTCACTGGGTCGGGCTACACCGCCGCCACCACCAGCACAGCGACCGGCCCGGAGACCCGCACTCGCCGCATTTACACGGCGAGGGGATTCGTGGTCTGTTGCGCGGCCTGTGGCACGCGCACCTGGGCTGGTTCTTTGACCCCGACCCGCCGGATCTTGACCGCTACTTCAAGGACCTTCAGCAGAGCCGCATGCTGCGCACGGTGAGCGCGCTGTTCCCGGTGTGGCTGGCCCTTGGCCTGCTGCTACCGGGTGTACTGGGCGGAGTGATCACGGGGACGTGGGCAGGTGTGTGGACGGGGCTGATCTGGGGCGGACTGGTGCGGGTGTTCCTGGTCCACCACGTCACCTGGAGCGTCAACTCGGTCTGCCACCTGTGGGGCTTCCAGCCCTACCAGAGCGCGGACGAGAGCCGTAACAACTACTTGTTTGGCGTGCTGGCGATGGGGGAGGGATTCCACAACACGCACCATGCCTTCCCGACTTCGGCGCGGCATGGCCTGCGCTGGTGGCAGCCCGATGTCAGCTACTACGTCATCCGCGTTCTCTCCTGGCTCGGCCTTGCCTGGGATGTAAAAGTGCCGTCGAAAGCGGCGCAGGCCAGGGGGCGTCGCACCGACTGATGTCCACGCGGTCAATTCCGCACCCCTGCGTGCATTTTCTCCCAGCCTTCCGCACCGGGAGAAGTAACCCTCACGGGTCGTCAGGCAAAAGGCCAGGTGCGATTTATCGGCAAGGCGTTTGTTCGTGGACGCCTGCCGCGCCCGGCTGTGTGTCCCCGGCGCCGTCCGGTGTGTTGGAGAGCCTGCTGGATATGCACTTCCACCTGCCGGAGGAAGGGAGCCGCAACCACATACCCGTCGCTGTCGTAAGTCAGGAGGGGCAGTCCGTGCTGGACGAACCGCGGCTTGAGAATGGCCTCCGATATCCGGAACGGCAGGCAGTAGAACGGCCCGAGGAGCAATATGCCGTCAACCTCCAGCATACCCGATGCTCCCAAATCTGTTGCATGACTCTTGTCCGGTTCCACCAGCCACAAGTAGTTGGACGGATAGGATACCGACATAGTGCCGATCTGCATGGTGAATGAGGAAAGGCTTAGCCAAGTCCCCGAAGACGTGCGGCAGTACCTGCGCGCCTTGCGCCGGCGCATCCTGGAATGGAAACAACCCATGTCCCGTCTAAACGGAGAAGTACTTCTATGTGGAACAAAGACGCACTGCAAGACCTGATCCGCACGAAGTTGGGCGATCACAAGCTCATTCTCGTCGCCAACCGCGAGCCCTATGAGCATCGGTATGACGGTGGACGCATCGAGTGCTATCCCCCGGCCAGCGGTATGGTGTCCGCCCTGGACCCGATCATGCGCGCGTGCGGCGGGGTCTGGGTTGCTCAGGCCAGCGGCAACGCTGACCGAAAAACGGCTGATGCCCAGGGCCACGTGCGTGTGCCTCCCGACGACCCTAGCTACACCTTGCGGCGGTTATGGCTTACCAAGGAACAAGTGGAGGGGTTTTACAACGGCTTGGCCAACGAGGGCCTATGGCCCCTGTGCCATATGGTGTTTACCCGGCCCGTCTTTAATCCCCGGCACTGGCCGGTCTATCGTCAGGTCAACGAACAGTTCGCTCAAGCGGTCACGGCGGAAGCCGGAGATGATCCGGCCTTTGTGTTCATTCAGGATTATCACTTCGGCCTGATGCCGCGAATGGTGAAAGAATCCAATGCCAACTCGATCGTCGCCCAGTTCTGGCATATTCCGTGGCCGAGCACCGAGGTGTTTCAAACCTTCCCCTGGAAAGAGGAGCTTCTCGACGGCTTGCTGGGCAACGACTTGCTCGGGTTCCACCTGCGCGTTCACTGCCAGAACTTCCTGGACACCGTGGATCGTACCTTAGAGGCCAGGGTCGATCATGACAAGTTTGAGATTACCCGTGGCGGCAAGGTCACTGTGGTCCGGCCTTTTCCGATTGGCATTGATTTCGATGGCCATCAGGCCCGCGCCGGCAGTGAGGCCATCGACCGCGAAATGGACCGCTGGCGTCAGCACCTGGGACTGACCGATGAAGTACTGGGCATCGGCATCGATCGCATCGACTACACCAAGGGCATTCCCGAGCGCCTGCAGGCACTGGATCGGCTTCTGGAGAAAAATCCGGCCTACCGCGAGCGCCTGCTGTTCGTGCAAATTGGCGTGCCGTCACGCGTCCTTGTCCGGCAATACAAAATGCTGGACGATGAAATCGATAGCCTCGTCGAGGAGATCAACTGGAAGTGGTGTACCGATTCCTGGCGGCCGATCGTGTACCTGAAACAGCAGCATTCGCCGCCGCAGATGATGGCCCTGCATCGGCTGGCACGGTTCTGCGTGGTAAGCTCCCTCGACGATGGCATGAACCTGGTAGCCAAGGAGTTTGTGGCCAGCCGCGTCGATGACGACGGCGTGCTGATTCTGAGCCGTTTCACGGGCGCGGCGCGCGAGCTGGCCGGTGCCGTCCTGGTGAATCCTTTCGCCGTGGATGAAATTGCCGAGGCGATCCATCAGGCCTTGGAAATGCCCGAGGGAGAACGCCGCAAGCGCATGGGGAAAATGCGGTCGGCGGTCGCGGACAACAACGTCTATCGCTGGGCTGGTAAACTACTCTCGGCTTTGCTGAAGTTCGAGTTTCCCGAAACGAATGACGGCGAAGGCGAGCTGATCGGGCAGGCCAAGTGAGCAGTGGCCTGATGATGGCATGACCAACCCTCGGAGGAAATGTCATGACGCGCTGGTTGTTCGATATCCTGGGTGCAGGCGGTGAGCAAACCGCGCGGCCCAGGCAACCGACCCGGCCCCGATGGAGCTCAGCCCACCGGCATTCGACACCGCGGCGGCCAGTTCCGGCGTGGACACCCCCGCCATCGGCGGCTGGTCGCTTCACGATCATGGGATGCCTCGCCTTGGAACGAGAAATGGACACCCCGTGGTTCGGCTCGCCGGGAGGTTTGGCTGGAGTCCGGAAGCTTACCCGGGATCAGGTCGGCCAGTGCCTGATTGTCCAGGTATCGGTAGATTCCGGCGGCTCTCGCTGTGCGATTGCACCAGCGCCACAACGCAGATCCCACGGCGGCCAGCTGCTTCGGCGTCGCGCTCCATTTCAGGATGATGTCGCAATTCATGGACATGGCGAGTTCCCGTGGTCAAGTTCCAGAGGCGCCTTTCGGCCGGGCGTGTTCGCCTTCACCATGACCCCCAGATCAAGAACGGTCTCGATTTCGTGGATTCGCAATTGGTAGCGGCTGTCGCCATCGACCCATGTCCGATCGATCCGCCCCAGCAGGCCTTCCGGTGTCCAGCCCCGCGGCTGCCCGTACTTGTACGGGTAGTACGTCAGCTCCCACCACAGCTCCGTCGGGCGCAGTGCCCACTCCCACTTTACGGGGCCGGCGAGCATATCGTTTGCAACCGCGAGCCGGGACTCAGCCTCCACCACTCGAAACCGAGTGGCCGAAACTCCCTCACCACACACCGACGTGACCAGAAACAACGCCATGAGAACGCCTTCCACGCTCTTGAGACAACCTTGCCGTTTCCGACCAGAAAGGGGCAAGGTGCGAGGGTCTTCTTATCCTGAGGAGGCGCATACAGTCTGGGTCCGCGATCCGTCGGCTATTCTGTAGACCCCACGAGCCGAGCCAGAAAAGCAATGCCCGCCGCCACATCGGCGACGCGGTTGTCGCCACCCTCGCGCGCGACGGTCAGCCAGCCACGGTACTCGATCTCCTCCAACGCGGCCAGGTAGCGCGTCCAGTCGATGTCGCCATGGCCCAGCGGCACCTCTTGGGCGGTTCGGCTGGCACCGCTCACGCGGGCGTCTTTGGCGTTGGAGTGGACGACCCGACCTTGCAAGGCGCGGGCGCTCTCATAGGGGTCGAAGCCACCCATCAGGAGGTTGGCTGGATCGAGGTTCACGCCGAGGCCGCCCGTGTCGAAGCGATCCAGAAAGGCGCCAAGCACCGCGCCCGACTCCAGGCCGGTGTCGAGGGCCAGGACGGCACCGACGCGGTCGCCGTGGCGGCCCAGTACGCGGAGGGCCTCGGTCAGGAGGGGAGCGCCCCGGTCGTCGGCCTGCTCGGGGATGCGGCCGGCCTGGACGATAGCGATGCGGCAGCCCAGGTCAACGCTGAGGCCGAGTACCGCCTGGATGTGGTCGATGCGCTGCTGTAGGTCTTCCGAGCTATCCAGGCCCCGACGCAACGGGCAGCCCAGCGCGGTCAGATCCAGGTTATGGGACCCTAGCAGGTGTCTAAACGCGGTGCGGCCGGTCTGCGACAGAGTATGCGGCGAAAGATCGCCGGTCGCGTCGGCCTGCACGCCCCTTACGCCGAGTCGCTGCACCTCCCCGAGTGCGCGGCGTAGCGGCAAGCCTAGCGATTCCAGTCGGATGCCGATCTTCAAACGATTCATGTCGATGCGCCCCTGCTAATGACGATCACATTGCTATCTGCATAAGCGGTCTAACCCCTGGCCGCCATCGTCGCGCCAGCGATCCTCATGCTGCGCCTGGTCGAGGTGGAGCGTGTGCCGGCCCGGCTGCTTACCCGCCCGTGCGCGGGCCAGCATGCCGGCCACTTCCTTGGGGTGGATGGGGAGGACGAGGCAGCTGCGGGCGCCCGCCTCTAACGCGGACCCCACGAGGGGCCCGCGCCCCGCGGGCACCAGGACGAGAACCGGGGTATCCGGCCGTAACGCCGGAAGCTTCTCGCGCGGGCCCAGAGCTGCTGTCACCTCTTCGCGAGAAGCTGTTGAGTACCATGTGCTAAATGAAAGGAAGCGGCACAGACCCAGGATCTGTTTCACGTCGCCGCTGGCACTCACGACCAGAAGGTCCACTGCTCCGGGATCCCAGTTATGGGCCAGGGAGGCAGGGATGGCTCCGTTGCTGGTGTCGATCTCCCACCCCGGGAGGGCTTCCCGGAGGCTGGCCAGACTGGCTGCGTCCACATCGAACGCGACGGCCTGGTAGGATTTGGACGACACCCCTTTCTGGAATGGGATGTCGCGCTCGACGACTGGCAGGACGGTCACTCTGTCATTGGTGATCCGCACTTCCCAATCGTCCTGGCAGCGCGGGCAGCGAAACCAGGCCCGGTGCATAGACACGATCTCCGCATCCGGACCGCCGCGGAGGAGGGAAGGCACTAGGTTACCCGCCCAACCACAGTTCGCGTGCGGGCAGGCCACCGGATAACTACTCAGCATGGGAAGATCCCCCGTCCTAAAAAAAAATTGGGATGGTGCTGACCCGACTAGGCTCTATCTGATAATAGGGACTCGATCTACGATGTCCTTGATTTTGACCCATCCGCCGGGAGGTTGCTGCCAGGAGTTCACCGATGCACCGCTACGAATTGACCGATGCGCAATGGGAACTGATCGCCCCCTTCTTCCCTGACTGCGCTCATGGCGGTGCTCCCGGAGCACCTTTCAAAGACCATCGACGCATCGTCAATGGTATCCTCTGGCACCTGCACACCGGCGCCCCGTGGCCCGACCTCCCTGAACGCTACGGATCGTGGAAGACCGTGTACGATCGCTTTCAACGCTGGCGGCGCGACGGCACCTGGGCGCACATCCTGGACACCCTGCTATTGCGTCTGGACCAAGCCGGTCTCATCGCACGCGACCTGTGGTTGGTGGATGCCTCCATCATCCGTGCCAGCCGGGCTGCCGCTGGGGCGAAAAAAAAATTCCGGCCAGCCCGTCGTGTTAGCCGGCCCTGAGTCGTTACAAGTGCTGGAGCCGCAAGACCATGCGTTAGGGCGCTCCCAAGGAGGTTTTGGCACCAAGGTCCACTTAGTCTGCGACAGCCACGGCGTTGTCTTGGCGGTCTGGCTCACACCGGGTCAGCGGCATGAGTCCCAGGCCTTTGCGATCGTCATGCTGCGGGCGAAACGGCCACGGCGTGGAGGCCGACGGCGTTGGCCGCGAGCGGTTGCAGGTGACAAAGGCTACAGTTACCCCGCATCCGGCAGTGGCTGCGACGCCGGCACCTGCGTGGTGTGATCCCAACCCGTAAGGATCAAGTGCGGGAGGAGTGTTTCGATAAGGCGACCTACCGGCGTCGCAGTCGCATCGAGCAGGTGATCGGCTGGTACAAGGAGTGCCGCGCCTTGGGAACGCGCTACGAGAAACTGGCCGTCAACTATGTCGCCCTTTGGATGGTTGCCATTATAGAAAAGCTTCTCCGCAAGTACTTAAAATGGCTCAAACCTTGATTCTCAGATAGAGCCTAGGGCGACTGGGATAACCGATGTTCCTGTCCGCGATGGCCGCCTTCTTGCGCCGACCATAACGAGGACGTCCATTCTTCATGAACGCAGTAATCGGGATGTATGAATTCTACGATTCGTTCCTTGTTAACTACGATAACCGGAAAGCCAGTAAACAGCCTTATCCACTGGTGTGCTGCTCCAGCGGCCGCTTCATGCTCTCCTGGAACAGTATTTCGAACTCACGGCTGACCTGCTTGGCTTCGCCCTTGAGTTCGTGCAGGAGCTTACGCTCCTCGTCCTCAATCCTGCCGTCGGCGAAAAGCATGCGCCGCAGCCAGGCGGTCGCCTCGGCGTCGATGGAGCCCTGCGCCAGGATGTGATCCTTGATGGCCTGATAGAAGAACTGCTCGAAGGCCGGCGTGCAGTGTTGCACTCGCTTGTGCAGTTCGACGAGGAAGTCGGCCTCCGGGCGCTCAATCGTATCGTGGCTGTACAGTTCCCGGCGTAACCTTTCCAGCTTGGAACCATCAACCTTGCCAGTGGCCAAAATGTCCTGTTCAATGTGTCGCAATTTCAGCATGCCTTCGCTCATCGACATTGCCTCCGTATCTCGTTTGCGCCCAATGAAGTGACCGACTCAGCGCTTGACCGTGTGCAGGGCACGGTTGACTGGCGCCGAGTTGTCGATGCCGTCACCGATGGGCAGCTTTCTGTGTGATGTGGCCAGTGGTCCGGCCGTAACGATTGGTCGCGATCAGCGTTGGTCCCAGCCGGCGATGATGCGTTCGATCTCCTCCTTGTGTCGCGTCTCGTCAGCGACCTGATTTTCCAGGACCACCTTGAGGCCGAAGTCACCGGAGTCTTCCGCTTGACCGAGCCGCGTGTTGTAGTCCGCAATGGCCTGTTCTTCGGCTCCTAACGCGCGCTCCAGCATTTCCCGCGGCTGGTCAGCGTGTGGCACCGGCCTGGGTTCTGTTGTCGGTTCGCCCCCTAGAGCGGCGATCTTGTCTGCCAGGAACTGGGCGTGGCCCTGTTCGTCGCCGATTTCCGCCTGAAAGAGGGCTCGCAGTTCCCTGCGGTATGGTCCGGTGAGCTTGGCCGAGTAGTGGGTGTACATCAAGATAGCTTGGTACTCCCCGGCCAAGTCGTGATTGAGGCCCTCGATAAGGGCCTGCCGGTCTGAGCTTGTTGAGGCGCGCGGGTCGTCCTTCCCGGCCTCGTTTTTTCTGTGGTTCTCTTTTTGCGTTCTCCCCGCTGTGGTCATGGTTGTGACCTCCTTACAAAAAAGAAGCCGACGTGGTGGAACACCGTAATGAGGTATTCGACCACGTCGGCTTACTCGTCAACAAGCCCCCCGGCATGACCGAGGTGCCTTTCATCTAGTCATCCGACGACTTCACATCAACCATTCATCAGAGACGATTTGAATCCTTTTAGGCACTATTGATTATATGCTTCAGAGCGGAATAAGCAAGAGGTATTCTGATATTCTGGGATCCGTGCTGCGTAGGTGAGCGCCCGCGTCGAAGCACTTGAGCAATCACCGGACAGAGGATCTTGCCCAAGCGGAACGGTCTTTCCGGATGCACAATCATCACCGGCTTCGCAGACTTGAGGATAACCTTCTCGACGGTCGTGCCCAAATGGAACAGGTGCAGCGACTCAGCTCCGCGAGCCCCGATGGCGATCAGGTCGGTCTCCAAGTCCAGTGAGCACGCAACGATTTCCAAAAAGGCCTTGCCCTTTCTGCACTGCACCTGGTGCAACCTAACGCCCTCGCGCGCGAGATCGTCGCGCAGACCTTCCAGCCAGGAGGTCATCGCGGCATGAAAAGCCTCCTTCTCGACAAGGGTTTCATGTTCGGATTTGGTAAACATTCTTTACGTGTGTCGTTAGTCGCGCATGTGAATTCATCTGCTGTAAGGCCATTTGCCGTCAGACCTGTCCGCGGGTCTTGCCAATCCCCGAAGCGCCAAAAGACGCCTCATCCGCGCAGTCGCCGCTTAGCCTTGGCATCACAGATCGAGGGTTATTCCCAGGAGGCCCGCCAGCCTACTCGCTTCCCAGCCCATCCGGGCGGCCACCATTCTCAGCTCCGCCGCGTCTCTCGGCATCCGGGATGAGCAGAGGACTGTCAATCGCTCCAGGTCGATGCCGAACGCCTGGGCCTGCTGCTCAGGGGTGATGTTTTGCTCGCGGCGTTGGCGGGCCAGCCTGTGACCGACAAAGGAGGGGTCCGAACCCATCGAGTCGAGGTCAAAAGATCGGAAGGGACTGCTGGTGTTCATCGATGGCTCCTCTTTGGGAATAGTTCAGGGAGATCACGGTGTCCGGCCCCGTCCGCCGGCGACCAGGCACAGGCCGACACCGCGGCGCAGGTCATTGTTCACTCTCGTAAAGCTTCTTTGCCTGTCTCTTGAGGTGGGCCGATTCCTTCAGAGTAGGTAGAGCCTTCGTGGCGTCCTCCACCGCCGCCTCTTTGGTCGAAGCCCGACCGAGCGGACCATCATTGTCGGCGGGTCCCCGGCTCACGACGGGGTAGTTCGGTAGATACCACACCCAGGACTCAGGGCTGCCGGGATGGTCACACTCAACCACAACGGTAATACCTGTGGCTTCGTCCACGGCTTCATGGTACGTGACGCCGGCTGTTTCCAGCGGAGGTTTCCATTGCAGATACATGATTTGCTCTCCTTGTGTTGGGCGGTTCCGTTCCTTGGCTTATGTTTGCCCTTTTCGCGCTACCACCTTCACAGTCCTCCAGCGTGGCAACGCCTGCACCGCGTCGTCAGGAGCCTTCGCGCCGGCAGCACCACCTTCTGGGCGAGGCCCAGCAGGGTGAGGGCGCGAATGACCCAATAACTCATATCAAGCTGCAGCAACGACGCCAAGGAACGGCGCCACGACCGCCATTAGGTTCACCACCCACATGCCCAGCGAAATACGCTCGGATGCTGCTTCGCGGGAGAAAGTGGCGCGGTTCCCCCCGCTCGCTTTCAATTTCTCCGCCTGCCTGCGGGAGTCGCCGTTAACTACTTTGGTAGCCATGAGTCGAATCCCCGTCTGTTCACCTTACCTTCGCCGGAGAAAGGGTTTCGCCCTTCAAGAGAACGGCTCATCAGCCCTCACCGGCGAGGTCAAACTCTCCGGCCAAGGGCCAAGGCCCGCACACCCGCCAGGACGATACAGGCGCCGAGAAGAGCCAACGCGAGGCCCCCCCAGAACCCATCCTCGCTCCCACCCAGCAGGCGAAACGAAGCCCCACCGGCTAGCGCCCCGATCACGCCGAGGGCAAGGTCGGCGACAACGCCATAGCCGCCTCCGCCCGCGACCTTCACGACCTTATTGGCGAGCCAACCAGCGATCATCCCGGCGGCGATCCAGGCGATGATGTGACCTGGGCGAAGCATCATTTCCATCGCGACAATCATCATGGTCGTTCTCCTGATCGCTTTCACGGAGGCGAGGATCGGGCACGAGGACGCCTCTCACCTTCTACCCCTATACGGTCGCCGTTATGAGGCTCGCCCCATCTGCAAGGCGCCTGATGCTGCCCTGCACGCGGATCTCGGCGACCCCCTCGCCCGGCATCGCCCGCCGCAGACTTTCCAGTGTCGCCTCACTATCGCGGGCCGGGTCGCCCGGGACCGTGAATGAAACGCGCGGCGAGCCAGCGTCCCACGCCATGGCCTCCGAGGCCGGCAGCTTGCCCGCGAGCAGGTCGGCCAATGCCTGGTTGTCGAGGTACGGGTACATACCGGCGTTCCCCGACGCTCCGTTGCACCAGTGCCACAACGCGACCCCCAGCGCCCTTTGTTGTGCTGGCGTCGAATCCCACCGCAGGATGACCGTGCAGTTTATCGACATGATCCCTCTTCTCCCCTATTACTGGCCAGAGATTCTCTCTTGGGACGCGCTGCCGGTCAAGCTTGTGTCCCCGGAGTCATCGTCCGCGCCCGAAGTAACCTCTGGGCCGCGGATGGAAATCACCCTCACTTCCAATTCCACGGACTGGCCAGCCCAGCGGTGGTTGGCGTCAACGAGCACCGCCTGTTCTTCAATTTCCACGATACGGACCAGGCGGCGGCGGCACTGACGGTCCCAGACGCGCACCCATTGTCCGACGCACAGGTTTTCGTGTGCGGCGAAGCGCCGGACTTCTTCCTGTCCTTGCTTGCCGTCTGAGGCGGAGCCGAGCCGCTGTCGGAAGAGGCCATCAACCAGACGATGGGCACCGCCACCACGATCGCCGCGACGAGCAGCGCCACGCACACCCAGACGACGGGGACGCCCGACCGGGCGGGCGGCCGGCGCAGGCGCACCGGGCCGGGCCCCTCGAAGTCGAAGCGCCGGGCGTCGGGCGGTATCCCCGCCACGGGGACGGACTTCGCGGGGCTCCCCAGGAGGTCCTCGGCCCGCGCCTGCTGCGCGGCACTGAGCACGGGGAGGAGGTCTTCGGCCAGGAACTCGGTCACCGGCGGCGCCTGCTCGATGGGATCATGGCACGCCAGCGCCAGCCGGCCGACGAGGACGTGGGCCAGCTCGTCGTCCAGCCGCCACAGCTCGTGGAACAGGGGCGACTCCTCGGGCGCCTTCA
>Ga0209810_1003974_pt1 | contig 14769 bp, 14 predicted proteins | sample Coa_R1_7_FD_187159 | JGI IMG/M metagenome (GOLD analysis project Ga0209810, IMG submission 187159) | Surface soil microbial communities from Centralia Pennsylvania, which are recovering from an underground coalmine fire - Coalmine... | ecosystem: Environmental > Terrestrial > Soil > Unclassified...
CTTGCCCAAGGTAACCTCCCTTTCGAGATGCGAACACGGTTCCGTCGCCCGCGGATTTCTAGCATGCGGGGCAGCAGGGCAACCAGCCGGCGCATTTCGTTCCGAGGACAGCATGGCGGTGCTGCGGCTCGGCGAGCTTCCGATCGGAGCAAACCGGCACGGTCGTTGCGGGGCGTTTCGTAGCGGCGACGACACAATCCAGCGTCGGCCCGTTCGATTCGGGATTGTTTGGCTGCGCTCGCGATGTCCGGCCGATGCCGCCGGAATCCGCGCTAACGCGGTCGCGGCAAGGCAAATGCCTCCGCCAGCAGCGCATAGGAACGCTTGCGCGCGGCATGGTCGTAGATCATCGTCGTCACCATCAACTCGTCTGCTTGCGTCGCGTGCAGCAAGGGCTTGAGCCGCGCGACGACCGTGTTAGGCGCGCCGACCGCCATGCGCCTTCGGTTCTCAGCGATGCGCGCGCGCTCGAGCGGCGTATAGTCGTAGGCTGCGGCCTCGGCGGGAGACGCGAGGGGGAGATATTCGCCTCGCGCACGCCGCACGAAGTTCAGATCGACCGTCGTCGCCAGTCGCTCGGCCTCCGCGTCCGTTTCGGCACATACCACGTGCGTTGCGAGAATGGCGTAGGGTTTTTCGCACGCCGGAGAGGCACGGAACGTCTCGCGATAGAGACGCATGGCCTCGACCGCGTCGAACTCGGCAAAGTGGTGCGCGAAGGAGAAGGGCACGCCGAGCGTGCCGGCCAATCGTGCCGAATAATCCGATGACCCGAGCAGGAAGATCGGCGGCAACGGGACATCCGACGGCATGGCGCGGACCTGATGGAAGGGGTGACCGGCGGGGAAACCACGCGTCTCGAGCAGCAGAATCTCGTTCAGGCGGTCGAGGAAATCATCTTCCTCGCTGACGCCCTGTCGCCGCCGCAGCATGTAGGATGTGGCGGGATCGGTGCCCGGGGCGCGGCCGAGGCCGAGATCGATGCGCCCTGGAAACAGCGCCTCGAGGGTCTTGAACCGTTCCGCCACCGCAAGCGGCGCGTGATTGGGCAGCATCACTCCTCCCGAACCGACCCGCAGTTTGCTTGTCGCCGCCGCGATCTGCCCGATCATGACTTCCGGCGCGGTCGAGGCAATCGACGGCAGACTGTGATGCTCGGCAATCCAATAGCGGGTGAAGCCGAGCCCGTCGGCAAGCCGGGCGAGGTCGATCGAATTATGCAGCGCTTGCGCCGCGCGCACGCCTGAAGCGACCGGAGCGAGGTCGAGGACGGAAAGCGGGATCATCGGATCATCCTATAGCCGTCGTCAGGCTGCGGTGCGAGCGCCGGACGGCGCCGCCGGCCGCCCCCGATCGGGCCGGACACGAGTCGCACGACGGCGCTTCTCTGATGCCGCAATCCGCGTATGATGAGGCGGAACGCCAGGGGACATTCACATGGTCTCGCTGCTCGAACGGAAAGTACCGGCGGCGGTGCAACCCCGCCCGCAGGACTACGGCTTTGATCTTGAGCGCGCGCTGGCCGCCGTCGTAGGGCTGCATGCCATCGTCCCGCCCGATGCCTTCACGGCGGAAACGCTGGGAGTCGAACGGGCCGGCAATGGCGTGTTTATCGGCGACGGGCTCGTCTTGACGATCGGCTATTTGATCACCGAGGCCGAGCAGGTTTGGCTGCATCTCGGCGACGGTCGCGTGGTGGAGGGTCACGCCCTCGGCTTCGATCAGGAGACGGGATTCGGTCTCGTGCAGGCACTCGGCCACATCGATCTGCCGCCGCTCACGCTCGGCTCTTCCAAGCATGCCGAGGTGGGAGAGCGCGCGGTCATCGGCGGGGCAGGCGGGCGTACTCGTTCGGTTGCCGGCCGCATCGTGGCGCGCCAGGAATTCGCGGGTTATTGGGAATATCTGCTGCCCGAGGCGATCTTTACACATCCGGCCCATCCGAACTGGGGCGGCGCCGGGCTGATCAACAGCGCGGGCGAACTGATCGGCATCGGTTCGCTGCAGGTGGAACGCGCCCGCGAAGGGGGAAACGAATATCTCAACATGATCGTGCCGATCGACGAACTCAAGCCGATCCTTGACGACCTGCGCAAGTTCGGCCGTGCCAACAGGCCGGCACGGCCGTGGCTCGGCGTCTATTCGACCGAGATCGAGGACAAGGTCATTGTGGTCGGCGTCGCGCCCAAGGGACCGGCGGCACGCGCAGAGCTCAGGACGGGAGATATCGTGGTGGCCGTGAAAGGCGAGAGGGTAACGAGCCTGGCCGCATTCTATCGCAAGATCTGGTCGCTCGGCACCGCCGGTGTCGAGGTGCCGCTCACGCTCTACCGCGACGGCCTCACATTCGACGTACGGGTAAACTCTTCGGACCGGGCGAAATTTCTTAAGAATCCGCGCATGCATTGAGCCTGGGGTCGGACGCGGCGTGCGACTCGCTGGCACGCCGCGGATCCGCACTCCCGGCGCGCGGCAGCGACGCCACGCTTTCGACGATCGTTCTGGCGTGATCATGTCCGCAGGAGCGACTGGGGCAGGCGCACCACGCGGAGAAGGCCTGCGGCGCTCGACAGACTGTGCAGGGAGCGACGCGCCTCGAGGAAAAGGTGCCGCAGCAGAAGCCGGTCGGTCATGCCCGCCGGTTCCTCGATGAAAGACAAGCGATGCAGCGAATAGAGACCGATCAGGCAGGCAATGCCGAAGAAGAAGGCCCACGACTGAAGATTGAGGACCTGAAAGGTCACGTCTTCGCGCCCGCCGGCCCAGGTGAGCGCGAGCGTCAGTTGATGGCGGGCGAAGAAGTCGGCAAACAATCCGCCCAGGATCGGCGCAATTCCAGCGCAGAGCGCGGTGACCACGCTGTTGGTGGCGAGATAGGCTGTCGCCCGCCCGGCCGGTGAAAGCTTCATCGCGATGTTGCCCGAGGCCAGTCCGACACCGGCCGTCGCCACGCCCATCAGAACATGGATACCGATCAGCATGTAGAACCGTATCGGCTCGATCCATGGCAGCCCGACGAGAGTCCAGGCGAGCATGCAGGCAAGGAACAAAGGCGCCGCGACCCCCAACACGGCTTTATTGCTGAAACGGTCGATCAGCGCGCCCCAAATGCCGAGTGCCGCAAGGTTGCTGAGCTGGCTTGCAATCGTAAGGGCGAGGATCGACGTCATCGAATAGCCGAGCGTCTTGAGCAGATAGATGGTGAAGAACGGCGCTGCGAGATTCACCGCGAAATTCCACGACGACAAAAATAGGAGCAGGCGCCGGAAGTTGGTGTCATGAAACGGTGCGGCGAACAGTGCGACCGGATGGGTCGTCCTCCCCGCCGCCACCATCGGTCGCTCGGGGGTGAGCCGCAGGAGATAGACGCCGAGAAATCCGATAAGCGCGCTCAGTGTAAACACGATCGAATAGCCTGCGACCGCGGCGTGCGGGACATGCTTCTTCCAGGCATCGATCATCGCACCGCCGAGGAAAGCGAGCACGATGGAGAGCGCCGTGGTTGCCGCGGTGCGCCGGCCGAAGAAGCGACCGAATTGCGTTGCCGGGACGAGGTCGCGCATCCACGAATTCCACGCGCAGCCGCCGATGGCGGCCATGCCTTGATAGATTGCGAGCGACGCGATCAACATGGTGATCCCGGCTGACGGGCCGAGCAATGGTGCCATCGCCGCACCCAACAGAAAGGCGCGGCCGATACCGGCTGCCCACACGCAGATTTCGCGGCGCACCTGGAGTCGTTCCACCAGAATGACAGCCGGAATTTGCAGGAGCTGCACAAGGAACGGCACGGCCGCCAGGACGCCGATGGCGAAATTGTCGGCTCCGAGCGCGACGGCATAGCCGGCGAGGAATACGCCCGTACTCAGCGTTCCCATCGCTTCGCTGGCAAGCGCGTCATAGAGAATGAGGCGAAGCGTGCGTCGTTCGGTCGGGTCCGGGGCATGCGCGACGATCCCGACGAAGCTTAAGTCATCCGCTTTACGGTCGAGCATGGACGGACTCTTTGGCGTCCTCGCGGTGGTCGGGCGTGATGGTCGGTTTGACGGTGCAGACGTCCGGGTCACTCTCCGTGTCGTCTCTGCGCGCGGCGCCGTGGGCCGGCGGCGCGTCTGGAAAAATCGCGTCGATGCTCCTAATGAATCTGGATGGGCCGGCCGTCTTGGTAAGTCCCCGTGGGTCGATCGCGGCCCGTCCCTCAACCCCAACCCCCAACGTGATCGGCCCTCCCAAGGCGGTCCGGCTCCGGGCAAGCTGCGTGCACGTCTGCCTCGGCCCTTGGCCGGCGGCCGGCAAAGGGCCGGCACGCCGGCTTCGCCTTGACGTCGGGATGCGCGCAATCGCCGGCGCCGTAATACCGGGCGCCGCGGGCAGCACCCTGGAACAGGGACAAACGCATTGCGCGTTCGGACGGTTGCGGACGGGGCCGGCGTCCGGCGCCCGGTCAATGTCGTTTCCAGATCCAGATCTTGGCAACACGCGGGCGCAATGCGTCCGGCGGAGGGAACCGGCGGCGGACAAGGATGCACGTCTCACGGACGACAGGGCACCGTCGCGGGCAGGCATGGCGCGCCCGAGACGATTCGAACGTCCGACCTTTGCCTTCGGAGGGCAACGCTCTATCCAGCTGAGCTACGGGCGCGCGCGGCTCTCACATAGATGAAAGGCCCGCCGGCGGCAACGGCCGCCCGCTTCGGGTTACGGATAAGGGTGTCTGCGCCCGTCATAGCCGAGATATGTTCCCGAGACCGGGTCGTAGGAGCGGAAGCGGCTGGCGCAATAGGCGTCGGGATCACCGCTGAAGACCGGCCCGCCATAAACCGGGCCTTCGTAGTCGTAACCCGGACCGTAGTCGTAGACAGGCGGATTGGCGGCAAGCGCGCTGCCGAGGAGGGCACCGGCGACGAAGCCGAAACCGAGCCCGGGCCCAAAGCCTCCGTGGTGATGGTGAATGCCGTGATGGTGGTGATCATCATGCTGGCCCTGGGCCGGTGCCGACAATGTCAGCAGCGCGGCCAAGGCCGGCACGGCGATCATTCGCGGACGCATGGGACACCTCTTCCCGTATTGGCTTACTCGCTCTTCGCCCTGCCAACACCGATCGCTGTGGCGACGTTCCGGGTGGAGTGTCCAGGAACTTGTGGTTAAGCCGGCCTCCGGCGGTCAGTCTGCTTTGCGGGACGGCACGAATCTCATAGTGCTGAGCTCATTCGCGCATGGTGCGCGCAAGGAGTTTTCCCATGGCAGCCAACGCCGCCGCCCCCAAATCCAAACCCGTGACCACCCGCCATCTCGCTGCCGCGCTCGCGGAGCAACACCAGCTCACGAAAAAGCAGGGTCTCGAGATGCTCGAAGACCTGATCAGCCTGATCACCAAGCACCTCAAGAAGGGCGAACGGGTGAAGATTGCCGGGCTCGGGATCTTGCAGGTACGCAAGCGCGCCGCCCGCATGGGCCGCAATCCGATGACCGGCGAGGCCATCAAGATCAAGGCCTCCAAGAAGGTAGCCTTCCGACCGGCCAAGGACCTCAAGATGGCCATTTGAATAAGTTTGCGTTCGCGCGGCCGCAGCCTGGGGTTCGCGGCAGGCGCGTTGTGCATTGCGAAGACCTGATTGCGACCGTCCTTCCATCCGTCGGCGCAGCGACGGCCCCGCCGGGCAACCGGCGGGGCTTTTTGCTGGACCTAGCGTGCCCCCGGGTACGAACCACGACAGCACGGCCTCGCCTGCCACCGGCATCCTCGTCGGCGGCGGGTCGCCCATGATGCGGGCAAGCCGGGTTCCGCATGAACGTCGTATCGCCCGAACGGCAGGGACGGCGCGTCGATGGGTTCCGCGGGGGCGCCCGGCACGAGGCGCGCACGTGGCGCATCCGGCCGCGCGCCCGGAGCCGCTCATTACCCATCGATCCAGCTCGGAAGCGACGGGAACGCAGGTCTCTCCGGCCCGGCCGCGCGGCGTCGGCGCGGACCCATGTCTTGTCGCAACCGCGTGCGGCCTATAATGAGGATCAGACCTCGAACGGAGGACGCCATGCCGCAGCCCGCCGAGAAACAGGACAGTGCGCCGACGATACTCAAGGACGCCGCCTTCGTGTGGGAGGATCCGCTCGACATCGAGCATGACCTGACGGAAGAAGAGCGCATGGTGCGCGACACGGCGCGCGGCTTTGCGCAGGATTATCTCATGCCGCGCGTGATCGAGGCTTGGCGTGAAGAAAAATATGACCCGAACATGATTCGCGAGATGGGCCGGCTCGGCCTGCTCGGGCCTACCATACCCGAAGAGTACGGTGGTGCCGGCCTCGGTTATGTCGCCTACGGGCTCATCGCGCGAGAATTGGAGCGTGTCGATTCCGGCTATCGCTCCACCATGTCGGTGCAGTCCTCCCTCGTCATGTTTCCGATATATGCCTATGGTTCGGAAGCGCAGCGCCGCAAATATCTGCCGAAGCTCGCTGCCGGAGAACTGGTGGGGTGCTTTGGTCTGACCGAACCGGATCACGGCTCCGACCCCGGCTCCATGGTTACGCGCGCGGAGAAGGTAGTCGGGGGTTACCGGCTCAGTGGCGCCAAGAGCTGGATCTCCAACGCACCGATCGCCGATCTTGCGGTCGTGTGGGCCAAGCTCGAAGGCGTCATCCGCGGCTTCATCGTCGAACGCGGCGCGAAAGGATTTTCGACTCCCAAGATCGAAGGCAAGCTGTCGCTGCGCACGTCGGTCACCGGCGAGATCGTGCTCGACGGCTGCGTGGTCCCCGAGGACAGCCTCCTGCCGAATGCGAAGGGCCTTGCCGGTCCTTTCGGCTGCCTCAACAATGCCCGCTACGGCATCGCCTGGGGTGCCATGGGCGCGGCCGAATTCTGCTGGCACCGCGCGCGCCAATACGTGCTCGAACGCAAGCAGTTCGGCCGTCCCCTTGCTGCCAACCAGCTCATTCAGAAGAAACTCGCCGACATGCAGACGGAGATTGCGCTCGGCCTTTCTGGTGCGCTGCGGCTGGGCCGCATGCTGGAGGCAGGGCGCGCGGCACCGCCATCCATTTCTCTCATGAAACGCAACAATTGCGGCAAGGCGCTCGACATCGCACGCATGGCGCGCGATATGCACGGCGGTAACGGCATTTCCGAGGAATATCACGTGATGCGCGTGCTGGCGAACCTCGAGACGGTGAACACCTACGAGGGCACCCACGACATCCACGCGTTGATCCTCGGCCGCGCGCAGACGGGGATCCAGGCATTCTTCTAGCAGGTTCCCATCGGGCCGAATCGGCGCGGTCATTGCGACACGTCCCGCGGGGACGACGAAGCGATCCGGAATAGGTCATTCGTCTGGGTGGCTTCCGTCTGGGTGGCTTCTCCGTCTTCGCGGTGACGGATCAATATCGCCGAACCACGCGCCGAACGTATTACCGGCCGAGCGACTGGTCGGCGCGTTTCCTTCGCTGGGCGATGCGTGAGGTCAGGGATTCGAGAGCCGATTGCCCGGCGCAACGTCGTAGCTCGGACGGGAATGAGAAGGAGGCGAATTTGGTGGCGGGGGCCCGGCGGCGGCCGATGGCCGGGCGGTTCGCCGCGCGGCGGCTATCGCTCGTCGCGGGCGACCTCGAACGCCGTCGAGCTCACGGAAAATCCCATGTCGCACACGCGTCGCGTCATCGCGCTTTGCGGGTCGGCAAGCGCGTCGATGACCGTGAAGTGGTTGGTGCCCGCGATCGCTTCATATCTTGTCGTTGTTCCGTTTTGCCGCCAGATGTCGGCGATGAGGCGGCTCTGGTGCAGGAACTCATTCGACTCGTGTTCGCCTACCACCGCGTCGAGCATCCTGCCGGCCGGCGCTTGCCAATAGACGGGCGAGAGGCGGCGCGCCTCGGTTTCATCAAGCCGCAGATCGACATTCATCGAGACGTGGACGAGCGGTACCAGATCGAAAACGCCGGAGATCGCATAGGCTGCCGGCACGAGATCGCGCGGCAGGTCGGGGGCGATCGCCTTCCAGTCCTGCGCCAGCATGCAGGCGGCAAGATGGCCGCCGGCCGAATGACCATAAACGGTGATGCGCTTTCTGTGTTTGCGCCACAACCATAGACAGGCCGCTCGCATTTCGTCGATGATGGTCGCGATGTTCACCTGCGGGCAGAGGTCATAGCCGACGATCGCCACGGATATGCCGTGCGCGTTGGGACCCCTGGCCATCTGGCTGAAGCTGGCGGGAGAAAGCGAACGCCACCAGCCGCCGTGGATAAACATGGCAAGCGGTGCATTCGCGTCGCCCGCGGGGAAATAGTCGATCGTCTGGCGTGGCGACGGACCGTAATGCAGGCCGATTTCCGCGCCGCGTGCCTCGGCGCGATAGGCGGCAGCCTCGCGATCCCAGCGGGCAAAGATCTGCGGATGTTCCGGTACCCGGGCCCGGTTATTGTATTCCTTCTCGTAATCGATGGTCATGGGCGGCGTCTCCCAGCACACCATGCGCCACCATCCCGTCTCAAGGCAAGACGCGCTTTTCGCCCGGCGCGAAGCCGGCTATTTCTTCCACCATGAAAGTCGACGGCAGACCGATGCGCCCGATCTGGCTCGAGGACGACGGCAGGACCCTCGGCATCATCGACCAGACGCTGTTGCCGCATCGTTTGGTTACTCGGCCTCTTGCGACATCCGCCGAAGCCGCGCGCGCCATTCAGACGATGCAAGTGCGAGGCGCGCCGCTGATTGGCGTCACCGCGGCATATGGCCTATGGCTTGCCTTGCGGGATGACGCTTCGGATGAAGCGCTCGAGCGAGCCTATTGCGCGCTCCTCGCCACCCGTCCGACGGCGGTCAATTTGAAATGGGCGCTGGACGAGGTTGTCCGCGCGGTGCGCGGCCTTCCCCCCGGCGATCGCGCGGCAGCCGCGTTGCGTCGTGCCAGCGAACTGGCCGAGGAGGATGTGGCGATCAATGAGTCCATCGGTCGCCATGGTCTGCGTTTGATCGAGGATATCGCCGTGCGCAAGCAGGGCGGCCGGGTCAACGTCCTGACGCATTGCAATGCCGGGTGGCTCGCCACGGTCGATTGGGGCACAGCGACCGCGCCGGTGTACATGGCGCATGACCGCGGCGTTCCCGTTCATGTGTTCGTGGACGAGACGCGGCCGCGCAACCAGGGCGCTGCGCTCACCGCATGGGAGCTCGCCCGGCACGGCGTGCCCCATACGGTTATTCCCGACAACACCGGAGGCCACCTGATGCAACGCGGCATGGTCGACGTCGTCATCGTCGGCGCCGACCGCGTCACCGCGCAGGGCGACGTTTGCAACAAGATCGGCACCTATCTGAAGGCGCTTGCGGCACGAGACAATGACGTGCCGTTCTATGTGGCGCTTCCGTCGCCGACCATCGATTTTGCCATCATCGACGGGCTCAACGAGATTCCCATCGAGCAACGCGGCGCCGAAGAGGTCGCAACCGTCAGCGGCAAGACGCAAGACGGAAGGGTCGAAACCGTCCAGGTCGTGCCGGACGGGACTCCCGTCGCAAACTATGGTTTTGACATCACGCCGGCCCGCCTCGTCACAGGCCTCATCACCGAGCGCGGCATACTCCCTGCAAATCACGCCGCTCTTGCTGCAACATTCTCCGATCGCATGACCGGACGTGCTAAAGTGGTCTCATGATGTATGCCTTAAGACCCATGGAACCGCCGCCTGACCGCCGCCAATCGGCAACGGCGCTCGCGATCGCGCGCGGTAGTGCACGGCTGCTTTACGCGCATGGCTTCAGCGTTGTGCACGAGCTGCCATTGCCCTCTGGCCGGCGGGCCGACATCGTCGCGCTGCATCCGCGCGGCGACATCTGGATCGTCGAGATCAAGTCCTCGGTGGCCGACTTCCGCGCCGACGAGAAATGGCCCGACTATCGGGCCCATTGCGATCGGTTGTATTTCGCGACCTCGCCCGAAGTTCCCGACGACATCTTCCCGTCCAATGCGGGACTGATCGTGGCGGACGCGTTCGGCGGCGCGTTCAAGTATGAGGCGCCCGAACACAGGCTGTCGGCGCCGACGCGCAAGGCGATGACGTTGTTGTTCGCCCGCGCGGCGGCGGTGCGGCTGCAGGCACTCGCCGATCCCGCGGGGCCGTACGGGGAGATCGTGTAACGCTCGCGTTATCGGGACGCGCGCGAGGCAATGCCGGTCCGGATCCGACCCCTCATCTCGGTGTGGCGCGGCGGCATTGACCGCCCCGACATGGCGTATTTTGCGGCGCGTAATCTCTTCTACGAGCCCGTGCATGCCTGTGTCGGCGGCACCGGCAAGCAACCTGGCTTGCGTCGAACATCAGACGGTCATCCCGACCGGCCGCGCGCAAAAGCGAAGCTTATCGTGGCGCGCGTTTCGCCAGGATCCGTTGCAAGGTCCGGCGATGCATGTTGAGCCGGCGTGCGGTCTCCGAGACGTTGCGGCCGCACAGCTCATAGATGCGTTGGATGTGCTCCCAACGGACCCGATCCGCCGACATGGGATTTTCCGGCGGCTCGATCTTCTGATCGTCCTTGGCAAGCAGCACGGCGACCACATCGTCGGCGTCCACTGGTTTTGCCAGATAATCAACAGCGCCGAGCTTCACCGCATATACCGCGGTCGCGATATTGCCGTAGCCCGTGAGGATGATGCCGCGCGCGTCGGGGCGACGCCGTTTCAAGGCGGAAATCACGTCGAGCCCGTTGCCGTCGCCCAGTCGCATGTCGACCACGGCAAAGGCTGGCGCCGCGCGTTCGACATGGGCAAGGCCGTCGGCCACCGATTCGGCCGTCGTCACGCTGAAGCCTCGGCTTTCCAGCGCCTTGGCAAGGCGTTGGAGGAAGGAGCGATCATCCTCGACGATCAGCAAGGAGCGGTCGCCGGGGAGGTTTTCCCGCGCGGTCCGCTCATCGGACGTATTCGCGGCAATTTGCATGCGCCACCTCTCGGGAGGCGATTGAGCCCAACATAGTGGCTCCAGGTGTGAACCTCAAGTCGACTTGCTCAAGGCGATTTGGGCGCGAAGGGGCGTTCAAATTCGCCACGATTCCACCGCAATTGGATCATCGCGCCATGCGCGGGCAGTGGCCGGTTCTCAAATGCGAGCGTCGCACCCGACCTTTCCAGCAGGGTCTTGGCAATGAAGAGGCCGAGACCGAGCCCTTTCGATTCTTCTTCCCCTCGATCGGCGTTCCGCGGTCGGCTGGTCACGTAAGGTTCGCCGATGCGCGACAGGATTTCGGGCGCAAACCCGGGTCCGTCGTCGACGATGGTCACCTCGATCGTCTCCTGGGTCCAGGCGGCGCCGATCGTCACGCGGGCATGCGCGAAGTCCACCGCGTTTTCCAAAAGGTTGCCGAGGCCGTAGAGAATTGCCGGGTTTCGCGCCACGACCGGCGGATCGCCGGTCTGCACGTCGGCATCGATCACGACGCCGAAGTTCCTGTGCGGCGCGATCACCTCCTCGAGCAGCGCCGTAAGCGGCACGCGATCGAACGGTTCGCCGCCGGCCGACAGTTCCGTCAGCTTGGCGAGTATGTCGCGGCAGCGCGTGGCCTGCTCGCGCAACAGTCGTACGTCCTCGCCGTGCGGCGCTCCGGCGGGAATCGCATTGGCAAGTTCTTTGGCGATCACCGCAATCGTGGAGAGCGGCGTCGCAAGTTCATGGGCGGCGGCCGCCGCGAGCCCGTCGAGCTGAGAAAGATGCTGCTCGCGTGCCAATACCAGCTCGGTTGCCGCCAGCGCATCCGCGAGCTGTCGCGATTCCTCGGCAATCTGCCACGCATAGACGCCGATGAAGCCAATCGCGAGCAGGATCGCGAACCACACGCCCAAAAGATAGATCGGCTCGAGCTTCAGCGGATTGTCGCTCGCCCAGGGCAACGGATAGTGGACGAAGGCGAGCAGAGTGGCGCACGCGATGGCCAGCGCTCCGATGAGGACGGCAAAGCGCGCCGGCAGCGCGGTTGCCGCAAGCAACACCGGCCCGAGAAAGAGGAATGCGAATGGATTCTGGAGACCTCCGGTAAGGAACAGCAGCACCGCAAGCTGCGCCGTATCGAAAGCCAGAAGCCACGCCGCACGGTCGGGTTCGAGACGCTGCGTCATATGAAAGCGCAGCCGGAGCGCGATATTGAGCCAGGCCGACAGCGCGATCACCGCAAGACACGCCCAGATCGGCAGCTCGAAATCGAGGCCGAAATAAACGACCAGGACCGCCGTCGTCTGCCCGACGATCGCAAGCCAGCGCAGCCGTACCAGCGTCTCGAGTCGCACGGTACGACGCGGATGGTACTGCCGGAGACTGAAGGGTATCATGCGCTCGATCTTAACATTTTTCGCCGTTCGACCCGATGCGACGAACCGCGGCCGAGGGGTGGGTCGGTCGGCCATGTCCGCATGTGGAAGGACTTGCGTTTCCTGCGACCTGGCGTCACATGATGCCGGGTATGGATGCCCGTCGTACCGCCGCCGTTGTCGTCGACCGTCTGGTCAAGCGCTACAAATCCGCCGTGGCGGTCGACGGTATTTCATTTCGTCTGCTGCCCGGAAGCATCACCGGTCTTCTCGGCGGCAACGGCGCCGGCAAGACCACGACCATCGCCATGATCATGGGACTGGTCACGCCCACTTCGGGCAGCGTGACCGTGCTTGGCGCCGACATGCCGCACGCGCGCTACCAGGTTCTGCACCGCATGAATTTCGAGAGTCCCTACGTCGACCTGCCGATGCGTCTGACGGTACGACAGAACCTCACGATCTTCGCTCAGCTCTACGCGGTGCCAGACGCGGCCGCGCGCATCGCGGAGGTCGCCGCCGAATTCGGTCTTGTCGACTTGCTGGATCGACCCACCGGCCGGTTGTCCGCGGGCCAGAAGACCCGTGTTGCACTTGCCAAGTCGTTGATCAACCGCCCTGAACTGCTGCTGCTCGACGAGCCCACCGCGTCGCTTGATCCCGACGCCGCGGACTGGGTCCGCGCCCGACTCGAACGCTATCGTGAAGAGTGCGGCGCCACCATCCTGCTTGCGTCGCATAACATGAACGAGGTCGAACGTCTCTGCGAGCGCGTCATCATCCTGAAGAACGGCCGCATCGATGATGACGACACGCCGGAGCGATTGCTGGCGCGCTATGGTCGCGAGACTCTGGAGGAAGTGTATTTGGACGTCGCACGAGGAAGGCAGAAGGAAATTGCCCGGTGAGGACCGACGGCGCTGCCGCGCCATCGGTCCGCGGAACCGTCGCCGTGTCGGCACAGACGGAGGCTATTTTTGACAGGTGCCGGCGGCCAGACTTCGGAGAGATGAATGGTTCACGCCATGAGCGCTCATGCCCAGACCGGTTTCTCGTTCCGTCGCATCGGCGCGATGGTTCGGCGCTACTGGTACCTCTTGTCGTCCTCCTGGCCGCGGATCCTCGACCTGGTTTACTGGCCAACCGTGCAGATGCTGATGTGGGGCTTCCTGCAGCTTTACGTGTCACAGAATGCGGGGTTCTTCGCGCGCGCGGGAGGTGTTTTCATCGGCTCGGTACTGCTTTGGGACATACTGTTCCGCGGACAACTCGGGTTTTCGATTTCATTCCTGGAGGAAATGTACGCGCGCAACCTCTGCAACATCATGATGTCGCCGCTGCGTCCCGCGGAATTCATTGCGGCGCTGACGATTATGAGCCTGGTGCGGCTGTCGATCGGGATGATCCCGGTGTCGCTGCTTGCGATCGCCTTTTTCGGGTTCAATCTGTGGTCGCTCGGCTTCGCGCTTGCGGCGTTTTTCGCCAACCTCATTCTGACGAGCTGGTCTGTGGGCATTTTTGTTGCCGGCCTCCTACTGCGGAACGGTCTCGGTGCGGAGAGCATGGCCTGGACCATCATGTTCCTGTTTCTCCCGCTCACGTGCGTCTACTACCCGGTCGCCGTATTGCCGGGCTGGTTGCAGCACGTGGCGTGGGTGCTGCCGCCCACCTATGTGTTCGAAGGCATGCGCGCGCTCCTTATCGACCGCGTGTTTCGCGCCGACCTGATGATCGAGGCGCTGGCGTTCAATCTCGTGCTCTTCGCGCTTGCGACGTTTGCCTTCGCGAAGCTATTGCGGAGCGCACGCGAGCACGGAACCTTGTTGCAGACTGGCGAATAGGCCGGAAACACCAGTATTCAAAACAGGTTAACGAAATCCCGGGGCTGTAAAGCTGGCTTAGAGAACTTATCTCTATTGTTGACGCTATGAACAAAACGCGACAGTCTGCTGCGGTGCAACAGGGGCTGGGACGAGATTCGATGCCGATCGGTGAGTTCGACGGGGCCGCGACCCTTGCCGGCGATACGAGTGCGCTGTTCGCTTCGCCGCTCTATTGGCTGTACGAGATCGGCCATGCCGCGCTCGATCCGGCGCGGGCCTTGGCCGACGCGACACGGCTTTACTTCAAGAATCCGGCGAATCCGCTGACCCACACCCTTTACGGGCGTACGGTTGCCGCGGCAGCGGAATTATTCGAACGCACGACGCGGATTTACGGGCGGCCGGAATGGCGGATTGATCACACGACCGTCGGTGGCGCGCGGGTGCCGGTTCGCATTGAACCGGTATGGGAACGGCCGTTTTGCCGGTTGTTGCACTTCCGGCGCGTCTTCGATCGACCGCCGCGGCGACCGCAGCCCCAACTGCTACTCGTCGCGCCTTTGTCAGGGCACTACGCGACCCTTTTGCGCGGCACGGTCGAGGCTTTTCTGCCCAATCACGATGTTTACATCACCGAGTGGCGC
>Ga0209810_1003983_pt1 | contig 14748 bp, 9 predicted proteins | sample Coa_R1_7_FD_187159 | JGI IMG/M metagenome (GOLD analysis project Ga0209810, IMG submission 187159) | Surface soil microbial communities from Centralia Pennsylvania, which are recovering from an underground coalmine fire - Coalmine... | ecosystem: Environmental > Terrestrial > Soil > Unclassified ...
TTTCGATGAGGAAGGGATGAAAGGAAGTAAACGTTGAAAATCCACGAATATCAGGCCAAAGATATTATGGCGCGCTATGGCATCCCGATACAGCCGGGGAAAGTAGCGCATACGCCGGAAGAGGCCGAGCAGATTGCCCGCGAACTTGGCGGGCCGGTTGTGATCAAAGCCCAGGTCTATGTCGGCGGGCGTGGTAAGGCGGGCGGCATCCAGTTCGGCGATACGCCGGAACAGGCTCGCGAGGCGGCTCAGCGCGTGCTGGGTATGGACATTAAAGGGCTGACCGTCGAAAAAGTGCTGGTGGTCTCCAAACTGGATATTGCCGAAGAATATTATATGGGCATTATCCTCGACCGCAAGACACAGGCTCCCGTCGTCATGGTCTCTAAAGCTGGCGGCATCGACATCGAAGAGGTGGCAGCCACCACGCCGGAGAAGATTGTGCAGCAGCCCATCGATATGCACTGGGGCCTGCTGCCCTACCAGGCGCGCGATATCGTCGCCCGCGCCGGCTTGCCCCACCAGGTCATCGGCAAGGCCGGAGCCATTCTCACCGCGCTGGCGCAGGCGTTTATCGAGAGCGACGCCAGCCTGGCGGAGATTAACCCCCTCGCGCTGACAAAGGATGGGCAGGTCTGGGCCGCCGATGCCAAAATTTTGATTGATGACAACGCCCTCTTCCGCCGCAAAGAATATGCCTCGTGGGCGGAACCGGAAGAGTCGAATCCCCTGGAATTTGAGGCCAAACAGGAAGGGCTGACCTATGTGAAGCTGGATGGCGACATCGGTATTATCGGCAACGGCGCTGGCCTGGTAATGACGACACTGGACATGGTAGCGCGCGTCGGCGGCAAACCGGCCAACTTCCTCGATATCGGCGGCGGCGCGAAGGCCGAGACGATGTACAGGGCGCTGACCTTTGTGGCCCGCGACCCACAGGTGAAAGGCATTCTGGTCAACATCTTCGGCGGCATCACACGCGGCGAAGAGGTGGCAAAGGGCGTGATTATGGCGCAGGCCGAACTGCCCAAAGGTATGCCCATCGTTGTGCGCCTCTCCGGCACCGGCGCCGAAGAGGGCAAGGCAATGTTGAAAGATGCCGGGCTGGACTGGGGCAAAGATATGCGCGAGGCCGCGCAGAAGATTGTTGCCTGTGTGAATAGCATGGCGCAGAAATAGGGGATAGAAGATCATGAGCATTTTAATGGATAACACGACGCGGGTAATCGTGCAGGGCATTACCGGGCGCGAGGGACAGTATCACACGCGCAATATGCGAGCGGCTGGCACCAACATTGTGGGCGGCGTCACCCCCGGCAAAGGCGGACAGAGCATGGAGGGCGTGCCGGTCTTCGATACGGTTGAGGAGGCGAAAGCGGCCACCGATGCCAACGCGACCTGCATTTTTGTACCGCCCGCCGGAGCAGCCGATGCCATTATGGAGGCGGCGGCAGCGGATATTCCACTGATCGTCTGCATCACCGAGGGCATCCCCGTCATTGATATGACCCGCGCCATCCTGGCAGTACGCGAACACGGCTCGCGGCTGATCGGCCCCAACTGTCCGGGCCTGTGTACGCCGGGCTTCGGCAAAATCGGCATCATCCCCTACTCGATCTTCAAGCCAGGTCCCGTCGGCTTCATCTCACGCTCCGGCACGCTGACCTACGAGGTCGTCTCATTGCTGACGGAGGCCGGCCTCGGCCAGTCAACCTGCATCGGCATCGGCGGCGACCCCATTATCGGCTCAACCTTCATCGACTATCTCAAGCTTTTCGAGGCCGACCCCGGCACAGAGGCGGTCGTGATGTGCGGCGAGATCGGCGGCAGCGACGAGGAGGACGCGGCAGAGTACATCAAGCAGATGAAGAAACCGGTGGTGGCCTTTATCTCCGGTCGCACCGCCCCGCCGGGAAAGCGCATGGGCCACGCGGGCGCCATTATCTCCGGCAATACCGGCACTGCTCAGGGCAAAGTGGCGGCGCTGCAGGCGGCAGGCGTACCCGTCGCCGATACCATCTTCGATATTCCAGGGCTGGTACAGAAGGCACTGAATAGGGTATAATACACCTGAACAAAGCTTAAAGTGGTTGTGGAGTAAAACTCCGCAATTGCCACAGGGGGCCAGATTGCCCCCTGTGTTTACGTCAAGAGAAATACATGCATGACAACTGCACTCATATACGATCCGATTTTTCTGGAACATAAGACGCCGCCGAGGCATCCAGACAGGCCGCAGCGCGTGGAACAGGCCATCAAGGTGATCGAGGCGCTGGGCTGGCTGGAACGCGAGGGGCTGGTGCTGCTCTCGCCGCGAGCCGCCACAGAAGACGAACTGGCGCTGGTTCACGAACGCGACTACATCCAGCAGGTGAAGGCGGCGGCGCAGAAAGCTGGCGAGGCGTATGCCCAGGGCGGCAAAGAATCGCACTTCTTCGCCACCGATACCTACGTTTCGGGAAAGTCTTACGAAGCGGCCATTAAGGCGGTCGGCGCGCCATTGACGGCCATCGATGCGCTGATGCGCGGCGAGATTGATAATGCCTACTGCCTGGTACGCCCGCCCGGCCACCATGCTGTGCCGGAGGCGGCAATGGGCTTCTGCCTCTTCAATAACGTCGCCATCGCCGCGAAATACGCGCTGGAACAGCATGGACTTGAGCGCGTAATGATTATTGATTACGACGTACATCACGGCAACGGCACGCAGGAAGTCTTCTACGAGGATCCGCGCGTCCTCTACTTTTCGACGCACCAGGCCCCCTTCTATCCCGGCACCGGCCAGTGGGATGAACGCGGCGAAGGTCCGGGCTTCGGCACAACGATCAACGTCCCGCTCCCGGCGACAAGCGGCTTTGAGACCTACGAGCCGGTCTACCGACAGGTGATGATGCACGCCGCCGCCCGCTTTGAGCCGCAGTTGATCCTGGTTTCCGCCGGTTTCGATGCGCACTGGAACGATCCGATCGGGCAGATGAACCTCTCGACGGCTGGATTTTTCAGGATCAACGAGATCATTCTCGAAGTAGCGAAACACCTGTGTAACGGGCGGGTCATCATGGTGCAGGAGGGCGGCTATGATCTGGAGGCGATGGGCGGCTGCGTCGCTACCTGTATCAATCAGTTACTGGGCGATGACGCGGCGGTCGACAGCCTGGGCAAGGCCCGTGACATGCAGTATCGCGTGAACAGCGATGCCCTTATTGCCGAACTGCGCCGTATCCATGGATTGACCGGCTATCGCTGGCGTTTTGGGCCAAAACCGGATATCGAGAAGCTCAGACGCGAGATCAAAGGCCCGGATGCTTGAGGTGTTATGCCACGCACAACCGACCGCGACTCCATCCGATTACTGAATGCAGGCGACCAGCTATCTGTCGAGCGGCTGCTCTATAGCTCTGATTACGTCTACCAGCGGTTTACAGGCGAAGAGTTATCCATGCTGCTCAGGCAGTACCCGGCTGTTGGCCTCTTCAGTGGCAGCACGTTGCGCAGCTTTCTCCTCTCACAGACAGCAACCCCCCCTACCGCCTGGATAGGGGGGTTTGGCGTAAGCTGGACAGAGAGCCATCATTACCTGAAATTTCTTTCTCGCCTGCTGGATGAACTCACGCCGCACCTGCTGGCGCGGCGCGTGCGCTACCTGCATTATTCCGGCAACGACGAGCAAAACGACTGGCTGCGCGAAGTCCTGCTCACACGCGGCTTCTTCCCCTATCGCCAGTTATATGCCTACGACAAATTCGACTATACCATCCCCACGACAGGCAACCAGCAGGTGAGCGTGCGCCCGGTGCAGCGGCGGGATATTCCGGCGTTGCTGGCAATCGAGGAGGCCTGTTTCGAGGATTTGTGGCGTTACGATGCCGTCTCGTTCGAGCATATCGCGGCCACACACCCCTACTTCGTGGTGGCGGAACTGAACGGACAGGTCATTGGCTACCAGTTCAACGCGCTCGATGGCGAATATGGCTACCTGGTGCGCATCGCCGTTCACCCTTCAATCAATAGCAAAGGCGTGGGAGCGCGACTGATGGCCGAGGCGGTCCGCTTTTTCGAGCGTGAACACGTGCTGCGCATCATGCTCAACACGCAGGATGACAACCTGCACGCCCACCGCCTCTACGAATGGTTCGGCTTCGTGCGCATCCCCCAGATCGGCTTCGTCCTGCGCAAACCCTTATAGCCTTTGCCATCAGGATGTCTCCTGGCCTGTCATGTCAGCACATGTCCAGTTTAAATCATTTTTATAGTTTGAATCGCTATATAACCTCATCTGTCAATTAACTATACTATATCATAGATAAATAGTAATCACTCAACCCGCTTGCTACGTATACAAAAGTAGCAGGCGTTTTTTTCAGGGGCCTGCGGCAAAAGTCTATTTCTTTCAAGGAACGCAACAAGGAGGTTGTATGGTTAGAAGTCTATTGCACCGGTACCTGTGCAAATCGGTCGTCATCCTCGTTGTCATCAGTACCCTGCTCACCTTCTCAACGGCGAGCGCGGACGCCAGTAGCAGTGCAACAACCTTTAGTTTCAAGAATTTCGAGATAGCCAGCGTTCATGGAACAACATGTCCTGGAGAGGGAGGCTCGCAATGCACCAATGGGGCTGCCGAGCCTGCGATCCGGGGAAGTAAGGACGGACACTTCTATGCCTCCTCTGAAAACGGCCTGGGCGCTGGCACAGACGCCTGGAGATCAGATAACGGGGGTCTGAGCTATGTCGCACTTCCCTCGCCCAACAAAGCATCACAGGCACAGGATGTTCCGTTCGCCCCTGGCGGCGGCGATACTGATCTGGCTGTAGCTCCACAGGAGAATTCGCAGGGCAATTACAATGTCTACGTTGCCAGCCTGAACCTGGCAAACATTGATGTCAGCACCAGCACAGATAATGGGCAGATCTGGTCACTCAATCCGACCAGCGCGACCATTCCGGGTGACGACCGGGAATGGATTGCCGCGGATGCCGTTTCTAAGGTCTGCATCTCCTATCACGATATTGCAACCGATAATATCGACGTGAATTGCAGCTATGATGCCGGTACAACATTCACGCAGTTAGGAGATGCCATCGACATGAATCATCTCTATCTGCTGAATGTTGTTGGCGGCAATGAAATTGGGAACCTCATGATCGACCCCAACAACCATTACATCTACCAGACCTTCAGCGGGATAGATAGTGGGGATGTAAATGCCTGTACGACGACAATGGGGCCATGCAACACCCATGTCGTCTATATGGCCGTCTCCACCGATGGAGGAAAGACTTTCACCGACTATGTGGTCTACGACAACCCGGACAGGACGGTCAGCTACGGTCACCAGTTTGTCAACGTCAGCATTGATAAGGCAGGCAATGTCTACTCCGTCTATACCGATAACCACAATGTCTACTACAGCTACTCGACAACTCATGGGCAGACGTGGTCAGCGCCTCATCAGGTGAATCGGTCACCATCTAATACGGCTATCTTCCCCTGGAGTGTAGCCAACCGTGCCGGACACCTCGACATTGTCTGGTATGGCACCTCATATTACGATGGAACCAATCCACCCGATAGCTATCCCAACAGCGCAGCATGGTATGTCTACTTCGCACAGAGCATGAACGCAACAAGCTCAGGCGCCACCTTCACGCAGGTCAAGGCTACCCCGATCATCCACTATGGTGGGGTCTGCGAAAGTGGTGTGAGCTGCACCGGCAACCGCGACCTCTATGATGATTTTGGAGTAGCGGTCTATCACCATCCAGGCTTCGCAAACGATGGCTATGCCTCGATTGTTTATAGCGACGATCAGTACAGTACGAGTCCAACCAGCCCTCCGCCAGCAGGATGTACCGTCAGTACGACCAACACCGCTTCTTGCGATCATACGTCCATCGCCACGCAGACAACAGGCCCGGGCATTTAGAGCTTATCCGAAAACCTCTCTGAAGCCGCTTGAATCCAGAGCCAAAAGTAGGTTTTTGGATAAGCTCTAAGTGAGAGTTGTATCACAGGGAAGGGGCAGTCTCAATTTCAAGACTGCCCCTTCCCTGTTTCTCGCCGCTCACCTGCCTTCTCGTTCGTTTTTCAAGCAGAAAGCCCCAGCAGGCACCAGACGTCGAGGGGAGCGGACTTGTTTTTGACGTGGAGCGGGGGCAACTGCGAGGCGAGAATATGCTGGCGCACGCGCAGGAAGGTCGAATGATTGAGCAGGATGTTATTGTCCGAGGCGTTGGATTGCAGGCGCGAAGCGATATTGACGGCGTCGCCGATGGCGGTATAGTTCTGCATGCGCCCCTCGGAACCCAGGTTGCCCACGACGGCCAGCCCCGTGTTGACGCCGAAGCCGAAGGAGATGTGCCGCTCCTGCGGCTGCGTGCGCTGGTACTCCTGTACGGCCAGTCGCATCTTCCACGCCGCCCGCACCGCCCGCAAAGCGTGATCTTCCTGTGGCAGCGGCGCGTTGAAAATCGCCATCAGCGCATCGCCGATAAAGGCCGTCAGCGTCCCCTCTTCATCCCAGATTTCTTTGCCCATGATTTCCAGGTACTTGTTGAGCAGGTTCATCACCTGCTCAGGCGACATACTCTCGCTCAGGCGCGTGTAGCCGCGAATATCGGCAAAGACGACGGAGATTTCTTTGGTTTCGCCGCCCAGTTTCAAGGCTCTGGGGTCGTGGATCAGTTGCTCTACTACTTTTGGATGCACATAACGCCCGAAAATGCGATTAATCTTTTTCGTTTCTTCCTGAGAACGTTTCAGTTCGGTGCGATCATCCACCACCAGGGCCATACCGATATAGTTCCCCTGCGGATCGCGCAGGGCGGAGACGAAGTAGGTCAGGTTGACAAGGCCGCGCTGAACAATTTCGCAGTCAACCGAGGTGGGAACAATCGTGCCGTGATTGTGCTGCTTCATCGCGTTTTCCAGCACATCCACCAGGCCAAGTTGAGAATATGCCCCGAAGACCTGCCGGTAATGCTTGCCGATAGCATCGACGGGGTTGATGCGTAGAATAACATTCGCCGCCCTGTTAAATGTGGTAATGATGCCGTTAGAGTCAGTCGTAATCACGCCATTGGCAATAGAGGTGAAGATATTATCCATATATTGCTTGTCTTCGTTGATCTGCCGGATTGAGCGATTCAGGTCGGCGAAGAGGCGGGCATTGTCGATGGCGATAGCGGCCTGGTGACAGAAGGCCAGCAGAAGGTCGCGGTATTTCGGGCCAAACAGGCCGGTATTGATGCGGCTGTCAACGTAGACGGCTCCGATACATTTATCGCGCACAATTAAGGGCGCGCACATGATGGAGCGTATACCATAGGCGATGATGCTGCGCTGGCTTTTGAGCGCGTCGTCGCTCTGCGCGTCGGCGGCCAGCACGGGCTGGCGCGTCTGCATCACCTTCTCAACCGTGCTGCGGCTGATTTCCAGACCAAATGCGCTCTGATCGATAGTGCGTAACTGTGTTTTATCGCGGCTGATCTCACGGGCAATTTTGAATTCAAGCTGGCCGGTCTCCTCGTTGACCAGCACCAGGAAGCCACGTTCGGCCTTCACAAACTGAATGACCTGGTCCATGACCATCAGCAGAACTTCATCGAACTCAAGCGTTGAGTTGAGCGCCCTGGCAATTTCGTAGAGGGTCGCCAGTTCATCATGCTCGCGTTTGAGAACCTGAATGCTGGTGGTCAGGGCCGCACGTTCCTGCTCAAAGGTATCGGCTCTTGCCCCGACGGCAAGTTCCGTTTTGATCGCCTGCGCCTGGCTCTGGATCATGACGAGGATGCGCTGCAAGGTCTGGCTCAAACGTCCCAGTTCCAGGTCGGCCATACGACTGATATTGAGCGAATCATTGAGCAAAGCGACACGCGGATCACCGCTCTCCCCGGCATACGTCCCCTCGACCGCCCCCTCTAAATCAAGCGTATGTTTATGCAGGGAACGCGAGATACGAACCAGCGTCTCGCCAACCGTATGCAAATCGTTGCTGACTCGCTGCGCCAGATCAGGTATTGCGGTCAACGCGCCCTCCAATTTCTGATGCTTCTCGCATGGTGAAAAACGTCTTACAAAGTCCGTAAGGAATAGCCCTTCCCCTTTGTATAAATAGACGCTTATAATCCCCTTTATTATAGCATGCAAAGTTGTGTTTGCACGACCCGCTTCTTCAAAAATCTCAAAGTCTGTACATTCTCAGATTCTCTGGAACTCGTTTCTCTTTCAGTAACTTGCCTGTCAACATACAGACTATCACACTTGACAGACTCTGGGCTTCAAACAACCCTTCCATTCCCCCAACCAGTATGTTATACTTTTCTTCGATACGTATTAAATATTTAATATGTAATCTATGATTAGAGGCGAGGGGATAGTCATGCCATTCGACGGATTACACATCGGTCACTATATTCTCCTGCGTTCCATCGGTAGCGGCGCAATGGGAGAGGTGTATCTTGCCGAAGACCCACGAATCCACCGGCAGGTAGCGATCAAGGTCGTGCGTAGCGAAATCAGTGCTTACTACAGGGATAGCGTCGGCGATGCACAGAGGCTCTTCCTGCGAGAAGCAAAAGCTATTGCACAGCTGGATCATCCACATATTTTGCCTTTATTTGATTATGGCGAGGAAAATATCAACGGCACAACCCTCACCTATCTGGTCATGCCTTTTCGACCAGAAGGGTCGCTGACCCGATGGCTGGAACAACGCAATTCTGGCCTGCTTCCACTTGAAGACAGCATCCAGCTTGTACGCCAGGCCGCCAGCGCATTGCAGTATGCCCACGATCAGCAGATTATTCACCAGGATGTGAAGCCAGCTAATTTTCTGATGCGCGCCAACAGCGAGCGTCCACATCTGCCCGATATTGTGCTGGCAGACTTTGGAGTAGCCCGGTCTGGCAATACGACTTCAAGCATGAGCCACTCTATTCGTGGGACACCAACGTACATGGCCCCTGAACAGTGGAGTGGTGAAACTGTACCCGCTACCGATCAGTATGCGCTGGCCGTGATGGCATATGAGTTGTTGACCGGGCAACCTCCTTTTCAGGGGCCGCCAATGCAGATGATGTATCACCATACCAACACTCTTCCACAGCCAGCGAGCAAGTTGAATCCCTCGCTTCCAGCAGAGGTAGATTCAGTTCTCTTAACGGCGCTGGCGAAAAAGCCCGAAGAGCGTTTTCTGGCTATCGCGGTCTTTGCCCATGCTCTACAGCAGGCTACACAATATACTACTGCCGCGACGGTCATAAGAACGCCGCATAGCGCCAGTACAGGGAATGTACGCGCAACACTCGCTATCAGCAAAAAAGAGGCACAGGATGGCACGACTCGGACACTGAATTTGCCAGGAGGGCGGCAGATGACGATCACCGTGCCAGCCGGGTCGTATGATGGTCAGGTTTTAAGAATTGAGGATCACACAGCAGGCGTATTGATTATTACGTTGCAGGTGAAAGAGACGGAACCCACGTTTTTGCCAGTGAAGCCGGGTCAGGAATTTGATAGGACGATTCGCTCATCGAATCCGGCTTTGCCACCACCCTCCATGTCGCCAGCAGGTAGAGGAACACCCACCCCTGTACCATCTGCCCCAGGCTTGAGGCCAGATATCGCCGACAATCAGCAAAATACAGCCAGACGCCAGGGCATTGCCGGTGGTACAGCCATATTGCTGGTCGGGTTGGCCCTGCTGATCATAGCAGGCAGTGCTGGCTTCTTTTACCTTCAGAATAACAACCGCTCCTCCTCCAGCAATCCCGATGCTATCGCCACCATCCATGCCAGTGATGCAACCTCTTTTGCTGCCACCTCCACGACTCTGGCAAGTAAGAACACAGGAACACCGACTTCCCAACCAGCTACGCCCACAACGACGGCTGGCTCGCAAACCACTCCTACGACAGCAAACACTGTACCTTATCCACCTCCTGGTGCAGTATTAGCACTCAATGACCCACTGACTGATAACAGTCTCGGCTACAATTGGACTGAAAACAACACCGGTACCGGCTCCTGCAGTTTTACAGGAAGCGGCTATGATGTGACATCGCCACAAACACCTCTCTATCATGGCTGCGTTGCCCAGAACACAAGCTTTAGCAATTTCGCCTATGAGATCCATCTGACCTTTATCTCCGGCAATTGCGGAGCCATCATCTTTCGCGCCGATGTTCCCAATCACCGATACTATTATTTCCGCATTTGCGCAAACGGCACCTACCAGTTGCTTCTCTACACACAGAGCGGCTACGCCACCAGAACGTTCGCAGACAGCAACTCTTCGGCAATCCACATGGGTCCTGGTCAATCTAACGTGATAGCGGTTGTTGCAAACGGCAGTCACATTGCTGCATATATAAATGACCAGCCTGTGGTCAGCATCATCGATAGCACCTGTAGTCAGGGGCAGATAGGTGTTGCCGCCGATAATGATAACAGCCCAACCGAGATAGTGTTCAGCAACGCAAAGGTATGGACTTTCTAGACCCGGCGATGCCAGTTCATCACACGCCTCGTTTCATACCCCGTACTCTCTCAGGTAGTCGGTAAAAGACATGGGGGTGAAACCGAAATTGCGCTGCACGGAGTCGCGTTCGGTGATGTTATCGAAGGTGAAGAGGGTCATGGCGGCTTTCGTCAGAGGCGGTCTGGGCAGCACTGCCTCCATGACGGCTGCGCCAACACCGACCAGCGGTGTGGGAGCAGGCGCTTTGATGCGCGTTTTGTGCATGGCGTGCAACAGTTCGTCGATGATGCGGGTGAAGGAATAGTATTCCGGGCCGCCGATGGTGTAGGTTTTGCCGGAGGTACCCTGCGGGTCGTCCAGCACCTTCATGATGACGGTGACGACATCTTCGACATAGATGGGCTGGAAGAGAATGGTGCCGCCGCCGATCAAAGGCACGACCGGGGCGCTGCGAATGAGATCGGCCAACCCTTTGATGAAAGGCGCGTTTTTGCCGAAGAGAACGGATGGCTGAATGATCGTCCATTGCAGGCCGCTCTCTTTGACCATCTGCTCCGCCAGGTAGCGGCCCTGCATGTAGCTGCCGGGTTTCGCAGGCTTTGTTCCCAGGCCGCTGATCTCGATGATGCGTTTAACGCCGGCCTCCTGCGCCGCCTTCACCAGGTTGGCCGTTCCCTGCACATTGGTGGTGTTGTAGTCGTTGCCAGCCGAGGGCTTGCGATCCGCCGTGATAAAGGCGGCATGGACGATGGTATCTACTCCTTGCACGGCAACGGGCAGCGTCTCCGGCTTTGTGGTATCGCCCTCCACCAGTTCTATTTTCTCAACGGGCAGAACCTTTGCTGCCCGCGCCCTGTTGCGCACCAGGCAGCGCGGTCGCTCGCCCTCTGCAACAAGACGCGCCACAAGATGACTTCCAATATAGCCTGCTGCTCCTGTAATCAGTATCATCATTCTGTCCCTCTCATATCTCTCTGAAAATAAGTCATTGACAGCTTTACCAGCAGTATAAGCCTTTGTGAGAAGAGATGCCAGGGGACAGGAACACGGGTAAAGGGGTGAGCCTGCTCATGGAATATCGCTTTCAGAGCAAGGCCCCGGCGGGCAACACAATGCGCACTGAAACGCCCTCGCCGGGGATACTTTTGATGGTCAGGCTACCGCCTGCTATGGCGAGCAAGGCGCTATGGGTGAGCAGACCGCCGCCGGTGCCGGTCGTAGAACTGCTGGCCGAGAGAATACCAACGCCATCATCGGAGACAATCACCTCCAGGTGGGGATCGCAACTGGCTTTGAGGGTGATGCGCAGGCGGCGATGGATGTCCGTGCCGCGCGCATGACGGGCCGCGTTGCGCAGGGCTTCCTGCACGGCGGCGAAGATCAGTTCGGCGATGGCCGGGGGCGTCTTCTCATCGATAATGCGCTCTGTCTCCTCTGAGACACACCAGTACACCTCGTCGAAAGCGTGCTGGAAATCCTGGTTGAGCATGGTGTGGATGGCGCGCATCAGGCCGTCGCGTTCCAGGCGATGCGGCGCGCCCGTTGCCGTCGCGCGCATCATAGCGGCTAAGCGGCGGTGGGCGTCGGTAATCATCTCCACCGTCTCGTCAACGGCATGGACGAGCGGAGCGTTCTGGTCGGGGCCTTGCGGCACAGTTTGTTCCACCGGGATCAGCGAGCGCAGGGTTTCCAGGCGCAGGAGCGCGAGGTGCATCTGGGGTAGAATCTCGTCATGCAGGACGCGGCGCTGCTGCGCGCCCAGCAGCTTGACATCGACGATACGCCGCTTCAAGAGGGCCGCGACCGCCTGCATGGCTTCGTGGTCGCCCAGCGTATCAAGAATGCGCTGGCCGCAGGCATGGGCAAGATTCATATCTTCGTCGGTAAATACGGCCCCATCCTCACGTGGGCCGAGGTAGAGCATAGCAACCAGCCCCAGTTCATCGTGGATCGGCAAGATCCAGCAGATCATGCGCTTGCCGTTCAGGGTGATGCGCGCGCGCCGGGGAGCGGGATTGTGCGCCTCTCCCGGCTTGCGGCCTTGCAACCGGGGCTTGAGAGCCGGACGTTGCGCTATGTTCGCGCTGAGCTGATCGGCCCCCTCAGCACGCAGAGAGTCCGGCGGGCGTATTTCCGCCAGCACATCGTCGGTCGCGGTCGCAGGCCAGCGGTAGCTGAAGGTGCGGCGAATGGGGCCGGAGAGGATGGTCAGGCGGGCGCACTGCACGGCCAGCACGTCATGGCAGAGGTGGAAAAAGAGTGATTCCAGGCTCTGCTCCGTCTTTTGCAGGTCGGTGTTGAGCCAGTGGTGCGAATTGGTGTTGCGCAGAAACTGGCCTAGCATGGCGATATAGCGGTCGCGAGCGGTATAGCTACTCCACGTAAACAATGCATAGGCGGCAGTCGCGAGCGTGGTGATGAGCAGCAGGCCACCGAGCTTGCTACTGGTCAGATTGACAAGCAGGACGATCAGCAGGGCGACGGTGGTGGCAACGATAACGATGCCGCGCCATTGCTCAAAGAAGCCGCGCCGGGCAAGGGGTCGCTCAATCAAGATGCCATGCCGCACGACAGAATAGCCGACCAGCAGGATGATAAGGGCGACCGCGCCGACGGAGACCATATCCAGCACCATCAGGTTGAGCGGAATGGCGACCAGATTCTGGGGCATGGCGGGAACGGGCTGCTGCTGGTGCCGAAGCCAGCCAATGAGCGAGGAGATACTGATGACGGCCAGCGTAGTGGTGAGGCCAACCATAAAGAGGGCGGCAAGGAAGAGACCAGGGCGGGCAAGGTGCCAGGAAAGCGCCGGTTCCTCCAGTTGCTCCAAGTCGGTCGGGTCATCCCAGAAGGCATCGGCCAGCGCCTGTATAAGCGGGAAAAAGCCGCGCACGCGCAAGAGGGTAGACCAGAGGCGACTGATCCTGCCGAGCGTGAGCCAGGGAGCGATGGCGCAGAAGGTGACATAGCAGAGGAAGAGTACGGGCAGCCAGACAACCGGCGAGAGCAGACCGCCAGACGTAGTACCCGCGATGGAGCCATAAGCCAGCAGGCGCAACGAGCCGCTAAAGGTGAAGATCGATTGATTGGCGATGAGCAACAGAAAGACCAGGCAGCCGAGAATGCCGCTGCTAACCAGCAAAAAGGGACGCCGCCTCCGCCAGCCCTCGTTGATCAGCGAGGCATAGTGCAGGCCGATGGCAAACCATATATAGGGAACGCCGATAGCAGGCAGCCAGATCAGATGCCACAGGAAATCAGGGGTGAGAAACTCCTGTCCTGGCTCACTGAGCGGCTCGAAGATGAGCAGGGCGTGAATGTAGAAAAAGAGGGCGGAGAGCGCGAGACCCACAACTCCCATACGCGCCACCCAGCTCCGACGGTCACCATTGAGCCAGACGGTCAGGGCAAGCCAGAGAAAGGTGACCAGATTAAAGATGGAAAGCGCCACTGCAATGGTCTGGAAGATATGCTCAGGCGCGAAGAATGTTTGCGGCGACATGTTATTCCTCGTGGTAAAGCGGTACCCATTCGCCGCGCCGGTCCTGCACCAGCGCCTCCCCATTTTCGTCCCACATAATCATGCGGTTGAGAGTATAGATCAGGGTGGCACGGGCGCGCGCGACTTTGTCATCGACTGCTGTATCGCTCAGGCCCCAGGCGGCGTAGATGCGCCCGTTGGTACGGCTGACCGCTCGTTTATCGTGCAGGTTGAGCCGGGCGGCGATCTGCTCGTTGGTCATGCCCTGCGCCAGCAGTTCGGCTACGCGCAACTCGTTTGGCTCCAGCAGGGCGCGCGGCGACTGCTCATCCAGGCTGCGCACCTCCTGCACGCGATCCTCGATCTCCGGGTCAACCAGGCTGCGACCATTGATGGCGTCGCGCAGCAGGGGAACGAGCATAGCGGGCAGCAGGTAGTTGCTCTTGCGCACATAAGCATAGTGTGTCAGAATGCCGGAAGCGCGAAACTCGCGGTAATACTCATCATCATCCTGAATGGAATAGAAGACAACGGGCATGCGCGGACGCTCGCGGCGAATGGCAACGGCTGCAGCCACGCCGCTCATGGCGCGCCGACCGGCCTGGGGGTCCTGCAACTGTACATCCATCAAAATCACATCCATATCCAGTTCCAGCGCGCGCGCGAGAGCTTCGCGTCCGGTCGCGGCCTCCCCCACCACCTGTACGGCCCCCGTCGCCTGCAAGCCCTCCTTCAACGCCTTGCGCAGCGGCCCATGATCGTCAACCAGCAACAGTTTGATAATCGCCA
>Ga0209810_1003984_pt1 | contig 14747 bp, 10 predicted proteins | sample Coa_R1_7_FD_187159 | JGI IMG/M metagenome (GOLD analysis project Ga0209810, IMG submission 187159) | Surface soil microbial communities from Centralia Pennsylvania, which are recovering from an underground coalmine fire - Coalmine... | ecosystem: Environmental > Terrestrial > Soil > Unclassified...
CTTCGAAGAGCGCATGAATCGGCGTGGCCGCGCGCGGTTCGGCCGATTCCTCGATCGAATATACGTCCGAAAACAACTGCTCGTCACTGATCTCCGGATGCGGAGAGGGCGCCGCGCGACGAGTTCCCGACGGGTACAACCACAACCCGATGGCCAGGAGACACAGCAGCGCCAATGCCGGGGCCCAGCGCAGGGAAGCCGGGGGTTGTTCCTCGATCCGTGCGTAGATCGCGCGCCGTTGCGCGGCCAGCGTCCGGTCGCTGACTTCGCAGGAAGCGCTCGACTCCGCGCGGCGCTGCTCGAAGGCGGCGTAACGCTGTGAGCACTCGGAGCACCCGGCAAGATGGGCTTCCACTGCGCTCCCGGCGATCCCGTAGAGCCGGTCCAGCAGATCGTCGGTGCTGAGGTGGGTCATCTGGCGCCCTCGTACAGATCGCGCAGTTCGTGCCGCAATTTCGAGACCGCGCGGAACATGTGCGCTTTCACGGTTCCGACGTCCAATCCGAGCAATCCCGCGATTTCCTCCAGGCTCCTGCCTTCATAGTGCCGGAGCGTGAAGACCGCCCGCTGACGCCCGGAGAGCCGGGCCAGGGCCTGTTCGAGACGGCTAGAAATCTGCGCGGCAAAGTACCGGTCCTCGGCCCCCGGCGCAATGGCTCTCGCCCGCAGCAGCACGCCGTTTTCGTCCACGCCCGCCGGTCTTCGCCTCCAGAACTGCCATTTCCGGGAGCGCAGGCGATCCAGACAGGCGTTGATCGCGATCCGTGTGACCCAGCGCGCCGGATCATCCAGTTCCTTGGTTTGATCCTTCTTGAGCGCCTGAAACGCCTTGAGAAAGGCATCCTGGGTTGCGGAATTGGCTTCGTCCTGATCTTGCAGGAGCCGGAAGCACAGGGCCAGGACGCGCCGCTGCTCGCTGGCCATCCAGGCCCCAAAGTTGGAGACGAAGGCTTCGTTCGACGGCGCCGGCGCCAAAGGCTCCGCGATTTCGCCGGTCATACTCTTCAAGACGGAGCTATTTTATAACGGCTTACTCCCAAAAAGCATTCGCGAATATAGGCCGTTTCGCACTTGACTAATTCCGCATTCCTTCGTGCAGTTTCCCATTGACTCCTGTATGCAGGTAATGTACACTTCCAGACGAACAATTTCAGGTGTCTTGTAGTCGTTAGTTGAATTCGGCTCGATAAAGGGGTTTGCATGCGTGTTTATAGAGGCGCAATCGCGTCAGTTCTGTGTGCTTTTGCCGCGTTCGCTCAATCCGATCGCGGAACAATCACCGGGACCGTAACGGACCCGGCCGGGGCGGTAGTTCCGGCCGTCGCCATTGAGGCCAAAAACACGAGCAACGGTTTCGTGTACCCGGCCGCGACCTCGGGAACTGGGAACTATACAATCTCCCAGCTTCCGGTGGGCACGTATGAAATTACGGCTACGGCGATGGGGTTTAAGAAAGCGATCCGCACTGGAATCGAGGTACAGGCGTCAGCCACCTTCCGGGTAGACTTTACGCTGGAAGTCGGAACCGCTTCGGAATCCGTCACGGTAAACGCGGAAGCTCCTCTACTTAAAACCGAAAGCGGCGAACTGAGCCAGAACGTCAGTTACGACCGTGCCGATCAGCTCCCGGTGTTCAGTATCGGCGGCAACAACACGGGAGCCGGCAACGTGCGCAACCCCCTCGCGGTGATCACGCTCATGCCCGGCGCGCAGTTCCAGAACGAAAATACGCTGCGCATCAATGGGATGCCTTCCAGTTCTCAAACCATCCGCATCGAAGGCCAGGATGCGACCAACGGCTTTTGGCGGCAGCTCAATCAGGGCGTTCAGACCGGCACGGACGCAATTCAGGAAGTGGCCGTCCAGACCTCCAACTTCGCCGCCGAGTACGGGCAGGCGGGTGGCGGCTACATAAACTACACGATGAAGTCGGGCACCAACCAGTATCACGGCATGGCCTTCGAGTACGGCCAGAACGACGTATTCAACGCGGGCCTCCCCAACACCGACGCAGGCTTAACGAATTCGCTCAAAAGCGGCCAGCATGTCCGCAATTCGATTCGCCGTAACGACTTCGGCGGCAACTTTGGCGGACCCGTGAGGATTCCCAAAATTTACAACGGAACCGACAAGACCTTTTTCTTCTTCAACTACGAGCAGTTCATCTCGCACACTTTAACCGGTAATGGCACGGCGACGGTACCCACCACTGCGTACCAGCAGGGGAATTTCGCCGCCGCGCTCAACCCCGCGCTGACCCCGCCCGCTGGCGCGAACTATACCAACGTCGAGCCGCTGGGGGGGACCACTTTGGTCGGCAATGAGATCTTCGACCCGTTGACGCAGACTACGATAAACGGTCTGGTAGTGCGGCAGCCCTTTCCAAACAACGCCATCCCGGCGAACCGTCTGGATCCGACGGCGCTCAAGATCCAGGGGCTTCTGCCGCAGCCGACCAACGGCTCGCTGACGAACAACTACACCATTCCGGCCTACTTCAACTACACTCACATTGAGATTCCGTCGATTAAAATCGATCACAACCTGAGTCCCACGATCAAGATTTCCGGATTTTATTCCGCCAACCGTCAGACTTCGCCCTCGGCGAACGGCTACACTCAGGTGTTCACCACGGCCGAGCCTCTGGATTCCTTGTCGCAAACGACGCGGATTAACTACGACCAGTCCATTACTCCGACATTGCTCATGCACCTGGGCGCGGGCCTGTTGAACACGTCGTTGCACAACCTGCCGCCAAGCTTCGATCAGAATTCGTTGTTTGGCTCGACCGGGGCTTTCTACGTGAATCAGTTTCCCGCGGTCACTCCCGGGAATGATACGGGAAAGGGAGGGTCCTCCGTCCCTATGGGCGTTGGCTTTGGCGCCATTGTTCAGAAAGATACGAAACCGACCTTTAACACCAGCTTCACCTGGGTCAAGGGCAACCATACGATGAAATTCGGCGGCGAGGCCATTCTGGAAGGTTTGCCGATTATCAACACAACGCGTGCGAACGGGGCCCTCAGCTTTGGCCAGGCCGAAACCGCCGATCCGTACGCCACCGGCTTGAGTTTTTCCAACGGCGCGACGGGGTTCGCCTACGCCAGTTTCCTGCTAGGCCTGGAAAGCAACCTGACCCTGTCGCCGCTGGCGGCGGCTCGCCTGGGCAATCACGCGTTCGGGTTGTATGCGCAGGACAACTGGAAGGTCAACCGCAAGCTGACCATCGAGTACGGACTGCGATGGGATTTCGCGACGCTGCTGAGCGAACAGTACGGACGCATGCAGGATGCGGCCTTCAATTTGCCCAACCCTGCTGCCGGCGGGCGCCTCGGCACGGTCATCTACGGTGCGACCTGCAAGTGCGATTTCAACGGCAACTACCCGTTTTCGTTCGGGCCGCGCCTGGGCATCGCCTATAAAATCGACGACAAAACGGTTCTCCGCGTCGGGGGCGGTTTAGCCTACGGCACCTCGCCGAACAACGCATTCCTGACTTACAGCGTGCCGGACTTTTTCAGCTTCGTCGATCAGCCGGTGGCGGGCGTCCCGGCCCAACAGCTCAAGTACGGAAATCCGTACGCGCCGGGCAACCCGTTCGGCAACCCGCCATTAGTCTACCCGAGCTTCGATCCCCACTTCCCCTTCACGACGGCGCCGGGCTACACGCCGCCGCTGTCGCCGTTCATTTCCATCGACCGAAACGCGGGCCGGTTGCCCCGGATTACCCAATGGAGCGTCGGAATCCAGCGTGAAGTGATTCGAGGCACGGTGCTGGATGTCACCTATGTCGGCAACCGCGGCGCCTGGTGGACCGCTCCGAGCCTCTCCACGTATGCGTACAACTCGCTCCAGCCCTCGGATTTAACGAGGTGGGGCCTGAACCCGACGAACCCCGCCGATCTGGCTCTGCTCACGCAGCCGATCAGTTCTCCTCTTGTACAACAGCGCTTCCCGAGCCTGAAGCTGGTGAACTCGCCGGGCGGTATCCCGACAGTCCCCTCGGTCTACCCCGGTTTTCCAGCCAGCCAGACCTTGAACCAGGCCATGCGCCCCGAGCCGCAATTCTACGGCGTCCCGCCCTTCCTGGGCCCGCCCCTGGGCGTGACTTGGTATGACGCGCTTCAGTTGAAGGTCACCAAGCGCTTTTCGCACGGCCTGGACTTCCAGTACGCGTTTACCTATTCGAGGCAGTTCGACCTCGGCGTGAACTCGGACACCAATTACCTGACACCCAACGCGCCGCCCATCAACGACGTGTACAACTACGCTCAGAACAAGCAGATCTCGGCTTTTGAGCGGCCGCTGGTGAGTGTCCTCTCCGTGAATTATCAGACCCCCAAATTCCGGGCGGACAATGGCGCCATGAAGGCGGTCTCCTGGTTGACCCGCGACTGGGTTTATGGGGCGATCCTGACCTATCAGAGCGGGCAACTCATCGGCCCGGCCAAATCCAACAACAATTTGTTGTGCCAGTTAGCCCGCGGCGGATTCGGCTGCAATAACGCCAATAATCCGGCCCTGTGGGGTGGCGGCCAAACCTACCAGAACCGCGTTCCAGGCCAGCCGCTGTTCCTGGTGGATCCCAATTCGAAGTTCGATCCTACCAAGCAACTCGTTCTGAATCCGGCGGCTTGGACCGATGTCGGCCCAGGCCAGTTCGGGACTGCGGCTGCGTATTACGAAAATTACCGGTGGCAGCGCCAGCCTTTGGAGTCGATGAGTTTCGGGCGGCTCTTCCCGATCGCCAAGGAAGGTAAGGTCACCCTCCAACTCCGGGTTGAATTCCAGAATATCTTCAACCGTCAGGCGTTGGCTCTGCCATCCAACACCAACCCGCAGTCGATTACGTTAAGAACCAACCCGTTCCCCAACGGCCAGCCCGGCGCCCTCTCGCTTGGCTACGGCTTTGTCAATACGGTCGGCGGCGCGCCCTTCGGCAGTCCCGAAAACCCGCGCACCGGCCAGTTCGTCGCCAGAATCCAGTTCTAGCGCCGATCTGCCCGGGACGTTCCAGGCCCCCGCCCTTCATGGGCGGGGTCTCCCTTTTGGGCCGTGCCCGCCTGAACAGCTTTGCGTGTATAATGCCTCCGGAATCTCAGTCCATCGCCGCCTTCATTTTCGGCTGCGTTTGACCTGCTCCCGATAATCTCAGGAACTACGGTGTTTCCCTCGGGCATTTGGATCCCAAGTGTTATTCCCAAGTGTTATTAAGGCTGGGGCGCCGGGAGTGGATCGCAAACTCAGATTGTGTGGTCCAGATACCTTAAGGGACTTTCAGATGCGCCACTACTCAGCGTTATTGTGAGTTTTACTCATTTCGGCCACAATGGCGGCACAAGAGCCGGAGGCTTCGCATGATGTCGCGCGATCCGACAGAGCGGTGCCAACCTGGCGGGCACAAAGACGGGAGTCGTCGGATACGTGCTGACAAATGGGGGCATGAGCACCGGATTTATTAAGGTGATGATCGACGGCTACCGCCTCACGGGTCAGGGCTACGAGTTGGTAGCGAAACCGGACAGGATCTTGACGGGACTGCCCTAAATTTGGATAAGCTGGAATCGCCGCGTTCCAACGAGGCGTGGTTCCTCGCTCATGGCCAGGTGATCGGCGCGTCAAGGTACCTGGAACAAGCGCGGATTTACAGTTTCGATGGCTACGAGTTCAAGGTGGCTGTGGACGACTCCGCAGCCTAGAATGCTACCGGGTTTCGAAATTGCAAAAGACAAGGTCACCATTACGTACCATTCAGACTCGGATTATGAACGGGTCTTCCGAGACGATATAGAGTTAACCATCGCAGGACCAGTGGGCTCAACCACAGAACTGGCCCCCCGCACTCAATAAATAGGTCATGCTCTCGAAAGATCCCATTTTCACCACCGCGGAGACCCACGGGCGCGCCCTGCGCGACGGCAACCGCCTGATCGCCCATAGCCAGGACATCGGCTGGCGGTCGCTCTACGCCTGCATCATCGAAGAAGCGCCCTTCGACGCCACCGAAGCCCCGATTCATCATCCGTCCCTGATTTATCACCTGACCCGGCCCACTGAGGTCACCCGCCAGGTCGAGGGCCACCGCCAGGAAAGAATGCTGATCGGGCCGCGCCGCATCTGCCTCACTCCCGGCGAGGCCGCCACGCGCTGGCATCACTCCGGCCATCCCGAGATTCTTCAGGTCTACCTGCGCCAGTCCATCTTTGCTTCGGCGGTCAGCGAAATGTATGGCGGCGATCCCGGGCGCGCGGAACTGGTCCCCCGCTTCGCCATGCAGGACCCGCTGCTTGAACAGATCGCCCTGGCGATCGTCTCCGCGCTTCAGGACGGAAACGCCCAGAGCCAGCCTTATGAGGACCAGCTTTACATCGACACGCTGGCGCAGATGATGGCCGTGCACCTGGCCCGCGTTCACTCCAACCGCTCGCGCCCGCTCCGCGCTCCGCCCCGGATCGAAGCTCTTTCGAGCTGGCGCATCCGCGGTCTGATCGAATACATCGAAAACCACCTCGACGGCGACCTCAGCCTGGAGGCGATGGCGGCGCAAATCGAGATTAGCCCTTTGTATCTCGCGCGGGCCTTTAAATCCGCGGTCGGCCAGTCGCCGCATCAGTATGTGCTCTCGCGGCGGATTGAGCGCGCCAAGGAACTGCTCCGCAACACCGAAACTCCCGTGGTGGAGGTCGCGCTCCGCACCGGTTTTTCCTCGCAAAGCCATCTGTCGAACTGGTTCCTGCGGCACGTCGGCGTTTCCCCCGCCGCCTACCGGCGCCAGAAGGCCTGAAGCGCGGGCTCCCCCGCACGGGAAGCTACGCTGGAAGGGGTGGTGGTTCGTATTTTTCCCGATGCGATCGAGCTGGCGCGAGCCGCCGCTCAGGAGGCCACGGCTCACCTGCGCGAAGCGATCGGCGCTCGTGGACGCGCGCGCCTGGTCGCGGCGACCGGAAAATCCCAGATCGAGTTTCTATCTCATCTCGCGGGCGGCCCAGGCATTGACTGGAGCCGCGTCGAGCTATTCCAACTGGACGAGTACGTGGGGCTTCCGCCCGATCATCCCGCGAGCTTCGCGCACTACATCCGTGAACGCCTGATTCGGCCCGCCGGGATCAAGTGCGCGCATCTTTTAAACGGTGCGGGCGATCCCGCCGGCGTCTGCGCTCAAATCGGCGCCGCGCTGGCGGCTGCGCCCGCCGATCTCCTGATGGCGGGAATCGGCGAGAACGGCCATCTCGCGTTCAACGATCCGCCAGCGAATTTCGACACGCAAGAGCCCTATATCGTGGTGGAACTCGATCCGCGGAATCGTGCGCAACAGGTTCGCGAAGGGTGGTTCGCCTCCTTCGACGAAGTCCCCCGGCGGGCGATCACCATGTCGATTCGCCAGATCCTGAAGGCTCGCGCGATTCTGTGCCTGGCGCCGGGGCGGCGCAAAGCCCAAGCAGTCCGGATGTGCTTTGCCGGCGAAATCGGGCCCATGGCTCCGGCTTCGGCAGTCCGTCTTCACCCGCAAGCGATGGTTTATCTGGATCGCGAATCCGCTCGCGATTGGAAGGAGAGCGCCTAGGCCGGGAGCTGGCCGTGCCGGATTGCATACCGGGTGAGGCTCGCGGTTTCATGCAGGTCGAGCTTGCTCATGAGCCGGGTACGGTGCGTGACCGCGGTCTTGAAGGCGATATCCAGCTCGGCCGCGATCTGCTTGGTGCTGTAACCTGCCGCGATCAGCCGGAGCACCTCCCGCTCGCGGCTGGTGAGCACGGAAAGGCTGGCTTCACGGAGTTCTGCCAGCGCTTCCCGCACAGGCTCCAGAAGCTCGTTCCTTGCCTGGGAATACCGCTCCGGTTTCGCGATCCAGCGGATCGAGTCTGGCACTTGAATGAGAGCCGCGGGCCTGCCTTCCGGCTCTTCCGCCCGCGCACCCACCGGATGAGGGTTTGCTTGCGGCTTGAGCTTCGCTTCCCTTCTCATACTCGTCCAGAAGACTTCCGCCACGCCGCCAACGTTACAGGACGGCCGGTTCAGGCGATTGCGGCGGCTCAAAAGCGCTTTGGCTCAAAGACGCTGGAGCAGAACACCGAGGTCTCAGCGAACGTGTATCGTCAAGGAAACCGTCCGTCTTTCGATCCGTTTCGCGGGACGGTCCAGCAGATCGGCATCGAACGGCCGCCCAATGCGGTTTCCCGCCAAATCCTCTCAAATCCTCTAATGTGGTCAATGAGCCGGAGTCCGGGATCCAGCTTCGGCTGTCCGTTATCCTGAAATGGACATGCCGAATCAATACCCCGCCCCTCCTGCCCTGGCCATCGACCCCAACAAGAAATACACGGCCACCTTCAAAACCTCCAAGGGCGAAATCGTCTGCGAGCTGTTCGCCCAAGATAAGCCGAAAACCGTGAACAATTTCGTCTTTCTCGCGCGCGAAAAGTTTTACGACAACACCACCTTCCACCGTGTGATCGCGAACTTTATGATCCAAGGCGGGGATCCTACCGGCACGGGCCGCGGGGGCCCGGGCTATCGCTTCGAAGACGAGATTGCGGGCCGGCCCAATCATCACAAGGTAGGCTCGCTCTCGATGGCGAACGCCGGGCCCAATACCAACGGCAGCCAGTTTTTCATCACACACGTCGTCACCGATTACCTCGATCCCAAACACACCGTTTTCGGCCAGGTAGTCAAGGGCCAGGACGTCGTCAACGCAGTCAAGCAAGGCGATAAGCTCGAATCCGTGACGATCACCGAAGCGTGATGAAGATTCTGGCCGTGGGTCCGCATCCCGACGACGTAGAGTTCGGGTGCGCGCCGCTGTTGATCCAGGAGGCACGCGAGGGCCACGACGTACGCATCCTGGTGTTATCCAAAGGCGAGGCGGGGACTTCCGGCGCTCCCGAGGAGCGCGCACAGGAAGCCCGCAACGCGGCGGCGATCATCGGAGCAACGGTCGAGTTTCTGGATTTCGGCGGCGACTGCCACCTCCAGAGCACACCGGAACGCGCGATCGCGCTGGCCGGCGAGATCCGCCGCTTTCAACCCGACATTGTGCTGGCGCCGCATCCGGAGGAGAACCAGCATCCGGACCACTCGGCGGTGGCGGCGATGGTGCGTGACGCCTCGCGCCTGGCGCGCTACGGCGGGCTGGACGAGCTGCGTGGACTCCCGCCCCACAGCATCCGCAGCCTGTACTACTTTTCGATCACGCACACCGTGGACGCCCGGCCCGATCTGGTGATCGACGTGAGCGAAGTTGAAACTGAATGGGAAGCGGCCATGAAGTGCCATCAGACTCAGATGCGCGCCAAGAGCTACTTACGCCTGGTGCAGACGCGGGCGCGGGCGCTGGGGGCGGCCATCGGCGTCGAGGCGGCGGTGGGGCTGTGGGTGAACGATCCCATTCGCGTCCGGCGCTTGTCGGATCTCGATCTCAGCTCGCGAAACTTCTGACTCATGAAGAAGCTGTCGATCGGGATTACGTGTTACCCCTCCATCGGTGGCAGCGGGATCGTCGCCTCGCAACTGGGGAGCGAGCTGGCGCGGCTGGGGCACCGCGTCCACTTCATCAGTTACGAGCCGCCGTTCCGCCTGGATCTCGCCCAGCCCAACATCGAGTTTCACCCGGTCCAGATCAGCGAATATCAGCTTTTCAAGTACCCGGATTACACACTGCCGCTGGCGGTGAAAATGGTGGAAGTCGCGCAGCGCCAGAAACTCGATCTGCTGCACGTCCACTACGCGGTGCCCCACGCGACCGCCGCACTGCTGGCCACCGAAATCGCGCGGAAAGAACGCCAGCGCACGCCGCACGTGATCACCACGCTGCACGGCACCGATATCACGCTGCTTGGCCGGGACCCCAATCTGCGGCCGATCATCAAGTATTCGATCGAGAATTCGTGCGGGGTGACGGCCGTCTCCGAGAGCCTTCGTCGGGAGACTGTGCAGGTGCTGCGCACCCGCAAGCCGATCCACGTGGTCCACAATTTCTACCGCCCGACGCCTCCGCGCCGCAGCCGCGAGGAAGTGCGCGCGGGGCTGAAAGTAAGGGATCGCGACTTTCTGCTGATTCATATGTCCAATCTGCGGCCGGTGAAGCGCATCCCTGATATCCTCCGCGTGCTCGCGCTGGCCGACGATCCACGGATCAAGCTGCTGATTCTCGCCGGGGACTCCTTCGACGCCTTCCTGCCCCTCGCCGGAGAACTGGGCATCGAGCGCCGTCTGATCGTCCGTAACAGCGTCGTAGATATCGAGAATTACTTGAATGCAGCCGATGCGGGACTCTATGCTTCGGAAAAGGAGAGCTTCGGGATGGGCGTCCTGGAGACGATGAGTTTCGGCAAACCCGTGATCGCCACCAGCGTCGGCGGCGTAACCGAGATCATGCAGCACGGCAAAACGGGTTTTCTGGAAAAGCTCGGCGAGTGCAAGCGAATGGCTCAGGATGTCCGCCGGCTCGCGTCGGACCCCGCTCTCGCCGCATCCATGGGCGCGGCGGCCGGCCAGCGGGCGCGTGAGGATTTTTCCGCCGAGAAAAGCGTGGCGCGCTATCTCGAATATTACTGCTCGATTCTGGGCGCCTGCCCCATTGAGATATGAAACTTCAGAACAAAACCGCCATCGTCACCGGCGCGAGCAAAGGCATCGGCCGCGCGATCGCCATGCGGCTGGCGCGCGAAGGCGCCCGGGTGGTAGCCTGCGCGCGCGACTCGGCCGCGCTGAATCAGCTCGTCTCCGAGATCGAAGCCGGAGGAGGCGCGGCGCGCGCCCTGGCGCTGGACCTGCGCGACCCCGGCAACCCCGCGCGCCTGGCCGATTACGCCATCAGCAGCTTCGGTGGCATCGACATCGTGGTCAACAACGCCGGCGCGACCAAGCGCGGCGAATTTCTGGACCTTACCGAGGCCGATTGGGCGGAGGGCTTCGCGCTGAAGTTTTTCGGCTCCGTGCGCCTCACCCGCGCCGCCTGGCCGCATCTGAAAGCCGCGTCGGGATCGCTGATTTTCATCTCGGGCATCGGCGGGCGGACCCCCGGAGCCCACTTCACGATTGGCGGCTCCGTCAACGCCGCGCTGCTTTCCTTCACCAAGGCGATGGCCGAAGCCGGGATTCGCGACCGGGTCCAGGTCAACGCGGTCAACCCGGGTACGATCCGCACGGCGAGATTCCAGGCGCGCCTGGCGGCATTCGCGGCCGAACGGAAAATCGATGTATCCGCCGCCGAACAGGAGTACGTCAAAGAAGAGAATATCCTACGGATTGGCGAGCCCGAGGATATCGCTGCCCTGGTGGCCTTCATTGCAAGTCCCGAGGGGCGGCTGCTGCACGGATCGCTGATCGACATGGATTCCGGAGCGACAAAAACGATATGAATGACTTGAACCGCCCCGAACGCGCGGCTTATCCTCTAAGTTTGGGTCTCTTAAGGTAATTCCAACCATACAAATGAGGGAATCGTGAAGTCCATCACTCTGGCGGGACTCTTGTGCCTGCCTTGCGCGCTGCGTCTGCCCGCTCAGGCGCCGCCCACTCAACAGCCCGCGACGCCGGCGACGCCAGCCCCGACCGGGCAGCCCCCCGTGCCTCCGCCGCCCAAGCCGCAGCCGCTCCAGACCAACGCGCCGGTCGATACGACACCGGAAGACGATCCTGACCACCTCACCTACTCCGTGCAGCCGTTCTATTGGATCAGCAAGGGCAATTTCAACCTGAAGAGCGCCAACCAGACGTATCAGGATCAGTTTACCGGCATCTACTACACAACTCCGGGAACATCCTTCCTGCCTACGCTGGGCGACGCCAACAAGCACACGCCGGGACTCGAGATCACCTTCCCCGCAGGCAAATACAATCGCCTCGACATCACGGTGTTCCAGACGCAGGGGAATGGCAACTCCGTCGCTCCGCAAAATTTGACGTTCAACTCCATCAACATCCCGGCGGGCGATTACATCTCATCGAGCTTCCGAATTCGTATGGCCAAGGTCACCTGGAATTACCTGACCTGGCCGGACCCGCCCGAGACCGCGAAGTTCCGCATCCGCACCATGTGGGGCTTTCAATACACGGGGGTCCAGACAGTCATCGACGCCCCCTACGATTACACGTTAAGTTCCACGCCGGTGTTTACCCACAGCATTTACTACCCGTCGTTTGGCATCGGCGGCGAGTTCGTTCCGTCCAGGCACTTTTATTTTGAAGGGCAGGCGTCCGGGTTCGCTTTCCCGCACCGGTCCGTGGTCTGGGACGCGGAGTTGAAGGCCGTAGTCCGCTTCTGGCATGTCGAAATCTTCGCGGGTGACAAAGCGTACCATCTAAAGACCTCGCCCAAGGCCGAAGAATACATTGTCGGGACGCTGAGCGGCCCGTATGCCGGAATTCGCCTGTTTGTCCGGTAGGACTTATATTGCGCGCCCGGCCCGCTCGCGCCGCTGCTAATATTGGTGATTGCATTTCTAAGTCAGAGGAGCCACCCACTTGGCATTGGCCGCGCAAATTCTCCCCCTGGAACCGCAAAAGCTCGATTATGACCGCGAACGTCTGGAGGACGTCGGATACCTCACCTGCATGACGCTGGTCCTGCTAGGCAACTATTCCCAAACCGGCCACTTTGGGGGACCGCTGGCCTACACGCCGTATAACGTGGCGACGCACCTGGCGGGCCCGGAATTCGGCGGCCTGCGCTTCGATTACCGGCGGCCCAAGCATCCCTACTGCGACAAATTCATGCTCGCCGGCGGGCACTGCATCCCGACCTGCTATGCGCTCTGGATGATCATGGGCCAAGCCATGGCGCGCAAATTCGAGACCACCGGGGATCAGCGGTATTGGGTTGATCCAAGAGTCGCGATGCTGCCCATCGATGCCCTGGGCTTCCGCCGGGGCGCGGGCGCGCTGGCGACGCTGCTTCAGGATCACGGCCTCACCGATCACCCCCTGTTCGCCCAAGCGCGCCAGTTGGTCCAAGGAAAGCCTCGCGGCATCCGCGCGCTGCAAGGCCACGCCGAAAGCACCGATGTCACCAACGACGTCAACGGCGGGCCGTCCGGCGTCGGTATCGCGACCGCCGCGGGCAAGGCTGCGTTCTGGGACATCGTGGGCGCGCCGATCGATCGTCCCAAAGTGATCGCTTTCGAAGGCGAGTTCGCCATGACCGAGGGCCACGCCCAGGAACTCAAGACCCAGGCGCTGGCTCTACAGGTGGGCAAGCGCCTGCGCATTCTCTTCTCCGACAACAACGCCGGCATCGATGACTCTCTCATCGGCGGCGTCGTACCCGCAAACTTCGATGCCTACCGCCTGGTGGATCAGTGGACCTCCTACGGTTGGAACGTCTTCACGCTGGACAACGGCAATGACTACGATCAGATCGTCTCCGCGCTCAAAACCATGGAAGAGGGCGATCCCTCCGATCGGCGCCCCATGATCGTCATCGGCAAGACCACCAAGGGCTACTGGCCGGGCGCCATCCAGCACCAAATCCCCGATTACGGCGACCAGGTGACCGGCTATCCCAGCCACCCCTATGCGATGAAGATGAACTCGGACTATTTCGTCGCGCTGGCGCGAACTTTCGAACGCCACTACGGCGTTGAGTTTCACGGTATTCGCAACGGCCCCGTCAGCGATCCCCGTGAGCGGCTGATTCAGTACAAGACCAACATCGACGTGGTGATGTCGGTGCTCGATCGGGACGGCTTGGGCGACTGGCTCGCCGACCGGCTGGTGGAGATCGGCGACACGCTGCGCGACGATTTCCCGCTGCGCATCGACGTGCGGGAAAATCCGTTTTTGGATGAGCGGCTGCGCGTGGCGAATCTGCCCACCGAGCCGCAGAAACTCCACCTGACGAATCCTCTGTCCGGAAAATTTAAGGATGTCAACATCGCTCTGTTCCGCAAGCCGGGCGAAGTCGCGGGCGCGCGCCGCGCGATTTCCGAGATTGTCAAGTGGATGAACTACGTCACGGGAAACCGCTTTTTCACGATTGCCGCGGATCTCTCCGAATCCGTTAATCTGGAACATGGCAGTTTCTGGGGCCATTACGATCCCGAGTCGAATCCGGCGGGCACCCGGCTCAAGGCCGCGATTCAGGAAGCCGGCAACGTCTCGACGGCGATCGGGCTGGTAAGCCAGAACGCCTCGCTCGATCCGGAGAAATTCGCGGGGGTGTGGGCGATTAGCGGCACGTATGGCGCGTTCACGCCGTTGATGTATCTGCCCGCGCGAGTCTGGAGCCAGCAGAGCCAGGACAGCCGCTTCCGGCTCGGCGTGCTGCACATCCTGTCCGCGCACTCGGGCCCGGAGACCGCTGCCGATGCTCGCACGCACTTTGGAATCTTCTCACCGCAGGTCTGGAAGCTGTTTCCGAGAGGCCGCGCCATCACTCTGAACTTTTGGGACTATAATGACGTCGCCGCCGGGTACTTCGCCGCAGCCGAGATCGCCGCGCGCGATCCCCGCGTCAGCATCATCACCATTGAGGTGGCGCGTCCCGATTTCCCCGTCGCCGACCGCAGCCGGTTCGCAGACTCCGACCTCAAGGCTGCCGCCAAAGGACTCTACGTGATTCGCGACTTCGCGCCGGATCGGCCGCGCCATGGCTATGTGGTGGTACAGGGCGCGAGTTCCACGGTAAATCTCCTAAAAATCCTGCCGCGCCTTGAGGAATCCGGCATTAACGTAAAGGTTATTTCCGCAATAAGCGAAGACCTTTTCGATCGTCAATCCGCGGAATACCGCGACTCCGTGCTGCC
>Ga0209810_1003986_pt1 | contig 14746 bp, 9 predicted proteins | sample Coa_R1_7_FD_187159 | JGI IMG/M metagenome (GOLD analysis project Ga0209810, IMG submission 187159) | Surface soil microbial communities from Centralia Pennsylvania, which are recovering from an underground coalmine fire - Coalmine... | ecosystem: Environmental > Terrestrial > Soil > Unclassified ...
TGCGAGATGAGGAAGCGATTATGCGTGGCCCAGGGATTGGTGCCGTAACCCCGTTCTCGTCGCACGCGGGTGACATAATCCTTGTCGAGTACCTCGAACACTAGCCCAAAACGCTGCTCCAATTCCTCTTGCCACTGCAGCAACACTGAGGGCGGGCAAGCGACGATAATATCGCGGACCTTCTTGCGCAGCAACAGCTCACGAGCGATGAGGGCCGCTTCGATAGTCTTGCCCAGACCGACATCATCGGCGATGAACAAGTTGACTCGCGGTAAGAGCAGCGCCTTACGGAGCGGTTCAATCTGATAAGCGTCGATATGGATACCTGCCCGATAGGGCGCCTGAAAGAGGCGCGGATTCGTGGCCGTGACACAGTTCCAGCGTAGCGTATGCAAGTAGGCCGAAAAGAGGCGTGGCGGATCGAATCTTCTGGCGGCCAGGTGCTCCCAGCCGCTTCCCTGGCGAACTTCGGCGTCTAGCTCGGCTTCCCACAAAACCTCGAGCGCCTGCCCTTGCGCGTCATCATCCAGGCAGGAGAGGCGAACGAGAGTGGCATCGCCTTCTGCTGGTGGGGCGAGGATTTCTTCGACGAGGTACTGTCGTTGGCGGACGCGAGCAATTTGTCCCGGCAATGTGGGTGGTGGATTCATCATCGAACCTCAGGACGATTCCCCGGCCAGAGCGGGCATTCTGCCGGACAGCAGATTAGAAGTGTACCGGAGGTGCAGTCGTGAGTCCACCATTTAATTGAGTAAAATGCGCAAAGAGCAGAGTGAGCCTTATTGGTCACCCCCCTTCAAGCTCTAGACAGGCAGCACGAAGCGACAGTAACGGTAGGTGAGACTCATCAAGGCGTGGGTTCGCAGCTGTGATAGGCAAGTTCGGGTTTTCCACGGTGATTTGAACCGGGCCGACGTTCACTGCTCCGCATGTCGTACAGCAACGGGAAGCCGAAGGTGCCGCTGATCCTGGGTTGTGCCGTAAGTCGAAGAGACGCCGGTTGACTTGCCGCAGCCGATAGACCCAGCACTTCGGGTTGCTCATGTCCAGGTCCAGCGCTCGCAGCAGACATGCCTCTATCGGACGGCATCCGGTGAGTTGCTGAAAGCGGACCATGCCTTGTACGGGCGTCCGCATGAACGGAAGCGCGGCCTCGACGTGCTCGGCGTTGACCGGCTTCACTTTGGCCGTTTCCCTTGCCCCCGTCTTGCCGCGGCGAAGCCCCTCGACCGCCTGCAACTCCTGATAGATGCTGATGGGTAACAGTTGCTCGCCAGCTGCCCATTTGAACATCCGGCGAAGACGGTCAACCTGAGAATTCATGTAACTCCTCGACCAGCCCTTTTCGATCATCTTTTCCCGGCACGCCTTCAAGGCGAGCGGGCCAAAGTCGGCCGCGTGCGTCTTGCCGTACATCTGGCGCACCACGGCCAAGACATTGCGCAGGCAAGCGGCATCGCCGCGTTCCCTGTCGATCTTGAAACCGTAGTATTCCTCCGCGTGTCGCCAGTAGTCCAAGATCAGCTCGCTCATTGTCAGGTCCGTCGCCTGTACGTCCTGGGCCGGCAGACGTTGGCCAGCGGCTTCCCATTCGCCGATGACACGGGCGTACTCTTGGCGGCTGGCCACGGTGTTGTACGGACCGAGATACACGTCTCGGCGTTGGCCGGACGGATCGGTGAGCGTGACGATAGCTTGACCAGATTTCCGGTGGCGGCGGTAAGAAGGGATTCCACGCGGATGGGACATGCAGCACCACCTTTCCGAGTTTTCCGGTACAATACCGCAGAATTCGGGGTTTTCGTGCCGCACTTCCAACCGTTGGAAGGTACTCGTAAAGACGGGTCTGCTAAGGGCTTCTGACTAATGGGCGCTATTGGACTTGAACCAATGACCCCCAGCTTGTCGAGCTGGTGCTCTAGCCAACTGAGCTAAGCGCCCCTATTGTAGTAACTCTTTCTCTATCAAGCCGCTAGCGATTCGAGCTTCGCTACCCTCTCAAAAAGTTTAGGAAAAGGTATCGGCTACGCCCGTAAAATAGTCCATAGTCCGATACAGGCTAGATTCCCTTGCCCGATTCTGGCCGGCAGGGTGTATCGACTATACGGACAGTGTATCAGCGGCATGTAGCATCAGCAAGGGTATCATCAAGCTGGGAACCGAAGCCGTCCGGGGCTTCAAGCAACATGCCTTCTACTCCGGCACCAACCAGTCGGCGGCGCCAGAGCGTTGCTTGCGGGTTCTCCGTTGCTGGGATGCGGTTGACGCTAGTTGCAAGCCGAGCCACTAAGCGCCCCTTCGGTGAGGGGAAAATATGGATACCATCGAATTGGCGGACGGCGGCATTCTGCTCTATCACGATGCCTTCCTGCCGCCCTACCTCGCTGATCGCTACTTTATCGAGTTACGGGACACGTCGGCCTGGGAGCAGAAGAAGGGGCTGTTCGGCCACTTGCAGCCCCGGCTTACGGCTTCCTACGGCGATGAGGGCGTGACCTACTTCTACTCCGGCACCGAGAACCGGGCGCTGCCGTGGACGCCGACGCTGCTGGAGATCAAGCAGCGGATCGAGGCTGTCCGGGGCCGGTACAATTACTGCCTGCTGAACCGCTATCGGTCAGGGTCCGACAGCGTGGGTCTGCACGCCGACAACGAACCGGGCATGGGGAACGTGATCGGCTCCCTCTCGTTGGGTGCGACACGGACGTTTCGGATTCGGCACAACCGAACGAAGGAGACAAGGACATTCCCGGTAGGCCACGGCACGCTCATCATCATGGCCGGAACCATGCAACGGTTTTGGAAGCACGAAATCCCGAAGACCACGCAGAACGTGGGCGAGCGAATCAATCTGACATTCCGAATGATCGGCCAGGCATAGTTCTTGAGGTTTTCGAGTGGACTGGCGCTCGCAGCGCTACGTCATCGAAGCGAGCAAGCAGTGCGGTCGCAATGTTCTTTTGGAAGTGCGGTCGATGATCGAATGGCCGACCTTCTGCGCCGCCGCGGAGCTGCCGCCGCGCCGCGTTCTGGCCCATCCCGGCGGCGACGGTACACGGAGCATGGCGGAGAACGCGCCGGGATGCGATACGGTTGTTGCGGTTGGGCCGGAGGGAGGATTCACGGAGGGCGAGGTTGCCCTGGCGCGCGCGGAGGGCTGGCGCGTGCTGGATCTGGGGCCGCGCATCCTCCGAGTGGAGACGGCGGCGATCGCGCTGGCGGTGTTTTTCGGATAATCAGCCCGCAGACGCTCACCAGTCGAGGACGAGAAGATCGCCCTTGCCAGAGGTGAGCGCACCTCAAACTCCACGTCGAACATGCTGGGCGAAGGGACTTGTCTTGTTTTGCCGAGCGGAAGCGATGGAGTATAATTGGACATTGTGCATTGAGCCTGGCACCCATCAAGCCTCCGCTGGTCCGCGAAGGGGGAATAAGGAACGATCACAGCATCGAGAGTATTTGCTATGGACTGTTTCGAGCGAAGAGAGAGCGAGGGAATACATCCTCTCTCGAGCGATTATCTCCTTGTCGCCGTCGCGCTCACGGTCATTACTTTTGCTGGGTTGGCAATACGGATCCATCAGTTGGCAGCTCGCAGCCTCTGGTTTGACGAAGCCTTCACCTGGCGTCTCATCGACTTTCCTTTCGCCGAGATGCTTCAGCGCGTCGGTCGCGATACACACCCCCCTCTGTATTTCATTCTTCTTCAGGGCTGGGCCGCCCTCTTCGGCGAATCGGCCTTCGCCCTACGTTCGCTCAGTGTTTTCTTCGGCGGCCTGACCATCCTCGGTGCCTACCTGTTCGCCGTGGAAGCTTTCGGCAGAGACTACCCGACTGCCCAGACCAACAGCGATCTCCTTTGGCGTGGACGCGGCATCGGACTCTTTGCCGCCACCCTGGTTGCCCTCAGTGCCTTCCAGATTCGCTATTCCCAGGAACTACGCATGTACTCCCTGGCCGCCGCCTTGGCCCTCTTCTCCAGCTGGGCGCTGTTTCGGGCGTTAGGAACCCCTTCGCGGCAGCACCGCTGGCTGCTGTATGGGCTGTTCGCCTTGCTGCTGGCTTACACGCACTACTATGGCTTGTTCACCCTAGCGGCCCAGGTGATCTTCGTCGCCGTGATTCTGCTGGTACGGGCCGGGTGGAATATGTCGCACGTCCTCCGCGACCCGGCCTTACGGCATGCTCTCATCGGCGCTGTTCTCGCCATCGCCGGCTGGCTGCCCTGGTTGCCCGTCTTTCTTCATCAGCGTGCCCAGGTGCAGGCTAACTTCTGTGTTTTTCCCATTACACGCTGGACCGACGTGGCCGAAGTGTGCTACAACATGTTCGCCATGCGCGAGTATTTGGACGAGCCCTCTCAGAAGGAGCAATTGCTGGCGCTTGGCTTCTGTGTCCTGGTCCTGTTGCTGCTCCTGCGCAAGGCCAGGGCTGCCGAGTGGTACGTCCTCGTCTCCGCCGTAACCCCTTTTCTCTGCTGCGTGGCCCTCTCCGCTCCCTTCACCCTGCGCTATCTCATCATGGCCCATCTATTCTTGTTGGTTGGCCTGGCCGCGCTGATCTGGCGCGTGCCTTTTCAGCTGGAAAGAGGCATCATTTTCGCCATGACATTGATGATCTTCGTGGGTCTTTACGTCGATTACTGTTACGACTTGGATGCCAGCCATCGACCGGGTGCCCGAGGAGCAGCCGCCTTCCTGGATCGGCACAGGCGTCCGGGAGAGCCGGTGATCGTTTGCATGCCCTTCTTCTTCTTCCCGCTGCTTCACTACGCGCCGCGTCGGGCCGGCTATTACCTGTACAGCGACGGCCGGCCGATGCCGACCTACTACGGCATAGTCGCCATGACGCCGGAAGACCTGATAAGCGATGAGCAACTGCAAGCCCTGCCTTCCCGACGGGTATGGGTCGTAGACATGGCGGCAAGCTTTATCGGTGTTCACTTTGTGCCGGTGCCGCCGCACTGGGTCGAGAAAAGCCGCCATACCTTTTCAGAGGTCGGCCAACTCGGCGACGCGATTGTCGTAGAGTATGAAACCGGTCCACCTCTCAAGAAGACGCCGAGGCCGGTATCTTATGACTCCAAGGCTTCAATACGGCGGCCAACGTGCCTTTCATAATTCTTCCAGCGCCCGATGAATCGAGTTTTATCGGCGTTCCGCATCGTGGAAACCGTCGCGTGAAATCCGCAGCCATCCCGGAGATTCAATTACTCGAAGACGAAGGACATACAGCGTTACCTTTTATGGAAAGCGGAATCTCTTGTAAGCCCTCATCGTCCACATAGAGCGGAACTGTATCAGCAAATGGGCCAGGGCTGTGAATTTGCAGTATAAATGACACAATCATACTTCCACATCCAGGAACAGCCACGGTTTCAGGATGCTTCGCACGGAAGCAGCAATTGCTCCCTCAAGTAATCCCCATTCCAACAATTCGCAAGGTGCGCCTAGACCGATTGTGGATACGGAACGCGACATCGTAATCTCGCCCTGCCACCAAGGTGTTAAAGACACGATTGGGTTGTTCCACCATAAGTCCCGGTTCCGCATTCGAAGGCACAAAGGAGAAAACGATCAGGCAAAAGAAGATCCCGAATGCGGCGGCACTGAAAAGGCCAGATAGAATGCGGTAGATCATATGGTCTTCCTTCGGTATTAGGCGGGCCTGACCGCTAGGAGACTGGGGCGACCGCGGTTCATTTCGCGCGTCGCGCTAACCAACGGAACACTGCGGCCAGACTCAGACAAAGCATCCCCACTAGTGCGGCCCATAGGTACCATGGGGTCGTCCTCTTCCCGAGTCCAACCGGTTCGGGCAGGCCAAAAGCGGAAAAGGTGAATTCGTCATCGTCGGAGAGTTTGTTAGGGATCGCCAAGTTGTAATCAAGTTTCAACTCCTGCCTATTGGTACTTCCGTCCTCTAGAAAGAACATAGCATCAGCAACGGAACGTTTGGGCACCCGCAAAGATTGGTCGATATCTTCAAATTCGAGCAATCGGTAATTCATGGTACCATGAGCATGAGGGGTTTTGGCCTGGACTTGATAGGAATGCAAGCACCACAATCGCTGAGGGTTTAGAATTAATGTGCCACCGGTAACCAAACTGCTGTGCTCATCGATTTCATGAGGATAATCAAAGGTTACTTCCGCTAATTCTTCACCATCCCTAGTAATCTTTCGGCAACGTAATACACGGAATACAGTCTGGCGGATAATATTTACCAACGGTTCATCGCGAATGCTTATAAGCGTGATAACATCATGCTCAAAACGCTTGAAATGATTTTCAATCCCAGAAGGGAGGCTATTATTACTAAGATCAATCCATTGAGTGACTCCCCAAGGAGCATCTGGCGTCATACGGCGTAGTGCGAAGGCGTAATTTGGGTTAGTTGCAAAGACTTCTATATATCGATAATCTCTCTTTCCTTCTATGGTTCTTTCCATATCTAAATTTAATAATTTACACTTCTCGTTCTTTTTCATGTTGTAAGTGTTGTACGCCTTCATGTTTTTCAAAGTTTGTGACACTTGAAAAATGAAACTCCCCTGTAATTGGCTGACGCGTTTAGTGTATTCCTCCCATTGCGATGGAGCTTCGTGAATGAACCGGTCTTTTAAAGCTATCTCATTCTCGCGCTCCTGAGATTGAATAGAGCGGGGGGTTACGAATCCACCTAGTATCCCCAACGGAAAAACGAGGAAAAGCCAGAAACCATTTCTTAAGTCTTTAGCAACCCGCCCCGGCAAGCTCTTCTGTTGGTTTTTTGTGGTCTCATGACATCTTAAATCCGCATGTGAGGAAAAACTGTATTGCATAACGTCTTCCTCCGTTGTTGCCCTAATCGCTGGCAGTGACTCGTTGCGTAGTTTAGAGGATGTATCCTGCAGAGCAGCGGGAGATTGCCTATCTCTTTGTCAACTCGCGGCACCAGCAAGAACTACCTTACTAGTGCCGCAAGATGGCGAATCATTCAGTTCCTTCCTCTTTACTTGTTGGCACAGGAGCAAGGAGTTGTTGTTTTACACTCACAAGCGCCGCAGTTCTGTACATTTGGATTGCTGCAAGTGCATGTGTTTCCTGTACAGAATGTGACATTATTACAGTTATTAGACGTGCAACCGTTAGCACAAGTATTACCAGGACATTGCACTGGGCCAGTTTGACCCATGACTGTACTGGTTGGAGCCAGCACAATACTGGACACTAAAAGCGCCATACCGAGGCTGCTCAACAGCCAAGTGGCGAATTCATTAAATCGTACCATCACACGTCCCTCCTATATGACCTTTAGGTCCACACCCTCTGACCGCACGTCTCCTCACCGAGAGGAGTAACTTAGCGGCCAACTATTCCTCATGGCGAAGGGGATTCAATCACGCGCCCAGCAAACCATGCCGTCGCTGTGGCTTGTTTCTCATCATCGGTGTACAACACAAAGGAATGCCGAAAGCGTCCAGGACTTCCCCGGAAGGTTATCCGTACCGTGATCGGACGAGACTCTCTCGGCGGCACGATGATCGGCAAATCATTCGTGGCGATACACGAACAAGTGGTCGTGCCGCCGATAACCTTGATCGGCCTGTCCCGATGGTTTGCCAGTTGAATGGTAAAGGAGCGTTGCTCGCCGGCGATACCATCGCCGACATAGCTCACGATCGACTCGACCGTAATCGCTTCGCCCCGCACATGCGAGAGAGCTTCATAGGGCGAGCCGTACATCCACGCCAGGCCGCCGAACCCGACCGCCAGAATTACTCCCGTGCCAGCGGCCACTGCGAGGATTCGTCGCAGCGTCGCCGAATCAGACCAATACCCTTGACGTGGACGCCAACACACCAGGGCAGCTACGGCGGCTAGGTCCAGTCCCATCGCATACCACGGACTAACTGGTAGTTTCGCCCCAAAGCAACCACATGATGCCTGCCCTTCGATCCCTAAGTACATGCTCACGCTGGCCAGAACCGAAAAGCACATCAGCGCCGCAAGCCAGAGCAGAAGTGGGAATCCCCCCGTCAGCAACCAGAGGCCAATAAGCGCTTCCGCCTCGACTGCCGCCATCAGCCAGCGCTGCGAGGGCAGCAGTTCTAGGGCGCTTAAAGAATCAGGAGATGGGTCGAAGAACTTGAGGGCAGCCGTGGTGAGCAGCAACACCCCAAGCAGAACGCGTACGATAGCGAATCCAGATATTCCCCAGAAGGGGGGAATCGCTGCGCACACATCCGTTTGGGGAGGATTGGTGGCTGGGGTTGATATCTTTGCGGAATCAGAATTAACCGCGCTACGTTGCTCATCCATGGTCGGTCCTTCAATCCTGTTGTTCTGGCAGGTCGATGCCGTGACGCACCAGACTGCGTTCCAAGATTTCGCGCCTTCCTCACCCGCTGCGGCATCATCTTTTTTGTCAAACCAAGTTCCTGAGCCGTTTCTGCCGAACCTTTGTTCGCCCTGCTTGGATTGCAGTATTCTCCGCTGTGTCAGCCATGACTCACGCTCTCCACTCGCTTCAAAACAGGTTGCCCGAACTTGCGTTCTGTCCTGGGAGCTAGCCTCCCCCCCTGCATCTTTTGCGCCCGTCGCTTCAGTTTTTTCTTTAGGCGATCTTTTTCCAAATTGACCGTGTGTTGCTGCTCCCGTTGAGGTAGGCGCTCAATTTCCAAGTGCTGTACCCATGTCTCAACAGAAGCCCCTATGCGCAATAAATCAACGCCGACCCGGTCGTGCGGATTTAGGTTCGCCACGATAGCGTCCAGGGCTTCTTTCTGCCTAATGACCTCTTCTCGTCGTTCCTCGGACTCTTGCTCTGTTCCGTCCTTCCCTAAATAAATACCCCTCGTCCCCCTCACTTCCGACACAATTTTCTCAAAATCTTTTTCCGAAACGCCAACCGTTTTCTCGTGTTGGCGGCGCCGCTTCACTTTCTGGAGCCGCTTGTCCAGGCTGTGGCGCGTCCGCAACCACAGATAGTAGGATAGGGGGGTTCGCCCTGAATCGAATTTCTCCGGGTGGTCCCGGTAATGCAGCAGAGCATCCTCGATGCTTCCGTCCAGCAAGTGTGCATCGATGTGGCTACATCTTCCGTTGAACTTTTGCCGCAGATAGGCCAGCCAATGCAAGAAGTCCGCCGTATCGCTCCAATTGATTTGATCAGGCAACATACCCGCTCCTCCATGCTGCCGATACAAGACGCTTGCAACGGTGAGGTTTTTTCTCGATGTCAGGGCTACAAGCAGGCACCGTTGCGGGTGGGGCGAAAAGCTGCGAATCACAACCTCTGCGGAAAAGAGAAAGTAAACCTATTATAATCAATACACAGAAGGCGGCAACAGGCAGAAACATTAATTATTTGCAAGGTTCAAAGAGGTTGCGTTATCGAATTCTTCCATCTCTCTCACGCAGCGCCTGCTGTGCCTGCTCATAATCGGGGCGACAACGCAACGAGGCATGAAACTCGTCGGTGGCCGCGGCGGTGTCGCGTAGCTCTTTGAGACCATGCCCGAAATTGAAATGGGCGTCGGCTCAAAAGAAGACGAGCCGGCGAGCGAACAATTCGGTATCGTTGCAATCTTGCCGACATTCGGAATTGACGCCTTTACCAAGGACAGCCATGCACAAGCTGATGACACCGATTCTATTGCTTCTGCTGCCAGCCGTTACGTTGGCCGACGCCGAGAAGCCCCTGCTTCTGCGGCACCCCACCCTCAATCGCTCGCACGTGGTCTTCGTTATCGGCGGAGACTTGTGGAGAGTTTCGCGCAACGGCGGCGACGCCCAGCGGCTCACCAGCACCGGCCGAGCCCGCGACCCTATCTTCTCACGCGATGGTACACAGATCGCCTTCACCGGCGAAGAGGACGACAACTATGATGTCTACGTCCTGCCCGCGACCGGCGGTGTGCCGCGGCGTCTGACCTACCACCCTGGATCCGACGTCGTCGTCGACTGGACCCCTGATGGCAAGAACATCCTGTTCACCTCCGGGCGCAACAGCCACGCGCGGTTCCACCGGCTCTTCACGATCCCTGCCCAGGGCGGCTTCCCCACGGAAGTTCCCTTACCGATGGCCGAGTTTGGCTCCTTCGCGCCCGGTGGCGATCGGCTCGCTTACGTGCCCTATTCCAACAATGGCATCATCACCGATCCGCTGTACCACATGGCCTGGAAACGCTACCGCGGCGGCACTACCTCGCCTATCTGGATCGCTGAGCTTAGCGATTCGCAGATCACGAAGATCCCTCGCGACAACTCCAACGACTTCAATCCGATGTGGGTCGGCAACAAGATCTACTTTCTCTCCGATCGCAAGGGGCCTGTTACCCTCTTCGTCTACGATCCGGCCACCAAGGAAGTAAGTCAGCTCATCGAAAACCGGGGGCTGGACATCAAGTCCGCATCGGCCGGACCGGGTGCCATCGTCTACGAACAACTCGGCGCCTTGCACTTGTTTGATCTCGACAGTGGCAAGACACAGGCGTTGGAGGTTCGCGTGGCCGGCGACTTCCCCGCCGTTCGGCCGCACTTTGCCAAGGTCGCCAAGCAGATCCGCCATGCTGGCCTGTCGCCAACGGGCGTGCGAGCGGTTTTCGAGGCCCACGGCGAGATCCTCACCGTGCCGGCCGAGAAGGGCGATACCCGCAATCTCACCAACACGCCCGGCGTCGCCGAGCGCGATCCGGCCTGGTCGCCCGACGGCAAGCAAATCGCCTACTTCTCCGACGAGTCGGGGGAATATCAGCTCCACATCCGCACGCAGCACGGGCGTGGTACGGTGAAGAAATATGCCCTGGGTGATCCGCCCTCGTTCTATTACGGCCCCACCTGGTCGCCCGACGGGAAAAAGATCGCTTACACGGACAAGCGGCTCAACGTGTGGATTCTCGACTTGGCCAGCGGACGATCCACCAAGGTGGATACCAACACGTATGACGTAGTGAGCCGCTTTGAGCGCAGGCTAGAGGCGGCTTGGTCGCCGGATGGCCGTTGGCTCGCCTATACGAAGACGCTCAAGAACTATCTCAATGCGATCTTCGTCTATGACGTTACCAGCGGCGAGAAACACCAACTCACCGATGGCTTGAGCGACGCCCGCTTCCCGGCCTTTGATGCCCAGGGCAAATATCTGTACTTCACCGCCAGCACGGACATCGGGCCGACCATCGGCGGCGGCGAGATGTCGGCGATGAACCGGCCGGTGACGCGCAATCTGTACTTGATCGTCCTGGACGCCGACCAGCCCTCGCCGCTGGCGCCGGAGAGCGATGAGGAAAAGCAGGACGAGAAGAAGCAGGCGGATAAGGCCGCGGCCCAGAAGAAGGAGGAAAAAGGTAAGGCCGATGCCAAGGATGAAGCAAAGGACAAGCAGGAAGGCATCAAGGTGCGCATCGATTTCGAGGGGCTGAGCCAGCGCATCCTGTCGCTGCCGGTCCCCGCTCAGAATTACCAGCAGCTCTTGGCTGGCAAGCCCGGCATCCTTTTCTTCGTCGAAGGCTCCATCGTCCCTCGCTCCGAGGACTCGCAGCGCCTGACCGTGCATAAGTTCGACCTAGAGAAACGCAAGAGCGAGAAGTTCGTCGAGGGCGTGACCGACTCGATTTACCTGTCGCACAACGGAGACAAGCTGCTGTACCGCCAGGACGACAAGTGGTTCCTGGCCGGCAGCGCTGACCCGCCCAAGCCGGGCGAGGGCGCCTTGAAGGTGGAGACGATGGAGGTCCGCGTCGATCCTCGGGCCGAGTGGCGGCAGGTGTATCGGGAGGTCTGGCGAATCGAGCGCGACTTCCTTTACGATCCCGGTGCGCACGGCCTCGATCTCAAAGCGGCTGAGCAGAAGTACCGTGTCTACCTCGACCGCCTCACTAGCCGGGCTGACTTGAGCTACGTGCTCACGGACATGCTGGGCGAACTGTCACTGGGACATGTCTTTGTGATCGACCCGCGCGATCCGCCCGGCTCGGATGCACCGCCCAAGACTGGTTTGCTCGGTGCGGACTACCGGGTGGAGAATGGTCGCTATCGCTTCGCCCGTGTTTACGATGGCGAGAACTGGAACCCCGACCTGCGTGCGCCGCTGACGCACCCGGGCGCTCAGGTGCGGGCCGGCGAATATCTCCTGGCGGTCAATGGTCAGGAGGTTCGTCCGCCGGAGAACCTCTATCGCTTCTTCGAGGGCTTAGCCGGCAAGTCCGTCGTGCTCACGGTCGGCCCCAGCGCCGATGGCAAGGGATCGCGGGAAGTCACGGTTGTCCCCATCGCGGACGAGGAACGCCTGCGCAACCGGGCCTGGGTTGAGGACAACCGGCGCAAGGTGGCCCAGATGACCGGCGGCCGGGTGGCCTACGTATGGCTTCCCGACACCGCAGAGGGCGGCCTGACCGCGTTCAACCGCTACTTCTTTTCCCAGGTGGACAAGGAGGGAGCGGTGATCGACGAGCGCTTCAACGGAGGCGGCCTGCTCGCCGAGTACGTCATCGACTACCTGCGCCGACCGCTCATGTGCTACATCAGCACGCGCGATGGTCAGGATCAACTTCTCCCTGCCACGGCCGTCTACGGGCCGAAGGTGATGATTATCAACCAGATGGCCAGCTCCGGCGGTGATGCCATGCCCTATTTCTTCCGGCAGCAGAAGGTGGGTCCCCTGATCGGCAAGCGAACCTGGGGCGGATTGGTCGGCATCCACGGCTATCCGGCGCTGCTGGATGGAGGCCAAGTGACGGCGCCGCACCTGGCGATCTGGTTTCCGTCCGGCCAGTGGGAAGTAGAGAACCGCGGCGTGGCGCCGGACATCGAGGTAGAGATGGACCCGCACGCCTGGCGATCCGGCCGCGATCCCCAATTGGAGAAGGCGGTCGCTGTGATCCTGGAAGAATTGAAGAAACCACAGGCTCCCAAACCGAAGCGGCCGGCGTATCCGAACTACCACCGCAAAAGGGAGAGAGCAGCGACGGACTGATGGTTCATTACAGCTCAATTATATTACCAGCCCTCAGTAAGCGAGGGCATCCCTCGCTTACTGAGGGCTAGCCAGATGGAGTACCGCCGTGCCCCGTTACTGCCGCCGGACATCGCTTTTGCTCATTGGCCTGCTCGTCCTTCGGACGGCAACTGTTGCTGCGGCGTCCGCGTCCGCTGACGAACCAACGCCGCCGAAGGAGGTTGACCTTCTCTGGGCGGTGAAGATTCCGCTGCGCGATGGCGTTCGCCTCAACGCTACCGTCTATAAGCCGGCGGCTATGAAAGCCTCCCTGCCGGTCATCTTCACCTTGACGCCGTACATCGCCGACAGCTACCACGACCGGGCCATGTACTTCGCCCAACACGATTACGTCTTCGCCCTAGTGGATGTGCGCGGGCGAGGCAACTCGGAGGGCCACTTCGAGCCTTTCGTCAACGAGGCCCGCGATGGCCACGATGTTGTCGAGTGGCTGGCCCGGCAGCCGTGGTGCAACGGCAAGGTGGCCATGTGGGGCGGCTCCTACGCCGGCTTCGACCAGTGGGCTACCCTAAAGGAATCCCCGCCTCACCTGGCCACCATCGTTCCCGCCGCAGCGGCTCACCCGGGCGTAGACTTCCCTGCCTTCAAGAACATCTATTCTACCTACTTAATGCAGTGGCTCACGTTCACCGCGGGCGTAACCCCGAATCTCAAACTATTTGGGGAAGACGATTTCTGGGTCAGTAAGTTTCGCCGGCTTTACCTGGAGCATCGACCGTTCCAGGACCTCGACCTCGTCGTCGGCCACCGCAACGCCCACTTCCAAAAATGGCTTCAGCATCCCACTCCGGACGCTTACTTTGATGAGATGGCGCCGTCCGCTGAGGATTACCGTCGCTTCGATCTGCCCATCCTAACGATTACCGGCCAGTACGACGGCGACCAAGCTGGTGCGATGACCTATTATCGCCGGCACATGCACCACGGCAGTCCCAAGGGCCGCGACCGTCACTACCTGATCCTCGGCCCCTGGGACCATGCCGGCACACGCACGCCGTCGCGCGAAGTTGGCGGCCTCCGTTTCGGCTCGGCCAGCAAGTTGGATATGAACGACCTGCACCGGCAGTGGTACGACTGGACACTGAAGGGCGGCCCCAAGCCCGATTTTCTCAAAAAGCCCGTTGCTTACTACGTGACGGGGGCCGACGTGTGGAAGTACGCCGACAGCCTGGAGGCGGTGCCGGCCCAGCCGGTGAAGTTCTACTTGAACTCCACCGATGGGCACGCCAATGATGTCTTTCACAGCGGCTGCCTAGATCGGCACAGGCCGGGCAAAAGCCAGCCCGACCGTTATGTTTACAACCCCCTCGATCTCCGCCCAGTTGAGTTCCAGAAAGAAGGAGAGAACGATCTCACCGACCAGCGGCAGGTCATGACGCTCTCGGGCAACGGCCTTGTGTATCACAGCGAGCCGTTCCCCGAACCGACCGAGATCACAGGCTGCGTCAAGCTAACGCTCTGGATGGCTCTGGACGTGCGGGACACCGACTTCGAGGTGGTGCTTACCGAAGTCAAGTCGAACGGCACCAGCGTACACTTGACCAATGACCTGTTGAGGGCACGCTACCGGGAATCGCTTCGGCAAGCGAAGTTGGTTGAACCCGGCAGGATTAACTGTTACGAATTCAAAGCGTTCAGCTATTTCAGCCGCCAGCTGGCCAAGGGCAGCCGGCTCCGGTTGGTTGTGCGTTCGCCTAACTCGATTTACCTGGAAAAGAACTACAACAGCGGCGGCGTGGTCTCGAAG
>Ga0209810_1003989_pt1 | contig 14744 bp, 14 predicted proteins | sample Coa_R1_7_FD_187159 | JGI IMG/M metagenome (GOLD analysis project Ga0209810, IMG submission 187159) | Surface soil microbial communities from Centralia Pennsylvania, which are recovering from an underground coalmine fire - Coalmine... | ecosystem: Environmental > Terrestrial > Soil > Unclassified...
GCGCAAGGACCATCGACGCCATGACCGAAAACATCCGCGCCAGCCTCACGCACTTCCAGTCCGACGAATGCAGAAACTACTTCGCCAACGCCGGCTACGCTTCCGTTTGAGATGAACACGCTCTAGAGACCGAGATAGGCCTCGCGAATCTCGGGCTTTGCCGCGATGTCCGCCGAGGGACCCTCCGTGAAGGGATGGCCGTCGGCGATGACATAGGCATAATCGCTGAGCGCGAGCGCAAGATGGACGTTCTGCTCCACCAGCAGGATCGTCACCCCCGCGGCCTTGAGCGACTTGAGCGTCTCGACGAGCTGCTGCACCACCACGGGAGCAAGCCCCAGCGAGAGCTCGTCGATGATGAGGATCTCGGGATCCGACATCAGGCCGCGCGCGATCGCGAGCATCTGCTGCTCGCCGCCCGAGAACGTGCCGGCGCGTTGCCGGCGCCGCTCCTTCAGGCGCGGAAACAGCGCGTAGACGCGCTCCAGATTGGTCTTGAAGCGCGCGCGGGCACGGCTGCTGTAGGCTCCCATTTCGAGGTTTTCCTCCACGCTCATCTCCGCGTAGAGCTGCCGGCCTTCGGGAACCAGAATGAGGCCGCGCGCAGCCTTGACATGGGTCGCAAGATGCGTGACGTCCTCGCCGGCGAAGGTGACGCGTCCGCGCATCGGCCGGATCGCGCCGGTGACCGCGCGCAGCGTCGTCGTCTTGCCGGCGCCGTTGGCGCCGACGAGCGTCGTCATGGTGCCGCGCCGCACCTTGAGCGAGATGCCCCACAGGATCTGCACGCCGTCATAGCCGGCCTCGAGGCCGTCGACGTCGAGAAGGGGCTCCGTCGCGAACCCGGTCATGGCGCGGCCTCGACGGCAGCCAACAGCTTCGAGTCGCCGAGATAGGCCTTGATGACGTCGGGATTCTCGGCGATCTCGCGCGGCCGGCCCTCGGCGAGTTTGCGGCCGAGATTGAGCACGACGATGCGGTCGGACAGGCTCATGATGGCGCGCATGACGTGTTCGATCATCAGAATGGTGATGCCGCTCCTGCGGATGCCGCGGATGGTCTCGATCATGTGCGCGATCTCGGTCGGGTTGAGGCCGGCCAGCACCTCGTCGAGCAACAATAGCCGCGGCCGCGCCGACAGCGCGCGCGCCATTTCCAGGCGTTTCTTCCCCGCCGTGGTCAGCGCGCCGGCGAGCGTGTCGACCCGGTCGCCGAGGCCGACCGACTGGGCGACCTCGCGCGCCGCCGCGCGCGCATCGGCGAGACTCATGTTCTCCCGGCCGAAACAGGCGCCCACCATGCAGTTCTCGAGCACGGTCAATCCGAGCAGCGGCTGCATGATCTGATGGGCACGCGCGATCCCGCGCCGCGCGACCGCATAAGGCGGCTCGCCGGTGATGTCCACGCCGTCGAAGACGATGCGCCCCGCGTCGGGCGGAACGACGCCGTTGATCAGGTTGAAGAGCGTGGACTTGCCCGCCCCGTTCGGACCGATCACTCCCAGGATCTCGCCCTCGTCGACCGAAAAACTCAGATCGCTGACGGCGTGGACGCCGCCGAAGCGCCGACTGAGATGGGTGACCTCGAGCAGTGCGCTCATTCAAGCCACCTCCGCAGCCACGGCAGGCGGGTGTGCAGCCAGCCCATGAATCCGCCCGGCACGAACAACACGATGAGCAGGAGCAGGGCGCCGGCGAGCACGAGCTGGAGATGCGAGAATGTCTGCGAGACCAGGAGATAGCCGCGCAGCTCCTCGTAGAGAAACGCGCCGATCACCGGCCCGGTGATGGTCTGCGCGCCGCCCAGCATCAACATCACGATGGATTCGATCGATGCCGTCAGGTCGAAGGCGCTGGTCGGCTCGATGATGCCGCTCTTGAAGAAATAGAGGCTCCCCGCCACCGCGGGAAAGAACCCGGAGACGCTGTAGATGATCGCCTTGTAGAGAGGCGTGGGAACGCCGAGCACCGCGGCGGCGTCCTCGTTCTGTCCGATGGCCAGCAGGCCGAGACCGAACTTGGAGGTCTTGATCGCATAGGCGAGCAGCAGCGACAGGCCCATCACCGCGACCAGCAGGAAATAGCAGATCCACAGCCCGGCCATCGGCCCGCCGAGCGGTGCATAGGCGTCCATCGACAGATAGATGCCGGTCGCGCCGCCCCAGGGTTCGAAATTGGTCACGAAGGCGCGGACCGCTTCGTTGACGCCGATGGTCGCGAGCGCGAAGAAGGCGCCGCGCAGCCGCAGGATGCCGAGACCGAACAGATAGGCCAGAAAACCGACGAGAACGCCGGCGGCGAGCGACGCGGCCACCAGATTCACGTGCCAGCTCGTCGCGAGATAGACGCCGATATAGCCGCCGAGGCCGAAGAAGACGATGTTGCCGAAGTTCACGTAGCCGGCAAATCCGATCATCAGGTTGAGATTGCTCGCGAGCGTCACGTAGACCGCCGCCAGAAGAAGACTCTCGCGCAGACCCACGTCGTCGGTGAGATAAGGGACGAACCCGCAAAGGAGCGTGAAAGCGACGACGAGCCAGGGAAACGGCCGACGCAGCTGCCGCAGCAGTTCTTCGCCGAGGGCGTGTTGCGGCCGCGCGGCGGCGGCTTTCGCGACGGCCTGCGAGACGGTTTCGTTCACCGGTCAAGCCCTCGAGAACGCGAATATGCCGCGCGGAAAGGCGATGAGCGTGATCACGAACAGGCCGAATTCGATGATCGGCGTCCAGCTCACGGGCGTGAACGGCGTGGCCAGGCCCTCGACCACGCCGAGCGCGATGCCTCCCATCAAGGCACCCGCCGGATTGCCGAGTCCGCCGAGCACCGTCACCACGAAGCTCTTGAGCTGGTAGGATCCGCCCGACAGAACCGTGAAGGGGAACAAGGTCGCGATCAGCGCGCCCGACACGCAGGCGAGCGCGACGCCGAGTCCGAACGCCATCGACAGCACCTGCCGTGTGGGAATGCCGTTGAGCTCCGCCGCGTCGCGGTTGCCGGCAACTGCGCGGATCGCCTTTCCGGGACGGGTATAGCGGAGGAAAAGGTAAAGCGCCGCGGCGATCACGACCGCGATGATCGCCGCCATGATGTGGGTGCCGGTGAAGGTGTAGCCGCGCACAGTGATGCCGGGCAGCGACACCGGCACGTTGTAGGGACTCGTCGTCCAGGCCGCCGTGCCGAGACCGATGATCACCATGTTGAGCGCGAAGGTCGCGAGCAGACTCATGAGGATCGGCTGCCCGATCACCCGGTTGACCGAAACCCAGTAAATGACGACACCCGCGGCGAAGCCGAGGGCGAGCACGAGCGGAACGCCGAGATAAGCCGACGCGCCGGTCGCGCTGGTGAGGAAATAGACGACGAACATGCCGAGCACGATGATCGCGCCATGCGAAAGGTTGATCACGTTCATCACGCCCCAGATGAGCGTGAGGCCCATCGCGGCGAGCCCGTAGACGGCGCCGACCAGCACGCCGTCAATGACGGATGCGAGAATGCCGATCATCCCGTTGCCCGAGGCAGGGCCCCTCCGGTTCGAATGGCCGCGCGCCCGGCATCCTCACGATGGCCCGATCCGCAGCGGCATGCGCTGCCCGCATCCCGGAATCACGCCCGAGAAACGGGCACGGGCGGATCCTCCGCAATCCGCCCGCGGCACTTCCTCAATAGAGCGCGTTCGCGGTCTTCGCCTCGTCCGGCCACACGACTTCCTTGACCAGCTTGCCGTCCTTCTTCTGCCATTGCGCGACGACCATCTTGTGCGCGATCTGCAGGCCGTGCTCCTTGGGATCGGTGGCAAATCGGGTCTGCCCGAACAACGTCGTCACGTTCATCTTGTTGAGCTCCTCGGCCACCTTCTTGGGGTCGATGGAACCCGCCTTTTCGATCGCGTGCTGCAGGATAAGGCCGCCGGCATAGCCGCCGGCCGCGTGATAGCCGGGGGCGATCTTGAATCGCTCGGTGAAGTGCCTGGTGAATTCGGCCGGCGTCGGACCGAAGTCGGGCTTATAGGTGACCTGGGGCTCCCATTGCGAGGGGACGGAAATGCCGACGGCGGCGTCGCCGAGGGTGGCGAAGTTGGGGCTGTCAGGCGCAACCAGCAGCGTCACCCATTTGAGCCCGGCTTTCTGGTCATGGAGCTGCCGCGCCAGCGTCGAGCCGTCGGCGTAATGTCCGCCGCCGAGAAGCGCGTCGGCGCCCGAGGATACAACCTTGTTGATGATCGGGCCGAAATCCGTGGTGCCGCTGCTGTAGGATTCCTCGAGCGCCACGGTGAAGCCGTCCTTCTTGGCGAGTTCGCGGGTGGCCTGGGCGACCGCCTTCGAGAAGGGATCGTCCTCGTAGACGAAGGCGATCTTGGCTTTCGGGTTCTTCTGTTTGAGCAGATCGAGCGCGCCGGCGAGATACTGCCCGGCGCCGGTATAGAGCTGGAACAGGTATTTGTTGCCGAGCTTGTACGTCTTCTCCTCGGCGCCGCCGATGCACAGCATGACCTTGCCGTACTGCTCGGAAATGATCGCCGCCGTCGCCACCAGACCCGACGAATAGGGGCTGAACAGGAACTGCGCCTTGTCCTGGGTGATGAGCCGCGTGTAGAGCTGCTGCACGCGCGTGCCCTGCGATTCGTCGTCGTAGCTGACGAACTTTATCTTGTAGGTTTTGCCGCCGGCCTTGATGCCGCCCGCGGCATTGACGTCGTCGCGCCACAATTCGAAGCCGCGCAGTTGCGCGGTCGAGTCGTTGTTGAGCTTTCCCGTCTGGGATGCCGTGAAGCCGATGGTCAGGGTTTCCTGGGCGAGCGCCGGCGCAGTGCCCGCGAGCGCCGCGATCGCAAACGCAAAGGCAATTCTTTTCATTGTGACTCTCCCTGGTGCGCCCCCAACGCAATTGGGACCCACGATTCCAATGTCGCAAATCACTGTCAATGGCCGCTCGCGCCGGCGCGTTGCGGCAAATGCGACCGCGTTGCGCGGGCCGCCGCGCCGCGGTCTTTATGCCGCGGCGCAGCACCGCGCGTTCAACCCGCCTCGGTCGAATGAATGCGACGCTCGGCCGCCGCCGTCCGGCTGCGCCGACTCATCAGCTTGTTGAGCGCGCCGAGATAGGCTTTGGCGGAAGCCACCAGCGTATCGAGGTCGGCGCCCCGCGCGGTGACCGCCCGCCCGTTTTCCGACAGGCGCACCGAGACCTCCGCCTGCGCGTCGGTCCCTTCGGTCACGGCATGAACCTGATAGAGCTCGAGCACGGCCTCGTGCGGCACCAGGGCGCGGATGGCCTTGAAGGTCGCGTCGACCGGGCCGTTGCCGAAGGCCTGGGTGGTCACATGCTTGCCGTCGATGTCGAGGGTGAGCGTCGCCGACTGCGGCCCCTGCGTGCCGGCGATCACCGTGAGCGAGAGGACCTTCACCCGGTCGTGCGCATGCGCAATCTCTTCGTCGACCAGGGCCTCGATGTCCTCGTCATAGATCTGCTTCTTGCGGTCCGCGAGCGCCTTGAAGCGCACGAAGGCATCCTCGAGCTGGTTGCCCGCGAGGTGATAGCCGAGCTCCTCGAGCTTGTGAATGAAGGCATGCCGCCCCGAATGCTTGCCCATGACCAGCGAGGTCTGTTTCACGCCGACGGATTCGGGCGTCATGATCTCGTAGGTCTGCGCGTTCTTGAGCATGCCGTCCTGGTGGATCCCGCTTTCATGCGCGAAGGCGTTACGGCCGACGATGGCCTTGTTGTACTGCACGGGGAACGAGGTCGCGGCCGAAACGAGCTTGGACGCGCGGGTCAACATCGTGGTGTTTATGCCGGTCCAGAACGGCAGCACGTCGTTGCGTACGCGCATCGCCATGACCACTTCCTCCAGCGCGGCGTTGCCCGCCCGCTCGCCGATGCCGTTGATCGTGCATTCGATCTGCCGCGCACCGGCCTTGACGCCTGCGAGCGAATTGGCCACGGCCATGCCGAGATCGTTGTGGCAATGGGTCGAGAATCGCGCCTTGTCCGCATTCGGCACGCGCTCGCGCAGCATCCGGATGAGCGCGAAATACTCCTCGGGCACGGTATAGCCGACCGTGTCGGGAATGTTGATGGTGGTCGCGCCGGCGTTGATCGCCGCTTCCACGCACCGGCAAAGGAAATCGTGCTCGGTGCGCGTGGCGTCTTCGGCCGACCACTCCACGTCGTCGGTATAGCCGCGCGCACGGGTGACCTGCGCGATCACCATCTCGTAGACCTCGTGCGGCTCCTTCTGGAGCTTGTACTTCATGTGCACGGGGGAGGTAGAGATGAAGGTGTGGATGCGCTTGCGCCTTGCCGGCTTGATCGCCTCGGCGCAGCGATCGATGTCGGCGAAGCCGGCGCGCGCAAGACCGCAGATCACGGCGTTCTTCGCCCGCCTGGCGATCTCGTTCACGGCGGCAAAATCGCCTTCCGAGGCGATGGGGAAACCCGCTTCGATGACGTCGACGCCCATCTCGTCGAGCAGTTGCGCCACCTCGAGCTTTTCCTCGTGGGTCATGGTCGCGCCGGGACACTGTTCCCCGTCGCGCAGCGTCGTATCAAAAATGACGACACGGTCCTTGTCGGACGGATTCGTGGAGCTCATGGCCGTAGATCCTTCTCGTCGCGCGCCGCTCGAGGGCGCTCAGTCGGTTTGTCTGGAGTGTTCAATCCCCCGAGTGCCCAGGCGCCTATGGCCCAGCCGGCCCTCAGGGGCGGGTAAGGAGAAGGAGCGTGCCCGGAATGAGGATGGCTGCGGGAACGGCCTCGGCCGCCCGCCCGATCGCGCGCCTGGTGGCAGGCGTCGACATGGTTCTTCGCGTCATCCTCGTCATCGACCCTAAGGCTGACCGTAAGGCTCGCCGAACCGGGTAAAGCCCGCGTTAACCGCAAGGCGAATGTCACGCTTCTTACGGAAGCAAGGCCGCGGAATCAAGCACACAGATGGGTCAGCATGGCTGACCGACGTGACGGACCGGGCGCGGCCCGCGTCTGCCGGTCGCGACGGTGAGCGGGGAGCCTGGCCCTGTCGGGCCGGGCGCGGCGGCCTGCCGGTCATCATGGCTTGCCTTTCCCGTGCGGGGGGTTGCCTCGCGCGCGCGGGGGACGCGGCCGCCGCGCTTCAGCCTTCGCGGAAGTGCCGCTTCAGGAAAGCGGTCACGAATGACGGCATCGCCGGCTCGAAATCGTCGGGACCGCGCACGATACGAATGTCGGCGAGCTCCGGCCGCGGCTCGCGGGCGAGATGCGCCAGCATGCGCGCCCGCAGCGCGTCGGCCGTGAGCGGGCTCCGCAAGATCCTGATCTGCGCCACGAGCGCTCCGTCCATCACCGTCGTCCAACCCGGAAGCGCGGCGACGTCGCGGCGATCAAGACCGGTCTCCTCCTTGAGCTCGCGCGTAAGACTCGCGTCGAGATCGACCTTGCCGTCGACGATGTCGACCGGATCGGGCGTCCCGCAGGGAAAATAGATCCGGCCGGCATTGGCGGTGTGCGCGCCCATCACTCCGAGCAGCACCGCGCCGTCGGCGGCGACGACGGCGGCGGCGCCGAAACAATCGCACACGCCGGCCGCGGGCCGCCCCCAGGCGCGCCAGGCGGCGAAGCTCGCATAGTCGGTTTCGAGATAGGCTCCGCGGAACACCCTCCCGTCGATGGCCTGTTCGTGCAGCAGCAGCACGCGGCCGTTCCACAGCCACGGCACGTCGCGCTTGAGGGCGGCGAAAAAGGCGTCGATCTCGCGCCGACGTTCCTCGGCGAAAGGCCAAGGCCGCGGCGCGAAGGCAAGCTCCAGCCGATCGAGCCGGAGGATCGTCGGTGCCGCCGTCATCGTCGTCCGCACTCGCCCCTGTCGCGATGCCGAGAGCACCGGCGGGGCGACCGTCACCAGCGGATCGCCGCCGCGCGGCGACGATCCGCGGGGACCGCGCGGGCTACTTCATGCCCATGCTCTTCAAGGCCGCGTCGACATATTTGTTGGTATAGGTCTGCGACAGGTCGATATGGGCCTTGGCCACCTCGGGCGACGACTGGCTGAAGACGGCGAGCACGGCCTGCGCGCCCTTGGGGTCCATCCGGCCGTTCTCCGAATACATCGGCATCATGTTCTTCAGCGCGGCGACATAGGTCGCCTTGTCCTTGCCGACCAGATTTTCCGGCATCTTGTCGGCGATCTCCTCCGGCGTGTGCGAGTGAATCCATTTGAGCGTGGCGAGGATCGCATTGGTCATGGCCTGCACTTCCTTTTCGTGCGAGGCGATCCACTCCGCCCGGGTATAAAGCGCTCCCCCGGGATATTCGCCGCCGAAGACCGCAAGCGTGTCCTTCTGGCTGCGCGTATCGCTCAGGATGCGCAGGTCCTTGTATTTGCCGGCGAGGATGGTGACGGCAGGGTCGAGCATGACCGCGGCGTCGATCTGGCCCTGCTCCATCGCCGCCACCGCGGTGGCACCGAGGCCGACGCCGATCACGCCCACCGCGTTGGGGTCGACGCCGTTCTTGCTCAGCAGATATTTGAGGAAGAAGTCGGTCGAGGAGCCGGGCGCCGAGACGCCGACCTTCTTGTTCACGAGGTCCTTCACCGACTTGATCTCGCTCGTGTGCCTGGGCGAGACGACGAGCACCAGGCCGGGGAAGCGGTCATAGACGACGAAGGATTGCAGGTGCTGTCCCCTGGCGGCGAGATTGACGCAGTGGTCGAAATAACCGGACACGACATCGGCCGAACCGCCGATCACGGCCTTGAGCGACTCCGAGCCGCCCTTGAAATCGACGATGTCGACATTGACGCCGGCCTTTTCGTATTCGCCGAGCTGTTTGGCGAGCATGGTCGGCAGATAACACAGGCATGATCCGCCGCCGACCGCGAGCGTCACCCTCGGCTGTGCGGAAGCGATGCCGGTCGGCAGCGCGAGCGTGGCGAGCAGCAATACGAGCCGGCACAATGATCTGGGCATGGAAGTCCTCCTCACACGCGGCCTTGGCGGCCGTCTCGCGCCAACCATAGGCCAGGCCGACGACGGTGACTAGGGTTTCCCCTCGCCGGCCGTCGGCCGCCATACCAGGAGCCGCTTCTCCGCCAGGCTGACGCATGCGTCGATGACGACGACGAAAGCGGCCAGCACGAACATGCCGGCGAACACCCCGGCGACGTCGAACACGCCTTCCGCCTGCTGGATCAGGTAGCCGAGCCCGGCCGCGGAGCCGAGATATTCGCCGACCACCGCGCCCACCACCGCGAAGCCGACCGACGTGTGCAGCGAGGAGAACATCCAGGACAGCGCCGACGGCCAGTAGACATGCCGCATCAACTGCCGCTCGTTCATCCCCAGCATGCGCGCGTTCGCCAGCACCGTCGGGCTCACCTCCTTCACGCCCTGGTAGACGTTGAAGAAGACGATGAAGAAGACGAGCGTCACGCCGAGCGCAACCTTCGACCAGATTCCGAGCCCCAGCCAGAGCGTGAAGATCGGCGCCAGAACCACGCGCGGCAGCGCGTTGATCATCTTGACATAGGGATCGAACACCGCGGCGATGCGCGGCCTGCGCGCGAACCAGAAGCCGATTGCCGCCCCGCCGATCGAGCCGATCACGAAGGCGAGGATCGATTCCCAGAGCGTCACCCACAGATGTTTCCAGATGATGCCGGTCGCGAACCAGGCGATCACCTGCCGGGCGACGTCGAGCGGCGTCGAGAAGAAGAACGGCGGCAGCACGAGCACGCCGAAGACGCGGTAGGTGGAGAACGCGTGCCAGGCGCCGATCGCGATTGCGGCGACGAGAATCTGCAGGACCAGAAGCTGCGCCCGCGGCATCGTCAGACTCCCTCCACCTGCGCATAACCCTTGACGACCTCGGCCTTCAGCCGGTGCCAGATGTCCCGGTGCAATGCGTGGAAGGCCGGGTCGAGCTTCACCTCGGCGATGTCGCGCGGCCGCGGCAGCGGCACGCGCCACTCCCCGATGATGCGCGAGGCCGGGCCGGCCGACATGATGACGACGCGATCCGACAGCGCGATCGCCTCTTCCAGGTCGTGGGTGACGAAGAGGACCGCCTTGCGGTCGGCGCCCCACAAATCGAGCAGCAAGTTGCCCATGATCTGACGCGTCTGCGCGTCGAGGGGACCGAAGGGTTCGTCCATCAGCAGGATGCGGGGGTCGCGGATCAGGACCTGGGCGAGACCGACACGCTTGCGCTGCCCGCCCGACAGCACGTGCGGATAGCGATCGCCGAAGGTGCCGAGACCCACGCGTTTGAGCCACTCGAGGGCGTGCGCGCGCGCCTCCCGCGCGGGCGTACCCGCCGTTTCCAGGCCGATCGCCACGTTCTCGAGCGCGGTCTTCCAGGGAAACAGGGCGTCGGACTGGAAGAGATAGCCAGCCCGACGGTTGAGCGCCGCGAGCGGCTCGCCGTAGATCATGACGCGACCGGCCGCGGGCGACAGAAGCCCCGCGACCACGTTCAGCAGCGTCGACTTGCCGCAGCCCGTCGGCCCGACGATGGCGACGAATTCGCCGTCATCCACCGTCAGCCGCGCGCGCTCGATGACCGTGTAAGCGGCACCGTCGCCGAGGCGAAATGCCACCGTCACGTCGTCGAGCGCCACCGCCGGCGCGTCACGCATGCGTGCCGACCTCCCCATGCCTGCGGCAACCTAGCGGCTCCGGCAGCGATTGCAAACCGCATGCGGGTTCCGCACGGCAGGCCTTAATGCCATCATGGGCGGCGATGGATGCCGAAGCGCGTTTCGCCGAAGCCCTGGCGCGGCTGCCGGATTATCTCGGCAACCACGTGCTCGTGAGCATCACCGCGCTGGCGCTCGGGCTCGGCACGAGCCTGCCGCTCGCGATCCTGTCGATGCATCGACCGGCGCTGCGCGCCGCGCTCATGACTTTCGCGAACGTCGTGCAGACCATACCCGGCCTTGCCCTGCTGGCGCTGTTCTATCCGCTCCTGCTCGCCCTCGCGGCGCTGTGCGAACGCCTGTTCGGCAAGGGTTTTTCCGCCCTCGGTTTCCTGCCTGCGGTGCTGGCGCTCGCGCTCTATTCGATGCTGCCCGTGCTGCGCAACACCGTCACCGGCCTTGCCGCCGTGCCGCCATCGCTGCGCGAGGCCGCGCGTCTGTTCGGCGCAGGTCCCGCGCGGCTCATGACCGACGTCGAGCTGCCGCTCGCGCTGCCGGTGATCATGGCCGGCATCCGCACGTCGGCGGTCTGGGTGATCGGCACCGCGACGCTCGCGACGCCCATCGGCCAGACGAGTCTCGGCAACTACATTTTCTCCGGCTTGCAGACGCAGAACTGGGTCTTCGTCGCCTTCGGCTGCACGGCAGCCGCGGCGCTCGCGCTCGTCGTCGATCACTTGTTGGCGCTCATGGAGCGGGGCATCGCCGGCCGCAGCCGCGCGAGGCTCGCGGCCGGCGGCGGCGGCCTCGCGCTGCTGCTGCTCGCGGCGCTCGCGCCGCTCGCGCCGAGTCTCGCCCCGATGCCGCCTTCCTATGTCGTCGGCGCCAAGCCCTTCGCCGAGCAGTACGTGCTCGCGGCCTTGCTGGAGCAGCGCCTGACCGCGGCCGGGCTTTCCTCGCGGCGCCGCGAGGGTCTCGGCTCCACCGTGTTGTTCGACGCGCTCGCCGCGGGCGAGGTCGACGTCGCCGTGGACTATTCGGGCACGCTATGGACCAATTTCATGCACCGCAGCGACAGGCCGGACCGTGCCGCCATGCTGGCCGCGCTGGCGCAATGGCTGCGCGCAAGCCACGGCATCCGTCTGCTCGGAGCGCTCGGCTTCGAGAACGCCTATGCGCTTGCCATGACGCGCGCCAGGGCACAGGCGCTCGGCATCCATTCCATTGCCGATCTCGCGGCCCGCGCGGGTACGCTCACGATCGCCGGCGACTATGAGTTCTTCTCCCGTCCGGAATGGCGAACGCTCCGCGAGGCCTATGGCCTGCGCTTCGGTGCGCAGCGGATCATGCAGCCGGAATTTCTCTACCGCGCGGCGGCCGACGGCGATGCCGACGTGATCTCCGCCTACACCAGCGACGGACGGATCGCGCAATATGATCTTGTCACGCTTGCGGACACGAAGCAGGTCATTCCGCATTATGACGCCGTGGTGCTGCTCTCGGCGCGGTGCGCCCGCGACGAGGCGCTCGTCGCCGCGCTCGCGCCGCTCGTCGGCGCGATCGACCTGCGCCTCATGCGCGCGGCCAATCGACGCGTCGCCGACGGCTCCTCGCCCGACGAGACGGCCGGCTGGTTGTGGGACAGCATCACGCGCGCGGGCGCCGACCGCGCGTTGCCGGGCAAGGTGCCCTGAGGCGCGCGGGGGCGCGTCGCGATCAGTTCCGGCTGCGGTCGACCAGCGCGCGCTGCTTGATCCACGGCATCATCTCGCGCAGCCTGGCGCCGACCTGCTCGATGGGATGCTCGGCGAGCTTGGCGCGCATCGCCTTGAACGACGTCTGGTTGACCTTGTTCTCCAGCATCCATTCCTTGGTGAAGCGGCCGGACTGGATGTCGGCCAGAACCCGCTTCATTTCCGCGCGCACCGCCGGGGTAATCACGCGCGGGCCGGAAACATATTCACCGTATTCGGCCGTGTTCGAAACGGAATAGTTCATGTTGGCGATGCCGCCCTCGTAGATCAGGTCGACGATCAGCTTCATCTCGTGCACGCATTCGAAATAGGCCATTTCCGGGGCGTAGCCGGCCTCGACCAGCGTCTCGTAGCCGGCCTTCATCAGCTCCACCAGACCGCCGCACAGCACGGTCTGCTCGCCGAACAGGTCGGTCTCGCATTCCTCCTTGAACGTGGTCTCGACGATGCCGGCCCGTCCGCCGCCGATCGCCGCGGCATAGGACAGCGCGAGCTCGTGCGCATTGCCCGAAGCGTCCTTGTGCACGGCAAGCAGCATGGGCACGCCCGCGCCGCGTTGATATTCCGAACGCACCGTATGCCCGGGCGCCTTGGGAGCGATCATCATGACGTCGAGGTCCGCGCGCGGCTCGATCAGGTTGAAATGAATGTTGAGCCCGTGCGCGAACATCAACGCGGCACCCTGCTTCATGTTGCCGGCAAGATGCGCGGTGTAGATGTCGGCCTGCAGCTCGTCGGGCGTGAGCATCATCATCACGTCGGCCCATCGGGCGGCCTCCGCCACCTCCATGACCCTGAATCTCTCCGCCTCGGCCTTCTTCACGCCCTGCGACGACTTGCGCAGCGCGACGACGACTTCCTTGACCCCGCTGTCGCGCAGGTTGAGCGCGTGAGCGTGACCTTGGCTGCCGTAGCCGATGATGGCGATTTTCTTGCCCTTGATGAGGTTGAGGTCGGCGTCGCGATCATAGTAAACACGCATGATGGTTACCCCTTTGTCGGCCGAGCGTGCCGGCCGGTGCTTCAGCCCGCGCCGCTTCTAGATTTTATGCGGCCGCGCGACAAGCCCGTTTCAACGCGCCGCCATCCCCTCCGGCCCGCGCGCGATCGCGGCGATGCCCGTGCGCGCCACCTCCACGAGGCCGAGCGGCAGCATCAGCTCGATGAACTGCTCGATCTTGTCGCTCTTGCCCGTGATCTCGAACACGAAACTCTCGGTCGTGGCGTCGATCACGCGCGCGCGAAAGGCGTCGGCGAGCCGCAGCGCCTCGACGCGGTGCTCGCCCCTGCCCCGCACCTTGACCATGGCGAGCTCGCGTTCGATCGAGTTGCCCGCAAGGGTCATGTCGACGACGCGATGCACCGGCACCAGCCGGTCGAGCTGGTTCTTGATCTGCTCGATCACCATCGGCGTGCCGGTCGTGACGATGGTGATCAGCGAAAGGTGCTTCTGATGCTCGGTTTCCGAGACGGTCAGCGACTCGATATTGTAGCCGCGGCCGGAAAACAGGCCGATGACGCGGGCGAGCACGCCCGGCTCGTTGTCGACCAGGACCGAGAGCGTATGCGTCTCGATCGTCTGCGTCGTCGGCGCGGCGGGATAGTGGCTGCTGGGTGCCGGAGCGTTCATGGTGACCTTCCTCGGCGTGGGAGAAGCGCGAAGGCGCAATCGCGGGCGATTTGCGCCGCGGCGGGCACGGCCCCGCACCGACCGCCGGTGGTGGGACGGGTGGCGTCGCGTATGATCTTTCCTTCCCGATTGGCCATGGCAGCGTTCGCTTGCATGCAAGGCGCGTGCGGCACCGCCGTCTGCCCGCGGCGCCCACTCCACACCATGCGAGTCACACCATCACCTTGCCTTCCTCGGTCACCGCCTCCTCGGGGCTGACGCCGGCATCCCCCAGGATCATTTCGTTGTGCGCGCGGCCGGAGGGGATCATCGGGAAACAGTTCTCCTTCGGATCGACCACGCAGTCGAACAGCACCGGCTTGTCGACGGCGATCATCTCCTTGATGGCGTGGTCGAGGTCGCCCGGCTTGTCGCAGCGGATGCCGCAGGCGTGATAGGCCTCCGCGAGCTTGACGAAATCCGGCAGCGCCGCCGAATAGCTCTCGGCATAGCGCCCGCCGTGCAGCAGTTCCTGCCATTGCCGGACCATGCCCATATACTGGTTGTTGAGGATGAACACCTTGATGGGCAGCCGGTATTGCACCGCGGTCGACAGCTCCTGCATGGTCATGAGCACCGACGCCTCCCCGGCAATGTCGATCACCAGCGAGCGCGGGTGTGCGAGCTGCACGCCGACCGAGGCCGGCAGCCCGTAGCCCATGGTGCCGAGCCCGCCCGAAGTCATCCAGCGATTCGGCTCCTGGAAGCCG
>Ga0209810_1003991_pt1 | contig 14741 bp, 9 predicted proteins | sample Coa_R1_7_FD_187159 | JGI IMG/M metagenome (GOLD analysis project Ga0209810, IMG submission 187159) | Surface soil microbial communities from Centralia Pennsylvania, which are recovering from an underground coalmine fire - Coalmine... | ecosystem: Environmental > Terrestrial > Soil > Unclassified ...
GCAACCCTCCCTATTACTGCTACCCGGCGGGAACGGACAATGACTGCGTGGGTGATAACTGGATTCTGAGCAGTGATAACAACTGGCTGGATTACTACGATGCCGAATTTCACGGCTTTAACACCGTCACCATTGCCGGCCCGGCTTCCGGTGAGGAGCGTGTGGACTCCTACTACAGCACCAAAGGCTGGAATACCGCCAGTTCCGATGGCAGCAACTACGATTCGGGTCATCTCTACGAAGAGGATGTCTATGGCATCTACGGCGGTACCCAGGAAGTCTTGCTCAGCATCACGCAGAACCAGTACACCGGCTCCTGCCCGCTGAGTACCCCCAACTGCGCCACCACCCTGCCCAACGCTTGCAACGGCAGTCTCAATTCGTACTACAATCCCTGCGAGGTCATGGTTACGGCCAGCCGAACCACCACCTACGATACCACCGCCAGCAATAACAGCAGCGCCCCCTGGGTCGAACGTGATTACACCTATGACGATTACAACATCAACAGCACGAATCCCAGCGGGCTGGGCAGTGGCTATCACAATCTAACGCAGGACGTGGTGAGTAGTTCCAATGCCCCCACCCTGACGCAAGCGTGGACCTACTGGACCAATGACAGCGGCGAACCGGGCAGCGGCTGGATTTACTACACGGTCGATAAGGTCAAATCCAGTCAGATCAGCGATGCCAGCGGCAAGGTCTGGCAATGCCAGCATTTCAGCTACGACGAAGGGGCCAGTTCCACCCCCGATGCTGGCTGGCTCACCACCTCGACCGCCTACAGCGATTGTGCTAACCAGAGTGGCACTGCCATCAGCAGTGTATTGGGCTACGACAAATACGGCAACCTGATGGCCAGCGTCGATGGCATTGGTGTGGCCAATCCCGGTCTCTACAGCAGCAATGGCTGTAGCTTCGGCACGGGACAGGGCACTATCAAAATCATCTCCTCGTCCTGGACGGCCAGCCATTATACCAGTTGCAGCACCTACACCGATGGCGGCAGCAGCAACATCTACGAATCGCTGCCATTGACGCAAACCTACGCCTTTGGCTTTCAGAGCAGCATCAGCTATGATTATACGCAGGCGGCCCTGCCACTGAGCAGCACCGACATCAACGGGCAAACCACTTCCCTGGCCTACAGCTTCGATAGCAACAGCGCCAGCAACGGTAAATATACCACCAGCGTGAGCGAACCGGGCGAGACGGGCAGTTATACCACACAATCCAACAGCTATTCGCAGTGTAGCAGCAGCAGCACCCTGCCCTGTTTCGAGATCGATAGCGTGATGTCGCAGTACAGCAGCGCCATCACGCGCACCTTTTATGACAGTCTGGGCCGCGAGGTCGAGACGCGCACGCCGGGGCCGGGCAGCTATGACACCATCGTCTACACCCTCTACAACGACCAGAGCCACAGCGTCCTCACCAGCGTCCCCTTCCAGGTCGCCAGCGGCAGCAGCTGGATCGATCCCATCGGGGCGAAAGACGACAACGGCAATACCCCTGGCGGTACCGCCGTCTACTACGACGCGCCGGGTCGCTCCCTGGCCTACCAGGACCCCTCCTCTGGCAGTACGCAGGAACCCGGCGTCTCCTGCTCCACCTATCTGAGCAACACCTACACCGGTTGCACCAACTACCTGCTGGCCCATCCCAAAGGCGACACAACCATCTATGAAGCGGTACAAAGCGTCGATGCCAACTCCCACAGCGAGGCCTCCTTCAATGACGCGCTGGGACGCACGCGCTACACGCAGTGGTACAACGGCGCCACTTCCGGCTCCAGCGGCCTGCCTGCCAACAGCAGCGCCAACGAGCAGGAGACCGTGCAGTACAACGCCCTCAATGAACCCACCTCGGTGGTCGAGACAGACCTGGCGCCACAGACGAATGAGACCATTACCAGCGTCACCACCAGCGCCAGCTATGACAGCATGGGCCGCCTCACGCAACTGGTCGACCCCGACCGGGGAACGCACAGCTACAGCTACGATGCCGATAGCCACCTGATCGAGGATGTCTCCGGCGCGCGCACGCTGGGCTACAGCTACGACCTGCTGGGTCGGCTGGGCTGCATCCAGGACGAGGCTCCCACCCTCAACGCCAGCGGGGCCTGTACCACCGGCTCCAATCCCTTTGTCATCAACACCTACGATGCCGATCCTTCAGGAGTCAACTGGGGCAGCACCAACTACGCCAGAGGGCGGCTGACGCAGAGCTTCGCTATCACCTACTACCCCGCCCCTGACTATACGCAGGGCAAAGTCACCGAGAACATGCAGTACGACACACGCGGTCGACTCATCACCGAGCGCATGCAACTCACGGCCACTGGCGGCACCCTCACCTTCCCCAGCTTCCCCACCTACCAGATGGCCCTCTCCTACAACGACGCCAACCAGCTCACCACCACGACGACCAGCAGCACGAACCCTTCCGGCCTGGGCTACACCACCACCAACGTCTACGACAGCAGCGGCCACCTCTCCGGTCTGAGCAACAATACCACCCAGACGGCAGACCTGGCCACGCTCAACTACGACACCCACGCCCAGGTTTCGCAGATCAACTTCCTTGCCAGTAACGGCACCTCGCCGCTGGCGGTGGAGCAATTCGGCTACGACCCCAACCTGCGCCTGCTCACCACCAGCGCCAGCTGGCAAAGCGGCAGCGGCACCAGCGGTACCATCTACAGCCAGAAGCGCACCTTAGACCCGGTGGGCAACGTCATCGACCTGGCTACCACGCAGGCCGCCGTTCCCGGCACGAACAACTCCGGGGGCAGCGCAAACGAAGCCTTCTGCTACGACGGGCAGAATCGGCTCGTGTGGGCAGGCAACAGCGGCACGCCGCAGGGAACGGGCAGCGGCACCTGTGGCAGCAACCCCTCCAACAGCCTCAACGGCGGAGCCAGCTACAGCAACCAGTACGTCTACACGCATCTGGGCCAACTGTGGCAAGGTCCCTACAACGGCGCTGGCTCCTACCAGTATCTCTACTGCAACAGCAGCCAGCCCCATCAACTCACGGGCCTCTATCCCACTGGCACCACCTGCTCGACCAGCAGCGGTAAAACGCAGACCTACGGGGCCAGCTACGATAGCTGGGGCAACATGACCACGCGCATCGCCACCGGCAGTGGCGGCACGACGGCCACCCTCTCCTACGATGGGCAAGACCACCTGGTGCGCTGGAACGATAACACCACGACCACCAACGAAGAGTGGTATCTGTACGACGCCTCTGGCCAGCGTGTCTTGCGCCGCTCACAGACGGGCACGGGCAACAGCAACACCAGATATACCATCACCGCCTTCGGGCTGGAAGACCACATCTACAACGGGGCCGGTACCAACCTCAACAACAAGTATTACTACTCCCTGGCAGGCCGTCTCATCGGCGTCAACACCGGCAGCACCAACTACCTGCTCACCGATGCGTTAGGCAGCGTTGTTGCCAGCATTACCAACACGCTCAACAGCGCCAGCGTGCAGGGCAACCAACTCTACGGCCCCTACGGCTTCAGTCTCTACAGCAAAGGCACGATGGGAACGACGAAAGGCTACACCGGCCAGTACAACGACTCGCTCACGCAGTTGGATTATTACAACGCGCGGTACTATGATCCGTTGGTAGGAGTGTTCCTCTCGGCGGATACGGTGCAGGGCAATCTGGAGGGGATGGATCCATATACCTATACCGAAGGCAACCCGGAAACATGGAATGATCCTACAGGAAATAACGATGCTCCTCCCAGCGGAACACCCAGCTTCATAAACAAAGTATTACTGGAGAATGTCCTACGCGGAGCATTAGCCCTCTCTGCCCTGGCAGAATTAATTAAATTTTGGAATATAGACAACGATGCCATTAAAATCGCTCGTACACTAGATATAGTTGGCGCGCTAACAGGTTTACCGGTGCCAGATGACGAAAATCTCTGGACAAAATTGGCTGGAGAAACCCCTTCGGTGAATGAGCCTCCGCTTGTCAGTATGCTTTTTGATGCTATAAATGTCGCTCTGGCAGTCTTGGATTTATCAGATAATATCAATGATATTGTGAGAGTTATTGGGGATGCTTCAATTATAATAGCCTCTCTTATAGATTTTATTATGCAATGGAGTTCCATAATAGATGCTGATCTAGCAGATTTTGTCTCTTATTTAAACTGCTTTGGCTTCATCTTGTTGGTGGGCGATGATATCGGAAGGGCTATAGCAGGAAGCGGTCAGTCTGCTGGCAGGGGTGGGGAATCGAGGCATCACGACGGTGGCCTGCCTCCGTTACCGCCGCCACCACCACTGCCTTCGTCCAATCAAGATACTAATACCGGTGGAACGCCCACAGTCCAAAAACCTGCTCTACCTGAATTGCCACCAATTGATCTGGAGGAAACAATTGAAATAAGCGATACATGGGTTGTTCCTCCAACAATCGGTGGTAGAGAGCCTACAACTGATGTTCCAGGTCCAATTGTTCCTCCAATTGGAATCCTTCCTCCAATTGGAATTCTTCCTGGTCCCATAAGTATTGTTCCAGGTCCGGTAGGCTTTACATCAGGGCCGTTCGGTTTTACCCCCGACGGGCATGGCTATGCTATGCCTTAAACGTGAAAAAAATTCACGAACGGATAGGAAAATTTCTAGCCATTCGTGTTAGAGCGGAACCTCTACATGATATACTGATATAGAGAAAAATGACTGGAAGTTCCTTATCAGGATACCTTTCAATATCCTGATGAGGACGCTTCTATGAAGAATTAGAAAGGAGTTGGGGCAGTGATCGATTCAACCGCTTATGCCGTTTTGGGCGCAATTTTGGCCTTTTCACTCATCTTTACTTGTGTCGTGTTCTACCGAAGTGAACAACGTATTCCTACCTATTCTCTTCTTGAACTCATTTATGCGCTTCGGAAAACCTCACAGGCCTTTCCGGCCTCCTTACTTGCTCTTGCTATTGTGAACACAGTATTTTTACTGCTTGCTCAAGCAGACCCGACCCATCATATTTTCCTGGCGACTATATTTATGGATAGCATTTTCTTTCCTGTGCTTGTAGCAGGCTATAGAAGGCACTCCTTATTGAAAAAGCGCATACGTACCCTGCAATTGGAACGGCAAGAACAGGCCAGCAAGGGGCAGCAGGAAACGCCAGTGCCGCCACCTGCGATTGCTCCACCAGTTTCAACAAGTCAAGAGACAGCCAGCAGGTGTCCTTCCTGCGGAACACTGCTTATGGCTGGCGTGGTGTGTCCCACCTGTCATCCTTTTGCGAGTGAGAGTATGGGTACTGCAAGTATGAGTAGCGATGAGGAGAGTAATCCGTATGAAGAGCATCTTCCTTTTGTGGAGAATCTCGCCGCCAACAGCCGAAATCAACTGTCGCCCGCGCCGCGAGAAGCGCAACAGGAAACGGACGAGAAGCAGAAACGGATCGAGGAAATGATGCAGAGGTATGGGCAGTTGTACCCGGAGCAGAGCCGTCCTCCCCGGCGTTCGGCCAGCGCCTTGCTGTTGAGCGCCCTCATTTGCGTCTTCTATGCCTCATCGAGCTGGTGGTCGACCATCCAATCGACTGACTCCCTCTCCGCCAGTAAGCTCACCCTGCTGGCGGGCTGGAGTGTGCTGATCCTCTTTGCTTGCGGTTTTATCGCGTTCACGCTCATCACCATGCGTTCTCGCGATCTCTAACGCGAACGGGGAGTGCGAAAGATGGAAAGCCAGGATCAAGCAATTCTCGCGGTTCTTGCTCAGAAGCTGGGGAGAGTGCCTCAAGTTGAGTATAATGCTGAGGGTTTTATCCGTGCCTTATACCTCATGCAGTGTTCTTCCTCTCAAGTGCCGCCAGAGATCGGACAACTCCAGCATTTGCAGCTTCTCTACCTCGGTGAAAATCAATTTAGGAGCTTACCGCCAGAAATTGGACAGTTACAGGCTTTGCAAGCGCTGGAGATCCGTGCGAATCAGTTCCAGGACTTGCCATCAGCGATCGGGCAACTGCGACAATTGAAGCAACTGACCATCTGGGAGACGCCTCTCAGGAGCTTACCGGTCGAGATTGGACAGTTAGCAGCTTTAGAAGTACTTGTCTTAGCAGACAATTATATCAGACGCTTGCCTGCTGAAATCGGACAATTGCGTAACCTCCGTATATTGAGGATAGCCAGTAATGATCTTGAGGAAGTGCCTGCTGTCATTGGTCAGCTTACGAATTTGCAACGATTGCTTTTAGGTCATAACAGGATCGCGAGGCTGGCAGAAGCAATAGGAAGATTACAGAACCTGGAGGATCTCTATCTGGGTGGGAACGAGTTGCAAGAATTTCCAACTGTTCTGCTCCAATTACGCCATTTGCAACAACTGTCTGTGAATAATAACGAGTTGAGAGAAGTTCCGCCGGAATTAGGCCAGTTGAGTCAGTTGACCTGGCTGGATCTTTCTAATAATGAGTTGCGAAAAATACCTGCCGAACTGGGAAAGCTGGAGAAGCTGAAGCACCTGAATCTGGCGAATAACCCTTACAGGAAGTGCCTGCCGAACTGGGGCAATTGCAGAGTCTGGAGATCTTGAATCTGGCCAACAATCGCCTGCGCGAGCTTCCGGCGAGTCTGGCTCAACTGAGCCATCTATGGGAACTGGATGTGAGCAATAATCTGCTGCGAGCTCTTCCCCCGGAAGTGGAACAGATGGAGGATCTCAAACTCATTGGCTAGGAAGGTGCTTCAATGGAATGGCATGGAAGAGACGGAAACGAGGACGATTTGATCGAACAGGTCAAGCGATGTGCGCTAGCTTGCTGGTCAGATACCTATCCAGCCAAGGTGTGTCTCTCTGCTAAGGTACTCCAGGTCTTGAAATAATATTTAAGGAGCAAAACAATGATGCAAAAACGAAAACTCTTGCAAATCCCACGAGGGGATTGGTCATTGCCATTATCTGGTTATCTACAATCGAGCCGACTCGGCATTTGCTGGGCAAATAATCGTGAAAACGGCGATCAGGCAGCTTCGTTTTCTCTGTTAGAAATGGACGTGGATCATGACACAATGCTCAATCGTACCTCTTTTCCATGCCCCTGTTCAGCACTAGAAGCTCTTCGACTGACGTATGATCTGTCGAAACAGCAGTGGCTGCTTGCCCGGATTGAAGGCTTCCAGAACAGAGTCCCTTCTCGTCTCGTTCTCTCTTTCATTCCAGCCACCAATCGTTTTCTTTCCGGTTCTTCGCTCCTTATTGACGAAGCAGCCGATAATATGACGGATATTGGACCATTGCTTCTAGTAGATGGCGCTAATACTGTGGCCAGTATGCTTTATCTCAAACCAGAAAGGGATGATCTTCAGAGTCCGACTGTCTATCTGACACGAGTGAGGGAACAGGGAGTTGAAGAACAGCTTGTTTGTGAAGCAATCGCCGACGCTGATAAAGCCCTGGGTTGCCTTTCAAACGAGCATAGCCTCTTGCTGGCATGTCGTCCAGAATATGGGGAATTGGCAGAACAGGAAGAAGGATTTGTTGGAGCGACAGCCCAGTGGCGCATGCTCATGATGGGATGGAAAAGAGACGAAGCAAAAGCCCTATGGAGCTATTCCCCCCCTATTGGCCTGCCTGTCGGGGACAGGGCAAACCCGGAAACTGATTTTGAGTGGCTGCGAGTGGCGGCTGATGCTGTTGCAGGCCCTACCCTTTCAGAGAGTGGACGACAAACATTTGTCGTTGCAATGGTTCTCTTAGATACGTTCGATTACCAGGCGCACGGCTACACGTTAGAAGATGAAGAGCGTATTCGTAAAAACGTGCAGCTCTTTTGCTGTATTGACACGAGAGGAGAAATAGTACAGGTTTGCCAGAGTCAGATAGGACTCCACGTGCGTCTGTGTCAAATCGCCGGGACAGTTGTGGGCGTCGATTTCTTCGATGCACGCAGGAGACTCTGGAACTGGTTTCCTCTGATGAAAGAAACAGTCCTTCATACCGTTGTCGAGCTAGACCCAGAGATCATTCGTGTCTCAGTAGTGGCAGGGCAGCCCGAGGGGGAGCATCAGGAAAGCTCCTTCTGGCTGCTTGAGGAATATCCTGATTCCGTAAAGGTTTCCAAACGCGATGCCATCACACTGACTGAACTTGCTCCAGCGATGATACTGAACGATACCAAACTGCTCTCAAAGCAAACGGGTTGGAGAGACCTCAAACGGGATATGCCATCATTAACCGTAGCGTATCGCAACACGTTGTTGACCCTTGGAGTGGACAAAGATGAGCAATTAGTGCTTTATCAAATAGAATAGCTTTTAGCAGAAAGAAGTTTTCTCGCAAGATGGAGACCTTCGCCTACCGCTACAATTATGGGAGTTCTGTGGAATATGAGATTCCCGATCATATCGCCCAGGCTCTCAATGCTATCGTGCTGGAGGGGCCGGATGGAATGGAATACTCGACAGAAGAGATGGCGGAAGCCTATGCCAGTCGTTGGGGTGGGTTGGATATACAGACCTTCCGGCGAGTACTGGAGGTGGGGCAAGGCGATGAGAAAGTCATTGCCATCTTTGCCATTGGTTTGAGCGGAGCCAGCGAGATACAAGCTTGCTTAGCTCCTTTGCTGCAAAGTCCGCTCGATGCCGAACGCTGGGCCAGCGCTTGCTGCCTGGGACTCCTGAAGGACGAACGAGCGATCCCGGCCCTCGAGCAGATGCTGGTGGTGATTGGCTCTCCCCAGGAACAGCGACTGCGCCAGCCGGGCTTTGGCCCCTGGTTTCCTCTCTACCAGCACAGAATCGCTGCCCTCTTTGGTACATGGGGACCACCTACTATTGCGGCCACATTGCGCCAGGCATTCGAGAACATCTGGCGCTTGCAGAAACAGGGCTATTGCGACTGGATTGAGGATGATTATCAGGATTATCTCTGTTATGCATTGGGCCAGCGAGGTGCATTTGGGGCTTTGAGTGGTCTTGTTCTGTGTGGACCGCGTCTGCGCCTTGCTATGATTGCGCTTGCTTTAGGCTCATTACAGGCACGTGAGCGTTTTGGGAATGTTTCCCACGAGATGATTGTGAACAGAGGGCTGAAACAAGAAGTCGCACAAGTTTTAGAGCAACGCTTTGCCCTCTCCCCGCAAGAGTGTCTGAATTACATCGAGGACTACAGTAGTGATCGCCTCTGGCGCATGGAGCAAGCGTATGCCTATTTGTTCGCAGATGAGCAAGAACCTGCTGAAAAGCAAGACAGCACCTCTTGTTGAAGAGAAGCTGTTTGAAGATCACTGTATGAGCATGAAGAGAGAAGTATCGACGTATGCAACAACCGGAAGTTCTCACGATCTATCGCGGCCATCGTGAGTGGGTCAGTACGTTGAGCTGGCTGCCTGACGGTCGCCATATCGTTTCAGGCAGTGCCGATGGAACGGTGCAGCTCTGGGAGAGCGATAGCGGTAAAAACGTGCTGATGTATAACGGTCATAGCCTGGGAGTCACTGCGGTGGCTTGCTCCCCAGATGGGTCGTCGATAGCTTCGGCAAGTTTGGACACGACTGTACAGGTCTGGGATGCTCAGAGCGGGAAAACTCAGACCGCCTACCGAGGACACAGTGCCTGGATTCGTCGCGCTCTGGCTTGGTCGCCACATGGGCGGCGCATAGCTTCTGGTTCCTGGGATCGAACAGTGCAGGTCTGGGACGCTTTTTCAGGAGAAGACTTGCTCACCTATCGCGGACATGAAGGTGTGGTATGTGCCGTTGCCTGGTCACCAGATGGAAGGTATCTGGCCAGTGGTGGAGGCATCCCGGATAAGAGCGTGCAGGTGTGGCATGCAGAGGCAGGAGAGCGCCTTTTGAGCTATCGGGAGCATCTCAGCAGCGTGCATAGTGTCAGGTGGATGGCCGATGGCAAGCGCATTCTCTCAGGAGGGGCGCGCAGTCATGCCTGCCTGTGGGAGGTGACAACGGGCAAAACCCTGGTGCTCTACTATTATTCAGACGAGACGGGTCTGGTCTGGTCACCTGATGAGCAGTACTTTCTCTGCCAGACACATGGTATGGTAGAAATCTGGGTCGCCCATTCCGATAAGTGTGTCTATCGTTCACCCTCTCAGATGTACAAGATCAATGCCATGTCCTGGTCGCCCGACGGAACCCGCATTGCTTTTGGGGGTCACAATAAAACGGTAGTCGTGTGGAATGTCGAGCCACTGCTGGCAAAATCTTAACGTAGGTTTCTCCTCTCCTGGAGCAATACTGATGGATATTCGCCTGCTTCAAACATTTCAAGGCTTTGTACCAGGACCCTTTTCTCCGTGCGTCATCTCTCCAGGGGGGGAGCGAGGTAGTATGTTAGCCATTGCATACATTCAGGATGGATGGCAGAAGGTCTCTTTTGCCCTCTTCGATCTTTCTCTCAAACAGATGCTTGACGAAGTGATCTTTACTCCACCTGAACCTGTTCAGGAACTGGCCCTGACGTATGATACTTCAGAGGCCAATTGGGGTCTTGCCCAAATTACTGTTTCGGATGCATTACTGTTCCGCACCGTCAACATCCATGATAGTCTACCAGTCCTGACTGATGCCTTCCTGCTTGAAAAAGTTGCTGTGGCTTACTCTCTTGGTCCCATTTATCATTTTGCCAGTGATGGCCAGACATACATCATCCTGTATATGAAGCGTCCCTATTACAATGATGTGCCGGTGCTTACTGTGCAACGAGTGTTTCCAAAAGAACGCAGAGTCCAGGTTCTCAATGATGCTTTTGATTATACCGATGGCATTCTGGCTCATGCGAATGGAAGGGTGGTCGTGCTGCTGACCTTACAAGAGAGAGTATTACAAGAGAAGCCAGAGAGGCTCAGACAACTGGCCTTCTCTCTGGCTGGATATACACCAGATCTGGCCTCTTTGTTATGGAAAGAGGATTTGCCTGCTGCCTTACCTGCCAGAGCGAGTTATGATGTGAATGAACTGATGGAATTACGGGCGACCGCGATCATGATCGATGGGCCGATGCTCCCCGGACAAACTACCTGTATTGTTGGGGTAGCAGCCAAAAAGATCGCTGCTCAACAAATCGGCAGTATTGGTGGGAGTGAGGAGGAACAGGAGAAAGCAGGAGAACTAAGTCACTTATTATGGGTGAGTACTGGAGGGGAGCTGTTGCAGATCTGTCGTGAGCAAGTGTATCCCCAGCTGCATCTGACGGTCTCTGAGACCGCGATAGTGGGGGTGGACGTGAAAGAAGGACAATGGAGACTTTGGAATTGGGTCCCGCAGCATGAGACAAGATTTCATGCGCTGAAATCACTTGAAGGAGATATCCAGCGTGCCTATGTCGTAGCAAGGTCGGGAAAAACAGGGCGCGAAGCTAGCTTCTGGTTGATTGAACAATGCCAGGATTTTATCCGTCTCTCTGAGCGTAACACTGCTACACTTGCTGAAGTCTCGCCACCCATTATGCTCAAGGAAACGACCCTCTTTTCACAAGAAGAGTACGGTGGCGTGTTGACCTGGAGCTTACCAGTAGGACTGCTTCCCTATGAAGATACGTTGTTGCTGCTGGCGGTAAATGCCCAACAACAGGTAGAATTATACCAGATTGCATAAATCTCTCTGAAGGAGAGAATCATCAAGCCTGCTGAACAAAGGCTGTGGAAATGGGAAAGGGGATAAGAAGGACACAATGGAACAAGAAAAGAACGAGGACAAGCTACTGATCGAACAGGTCAAGCGATGTGCGCTGGCTTGCTGGTCAGATACCTATCCAGAAATCTGGGCTCTTGAGGTCAAGGAACTGCGACCTGATCATCAGGAGCGTCGATGGCATGTGTTACTGGAGTTTCCATTACCAGAAGAAGAAATCTTCCTGGGTGAGAATACTGATCAGTTTTGGACCGGGGTCAGATTAACTTCGACGGGGCAGTTGCGAATCGAAAAAGCTGGAGAGTACACACAAGGGACTCTCGACCAGTTCTATCAGCGTTTGCGGGAAGGCCAGTTTCAGCAACTTTTGCAGGAAAGGGAGGCCGGGCGCAAACAAGCAGGAGAAACTGACTGGCAAGAAGGGGAAATCCCTTTCTAACTATGAATAATAAAAAAGGAGTTGATAGAGAATGTTCTGTCCCCATGTGCCTGCACAATGATTGCCCCGTGCTGAGAATGTGTCGAACATGTTACTTATTCTTCACCTCCTCTATATACAGGTACTTTCTGGCTATATCAGACTGTATCATGGTGTATCGCTGAGCGAGCGTTCCCTGTTCCCTCTTGCATCTTTCACCGGTTTCTTGTATATATTTAAGCGCAACGATTAATTGCCTGGAAGCTCAGAGCTGCCTGCTCTGTTGTTGTTTGTTCCGGGTGGTCTGCTTCAGTCTCAGCCCGCGTCCCTGTCGCTGCTCGGTTTTCCAGCACTTTTTGCACTATTGTTGAGAGAAAGAGAGATGTGTACGAATGGCATCTGATTTTCCTCCCTTAGATTTTGCCAGGATCGTGTTGCACCTCATTGAGATGATGGAGGTGACGGTGAGCGAGATGACCCTGGAAACGTGCAAAGATTTTTCTGCTCTCTTCTGTCGCGAACTGGCCTTTTGCTCGCAGGGACGGATTCTGCTCATGCTGGCTGAGCGCGCTGATCTCAGGAACGAGCCGTTTTCTACGAACAAAGAAAGTTTCAAGGTTCCTGTTCAGAGCAGGGGCAATGGTTCCGACATGCTGATCCTGCTCTCTCCTCCACAGGAGCCTGCCGAGCGCCTGCTGGCTGTTCAGTACATGAAGATGCTTGCCGGGGTGTGTCGTTTGCTCTTCTCGATGTTTGGTTTTACGGCTTCAGTTTTGCTTCCTTTGCAGAGGTCCAGCGTGCGCACGGTTCCTCAGTTGACTGAGAGGGAACGAGAGGTTCTGCAACTGCTCTGCCAGGGCTGCAATCTCCGGCAGATAGCGCAGCGGCTCGATATCGAGCAAGAGACTGTTGGGAGGCATAAACGGCGTATCGACCATAAACTGGAGGTGCCACACGAACTGGAGATTGCCCATAATCTGGAAGTGTCCGTCCTTGCCTACCTCTCAGGGCTTTTCTCACCCCTGACCGATCTGTGAGATGTCATTGAGAAGTATAAAATGCTGTCAGGTAGGAGATGGCATTCATAGTCAGGATGATGACCCAGACCAGCACGACGCCGACAGGCCCGTTGCCGCTTATAGTCATCAGGAAAGACAGGGGGAAGAGCAGCGCGCCGGAGATAAGAGCCAGAGCGAAACGCAGGCCAAACTGGCGCACCTGTCTTCTGGCTCCCCAGGGCTGGCCGCTCAGGAGATAGACCAGGATGTTGACGCTCAGCAGGATTGCCACGATTAACAGCACGCCCATTGCCCCGTTGTCTCCTGCCAGCATCATGGCGGAAAGTACGAAGAACAGGGGCAGCGAGAGTATTGCCAGCACGACGCGCTGCCAGAACCAGCCTCTCCTGCTCTTGCGCGCCCGGCGTGGCCTGAGTTTTTCTCCCATCGCACTGCTGAGAGGATCGCGGTAGTCGTATTCGGCGGAAGACGGCATGTTGAACGCTGGCTCGAAGGCGCTATATCTGTTCTCTTCGGGATACATTTGCTGCGATTGCATGCCGCTTCCCTTCCCATCTTTTGGGACGATGTGCTATCAGATCGTCTGGCACAGTGCTGTACTGAGATTGCACTGGATAGTCCCATGCTGGAACTGCTGGATGATCGTTTGCGCGTTCGGTATCTTCGGCATGGCGGTCGGATAGCCGAATTTCTTGAGGCCGCCGGATGCGTCGAAGTAGCTCATGACCGGGCCGGAGATGCTGTAGCCGGTGTAGATGTAGTAACGCCCACCATCGGCGGTCGGGATGGTGTTATCCTGTTTATCCTTGACGAAGAAATCCCACAGCGTGTCATAGGGGATGGGGTGCTGGAAATCGACGATGTAGGGCGAGACCCAGGTGAAATTATCGAAGCCCCAGTTCATCAGGTCGCGCATATCCGTCCACCAGTCCTTTGTATGCATGGTGACGCCGATGAGGTGGTGGTGGTTGCGGGTGACAGAGACCACCTGCACGAAGTCAGAGGCGCCATCATAGCCGGGTTTGCCGCCATCCACGCCGGGGTACCACCAGAGAAACTGGTCGCCGTTGAAAAGAAAATGCTCCTGATGCGTCGCCGTTTTCGGGATATGATACTCTTCGGTGCCGCTGATCTGATGGATGATTGAGATATTGAAGGCGTAGCGCGCCAGTATAGCCAGATCGTGCGCGCTCGAATACTGTCCGGGGTCGAGCAGGCCATGCGGATTCACATAATGGGTGTCATAGAGGCCGAGTTGTTGAGCGCGCTGGTTCATCTCGGCCACGAAGCGCGCCTGGCTGCCATCGATAGCGTCGGCAATGGCGACGGCGGCGTCGTTGCCGGAGACGAGGATCAGCCCGTACAGCAGGTCGCGCAGGCTATACGTCTCCCCCTGCTTGATGCCAGATAGCGAGCTATCCGCGCTCAACTGCTGGATATCATGCCAGATGGCCGGGGTAATGGTAATGGACTGGTTAAGATTGCCCTTCTGCACCGCGATGATGGCCGTCATGAGCTTTGTCGTACTCAGCATGGGCAGGTGCATGAAGGGATTGTGGGCGTAGAGCGTCACGCCCGTATCGGCATCGAGCAAATAGGCCGACGTGGCGAAGACCGGCGGCGGCGGGTGGTCAGTATCCGAGGGGATAATCACCAGCTCATGCGGG
>Ga0209810_1003992_pt1 | contig 14739 bp, 13 predicted proteins | sample Coa_R1_7_FD_187159 | JGI IMG/M metagenome (GOLD analysis project Ga0209810, IMG submission 187159) | Surface soil microbial communities from Centralia Pennsylvania, which are recovering from an underground coalmine fire - Coalmine... | ecosystem: Environmental > Terrestrial > Soil > Unclassified...
CCGGCCCGGGCGAACACCTCGCCCGTCAGCGCCGTCGTCGTCGTCTTGCCGCTGCTGCCGGTGATCCCCGCGATCGGCGCGGGACAGCGCTCCAGGAACAGCTCGGTGGCGCTGCTCAGCCGCAGGCCGCGGCGGCGCGCCTCGGCGGCGAGCGGCAGCTCTGGCGGCACGCCCGGGCTCAGGTAGACCACGTCGGCGCCGTCGAGCAGCGCCAGCGGGTGGTCGCCTAGGGCGTAGGTCACCGGCAGTCCGTCCAGCGCCGCCAGCGCGCCGGCCAGGTCGGCTGCGGGCCGCCGGTCGGTGGCCCGCACCTCGGCGCCCTGCGCGGCCAGGTAGCGGACCAGGTCGCTGCCCTCGCGCCCCAGGCCGACCACCACGGCGCGCTGGCCGGCCAGCGTCTCGCCGCCGCTCATCGCGTCCCCGCCGCTCGCGTCGTCGGCCGCGGCGTGGGCTGCGGCTCGCTGGGAGGGATCCGCAGATAGGTGAACAACTCCTCCGCCATCCGCTTGAACAGCGGCGAGGCCGCCGCCCCGCCGTACAGCGCCTCGGGGGCGTCGAGGCGGACGAGCATCACGAAGCGCGGATGGTCCACGGGCGCGAAGCCGATCTGCGAGGCGTAGGTGCGGTTGAGCTGGTAGCCGCCGGCGGTCGGCGTGTCGGCCGTGCCGGTCTTGCCGGCGATGACATAGCCAGGGATGCGGTTCTGCTGCTGGGCCGGCTGCTGCAGCACGGAGACCATCATGTCCGTGAGCTGCTGGGCAGTGTGCGAGGAGACGACGCGGCGGACCACTTCCGGCGGGACCGGCTCGACGTCGTCGCCGCGCCGCAGCTCCTTCACCAGCATCGGCCGCATCAGGACGCCGTCGTTGGCCAGCGCCGCGTAGGCCGTGATCATCTGCAGCGGCGTGACCGCCACGCCCTGGCCGTAGGAGTTGGTGGTCAGGTCGATCGGCCGCCAGGTCTCGTCCTCCGGCGTACGGTAACTGCCCGCCGCCTCGCCGGGCAGCCGGATCCCCGTAGGCTGGCCGAAGCCGAACAGGTCCAGGTACTTGTAGAAGCGGTCGGGGCCCAGCCGCCGCGCCACGAACGACGAGCCCACGTTCGACGAGTAGATGAGCACCTGGCGCATGGTGATCGTGCCGTGGCCGTTGAAGTCCCAGTTGCTGATCCGCACGCCGTCGACCAGCACCGAGCCTGGGTCGGAGACGGTCGTGTCCGGCGTGACGAGCCCCTCGTCGACGGCCGCCGACATGGTGACGACCTTCATCACCGAGCCGGGCTCGTAGACGTCGGTGGCCATCGTCGGCTTCCACAGCGCCGCCTGCTCCGGGCGGATCGGCTCGGTCAGGCTGTAGGTCGGCCAGGCAGCGGCGGCCATGATTCCGCCGGTGGTCGGGTCCATGATCAGGATCTGGCCGCCGACGGCCTTGTTCGACTGGACCGCCGCCTGCAGCTCGCGCTCGGCGACCCGCTGCAGGTAGCGGTCGATGGTCAGGACCAGGTCCGCGCCGTCGACGGCCGGCACGTACTCCTGCCGCGCGACGGTGATCTCCTGGCCGGTGGTGTCGCGGGCGCTGACCAGGCGGCCGGGCACGCCGGCCAGCTCGTCGTTGTAGCTCAGCTCCAGGCCGGCCAGGCCCTCGGCGTCCAGGCCGACGAAGCCGAGCACCTGCGCGGCGATGCTCCCCTCGGGGTAGGCGCGGTAGGGGGCGGGCTGCAGGTAGAGGCCCGGCAGCTTGAGGGCGGTGACGCGGATGCTGTCCTCGGCGGCGAGGCGGCCCTTGACCAGCACCGGCGCGCGCTTCTCGCGGTCGATCTTGGCCAGGATGTCGCGTTCGGGCATCTCGATCACCGGGGCGAGGGTCGCCGCCGTGCGGGCCGGGTCCTTCACCAGCGGCCCGTACACGTACAGGTTGTCGTACATGACGCTGATCGCCAGCGGCCGGCGCCCGGCGTCGAGCAGGGCGCCCCGCTTGGGGGGGATGACGAGATCCTGCGCCTGCTCGTCGTCGGCCATGCCGCGCAGGCGGTCGTGGTCGAGCACCTGGAAGGCGTAGAGCCGGCTGAGCACCACGCAGGCGCAGGTCAGGAACGCGGCGGCGAGCACCCACACCCGCCACGCGGGCGCACGGAACTCGGAGGTCATCGGCTTCCCTGTCTACGGCCCCGCGTCGATGGGAGGCACGATTTGCGCGAGTACGGCTCGCCAGATGCCTGGCAGGTCTGGGAAGCGCCCAGCGGGCGGCTGCTGTTCCGCCGCCGGCTCCGTCGCCGGCTCGCCCGCCTCTGCCGCCGCCGGGGGCGCTACCTCCAAGAAGGTTACCCGATCGGCTTTCTCCATCCCGAGCCGGCGCGAGGCCTCGACCTCGATCCAGGCCAGCGACTGCACCTTGGCCAGCTCGAGCTGGAGCTGCTCGTTGCGCTGCCGCCACTCCTTGCCCTCGGCCTGCAGCCGCTGCAGGTCGTAGCCGGAGGTGGTCATGCTACCCAACTGCATCGAGTAGAGCAACAGGACGAGGCCGGTCACCAGGATCACCAGCGGCACCCAGGCGCGGCTGCGCTGGGGCACGTCCCGCCAGGTCTGGGGTCCGCGGCTCTCGCCGGTCCCGCGCCAGCGTCCGGGCGCGGGCGGCTCGTCCGCCCAGCGGCTCATCCCGCTCCCTCTCTCGGGCTCCCCACCGCGGCGGCCGCGCCGGTCGCCGGTCCCCCACCGCCCGGCTCGCGACTCGCCGGCCGTCCGCCGGGGGTCGATCGCCACCATCTAGCGTCGCACCGCCTTCCCACCACCCGCGCTCACGCGGGTGAGGATGTGGTTAACCAGAACTGGCTGGCCGGGGATGGGCTGTTGCTACTCCCCGGCACATCATCCGCGCTGATCGGCGAGCCGCACGGCGCCACGCAGACGCGCGCTCCGCGCGCGCGGGTTACGCTCCACCTCCGCCGCCGACGGCCGCACGGCGCGCCGCGTGAGGATCCGCACCCGCGCCGTCGCGCCGCAGACGCAGACGGGCAGGCCCGGCGGACAGCGGCACTGGCCGCTCTCGGCTCGCAGGAACCCCTTGACGATCCGGTCCTCCAGCGAGTGGAACGAGATCACCGCGAGCCGTCCGCCGCTCGCCAGCAGCTCGACCGCCTGCGCCAGCGCCGTCTCCAGCGACCGCAGCTCGTCGTTCACGGCGATCCGCAGCGCCTGGAACGCGCGCGTGGCCGGGTGGATGCGGCCGCGGGCTGCTCCCAGCGCTCGCTCGATCACCGCTACGAGCTGGCCCGTCGTCTGCAGCGGCGCCGCCTCACGGGCGCGCACGATCGCGCGCGCCAGCCGTCCGGCGCCCGGCTCCTCCCCATAACGCTGGAGCAGCGCTCGCAGGTCGGCTTCGGTGCTGCCCGCCAGCAGCTCCGCCGCGGTGACGCCCCGCGTCGGATCGAAGCGCATGTCGAGCGGCTCGTCCCGACGGAACGAGAACCCCCGTCCCGAAACCTCCAGACTATACGACGAAACCCCTAGATCAAACAGTATTCCGTCGGCGTGGCGCCAGCCGGCCTCGGCCGCCGCACGGGCCAGGTCGCGGAAGTTGGCGTGCACCAGCCGCGCACGGTCGCCGTAGGGCGCGAGGCGCTCGCGGGCCCGCGCCAGCGCCGCCGGATCCGCGTCGAGCCCGAGGAGCTGCCCGTCGGGCGCCGATCGCTCGAGCAGCCCGGCGGCGTGACCACCCCCGTTCACCGTGCAGTCGACGTAGCGCTCCCCCGCGCGCGGCGCGAGGATCGCCATCACCTCCTCGAACAGCACGGGCTGGTGCTCGACGCGTGTTGCCTCCACCCTACAGCCCCAGCTCAGAGAGGTGCTCGGCCAGCTCGGCGCTCTGGTCCTCGGCGGCCGTGCGCTCTACGTTCCACTGCTCCCGGTCCCAGATCTCCAGGCGGTTGAGCACCCCGGCCACCACCACGGCGTCGGTGAGGCCCGCGTAGGAGCGCAGGAAGCCCGGCACGAGCACCCGCCCCAGCCGGTCGAGCTGCGTGTCGACCGCGCCGGCGAACAGCAAGCGCTGGAGGCGCCGCGCCTCGGCGTGCATCAGCGATAGCCGGCCGAGCTTCTCCGCCACCGTCCGCCACTCCGCCAGGGGCCAGGCAAACAGGCAGCGGTCGAGTCCCCGCGTGATCACGAGCCCCTGGCCTAGTTCGGGCCGGAACCGCGCCGGGATCGCCAGGCGGCCCTTGTCGTCCAGGGTGTGCTCGAACTCGCCGAGGAACACGGCCGGTTATCCACCGCCTTTCCCACTTATCCCCACCCTTATCCACAACGCCCCACATTCTAGGCACGGCCCCCCAATAGCTGCTAGGCTCGCCCCGGCCGGTGGCGAGATTCGCTCAAAGCTGGGCTAACGCGCCAGCGAGGACATAAGCGCTCTACCGGAGGCGGCTGGCCGACCAGCGCCGGCTTCGGCCCATATCCCGCAAGCGGCAAGGACCGGGACGAAACCGGCGGCCCGGCGCGGGCGGGTGGGAGGAAGTGGGAGGGCTCTCACACCCCGGACGCCGGAGCGGCGCCGGACGGCGTCGCCGGGTCGGGTAGCGGCGGTGGGGGCACCACGGGCCAGCGCATGACACCCTGGAACACGCGCGCCGCCTCGCGGGCGTCCACCAAGGCGACGTGGGCCGCGGCGGGCTCGCCGCCCAGGCGGCGGATCGCGTTCGAGTGCTCGTAGTCCCAGGGGAGCCCAAGCCGTCCGACGACCAGGCTGTTCAGCTCGACGTGGCGGTAGTGGAACGGCGACTCCAGCCCGCAGGCGCGGTAGGCCGCCTCGAGGTGGGCGAGGTCGGCGCCGCAGGACCAGCCCACGTAGTAGGCGGTGTGCGAGCCGCGGATGCCCTCCACCCAGCGCACGAAGGCGGGGATGGCCTCGGCCAGCGGCAGGCCGCCGCTCAGCAAGTGCCCCTGGTGCTCGCGCACCCAGTCCGTGGCGCGCTCGGGGTGGGCCGCGGCGATGCGCGCCTCCCACTCGCCGAGCCCGCGGTAGTCGGCGTCGAGCGCCACGGCGCCGAGCTCGAGGATCTCGTGGTAGCCGGGCACGAACCCGCTGAACTCCAGGTCCACGACGAAGAAGTACACGCGCCCTCCGTGCCCATCCAGTGCCTCCTTCGACTATACCGCCGGGCGCCGCGCGCGCGCCGGCACTCGGCCAACATTGGTTGAGGGCCAGATGCGGCTTGCCGTAGGATTAGCGCAATTATCCGGCCGCGGCTAGCCACGTCGTTTCCTGGGCGTTGGCGCGGCCGGTCGCCTGCCAAGGAGGCTCCAGGCATGAGACGGACCGTTTCGGCCACCCCCCTGCTGGGGCTCGTACTCGCCCTGGCCCTGGTCGCTTGCGGCCAGCCGCAGACCGCGGCCCAGCCCGCGCCGAGCGGCGGGCAGGCGGCGAGCGGGCAACAGCCCGCGGCCCAGCCGGCCGCGCAGGCCGAGCCGATCAAGATCGGCGCGGTGGTGCCGCTCACCGGCCGCTACGCCGCGCTCGGCTCGCAGGTCAAGCCGGGCTACGAGATCGCCGTCGAGGACGTCAACGCCGCGGGCGGTGTCGACGTCGGCGGCGTCCGCCGGCCGCTCGACCTGAAGATCCTCGACGACGAGTCCAACCCGTCCCAGACGGTCCAGCGGCTCGAGTCGCTGGCCTCGGGCGACAAGGTCGTCGCCTACCTGGGCGGCGCCGGCTCCGACCTGCACGCCGCCGGCGCGGCCCTCGGCGACAAGAACAAGATCCCCTACCTCGGCATCGCCTTCGCCCTGTACGACATCCACCAGCACGGGCTCAAGTACCTGTTCTCGCCGTTCCCCAAGTCGCCCGACATCGGCCGCGCCCTGTTCGAGCTGATCAACTCGCTGCCCCAGGGCGAGCGCCCGGCCCGCTACGCGATCTTCCATGAGAAGACGGACTGGGGCCTCGAGCAGGCGAAGTACTACACCGAGTCCGCCCAGCGCAACGGCTACCAGATCGTCCTCGACGAGGAGTACGCGCCCGGCGCCAAGGACTTCTCGGACATCATTCTGAAGGCGAAGTCCGCCAACGCCGACGCCCTGCTGGGCATGCCCAACCCACCTGACGGCATGGCGATCGTCAAGCAGATGAAGGAGCTGGACTGGAACCCCAAGCTGCTGTTCCTGGTCCGCGCGCCCGACAACCCCAACTGGGGCGAGAACCTGGGCAAGGACGGCGACTACGTGCTGTTCATGCCGGGCTGGCACAACGCCGCCAAGTACCCGGGCGTGGCCGAGCTGAACGCCAAGTACCAGGCGCGCTTCAACCGCCCGGCCGACGTGCTGACCGGCCCCTCCTACGCCCTGGTCCAGATCCTCGCCGACGCCCTGCACCGCGCCGGCAAGACCGACGGCGAGAGCCTCCGCAACGCGCTGGCCCAGACCGACCTGCCGAACACGGTGATCGGGCCGGTGAAGTTCAACGCCGACGGCACCGGCGTGGTCGACGTGCTGGTGCCGCAGTGGCAGAACGGCAAGGCCGAGCTGGTCTGGCCGCGCGAGCAAGCATCGGCGCCGATCCAGTATCCGGCCAAGCCGTTCAGCGAGCGTTGACCGAGCTGCTGGTCGTCGAGGGGCTGCGCAAGGCGTTCGGCGGGCTGCAAGCGCTGGGCGGCGTCGACCTCGTCGTCGGGGAGCGGGAGATCGTCGGGCTGATCGGGCCGAACGGCTCGGGCAAGACGACCTTCTTCAACGTGCTCACCGGCTACTACCGGCCCGACGCCGGGCGAATCCGGCTGGGCGGTGTCGACATCGCCGGCTGCCGGCCGGTCCAGACCTGCCGCCACGGCATCGCGCGCACCTTCCAGCTCGTCCGCCCGTTCGCGCAGATGAGCGCGCGCGAGAACGTCATGGTTGGCCGCGCCTATGGCGCCGCGCCGGCCCGCAGCCTGGTCCAGGCCGCCGCCGAAGCGGAGGGGCTGCTGGCCCTGGTGGGGCTCGGCGCCCGCGCCGACACGCCGGCGCACAGCCTGACCCTGGTCGACCGCAAGCGCCTCGAGCTGGCGCGCGCCCTGGCGACGCGGCCGCGCCTGCTCCTGCTCGACGAGATGATGGCCGGCCTCAACCCCACGGAGACGACGGCGGCGATGGAGCTGATCGGCCGCATCCGCGACCAGGGCATCAGCGTGATCATGGTCGAGCACATCATGCAGGCCGTGCTCGGCATCTCCGACCGCGTTGTCGTCCTGAACGTCGGCCAGAAGATTGCCGAGGGCCCGCCGGCAGAGGTGGTCAACGACCCCGGCGTGATCGAAGCCTACCTGGGCCGCGGCGAGCTGCTCGCCGAATGAGAGGATCCATCCATACGTGGTGTGAGCCTGCGGCTCACACCACGTATTCGCGGTTTCCCAAGACGATGTGAGAAGCCATGCTCGAGTGCAGTGATCTCGACGTCTACTACGGCGACCTGCAGGCGCTCTGGGGCGTCTCCCTGGCCGTGCAGCGGGGGGAGATCGTCGCGCTGATCGGGCCCAACGGCGCTGGGAAGACGACGATCATGCGCACCTTGGCGGGGCTGCTCTTCCCGGCCCGCGGCACGATCGCCCTGGACGGGCGCCGCGTGGAGCGCGAGGCCGGCTACCGCCGCGTCGAGCTGGGCCTGGCCCTCGTACCCGAGGGGCGGCGCCTGTTCGGCACGATGACCGTGCTCGAGAACCTCGAGCTCGGCGCCTACCCTGCCCGCGCCCGTGGCGAGCGGCGGGCCGCGCTCGACTGGGTGTACGGCATCTTCCCGATCCTCCGCGAGCGGCGTGGCCAGGTTGCCGGCACATTGTCCGGCGGCCAGCAGCAGATGGTCGCCATCGGCCGCGCCCTGATGTCGCGCCCGCGGCTGCTCTTGCTCGACGAGCCGTCGCTGGGCCTCGCCCCGGTGATCGTCGAGCAGATCTTCGACGTCATCCGCCAGATCAACGGCGAGGGGGTCACGGTGCTCCTGGTCGAGCAGAACGCGCGGGCCGCGCTGCGCCTGGCGAGCCGCGGCTACGTGATCGAGAACGGCCGCGTCGTCCAGCACGACCGCGCTGACGCGCTCCTCCACGACGAGCATGTGCGGACGGCCTACCTGGGCGCGGGCGCGCCGGCGGGAGGCCGCCCATGACCCGCGACGCCTTCCTCCAGCACCTCCTGAGCGGCAGGTCCGCCTGCGACGGCCCGCCAGCGGGGGACCGCCGATGACGCTCGACGCCTTCGTCCAGAGCCTCGTCTTCGGCGTGCTCGTCGGCGCGCTGTACGGCCTCGCCGCGGCCGGGCTGTCGCTGGTCTTCGGCGTGATGAAGGTGCTCAACGTCGCCCATGGCGAGCTGTTGATGCTCGGCGGCTACGGCAGCTTCTGGCTGTTCTCGCTGTACGGCATCGACCCGTTCGTTTCGCTGCTGATCGTCGGCCCCGTCCTGTTCGTCATCGGCGTCGCCCTGCACCTGGGGCTGTTCTCGCGACTGATGCGCTTCGACGAGGAGACGAAGATCAACAACTCGCTGCTCATCGCCTTCGGCCTGGCGCTGGTGCTCCAGAACCTGGCCATCCGCGCCTGGAGCGCCGACGAGCGGGGCATCAACGCCGCCTACGCGGGCGCCGTGACGCGCCTGCTCGCCGTCAACCTGCCAATCACCCGCGTGCTCAGCCTGGCCGTGGCGCTGCTGGTCATCCTCGGGCTGCACCTGTTCCTCACCCGCACCTACCTCGGCAAGGGCATCCGCGCCACGGCCGAGGACTGGCAGGCGGCGACGCTGGTGGGCATCGACATTCGCCGCACCTACCTGGTCGCCTTCGCCCTGGGCACAGCGCTGGCCGGCGTCGCCGGGACGCTGGTCACGGTCGGCTACGCCGTCTCGCCGGGGATCGGGCTGGAGTGGACCCTGCGCGCCCTGGTCGTGGTCGTGCTGGCGGGCCTGGGCAGCGTGTTCGGCACCTTCCTCGGCGGCGTGCTGCTCGGCGTGGCTGAGGCGGCCAGCGTCCTGTTCATCGGCGGCGCCTACCGCGAGGTCGTCGGCCTCGTCCTGTTCGTGCTAGTGTTGCTCGTCCGCCCGCAGGGGCTGTTCGGGCGGAGCCGCTGAAGGAGCTGCCCGTGCCGCCGCGCGTCCCCGCCGTCTCGTCGCTCGCCGCGTCGTCTGGCGGGCGCCCCGTCCCGGGCCTGTCGCTCGAGGGCCACCGGCGGGCGCTGGTCGCCGGCGGCGTGGTCCTCGTCGCCCTGGCAGCCGTGCCGCTGGTCGCCCCGCGCGACGACCTGCTCAACCTGCTCTTCCTGGTCCTGCTGTACGTGACGCTCGGCGAGAGCTGGAACATCCTCGGCGGCTACGCCGGCCAGATCAACCTCGGCCACGCCGCCTTCTTCGGCGTCGGCACCCTGGTGACGCGCCAGAGCTGGCTCGGCGGCTGGCCGCTACCGGCGGCGCTGCTCGCCGGCGCGCTCGCCGCCGTCGTGGTCGCCCTGCTGATCGGCCTGCCCACCTTCCGCCTGCGCGGCGTGTACTTCGCGATCGGCACGCTGGCGCTAGCGGAGGTGCTGCGGATCACGGTGACGAACACGATGCCGAACATCAGCGCGCTCTCGGTGAGCCAGCTCGTGAGCTACAGCCTGCAGCCGCGCTACTACCTGGCCCTGGCCCTCGCCGCGGCCTGCGTCGGCGCCACCTACGTGCTCGCCCACTCACGGCTCGGGCTGGGCATGGTCGCGGTGCGCGAGGACGAGGAGGCCGCCGAGGCGACCGGCGTCGACGCGCTGCGCCACAAGATCGCGGCGCTGGTGCTGAGCAGCCTGTTCGCGGGGCTGGCCGGCGGCGTGTTCGCCTATTACCACGTCAGCTACTACCTCTACCTGCCGTTTAGCCCCGAGTACACCTTCGACCCGCTGCTGATCGTCTTCATCGGCGGGGTGGGCACGGTCGTCGGTCCCGTGGTTGGCGCCTTCTTCTTCGTCATCGTCCGCGAGTACCTCGCCCAGGCGATCACCGACGCCCACCTGATCGTCTTCGGCGTCCTGTTCATCCTTGTCGTCCTCCTCCTGCCCGGCGGCCTCGTCGAAGCCTGGCACCGCCTCCTCCGCCTCGCCCGCCCGGGCGCCCCGCGGGTCTCCAGCGGCGAGGCGATGGGGACTTAGAGATCTATCCAGGCCTGGGGTGAGCCCGCGGGCCACACCAGCAATGTGGGCTTTGCGATGCCCTTGTTGGGTGGCGCCGCATCTAACCCTCGAGGCGCCGCATGGCGCCGGCCGTGCGCAGCCGGTTGGCTCCGAGCAGGAGCGCCAGCGACAGGCCGATCAGCAGCACGCCCAGCGCCCCGATCTCGCCGATCCGCCCGTGCTCCCAGTACGAGAAGAACAGGACGGAGGCAACCTCGGAGCCCGGGGCGTAGAGGAGGATGCTCATGCTGAACTCGCGCAGGTTGTGGATGGCCAGGATCGACCAGCCGGCCACGAAACCGGACAGGGCCAGCGGCAACAGCACGCTCCGAGCCGCCCGCAGTCTGGAAGCGCCCGCGACGGTGGCCGCCTCCTCCAGGTCGCGGTGGATCTGGAGCAGCGCCGCCGAGGTGGTCCGCAGCCCGTAGGGCAGGTACTTGGTGGTGTAGGCGATGCCCAGCAGCCAGACCGTGCCGTAGATGTCGATCGGGAACGCCACGTAGCCGAACAGGATCCCGACGCCGAGGAGGATGCTCGGCAGGCTGAAGGGAATGAAGGCCAGGAACTCGAAGAGCGCTCGGCCCTTGATGCGCGTCCGGGTCAAGACGTAGGAGAGCCCAAACGCCAGCAGGATCGTCACCAGGCCGCCGCCCGCGGCCAGGACGATCGAGTTGCGAAACGCCCGGAACGTGACCGGATCGTCCAGGACGAGCGCGAAGTTCTTGAGGCTCGCCGCGCTGAGGTTCAGGGAAGCCAGCGCCTTGTAGTCCGGGAAGATCGCGGCGCCGACGAGGACCACGATCGGCAGCACGCCGACGATGGCGTAGACGACGAGGAAGAAAGCCAGGGTCACCCAGCGAAACGGACCGAGGTGTACCACCCGCGGCGCCCAGGCCTTGCCTGTGATGACCGCGAACCGCTCCTGATGGACGATGACCCGCACGTAGTAGACCGTCAAGGGCACCGCGAGCAGGAGCGGCAGGAAGCCGAAGGCGGCAGCCCGCCCGGGCTGCGCGGGAACGTTCTGGCTCATGAAGTAGTAGATCTCGGACGTTAATACCCGGATGTTGGCGGGCAGCCCGACGAAGGCTGGGACGTCGAAGGCCTCGAGCCCGACGATGAACAGCAGGGTGAATACCGAGAGCAGGCTGGGCAGGATCAGGGGCACGAGTACCCGCCGTAGCGTCTGCAGCCCGTTGGCCCCGGAGACGCTGGCCGCCTCCTCCAGCGTCGGGTCCATCCGCTCCAGTCCCGTCGCCAGCAGCGTGAAGGCTGGCGGCAGCGCGATCGTGAACGAGACCCAGATCATGCCGGCCAGCGAGTAGACATTGAACAGCGTCGCGTCCGACCCGCTGAACGCGCGATAGGCAGCGTTGACCAGACCGCTCCCGGGATCGAGCAGCAGGAGCCAGGCCACCGAGTGCAAGGAGGCCGGGATGACGTAGGGGATCAGCACCAGCCAGGGGATGTGCTTGCGGAGGGGCGTATCGGTCCGCGCCGCGATCCAGGCCAGCGGCAGGGCGACGACCATCGCGAGCACGGTGAAACCGAGCGCGTAGACGATGGTCACGCCAAAGATGAAATACGTGCGCGGATCGGAGTAGACGCGGACGTAGGAATCGAGGGTGAGGGCCGTCGGCGGGCTAATCAGGCTGACTCGAAAGCTGCCATAGAGCAGGTTGGCGAGGGGATAGAGGACCAGGCAAGCCGTGACCGCCAGCAGCAGCGCGCAGAGCACGGCCGCCGGTGACAGGCGACGCAGCCGCAGGCCGACCGCGGGCACCGGCGCCGCCCTGGCCGGCGTGGCTTCCGGGAGGCTCACCTACTCCCTCCTACGTGGCCCGGCCGCCAGTCGTGGTCCTTCCGCTACTGGCGCGGGACGGTGCAGACCGTGGGCAAGGCGCGCTCGCCAGCTACCGGTCAAGATCGGCCCGCACTTTCTCCCGCCACTTGTTCTGCTCGTCCTGGTCGGCAAAGGTGGGCATCGGGACGATGTCCACGCCCTGGAGTGCCTTGACTACTCGCGGGATCTGGGTCTGGGTGACCGGGTAGCCGAGCGCCGCGTCGTTCCGCAGGAACTCCGGCGAGTTGAGGTAGTCGGCGAGAGCAAGGCCAGCCTGGGGATGCGGCCGGTTCTTCAGCAGCGCGAACGCGCCCAGGTTAGCGTAGGTCGGCTGGATGGCCACCGCCGTCAGGTCGCCGCCGGCCCCGCCCACCGACAACTCGTGCGTGAGGTTGCCGGTGCCCACCGCGAACTGCTGCTGGACCATCCCGGAGGCCAGCCGAGACGGACTGTCGAAGTAGCGCGGATCGTTGGCCGCGAAACGCCTCAGCAGGTCGTCGGTCTCGGCGTCACCCATCGTCTCGTACCAGCCCTTGGCCCAGGCCAGCGCGCTCAGCGCCTGGCGGGGGTCGACGAGCGCCAGCTTGCCCTTCCACTGGGGCGAGGCCAGATCATCGAGGTTCTTCGGCGCGGCGTCGGGGCTAACGAGCTTGTTGTTGTAGAGGATGCCCCAGGCGTAGAGCTCGTAGACGATCCAGGCGCCATCCGGGCCCCGCCACTTTTCCGGATACCGATCGAGGATCTCTTGCGGAAGCGGGTCGAGGAGCCCTTGCTCGTTGAGCACTTTCATCCCGTCGTCGCTCACGATAACCCAGTCGTTGCGCATCCGGCCCGAGCTGGCTTCCGCGAGCAGGCGAGTCACCGTCTCCGAGGAGGTGGGGTGCGAGAACTCGATCCTGACGCCGTACTTGGCCTCGAACCCCTGGCGGAGCGCGGCAACCTGGGAGTCGAGGAAGGTGCCGATGCCGACGGTCGTGCCCTCGGCCTTGGCCTTCTCGGGGTCGAACAGCGCCCCGCCGGCACCCGCGGCCGGCGCCGCGGCGCCGGCTTGCGGCTTGCTCGCGGCCGACGAAGCGGAGGAGCACGCGGCGCCGCTCAGCAAGGCGGCCAGGACGAGCACGGCGAGGACCATCCGCGCGTTGGTCTTCCAGCTCACGACAACTCCTCCGCTCCACCGCTCCCGCGATCAGACGCCCGCGTACCGCGCACGAGCCCGGGCCCTACCTCGCTCTCCGACTCTGGATCGCCTTCCCCACCGGGACTCGTCTCGAGCGTCTCGCCCTGGCTACATCCGCGGGGCATGATACTGCGCGCATGATCGCCCTGCCAGTGCAGGCCGGCTTCAGCCGACATCGGTCACGGCCGCAGTGACAGGAGGTGCAGGCCACCCATCGGGTAATCTTTCACGTTGTCGGTAACAATGGTTGCCCCCTGCTCCAGAGCCACCGCGCCCGGCAACGTGTCGGACAGGGACAGGGCCGCGCCTGGCCGCGCGAACTGGTAGCGCCAGGCGCCTGCACGCTTCGCCGCGGAGGGACTTATCTCCCAGTAGAGGAGGGAGTCGAAGAACGCGTTCCACGGAGCCGCTGACGTTGGGGAGAGGCCGGCGTAGAACTCGGCGAGGTTGACCGGGCAGATCCCGAGGTCATCACCCAGCGCGATCCATGCGGCGATGCGGGGACGCGCCGGCTCGCGGTTCTTGGAGAAGTCGATCAGGACATCGGTATCCAGGAGATAGAGCGTGACCGCCGCCGCTCGGCGCGGCGAGGCCGCTCAGGGCCCGCCCGGCGGAGATTGTGCACCCACTCCGACGCTTGCTCGCTGGTTTCCCAGCCGGGAATATCGACGTCGGCGAGCGAGCCGGCCGCCTGTTCGGCCGCCTGGGCCAAGCGCAAGCGTGCTAGCTTCTCGGAAAGGGCATCGACGAGGAACTGGCGACGCTCCCGCTGGCCCATGAGCTGGTCCAGTGCTTCCGCCAGCTCCGCTGGCAGGGTCACCGTGATACGCCGCGTGTTCTTCGCCACCGCCGCCACCCTCGAAGCAGGACTGTGCCGGGATGATAGCACGCGAGACGCGAACCGGCCGGCCTAGCGCCTAGCCGCGCAGGCGGTAGCGCTGGATCTTGCCGGTGGCGGTCTTGGGCAGCTCAGCGACGAACTCGATGGTGCGCGGGTACTTGTAGTGGGCGATCTGTCCGCGTACCCATTCCTGCAACTGGCCGGCGAGGGCGGCATCGGCCGGGGGGTTGCGCGGCACCACGTAGGCTTTCGGCTTGATCAGGCCGTCGGCGTCCGGGGCGCCGACGACGGCGCACTCGGCCACCTCGACGTGCGAGAGCAGAGCGGCCTCCACCTCCATCGGCGAGACCCAGATGCCACCGACCTTCAGCATGTCGTCGCTGCGGCCCTCGTAGCGGTAGTAGCCGTCGGCGTCGCGGGAGTATTTGTCGCCGGTCTTGATCCACTCGCCGACGAACGTCGCCTTCGTGCGCTCGTGCTGGTTCCAGTAGCGCGCGGCCGTGCTGGGCGAGCGAATCCAGAGGTCACCCACCTCGCCCTGGGGCACGTCGTCGCCGTCCTCGTCGACCAGGCGGGCCTGGTAGCCCGGGATGAGCTCGCCGCTGCTCCCGGGGCGGCTGCGGCCGGGGAAGTTGGAGATGTAGATGTAGCCGACCTCCGACGAGCCGATCCCGTCGAGCGTCTCGACGCCGGTTAGCTCGCGCCAGCGTTGGTAGATCGGCGCCGGCAGCGACTC